>Ga0136611_10002448_pt1 | contig 12910 bp, 17 predicted proteins | sample AntDrymUQ2232306_2_FD_106645 | JGI IMG/M metagenome (GOLD analysis project Ga0136611, IMG submission 106645) | Polar desert sand microbial communities from Dry Valleys, Antarctica - metaG UQ223 (23.06) | ecosystem: Environmental > Terrestrial > Soil > Desert | place: Antarctica: Dry Valley... | reverse complement strand
GCGGCAGTCGCGCAGGTAGCCGGCGTGGGCGCTCAGGTCCGGTTCGGGGCCGGGCGGGAACAGGTCGGGCGAAACGATGAGGGGTAGCCCGGCGGCGAGACCAAAGCCAGTTTCGGCCCGGAACGCGCGCAGCCAGTCGGCCTCGGTAGCGCTCGCGGTGTGCAGGGCGACGGCATTTCCCGCGAGCGGCAGCGCGTTTGGCACGAGCACTTCGAGCGAGGGATGACGACCCGCGCGCCATGCGGCGAGAAGGGCCGCCTTTTCGTTCGCGCCCGCGACCGGGGCGAAGTCGTCGCGGTGCCGCCACGCTTTGGTGTTAAAAGGAACAGTTAAAAGCCTACGCGTTGAGGTCCGAGGCCAGGCCGAAACCGCGCGCGTGGCAGGATAAGGAGAACGGGCGCTTTTCGCCCTCCGAACAATTGATGAACGTAAGGAGAAAAGTTGCTGCCGAATGATGACAGCAAACGTTTCCAAAGCCACTCCACTAACAAATCAGGTCATATAAGTCGATAAAAGCACCGTGCAAATGACTAAACTCCGAACAATGCTGCTGTTCTTACGAACAGCGGCATTTTTTATGACCTAAAATTGCACGCACAAGTTTTTAGTGAATTATCGCAACGTATCTAATATGTTGTGAGTATTTGGTAGGGACAACTCTGCTAAACTGGTAAGTTTTGACACCTAAAACGGCGGTTGTTGTGGGTCTCAGTTGGTATCATCAAGTTGATGATTCGGAGGCAACCAATAATGCACAGAACCCCGCCACGGCCGGCGAACGGCGTTCATCTGCGCTTACCGCGACCGCTGCTCTCCCGCTTGGACGAGCACGCCGCGCGCTTGGGGCTGAACCGTTGTGAAGTCGCCCGCCACGCCATCGCGCAATGGCTGGGCCAACCGCAGCAGCAGCCGCTGCCAGGGGAACCGACGGAGGCCGGTGGTGATGCAGCCCAACCCGGCGAATAGCGCCCGATGCGGCACAGGCGAGCGCCCTATGCCGCCACAGTGGAGTTCCTTCTTTGGCGAACTCCTCAGGCTCGATGCGCTCCTCGGGCAGCGCCGTGCCGCTGCCGGTACCGGGGCTACTGACCCGGCCGCGGTTGTGGTCGCGGCCCCGACCAACGAAAACGGGGCGGGCGCTCCCGGTCAAGAGCGCCCGCCCCGCTGAACGATGCGCCGTCGCCCTGCCAGGGGCGACGGCGCGGAGAACCCAAGATGCATGAATACTCTACCCCCGATGGTGGTATCAGGGCAACCGGCTACCCCGCTGGCCGTCCCGCTACCGCTATCGTGTTGCCGTGCGTGTTCAGTGCCGCACACCTTTACCAGATGGCGCCATCGGCATTGCAAGTGGCACGGTTGCGCCGGTTGGGGCACCGCGGCGTGCCGCCCGTCAGCCGGGCCGCCGCCGCTGGCTTGCTCGCCACGCTCCAAACACGGAAGGGGGTCGTGGGCAATGCCTGACACCCCCGTTTTGTTGCCCCATCACCGGGACGCGCTGGAAATCGCTTCCGCAATCGCACCCGAAGTAATTGCGGAGCGAGGTTATTTTTCCGCGACCCGCAAATCCGAGTTGCGTGAACTGGGGTTCGGGCCGTCTCAGCAACTCGTGCCGTCGCTCGTCATCCCTGTCATCGGCCCGTCCGGGCAAATCGCCACGTACCAGCACCGGCCCGACCGGCCGCGCATTCGGGGCGGTAAACCTGTCAAGTACGAGACACCGCACGGGACAAATATGCGGCTTGACGTGCCACCCGGCGCGGGGGCGCACCTTGGGAACCCCGACATGCCGTTGCTTGTTACCGAGGGCTGCCGCAAAGCCGACGCCGCCGTTTCGCGCGGCGCGTGCTGCGTGGCACTCCTGGGCGTGTGGAACTGGCGTGGCACGAACGAGCACGGCGGCAAGACGGCCTTGTCGGAATGGGACGAAATTGCGCTGAACGGGCGGCAGGTTTACGTCTGCTTTGACTCCGATGCGATGCGGAAGCCCGAAGTTCACGCCGCGCTCGCCCGCCTTTCCGGGTTCCTGAAGCAGCGCGGCGCGAACGTCAGCCTGATTTACCTGCCGTGCGGCGAGGGTGGCGCGAAGGTGGGCCTTGACGACTTTTTTGCTTGTGACCCGTCGCGCGGCCTTGACGACTTGCTCGTCTACGCCACGAACGAGCTGCGGGCTGTTCCGGGCACCGAAGCGGGACCGGCCAGCGCCGAAGCCGAAGCCTCGGCGCCCCACCCTGAGCGCAAACCGGCGGCGGCCCAGCGCCTTGTCGAAATCGGCGTGGCGGCGTGCGAACTGTTCCGAAGCGAGCGCGACGAACCCTTTGCCCGGTTCGCCGTCGGCGAGCACAAGGAAACACATCCGCTCCGGTGCGGTGCGTTCAAAAGTTGGCTGGCGCGCGAGTTTTACGTCGCTGCTCAAGGTCGGCCGCCATCCGCGCAGGCAGTCGAGGATGCTTTGCGCGTGTTGGAAGCCAAATGCTTGTTTGAAGGCGACGCGCGCCCCGTCTTTGTCCGCATGGCGAGCGCACCCGACGGCTCGCTTCACGTTGACTTGGGCGGCTCGGACTGGCGGGCCGTTCGTGTCACGCCGGACGGTTGGACGGTCGGGACGGTCGCAAACGTCACTTTTCGGCGCTACGCCGCGACCGCCCCGCACCCCCAGCCCGTGCCCGGCGGCAGTTTGGACGCCCTGCGCGCCCTGCTGAACGTCAAAGACGAACCCGCCTGGCGGCTGCTCGTGGCCTGGCTCGTGGCCGCCTTCTTCCCCGAAATCGCGCACCCGGTGCTGGTTATTCATGGCGAGCAGGGTTCCGCGAAAAGCACAAAGGCCCGCCTGCTTGGGGCGCTCATTGACCCGTCCCGAACCCCACTACGGTCGGAGCCGCGCGATGTTGGCGAATGGATTCAAGCCGCCGACCATTCCTGGGCTGTTTGCCTTGACAACCTTTCGCACGTTCCCGGCTGGCTGAGTGACGCTATCTGCCGCGCCGTCACAGGCGAAGGCTTCAGCAAACGGGCGCTTTACACCGACGGCGACGACGTAATTGTTTCGTTCCGCCGGGTCATCCTGTTGACCGGAATCGAAGTCGTTGCCGGACGTGCCGACCTGCTCGACCGTTCCATTTTGTTCGGTTTGGAACCTATCGGCCCGGACGCGCGGCGCTCCGAAACCGAGGTGCTTGCCGAGTTCGAGGCCGCACGCCCGGCCATCCTGGGCGCGCTGTTGTCAGCGGTCTCCGGCGCCTTGCGTGAACTGCCGAACGTTCATCTGACGGCACTCCCGCGCATGGCCGACTTCGCCCGCGTCGGCGTGGCCGTGGAACGTGCGCTCGGTTGGCCCGCCGGTTCGTTCCTGGCCGCGTACGCGGGCAACGTCGGCGCGCAGCACGAGGAAGCCATCGGCGCGTCCCCGGTCGGCGAGGCCGTTCGCGCGTTCATGGGCGCCCGCTCCGCGTGGGAGGGCGCGCCCGGCGAACTGCTCGAAACCCTGACCGCGCAGGTCAGCAGCAACGGGGCGCGGCGCATGCCTCACGAATGGCCCAAGAACGCGCGCGGCCTATCCGGGCAACTGCGGCGCGTCGCTCCAAGCCTGCGCGGGGCGGGTGTTGACGCCACGTTCACCAAAACCGGCGGCAAGCGGTTGGTGGCCCTCAGAAGGACGGCGGGCGCAACCGTCCCGACCGTCCCGACCGACCTTGATGGGCCGTTTCACGAGGGAGAAGCGCGTGAATCCGGGACGGTAGGCCCGCCGGTTGGGACGGTCGCGCCCGTTTCAGGGACGGTCGGAACCTGCACCGGGCCAACCTCCGAGCGTGAACGGGACGGTTGGGACGGTCGGGACGGTTGCGCGCCTCCCTTATCTGCGGACGTGCCGCTCGACCTGTCTGACCTGCGCGACCCGTTCGCCGACGACCCGGACGAGGAGGCCGGCCTGTTCGCCACCATCGAACTGCCCGCCGTGCAATTTCAGCCCGGGGTGGCGGCCCGCTGGTTCGACTAACGACCCGACGCGCGCGGCCGGTTCGGGGTCCGCCCGGGCGGCGCGAGAAACTTACCCCGCGCGCACAAACACAGGAGGCAAGCGAGTGAGCATCGAGACGGAGACGAATGAGACCGCTGAGGAGCCGGACGAACCGGACGCTGGCGAGGACGACGAAGCGACCGAGGCGGCCGAGGAGCTGGACGCGGCCGGCGAAAGTTGGGGGCCACGCCCCGGCGAAAGCAGCCGAGCCTACGCGGCGTTCTGCCAGTACCGCGACGCGGGCGCCGGCAGGTCGTTGCGCAAGGTTGCCCAACTGTTGCGCAAAAGTAGCACACTCCTGAGCCGCTGGAGCCGCGCTCAGGCGTGGCAGGAACGCTGCGTGGCCTTCGACGCGCACCGCAACGCCCTGTTGCGCCGCGAAATCGAAGCGGCCTGGCTGCGCGACTCGCGGCGCCTCGCCGGCCTGAAAACTACTGTGCTTGACCGCCTGGAATCCGCCCTGGGCGCCCTGGACACGCGCCCGCTAACCCTACCCGCTTGGGCGCGCGCTTTTGCAACGGTCGTGGCAACCGACACCGCGTTGATGAACAACCTGGGCGCCGCGCTGGGCGGGCGCGAACAGCCGGCGGGCGCGCAAACCGCTGACGAGACCGAACAGAACCTGGACGATGTCGGTCTCAGAATCGCCGCCGAGGAAACCCTCTTGCGGCTGGACAGGCGGGGCGCAATTTGAAGCGCGGCGGACTTGAGGCGGAGCGGAGGCGTGTGGGTGTCCGTGCCGGGCAACAGGAGCCGGAAGCGGCAGCGCGGAAATACGGAGCAGCCTGGCCGAAGGGCTGGCGCTGGCGTGGGCAGGCAGTGAGCCGGGCGGCTACGGGTGCGGTGCGCGGCCTGGCTTTGGGCTCGACGCCGAGGCACGGGACGCTGTGGCAGAGCACACGCTTTGAGTGGCTTTTCTCGCCGTTGTGCGTCGCTGGGCCGGCGTGGCCGTTCACGAAGGGAGTTGCGGTGAAAGTTGGTTAACGGCCATACTATCCCGCACCCATGCGGGTGAATACGTATTAGACCGCACTGCCTCACCGAAGCCGAAATGTGTGGCAAAAGCAAAAAAACGCATGAACGAAACCAAAAAGTGCCCTTTCTGTGCCGAGACAATTTCCGCCGGGGCATTCCGTTGCAAGTTCTGTGGCCATGACGCTTTCACCCCGACTTCAGCGACGGCAACGCCACAGCCGCCTCAGTACCAGAGCGCCGGGACGACAAACTACGCCGCTTGGTACTACTCGCATAACGGTAGCCGGGTTGGGCCGATTTCGGTCAGCGCGGTTCAACAACTCATCGCTGCCGGAACAATCAATGCTCAAACGATGGTTTGGCGTACTGGCATGAGTGACTGGCTCCCAGCCCAGCAAACTGAACTTGGTTCCTTGCTGTCTTGGCGCTCCACGCCACCGCCGCTGATGGGGGAAGCAGTCAACAACAGCCTTGTTTGGACGGTCGCTTTTGTCCCCATCATTTCCAGTTTTTTGCAAGTGGCATTGGCCGCACCGCTCGGAACACAGGCTGGCAGCCTGTGGTTCATCGCACCCATCCTGAACATCATTTTGTGCCTCGCTGATGAGGCAAACCTCAAAAAGGCCGGGCACGACACCAAAGGCATGGGGTTGTGGGCAGTGTTCCTTGTGCCTGTCTACTTGTTTGTTCGCGCGGCCCGGCTAAAGCAAAGCAACGGCTATGCTATCGTTTGGCTTGTGACATTTCTTTTGTCGCTGTTCATACCATTAGCAGGTTAGTCGGGCAGCCTGTCGGCGACAAGCCCACCTGCGCTCGTTCCTCGGTGGTGCCAGCGCTGTCCTTGCCAAAGCGCACGCTGAAGTGTTCGCGCTCGCCTTGCTGCACGCAGCCGGGCAGGACCTCGCCGGTTCGCTTCAGCGTGTCCAGTGCGTACCGGCGGTAGGCCTCGGCGTCCACCTTGACCGCGCCCAGGCTTGCGGCCGTGGAAAGGGCGGCGGCCAGGTCGTCAACGTGCAGGGTTGCGGGCACGGTGCGGAAGGCGAAGGTGCCTTGCAGCAGGTGCAGCGAGCGGCGGCGGTTCCTGCGTTTGGCGAGTTCGGCCCGCGCCCATTCCCTGGCCTCGGCCTCGAAGCGGTCGCGCAGGCTCTTCTCCTCGCCGTCGAGTTGGGCGATGATGCGCGCTCGGCTTCGATAGTGGCGAGTTTGCGGGCGTACCAGTTGGCGCCGGCTTCGTCGGTGATGTGGAACTGCTCGGCCGCGGCCTGCTGTTCGTTCGTGTTCGTCGGGTTCATGGTTCGGGTGTCCTTTGCGGGCTTGGGAAAGGGGCCGGCTCGCCACCGGCTCCTGTTTGTCATGGTCGGTGCTACTTGGTGGCGTTGCGGGCCGCGCGCTCGGGGTCGCAGCAAGGGCACAGTGCTCGGTGATTGTGGCGGTTCTTAAGCCGCCGCTCGGTCTTGCGGTCGCCGGGCCACGTCCGGGCCACGGTGAACCCGATGCCGTCGAGTGCGATGATGGTCATCAAGCGCGCGCCCCCTCCGCTTGCGTGCTCGGCCATGCGCTCGCGCAGGTTGTTGGTGTAGCCGAGGTAGTGCCCGGCGGTCTTCTTCTGCTTGCCGGTCTTGGCCTGGTAAGGGCGCTCGAAGTGGAGCAGGTAAACAGTCTGGTTCGTGGTCTGAGTGCTTTGCACGGTCGGTCTTGTCCTTTGCTTCGCGGGTCGGGTAGGTTGTCGGTGTCCACCTTCGCGGGTGGGTAGGGCCGGCCGGGGAAGGTGATGACTTCCCCGGCCGGTTTTGTTAGAAGCGGCAGGCGTATCGCTCGGCAGCCTCCTCCTCTCCTTCGGCGATGCGGTTGCACTCGTGAACGAAGGCTTGGTGCTTGCACACGGCGGCCTTTGCGAACTGCGGGCAGGTGCAGTGAGCGGAGCCGGGCCGGGTGTTCACGATGTAGCAGCGGTCGGCGTCTTCGTTGTGCTGCACGTAGAAGCGGCCGGGTACGCTCGGCATCGCGTCGCAGGTGTACTCGCCGTGCATGTTCTCGGCGCGGGCGATAGCGGTTTCGATAGCGGCGATGGTCGGGGTTTTCATGGTCTCTGTCTCCTCGGGTTTGATGTATTCATTATAGCCTAACGTTTGGGTATTAGTCAAGGGATAAAGGCCGTTCGTTCGGCTTTTCTTCAAAGTATTTTCGGCCTTGCCTCGGCAGGCGAAAAGGCGAGCGTTCGGGTATACTTCAACCGGAGACAAGCGAACATGGCAACGAAACCACGGGACACGCCGCCCGACACGGCAGGCGGCGCGCTGCGTGCCAACATCAGCACCGAGGAGGAGCGCCGTGCTGGGGCTGCTGCGATGGGCCGCGCCCGAACGCCGGCAAAAGGTGAGGCCGCGCGCGTGAACGGCCGCAAGGCGCCGCCGGGACCGGGCCGCACGCCTAAGCCGCTCGATGCGTTCCCCTGCACCTGCGGCCGCGGCGAGGTGCTCGAAGGCCACCCCACGACCTGCCCACGCGGGCGCGTAATATGGCGTCGGCAGAAGGCAGGCAAACTGTGAGCGTTGCCACCCTGCCCGAACTCGAGCGCGTCGCCGGGCACGCTCACGCCGCCATGCGCCTATCGCTGCTTGCCCACGTGCTGACCCTCCCCGGTACCCCGCCCGAGGAGGCTGCCACGGCAACGGACACGGCCGCTGAAGCGTCCAAAGAGGCCGGCGCTGCCGTGGCTCTGCTGCAACGCCTGGGCGCTCGCCCTGCCGCCGTGCCGCCGCCGACCGAACCTATCCCGCTGCACCTGCTCGACACACCGGACGCGCGCGAACTGCTCGCCCTGCTGCGTCAGGCTGTGGCCGTGGCCGAACGGCTCGACCAGGCGCGCGGGCGTGCCGTGCCGCCCACGTTCCCGCTGGGCGAAGGCGAGACGACAGGCTGCGACCTGGCCGAAGCCGTAAGCAACCTGGCGCTGCGTGTGGAAGGCGAGATATACGGCCCGACCGACCGCCGCCAGGCCGGGAGCAACGAACGATGAACGACAAGCCCCGGCTCACCGCACGCCTGAAAGCATCCCTGCTCGACGCAATAATCCTGGCGTCGCATTCCCTCGCCATGGGGGAAGTGCAGGCGGCCCGCGACAAGGCCCGGTCCCTGGTTGATTTGTGCGCGGACCTGCTGCCTGCCGACATTGCCCGGAGTTTGATGGACGCTCACACCGCTGCCGAGGCTCATTTGGTCGCGCATCACCTGGACAAGGCCCTCCGTGACATCAAGCTGCCGTCGTCTGATTACCTTGATTACCTGAAACTGCCCGCTGACCTGCGCCAGAGCGGCCAGGCCGTTGCCGTGTATGCCGAGGAAGCGCGCGAACAAGCGGCGCGCCTTCGCAGCGAGGAACACGCGAGCGGCGTCGCGTCGGCGGCGTCGCTCCCGAAGCGGGCCGGGCGGACGCGCAAAACGGTGGCAGAGACTCCGTGCACCTGCGCGGCCGGCGACGCCCTGGAAGGCCACACGAAATTCTGTCGGCGCGGGCAGGTAATCAAGGTAATCAGACGACGGCAGAGGGCAGGCACACTGTGAGCAGCAGCGTCACGCAAGCCGGCGAGCGCCCGGCCTGAGCACGGCGGAGCGTGCGTGGAAACCACATGAGCAGCGACACGGCCCCCGTCAAAGACTGCCCGTTCTGCGGCGAAACCATCAAGGCCGTGGCCGTCCGCTGCCGGCGCTGCCACGCCGACCTGACGAGCCTGACGGGCACGGCTCCCGCCCCTGCCGTCCCTGCGGCAGCCGTGTCGCCCCCGCCCGCCCGCCTCGAATCCGGGCGGATGCTGGACCTGCTCACCCACTTGGTAGACAAGAATATGGTCGTCTACGAGGAGGACGAGCAGGGTCAGGGACGCTACCGGCTGCTGGAAACCGTGCGCCAGTACGCCCGCGACCGCCTGCTGGAGTCGGGCCAAAGCGAAACAACACGCGGACGACATCAAGACCACTTTCTGCGCTTGGCCGAAGAAGCAGTCCCGAGGTTGCGGGAAGCGAAAACGCTGCCTGGTTCCAGCGCCTGGAAACGGAACACGACAACCTGCGGACCGCCCTCCAATGGTGCCTGGCCCAAAAGAACGAGGAGCACAACGAGGAGCAGAACGATGCGGCAGCGGGGCTGCGGTTCTGCGGAGTACTGGATAACTTTTGGATTTCGGGCGGTCATCTGGGTGAGGCGCGGCGTTATCTCACCGACGCACTGGCGCGGGCGGTGAGCCTCGGGCCAACGAAGGAACGCGCCGCCGCCCTGCGCCGGTGCGGGTTCTTTACCTTGCGCCAGGGTGACTCCGACGTGGCTCTGCCCCTTCTTCAAGAGGCGCTCGCCATGTCCAAAGAGTTGGGCGATATGGAGGGCGTCGCGGAGGCTTTGCGTAGTCTGGCATGGGTAGCCAGCAGCCAGCACGACTATGTCAGGGCGCGTACTCTCCTGGAGGAAAGTCGGGCGTTGTTCCAGCAGAGCGGGGACCGAAGGGGTTTCGCGGCCTCGCTGCATCAACTGGGCATTTTGGCGGAGTACGAGGGCGACTACCCACGAGCACGGTTTCGCTGAGCGTTTGGCGACAGTCGAGCGGCGTACCACGTCGGGCCGGCGCGCTGCCCAAGCCGTGCCCCCAGACCTGCTCGCCGACCTTGCCCGGCACTTCGGGACAGTGGCAGGAACGGCGGCAGACGGTGGCATCCTCATATTCGAGGACGAATTCACCCAAGAGTTCGTTGCCAAGAATCAGCCGTTCCTCGGTACGTTTTATTACGGGCGTGACGACACCGCGTTTGCCGTTCCACTCGGCCAGTTCGTACCGAGCGTGGGGCAGACCAACTCTCCGGCAAACGTGCTCGGCAACCTTCTCGGCCCAGTCCTCGCCCGTTCCCGGCCGCACTTCCTTGAACAAGCACAGGCCCAGGTCAGGGTCATCATACCAGAACTTAGGCTTGGAGCCTAACGTCTCCGAATGGCGCGGGGCGTCGGGTAGAACGGTGACGACGGGGAACATGGAACAGCCTTACCGGTCCCGCCGCTACAACTCGCCCCGGAACGCCTTGTCCAGCACGGACGGTAGCAGCGCGTTCAGTTCCCGCGCGGTTTCGGCCTGGAGGCGCTTGAGTGCGTCCACTTTATCCTGCAACTCATCCAAATGATGAAGAAGGCGAGTTTGTTTGTCTAAAGGTGTTATTGGCACACGTATCTCTCGCATCTTCTTTATTCCAAATGCTTGTTGTGCCGTCTTACGTGTCCCTTCAGCGAACTGCTCTGCAACTTGCGGTGAACGCAAGATATGCAACATCAATTTTTCTGAGATGGTGTTTCTGTATGGTTTCACCAAGACAACATTCGCGGATAGAGCAAAGCGACTCGTAACAATAATTGGGCGCGCGTCTCCAATAGTACCGATTTTGCCAAGAACAATATCGCCCGTTGCTAACTTGAACGCTTGTTCCTGCTGAGTAATAACGTCGGGGGAAACTTTCCGCGCAGTGAACGTATCTACTTGTCCATCTTTCGTGATGTTCGCTATGCTCACGTAGGGCAAGCCGTCTGGAAATTCAGGCGGAGTCCGATGGTCTGGTTGGGGGTCAATGACTGCCGCTACCTGACCGAGTCTATAAATCGAGGCGGACTGAAGGCTCTTATCCCATGCTTCCTTGGCGACGAATGACGATATGACTTCGGCTTCCTCCACCGCCTGCCGCCGCAGCCCCCGCGCCTCCTCCACCTTGCCGGCCAACTCCTCGATTCGCGCGACGATTCGGCGCTGCTCTTGAAGCGGCGGAAGCGGCACTTCGATGGTCAGGAACAGGGTCGGCTTGATTCGGTTCTTGCCGCTCGTTCCTTGTGACAATGCGTCGCATTTTTGCCAGAAGCCGCGCGTCTTCGTGAGCCAGTGTAGCCAGCGCGGTTCCACGCGGCTTCGGTCAAGTTCAAAGGTGGGAAACTCGCCAGATGCCGCGCAACCGTCAACCGCTCTCGACGCGATGGCCGTCGAGCCGTGCCGAACCCAAATCTTGTTAATGATGAGGTCGCCTTCTCGGACCAGGGAAAGCGTTTTGGCGGCAGTCTGCGAGCCGTCTATCGTCTGCCGTTCGTAAGCGCCTTCGCCCCACCACTTCACGCCCATTGTGCGATACGCTTGCCCGGAGACAACCGGAACGGAGCGGTCAACCGGGCAGGCGATTTCGGACAGCCGGGCGGTGGGCACTGTCACTTGACACCCCCGGCAAGCACAGCGCGCACTTCGCCCAGCAGGTCCAGGATGCGCCGCTCTTTGGCGATGATATCCTCCACCAGCTGCTCCGGCGGCAGGTGCTCGAAGTCGGTCTGCGCGGCCGGGTTCTTAATGTCCAGGTTCGCCGACACCAGCAGGCCGGCATCATCGTAGCGCAGCACGTCGGCAACGGGTACCTTCCAAGCGCGCTCGTTCTCCTCGCGGGCGTTCCACCAGGCCAGCAGCGGCGCGAACTCCTCGAACTGAATGGGCTGCGTCTTCGTGTAGTTCTTCCGACCTTCGGGCAGCGGCTGCTCGAAATACCAGATGTCCTGCGTCGGCCCGCTCCGGTCAAAGAACAGCAGGTTCGTCGGAATGGACGTGTAGGGGGCGAACACGCCGTTCGGCAGCCGCACGACCGTGTGCAGTTTGAACTCCTTGAGCAGGTCTTCCTTGATACGCGCCGCCACCCCGCCCGCGAACAGCGTCCCGTTCGGCACGACCAGGCCCGCTCGCCCCGGCGCCGGGGTGCGCCTGAGTTTGCGCATGATGAGTTGCAGGAACAGCAGGGCCGTTTCCGACGTGCGCCGGTCCGGGGGGAAGTTGTTCTGAATGCTGCTTTCTTCCTCACCCCCGAACGGCGGGTTGGTCAGGATGATGTCCACCCGGTCCTTCTCGCCGATTTCGCCGAGCCGCACCTTGAGCGAGTTGTCCAGTGTAACGTTCGGCGACTCGACGCCGTGCAGCAGCAGGTTCATCTGCGCGAGCAGGTAGGGCAAGCCCTTGGCCTCGCCGCCCACAATGCTGCGCTCCTGCAACACGCGCCGGTCCTCGACCGTCTTGCCCTGACCTTCCAGGTGCCGGAACGCCTCGACCAGAAAGCCGCCCGTGCCGCAGGCGGGGTCGTACACGGTTTCGCCCAGGCGCGGGTTCAGCGCCTCCACAATGCAGCGCACGACCGGGCGCGGCGTGTAAAACTCGCCCGCGTCGCCGGCCGCGTCGCGCATCTCCTTGAGCAACGTTTCGTACAGGTTCCCCAGCGTGTGAATCTCGTCCGAGGCGTCAAAGTGAATGCCGTCCACAAGATTAATGACTGAACGCAGCAGGTAGCCGTCGGCCATCCGGTTTTGAAGTGTGCGGAAGATGTTGCCGACCACGGCCCGCCGGGGATGGTCGCTGCCGGTGAGCGAGCGCAGGTACGGGAACAATCCCGGCCCTTCCGTTCCGTCCGGCAGCCGCGTCTGTTGACTGGAAAGGAACAGGAGCAGGTCGTCGCCGGTCAGCCCGCTTTCTTTGGCCGCCCAGTCGCGCCACCGATACGGCGCGGGAACGATGGGCACAAACGTCCCATCAGAGGCGAACAGTTCGCGCTCGGCGTCCAGGTCGTCCACGAACTTGAGGAACATCGCCCAGGTCAGCATGGGCAGGCGGTCCAAGTCGCCGTTCAGTCCCTTGTCCTTGCGCATGATGTCCCGCGCCGACTTAACCAGGCTCCCGAGCCGCTGCGCCGTTGTCAACGGGTTATCGTGTTTCTTGCCCCGAACCCGCCCCTTCACCGCCGAGACCATTACGCCAACATCCTCGTTAGCAATTCCGTCAATCGTCATCTGACTCAACTATGCTGTCTCCAAGTGCTTCTTCTGACTTACTGCGATGGGAGCAGGTCAAAACTATACGATGCGGATATATC
>Ga0136611_10002447_pt1 | contig 12910 bp, 9 predicted proteins | sample AntDrymUQ2232306_2_FD_106645 | JGI IMG/M metagenome (GOLD analysis project Ga0136611, IMG submission 106645) | Polar desert sand microbial communities from Dry Valleys, Antarctica - metaG UQ223 (23.06) | ecosystem: Environmental > Terrestrial > Soil > Desert | place: Antarctica: Dry Valley... | reverse complement strand
GTGCTGCTGGTGGCGCTCCTCTGGGGGATCACCTACTTGCTGACCGATCTGCTCTACACCCTGCTCGACCCCCGGATCCGGCTGTGACCACGAAGGCGTCAGCTGTCAGGCGTCAGGCGTCAGGACAAGCCCGGGGGGGGCGGCTCGTTTGTACGGGCGTGGCAAGTGGCGCCCGTCGGCCCCGAGCCGACCATCTCATTCATGACCACCGAGGTGGCGCCAAGGCGCCACGGGCGCGGCAAGCGGCGCCCCATCGGCTTCACCTGAAGCGCATCCGACCACCTGCCACCGGCCCTCACTCCTCGGAGCGCCCCTCGACCCCGCCCCTTCCAGCCCCGTTCAGGGAGCTTCGTCCTGGTAGCACGGGGTTTTTAAAGCTTGGTGTGGGTTGGAGGGAGCGCGGTGGGGTGAACCGCGAAGGGCTCGATCGCGGTTCACCCCCCGCGCTCCCGCGCCAAATCCCACGGCACGGACGCCGAAGTGATCGCGCGGACCGCCGCCCCGTGCTCAGCCCCTTCAGTGGGCTTCGGTGGGTCAGCCGGGTGCCCTCTGGGCGATTTGCAACCCCGAGCGACGGGGGCGCGGCGATCGCGGAAGACCGCCCGCCCGCCCAGAACCCACACCACGCGTTTGCACCCCCGGACGGCCAGGTTGTGGCGATCGCGATGTCCCGCAATGGCGCCAATACGGCCCTAAAGTTGATCCGTATACGACCGCGGCCAGCAGCACCCCTCCACCACGAGTTGCCGCATCCCGCCGAGTGGTCATCGTGACCTCCTCCGGGATCACGGTGACGCCGGACGTGGAGCTGGCGGGGCTTGCCGGGCGGCCCCTCTCGAACCGGCGCCGGGCGCAGCGCCGCTTCTTCCGGCAGCGGTTGGCGGTGGTCGGGCTGGTCATCACCGGCGGCTTGCTGCTGCTCGCCCTGCTGGCGCCCTTCGTGGCGCCGACCTCCTACGACGTGTCCAATCTGGCCGTCGCCAACCGCTTTCCGGAGCGGGCCTACCCGTTCGGCACCGACGCCATCGGGGCCGACTACCTGAGTCGGATCATCTACGGGCTGCGGACCTCGCTGATCGTCGCCTTCACCGCCGTCGCCATCGCCTGCCTGATCGGCATCCCGCTCGGCTTGGTGGCCGGACTGCGGGGCGGCGCCGCCGATTTCGTCGTGCTGCGCCTGGTGGAGGTGATGACCGCCTTCCCCGGCATCCTGTTCGCCATCTTCATCGTCTCGATCACCGGCGGCGGCGTGCGGAACGTGATCTTGGTCATCGGCATCACCAGTTGGGTCACCCTCTGCCGCCTGACACGGGCGCAGTTGCTGACGCTGCGCGAGCAGGAGTACGTCCTCGCCGCCCGCGCCCTCGGCGCCCCCGACTCTCGGATCGCCGTCCGTCACCTGCTGCCGAACGCCCTAGCACCGTTGATCGTGGCGGTGACGTTGGCGATCCCAACGGCGATCTTCACCGAAGCCGGCTTGAGCTTTCTCGGCATCGGCATCAACGAACCGACCCCCAGTTTGGGGAAGATGGTCGCCGACAGCGCCCCCTACATCCGGGTCTACTGGCACCTCGGGCTCTTCCCGACGGCGGCGATCGCGTTGACGATGCTCGGCTTCACCTTTCTCGGCGACGGCTTGCGCGATGCGCTCGATCCGCGCCAGAATTAGGCCATTCCTAGACAAGCCGACCGCGATGCCGCGGGCGGCACTAAGGAGACGGAGAGGAGCACGCCGATGTCGACATCGGATGAGATGAGGCGCCTACGCGAGCTGGCGGCCGCCGACGATCCCCACGATCCCAGGCTCGGGGCCAAGCGCCTGGCTCGGCTGGAGGGGCGGCTGCGGCGTCGCTCGTTGCTCGGCGGTGCGCTCGGCGTGGCCGGCTGGGCGGCGCTTGGTGGCCCGGCGGTGACGCGGCTGGCGGCGGCGCCGGCGCGACAGGATGCCGACGCCTTGCCGGCCGACGCGGCGCCAGCGGCGGAGCAGGTCTTCGTCCTCCCCTCCGACGCCACGGTCGACAAGACGCCCGACTTCTACGAGTCGGTCTACGAGCGCGTCTCGGAAGCCTCCTCAGACGTCTTCAGCGACCCGCTGGTCCGGCTCAACCGCAACTTCGAGATCGTCCCGGCCGCCGCCCTCGAATGGGCGGGGAGCGACGACGGCAAGACCTGGACCTTCCAGCTCGACCCGGCCCTGATGTGGAACGACGGCACCCCGGTGACCGCCGCCGACTGGGTGGCGACCTTCCGCTACGGCGCCGACCCGGCCCACGCCTGGGATTTCACCTGGTTCTTCCAAGGGGTGCTCAAAGGCTGGGACGAAGCGATCGCCGGCGAGATCCCGCTCGAGGAGCTCGGCGTGCGGCAGGGGGCCAACCCGAACGAGCTGATCTTCGAGGCCGTCGTCGCGGCGCCCTATTTGCCGGCGATGCTCCTCTACTCGACCCCCCTCTCGGCCAAAGCGTTGACGGAGGCGGGGCCGCTCTACAACTCGAACCCAGCGACCTCGGTTTCGGCCGGCCCGTTCCGCCTGGTCGAGTGGACGAACGACCAGCGGGTCGTCTACGAGAAGAACCCGGACTACACCGGCCAGCTCAAGGTCCCCGTCAATCGGGTGGTGATCAAGCTGGCGGCGAAGAACACCTACTTCACGATGTACCAAAACGACGAGATCGACTACATGCAGTACCCGGCTCCGGCCGAGCTGCAGATCGCCCAGGCCGAGTTCCCGGAGCAGATCTACTCGGCGGTCGGCGACTTCCGCACCTTCTACCTCTTCTTCGACGTGACGACGGCGCCGTTCGACGACATCCGGGTGCGGCAAGCCTTCGCCCACGCGGTCGACCGCGACACGATCAAGACCCAGATCCTGGGCCCGGCCGGGGTGCCGGCCTTTTCCTGGCTGGCCCCCGGCTTCCCGGCGGCGAACGGCGAGGCCCTCTCCTCGATCCAAGGCTACGATCCGGCGCTGGCCAAGCAACTGCTGGCCGAGGCCGGCTTCCCGGAGGGCGAAGGCTTCCCCGCGCAAGAGCTCTGGCTGCGCAACGAGTCCCCCCTCAACCAAAACGTGGCCAACGCCATCGCCGCCAACCTGCGGCAGCTCCTCGGGATCGAGATCGAGGTCTCGAACAAGGACCAGAAGCTGTTCATGGACAGTTTAACGGCGAAGCCGACCAAGATCCCGTTCGGCATTGTCTCCTACGGGATGGACTTCCTCGACCCCTTCAACATGCTCTCGGTCTGGCTGGGCGGTGGCCGCCACTCCTGGGCGAACCCCGACTTCGACGCCAAGGTGAAGGAAGCGGCCAGCTTCACCGGCGAGCCCGCCGAGCGGACGACGATGTTCCAGGACGCCGAGCGGATCCTGGTCGAGGACGTGCCGGCCGTCTTCGTCTACCACGAAACGCCCGTCCAGTTGATCAAGCCGTGGGTCAAGGGCGCCTTCCTGGAGCCGGACGAGAACGGCATCCGGGCCCTGCACTGGCCGGGCTACACGGCGGGCAGCACCGTCACCCAGGAGCTCTACATCGGCAGCGACGCGCCGAGCGGGAGGGGGGATTCGTAGCCTTCCCGAACCGGTCGATGAGCGGTCGGTGGCCCGTGACGGGGAGCGGGGCGGGTCGTGTGACGCGAGCGCCGGGGGCCCGGCGCTCGGGGTGCAACATCGCCCAGAGGTCACCCGGCTGACCCACCGAAGCTTCATTCATGAGGGCGGACGAGTTGATCGGTCGGTCGGCCGTATGGGCGACGCATGCGTCGCCCATACGGCCACGCACCGATCAAGTTGTCCGCCTCGATGTATGGGGGGTCGTCCTGGTCGCTCGGGGTTTGGAACCCCGAGCGACGGGGGCGCGGCGATCGCGGAGGACCGGCCGCCCGCCCCGGCCTCACACCAAGCGTTTTGAACCCCGAGCGGCCGAGCCCCGACGATCGTCTCTGACTACCACGACTCTCAGCCCCTAGCCAAGAACCGAGAGCCCCACCCGGCAACGGAAAAGGTGAAGATCAGGTGCGCGAACTCTTCCTCCTCGATCCGGACATCGTCTTCCTCAACCACGGCTCGTTCGGCGCCTGCCCGCGGCCGGTCTTCGAGGCCTATCAGCGGTGGCAGCGCCAGTTGGAGTGGCAGCCGGTCGCGTTCATTGGCCGTCAGGCTGATGGCTTCCTCGATGCCGCCCGGTCCGAACTCGCCGCCTACCTCGGCGTTCCCAGCGATGACGTGGTCTTCGTCCCGAACGCGACCTCGGGCCTGAACGTGGTCGCCCGCTCGCTGCCGCTGGCGAACGGCGACGAGGTGCTAACGACCGACCTCGAGTACGGGGCGCTCGATCACACCTGGGAGCACGTCTGCCGAAAGGCCGGCGCCCGCTACGTCAAGCAGGTGGTGCCCATTCCGGTCGACGACCCGGCGACGACGGTCGAGGCGATCTGGGCCGGGGTGACGCCACGGACCAAGGTCCTCTTCCTCAGCCACATCACCTCCGGCACGGCGCTGACGCTGCCGGTGGCCGAACTCTGCCGGCGGGCGCGCGCGGCGGGCATCCTCTCGGTGATCGACGGGGCGCACGCGCCGGGGCAGATCCCGCTCGATTTAGCGGCGGTCGGGGCCGACCTCTACGCCGGCAACTGCCACAAGTGGCTCTGCGCGCCAAAGGGCGCCGCCTTCCTCCACGTCCGGCCGGAGCACCAGGCGTGGGTCGAGTCGCTGATCGTTTCTTGGGGCTGGGTCGAGGGGAGCACCTCGCACCGCCCCGATCAGGGGTTGGTCAGCCGCAACCAGTATCAGGGGACGAGCGACCCGGCGGCCTACCTGACGGTGCCAGCCGCGATCCGGTTCCAGGCCGAGCACGATTGGCCAACGGTGCGGGCGGGCTGCCACGCCCTAGCGGTCGAAGCCCGCGCCCGCCTGGCGGAGCTGACCGGGTTGCCGCCGATCGCGCCCGAGCCAGCGGCAACGCCCGGCGGCTACGCGTGGTTCTCCCAAATGGTCGCGGCGCCCCTGCCGCCGATCGACGCCCTGGCGCTCAAACTCCGCCTCTACGACGAGCACCGGATCGAAGTCCCCATCACCCACCACGGCGACCGCCAGTTCGTTCGGGCGTCGTTCCAGGGCTACACCACGCGGGCCGAACTCGATGCACTGCTCGTGGCACTGACGCGGCTCCTGCCTGAGGTGGCGGCCTAGAGCGGTGTGCGGAAGAGTTGTCCCGCCGCTGGAGGGGAGCTGCTTGCTGCTCCCGTCGGCCGAAGGCCGACCATCGCCGGAGGAAGGCCCTCGTCAAGCCACGATATCTTTTCCGCGAACCGCTGGAGAAGTCCGCCGACAGCGCGCCCCCCTGGTCACCATCGGTGCCGGCGAGAGGATACCCCCGGATCATCCCGATTCGCTCAGCCAAGCCGGGCGCCGCGCAGAGCCCGCACCTCGCTGATCCGGCCGTCGACCGGTTCGTGCAGGTAGAGGAGCCAGGGGGCGCCGCCGGGACCGATCGCGACGGCCGGTTGGCCGTGGGCGCCCTCTTCGGCAACGGTGATGACGGCCGGCGGCGCGGCCAGCGTACCGGGCGGCGGCTCCTCGGCCGAGGCGCGGAGGGCGCCGACTTCGACCACCCGGTTGCGGCCGACATTGAAGACCACGACCGCCGCCCCCTCGGCGTCGATCGCCAGCGCCGGGAAGTAGCCGAGGTCGCCGCTGGCCAGCGGCCGATCAGCGCCCCACTCGGCCGCGCCAGCGGCCAAGCGGCGCAGGGCGAGATCGTTCGTCGGCGGTGCCGTTTCCCGAATCAGGCGGCTGTAGACGAGCGCCACCCCACCCCGAGGGTCGCCGGCGAGATCGAGCGAGCGCCCCCCGACTTCGCCGTCGGCCCCATCGAGCAGGACTGCTGGGCGCTCCCAGCTGGCGGCATCGGCGAGCGGCCGGGTGCTCCACTCGACGCGGACGGCCCGCCGCATCTCGGCCCCGGCCGTCCCCCGGTAGACCGACCAGACGGCGACGAAACGGTCACCGTCGCGGGCCAGATGGGGGACGCTAGCGCTGACGTCCTCGGCGGGGCGGCGGCTGATCTGGACCGGCGCCGACCACCCAGCCTCCCCGAGTTGGCTGCCGAAGAGGTCGGCGTTGGCGGGGTCGAGCGCGCGCAACTCGGGCGAAACGGTGCGTTGATCCCGCCAAAGAACGGCGGGGCGACCAGCGTCGTCGAGAGCTAAAGCGGGAATCATCTGGTGGCCGGCGTCCGGATGGGGGGCGACCGGGGTCGGCGCCTCCCAGCCCGATCAACAGGAGCAGGGTGCAGCAGAAGCCCACCGTTCGCTGGATCCGTTCGCCCATCACCACCGCTCCCCTGACCCCCCGCCGCCGCGCGCCGCGGACGCTCAACTCCCCAGCGGGATTCACTGCCCCGTCGAGATCTCGTGGAATATTGGGGTCGCGTTCGGGTCCCCCGCCGTCAGCGACACCGCCTATTACCCTCGACTACGCCGCATCGGCCCCCGCGGATTCATCGGAGCCGGTGGCGAGCGTCGGTCTTGACCGCCAGGAGCCGCTGGTTTGATCGGCCGATGCTCGTCGTCCGCGCCCGTGCCTGTTCTGGAAGGTTGGGATCAGCGGCCGCGGCGGCCCCAGAGGAGCATGGTAAACTTTGTCCACCCGCGGTGCTCCGGGGCTCCTGGGGCTCAATTGGAGCAATCGTGGGGGCAATCGCCCGCCGCGAAAGGGGAGGAGCAGGGACCCGCCCGAGCGGCCCCACCAGCCCGGTCCGTGTGGCGGGGTCAGGGCCCACCTGGCGACGACCGACGAAGATGATGGCCCGGATCTCCTTCGCCCTGCTGGTGATCGTGGCGGCGTTGGCCCAAGCGACCATTCTGCCGATCCTGCTTCCGGCCGGGCTCGTGCCGAACCTGGTCTTGGTTGCCCTGCTCGTCTGGGCCGCTTGGCGGGGGGTGGCCGAAGGGCTCGTCTGGGTGCTAGGAGCGGGATTGCTGCTGGACAGCGTCTCGCTCGATCGGCTGGGGACGAATGGCTTGGCGTTGTTGCCAGTGGCCTTGACGGCCGGGCTGGCTCGCCACCGCCTGTTCCGCTCTGGTCTCGTCTTCCCCATCATGCTGACCGCTCTGGCGACGATCGCGCATGGGGTGATCCTGGCGGTGCTGCGGGGGTTCGAGGGAGGATTCACGACCCCGCCGGCCGAGTTGGTGGTCGCCGGCTTGCCGCGGACGCTGATCTTGCAAGCCCTCCTGAACGCGGTGCTGGTGCCGCCGCTGTATCTCGTCACCGGGTGGATGAGCCGGGTGACCGCGGAGAAACATTAATGGCGCGACGCAAGCGGATGCAATACGACCCGCCCCATGCCCGCGTGGGGCGACGCGGTCGGCAATCCGGGATCCCGCCACGGCCCGAGCAGGTGTTCCTGTCGCGGCGGCTGCTGCTGGCCCGCACCGGGATCATCGCCGCCTTTGCCACGCTCACCGCTCGGCTCGGCTATTTGCAGATCGTCAAGGGGCAGGCGTACAGCGACGAGGCCTTGGAAAATATCTCCCGCGTCGACTACCCGAAGGCGACCCGCGGCAAGATCGTTGACCGCCTCGGGCGGGATCTGGCGCGGAACGAGCAGACCTGGCAGGTACGCGTGCGGCCGCAGGAGTTGCCGGAGGACGAAGGCGAGCGCCGACGGATCTTCGACCATCTGGTCAACGCCCTGGGGCTCCCCGACGCCCTAGTCCTCTACCCGCGGCGGGTGCCAGCGGGGGCGGAAGCGACCGTCTACGCGCGAGCCGCCCAACTCTTGGGCAAGATCACCCTTGAGGTTCAGACAACGGACGAAGCGGTGACGCTCGCAGATCTCGGGGTGGCCCGTGCCATGCTCCGCGTCAACGGTGAACCGCTGGAGGCCTACCTCTTCGAGGATGCCGAAGCGCGGCGGGAGGCGGCCGACCGGATTGCCCCCGGTGGCGTGCCCGCCTCGGGGGTTGGCTGGCCGACGAATCCCGACCTGGCGCAGTCGGGCAACGTGCTGACGATCCTGCTCTCCCGCGATCGGGCGCTGGCGGGAACGGTCGGCCGTGCCGTCGCCTGGCTCGGGGACACGACGACGCTGGAGGATTTGGCCGGGACTTTGCGGGATACGGGCTGGCGCAAATACATCGAGCAGGAAGCGTTCCACAACCCCCTTGTTCGCCTCGAAGATGAGTTGACGACCGACCAAGCCGCCCTCTGCCGGGCCTTTCGCAGCGAGCTGCCGGGGGTCGAAATCATCAACCGCTTGGAGTACCTGGTCGAGAACGGCCTCTCGCGGGAAACCGTCATCGTCAAGACGGGGGTGTCGCGGGAGGTGGCGCTGAAGCTGGAAGCGAACCAGCTTCAACTGCCGGGGATCGAAGTCGACGGCGACATCCGGATTCGCCGCTACCAGGGCGGGGAGGCGATGTCGCACATCCTCGGCTACGTCGGCCAAGTCGGGCCGGACGACCTCGTGATCGATCAGCGGCTGTCGGACGAGGAGCGGGCGCGGCGGCTGGACGAGCGCGGCATCCCGTTCTACTTCGCGGACAGCTATCGGGGGCAGGACGGGATCGAGTTCCAAATGGAGGCCCTCCTGCGCGGCCAGAACGGTCGCCGCGAGATCGAGGCCGTGGTCAGCGACGGCATCATCCGGGATGTCGAGAGCAACGCCGTCCCCCCGGTCGCGGGATCCAGCCTGCAACTGACGATCGATCTGGAACTGCAGCAAGCGGTCAGCCAGATTTTGCGCGATGGGATCCGGTTCTCGAACGAGGACCGGCAGGCGATCGCGGCGGCGAACCCCAGTCGGCCGTACAAGCAGGAGTCGCGGTCGGGCTCGGTCGTCGCGCTCGACCCGCGGAGCGGGGAAGTGCTGGCGATGGTCAGCTTTCCCCACTACGACAACCAGCTTTTCGTCGACGGCATCTCCCAGCGCAAGTACCGAGAATATACGGACGAAGACGGACCGCGGCCGCTGCTCGACCGCGCCCTGCGGGGTGTCTACCCGCCGGGCTCGACCTGCAAGATGTTCATCGCCGCCGCGGCCCTCCACGAGGGGAAGATCACCCCGCGGACCACCTTCAGCTGTACCGGGGCGATCAGACTGCCGCTGGAGTACAACGATGCGGACGGGAACAATCACCCGTGCTGGCTCAAATCGGGACACACGACGGTCGATGTCTATGGCGCGCTCGAGCAGTCCTGCGATGTCTTTTTCTACAACGCCGGCACCCCCAGACAAGCCTTGCAAACGAAGCCTGGCTATCTCCACTACTACGACGTCTTCGATGTCGGCACCGAGCAGATGCGGATCGACAGCAGACCGCACGAGTTCGCCGGGTTGGGGATCGAGCTCATGCTGGAGAACCTGCGCCAGCGGTTTTGGTTCGGCCAAGCGACAGGGATCGACCTCCCGGCCGAGCAGGCGGCCTCGACCCTCTGGGACACCCACGCCAAGGGGGAGTGGGGAGCCGGCCAGACGATCCTCGCCTCGATCGGCCAAGGCTTCTTCGAGGTCACCCCGCTCCAGCTCGCCCTCAACTCGGCGGCGCTCGCCAACGGCGGCACGATCTATCGACCGCGACTAGTCAGCCGCGTGACCGACGATGTCGGCACCGAACGCGAAAGCTCGGCGCCGGACGTGCTGCGCCAGATGGACATTCGGCCCGAAATTTTCGACATCGTGAAGGAAGGGATGCGCCGCGTCGTTCACGAACGAACCGGGACCGCGAACCACAACCTCGACCCGCTGCAGACCTCGAAGTGGCTGCTGACCAACCCCGCCGGAGAGCCGGAGATCCTGATCGCCGGGAAAACCGGCACCGCCGAGCGCGGTGAGCAGGACGAGAACGGGAACTACTCGATCCAGCACGCCTGGTTCACCTGTTTCGCCCCCCTCGACAACCCCGAGATCGCGCTCGCCATCGTCGTTGAGGACGGCGGCGAAGGGTCGAGTTACGCCGTACCGGTCGCTGATCGAGTGCTCCGCGCCTATTTCGAGACGACCGGGCGGCGGGCGCGGGGCAAGGTGTTGCGGCCTGAGGGGTCGGCTCCCGCGCCGGACGGCTCCGTCCTCTCGCCGACGGCCGCCTTCCCCGTGCCGGGCATCAACGCGGTGCCGGGCGCGCAGCCGGTCGATTAGCGGTGGCGAATCATGAAGGGGCGCCGCCGCCGGAGCTGTCGCTCGATCTCCATCATGTCGCGGTCGTCGTCGCCGACCTGGAGGCGGCGGTGGCGCGCTACACGGCACTCGGGTTCGGCCCGAGCGAGCGATTCGTGGTGCCGGAGCAAGGGGTCGCGGTGGTGATCTTTCGGGCTGGCCCCGGCTGGGTCGAACTGATCTCGCCGACCGCTGCCGACGGCCCGATCGCCCGCTTCCTCGCCAAGCGGGGGGAAGGACCGCACCACGTCGCCTACCGGGTGCCGGACTTGACGGCGACCCTCGGCCAGTTGGTGGCCGCTGGCGTGCGCTTGATCGACGAGGTGCCGCGCCGAGGGGTCCATGGTTGGCGGATCGCCTTTGTCCACCCCGAGGCGTGCGCGGGGGTGCTGACGGAGCTGGTGGAGACGGAGGGTGACAACGGGTGAGCGACCGCATCGTCACCGACTCCGGGCTCGCGATCGAGCCGGTCTACCGGGCATCGGAGATGGCGGCCCCGCTCGCCGACCCCGGCGAGTTCCCCTACACCCGCGGCGTCTACCCGACCATGTACCGCGGGCGGCGCTGGACGATGCGGCAGTACGCCGGCTTCTCCTCGGCCGAGGAGAGCAACCGTCGCTACCGGCTCCTGCTCGCGCGGGGGACGACCGGCCTCTCGGTCGCCTTCGACCTGCCGACCCAGCTCGGGCTGGACAGCGACGACGAGCGGGCCTTGGGCGAGGTCGGGCGGGTCGGCGTGGCGATCTCGACCGTTGCCGACATGCGACGCTTGTTCGATGGGATCGACCAGGCGACCGTCACCACCTCGATGACGATCAATGCCCCGGCCGCCCTCCTGCTGCTGATGTATCAAATCGTCGGCGAAGAGCGGGGGGTGGCGGGGGCGGCCCTCGGCGGTACGATCCAGAACGACATCCTCAAGGAGTACGCGGCGCGCGGCACCTACATCTTTCCGCCCCGGCCCTCGATGCGCCTCGTCACCGACACCTTCGCCTACTGCCGGGACGAGTTGCCGATCTGGAACACGATCTCCGTCTCCGGCTACCACATCCGGGAAGCCGGCTCCTCGGCGGCGCAGGAGGTGGCCTTCACCTTGGCCAATGGGCTGGCCTACTTAGAAGCGGCGCGGGCGGCCGGGCTCAGCATCGACAAGTGGCGCCCCGGATGAGTTTCTTCTTCGCCGCCCATTCCGATCTTTTCGAGGAGATCGCCAAGTTCCGGGCGGCCCGCCGCCTTTGGGCGACACTGGTCCGGGAGCGGTTCCGCCCGGCCGACCCCCGCTCGGAGATGGTCCGCTTCCACACCCAAACCGGCGGCGTCACCCTGACCGCCCAGCAGCCGCTGAACAACGTGGTCCGGGTCGCCTACCAGGCGCTGGCGGCCGTCCTCGGTGGCACCCAAAGCCTGCACACCAACGGCTACGACGAGGCGCTGGCGCTGCCCACCGCGGCGGCGGCCACCTTGGCGTTGCGGACCCAGCAGATCCTGGCCGAAGAAACCGGGGTGGCGGCGACCGCCGATCCTCTGGCTGGCTCCTTCTTCGTCGAGCGCCTGACCGACGAGCTGGAAGCCAAGGCGCGGGACTGGCTGGCCCAGGTCGAAGCGCGGGGCGGCGCCGTCGCCGCCATCGAGGCCGGCTTCGTGCAGGGGGCGATCGCCGATAACGCCTATCGGGAGGAACTGGCGCGGGCCGCCGGGGAGGAGATCGTCGTCGGCGTCAACCGCTACGCCGAGGAGGATGCCGAAGCCCGCGTCCCTATCCAGCGGATCGACGAGGCGGCGGTCGAGCGCCAGATGGCGCGGGTCCGGGCCGCCAAGGCGGCGCAGGACGCGTCAGCGGTCGCCGCGGCGCTGGCGCGGGTGGAGGCCACGGCGCGGGGGACCGCCAACCTGCTGCCGGCGATGAAGGCGGCGCTGGGTGCTGGCGCCACGCTAGGGCAGATCTGCGGTCAGTTGCGGGCAGTGTTCGGGGAGCACCGGGCGGGGGGTGGGTAGCACTGGCTGGGGAGCGCCCGGTCGTTGTCGAATAAACTCCGTTCGGTGCGGATTTGCACCACGAGTCACGACCTGGTGGTGCGTCAGGCTTGATTCGCGATCCTCGCCTGGGATGTCGTTGATGTGGTAGGGGCGACGCACGCGTCGCCCATCGTGGGCGAAACCGGGCGACGCGTGCGTCGCCCCTACCACGCGAAACACGGTTGACGCACCATTAGAGCGGTGGCCGGAATAGTTGTCGTCTCCCCACCGTCGTAGGGGAGCTGCTTGCCGCTCCCGTCGGCCGAAGGCCGACCATCATGGTCCCAAACCTAGACGCCAGGGCGCGTCAACTCCTCAGTAAACTGCTGTAGTCAGCGAGGGTGGGCGCGGCCGCTCCGGTCAGCAAGGCCATGTCCTCGGCGCCCAAGATCTGATCTCCGTCTTGCACGTGGAGCAAGGCGACGGTCAGCCGCCACAGCGGGAGAGGGGAGCCCGGTCGCAGCGGGAACCTCGACTCATCAACCCAATTCCGTATGAATGGCGGAACCCCTCCGCTCCTCCTCGCCAGTCAACGGCGACGCTCAGGGTACGAATGACAGGCCGACGATACCCATCCCTCCCACCACCATCCCGACATGCAGCCCGATCAGCCGCCAGCGCCAGGGCCCGAACGGATCGCGCAGCGCGGCCGGGACCGGTCGCGGCAACCAGCCGAACCAGAACCAGGCGCCGAGCAAGCCGCCGAGCCAGATGCCGGCCGTCAGCAGCCACCAGCCGGC
>Ga0136611_10002446_pt1 | contig 12913 bp, 15 predicted proteins | sample AntDrymUQ2232306_2_FD_106645 | JGI IMG/M metagenome (GOLD analysis project Ga0136611, IMG submission 106645) | Polar desert sand microbial communities from Dry Valleys, Antarctica - metaG UQ223 (23.06) | ecosystem: Environmental > Terrestrial > Soil > Desert | place: Antarctica: Dry Valley... | reverse complement strand
GTCGCGACGTAGCGCGCGGCGACGGCGGCGCCGTCGGCCCGACCGGCCATGTCCTGGTTGAGCGCCGCCGCGACGGTGATTTTGCGCGTGACCATCGGGTAGACCGAGAGCAGATAGGTCACCGAAAGCGAGATTGTCAACAACCCAATGGCGCCCTCAATGACCGTCAGGACACGCACCAAAGGATGTATGGGCGCCAGGTCGCCAAAGCCAATGGTGAGAAAGCTGACAGCACTGAAGTAAAAGGCGTCGAAGCCACCCGGCGTCTCTGTGAAGCGCCCTGCGAACCAGCCATCCCGGCCCACAAACGGAGAAAAGATCAGTCCAAAGCCGGCGATGTGCAGGACGACCCAGAAGCCTATGGTGGTGGCAGTGAGCAGAGGAAGACCCCACGCAAGGACGCGGCCTTGTACGCGCCGTCCGAAGGGCCGGCTGAGAGTTGCTAGGAGCTGCCACGCGGCACGGTTAAGCTTGTTGGAAACCGGGCTCTCCGCCTGGATGTGCAGCACGGTGAGCCCCACGTCCATCAAGCTGGCGGTGACGAGCAGTAGTCCCAGCGGCACCGCTGCCCAGCGCAACAGTTCCACGTCAGCGCGCCGCCTGGCAGGCTGGCGCCGGCGCCTGGAACGCCGCCGCCGGCTGGAGGAATTGATCATCCAGATACCGGGAGCGTCCACTGCCTACCGGATTGCGGTTCCGGCTAATCCAGACGAAGTTCTGGATCAGATGACCAACGCGGAAACGCACATGCCGTACTGGGCCACCCCGTGGCCAAGCGGCCTGGCGCTGGCGGAGTTGGCGCTTGCTCGGCGCGTCGCGCACGGGGGCAGGCAGGCGATTGAGATTGGGTGCGGGCTGGGCATCACCGCAACGGCCGCGGCGGAAGCGGGCCTGCGTCTCACCGTGAGTGATGTGTTCCCCGAAACGCTGGCCTACTGTCAGTACAACGTGTTGCGCAACACGGGATGCGAGGTGGTCCCCCTGCTTGCGGACTGGCGCAGCCGGGATGGGCAGGGCCAGTTGGCGGAACGATTGCGGGACCGGTTGGTACTGGCGTCGGATGTGCTGTACGAGCCGGAAGACATTGAGCCGCTGCTGACGTTGCTGGGCCTCACCCTGAACTCTGGAGGAACGTTTTGGCTCGCGGAGCCGGGACGCGCAACGAGCACGCGGTTCGTCACGCTGGCACGGGAGCGAGGATGGGAAGGGGAGGCCGTAGATATGGAGCGTCATTGGCCGGGAACAGCCGGCTACGCACATGTTCGACTGCACCTGTTCGGCAGCCGGTAGGACACTCTGGCGCAGATGGCGCACCATCGATCCGCTAGACAAGCTGTCTCTGAAGGATGTGCACCAATCCCCACGGCGCATTGATGTCTTTGACAAAGGTATAGCCGCGCACTTCATAAAGAGTGCGCGCGTAGTTGTTACCGCGGTCCACCCCAATAGTGATGACGGCGCAGCCGCGCCGGTGCGCCGCTTTTTCTACAACAACCATGATCCCCTTAGCGATGCCGCGGCGGCGATAAGTTGGATGGACCACGAGGTTAGAGATGTGAGCGCGCGTCTGACCATCTGCCAGACCACGATCATCCGCCAACCATTCAACGGTGCCTGTAGCCACTAAATAGCCGTCACATTCGGCAATCCAGATCTCGCGCCGTCCCTCTCGCATGGCGCGGAACTGCTGCGCCACAGTATCTGAGCTCCAGCCGCAGGCACGGCGCAGTGCCGCAATGGCGCCCTCTTCTTCAAAGAGCGCCGGACGCAGCCGCACATCACGCGGCAGATCATCTGCCGCCCAAGGGTGCGTGTCTTCGAGCGTCACTTGAGACATAATGACGGTGAGCTATTAGTGCACTCTATGCCGAATTGAAAGCGTACCGTACACTCACGGTGGGTCTAATACTGCGACGGGAAGGACCGTAAAGTAATGCCAAAGTTTGCGCAGGCCGAGATCTCAACTACAGGCGAGGATCTGTCTGAATACAAGACGTTTTTGAAGAAGCTGGCCGTGGGTCAAGTGGTCACTTTACCGCTTGAGGATGGTGAAACGTCACGCAGAGTGATGCGCGCGCTGAATGCGGCTGCGGTTGAGAGCAGTATGAGACTAGCTCGCGTTCCATCCGGCGATGATGTGGTCAAGTTCAGAATTGTTCCGGAAGAAAAGCGCACAGTGAATATCTCTCCCGAAGCGCGGCGTGCTCGCGTAGAAAAGGCTAAGGCAACGCGCGCGTCGCGGACCGAACGCAAGCGGAAGTAACGCTTGCGCGAGATTGTCGTTTTCATTGACCAGCCCGCTGACACGGCAGTCGCCGAAGCGGTCGCGTATTTAGAAGAACGCGGTCTGCAAACCACACATCGCACGCCATATTCGGTCTCGTTCGCCGCCCTTGCCGGGGCTGTTCCTTCCGCCCGAGGCGCCGAGGAGGGTATTGGGGATGAGCAGGCCGAGCGCGACGACGCTGGAGAACTACCGGCGGGGACGGGCCAATGCGCAGCGGTGCCGATCCAGCTTAAGCCCGAGTGGTGCCGAATGTGGGTCACCGTGAATGACACCAATGACGTCTCGGAGGCAGCGGAGGCGTACGTCGAGAGGCATCGGGAGAAGTCACGCGAAATCGAGGCTGCCGTGCGCACACTTGAGGCAGATATTTACTCTGAGGCACGCTGGCCCGCATATGAATCAACGCTGCGCGCGTCGTTGAAGCGTGCGGGGTCGGACCCGACCCTAGTTGACGGCAAGGTGGCCGCGTTCAAGCAACGTTGGCTGGGTCTCGGACGAAAGGCCGCCAAGGCGCCGCCGGAGGACCATCGCTCCGCCTGAGATCTACGGTATTGGCGGCAGCTTGCCAGCGTCAAGTTTGGACGGGACGGTCAGGCTGTTCCCGAACCTCGCGCTCGGTCGGGACGCCGCCCAATGCTTCGGCGCTCGGTGGCGTGTTGCTCCCCTCATTCGCGGGAGACGCCGTTGCCGAAGACGTCTGATCGCTCTCTTGCGGCCCGGTGAAAGAAGCGTGCGCCCCTTCCACGGCCGCGCCCGGAGCCGGTGCGCCTTTTGGCCCAGCGGTTGGCGACACCGAAGCGGCCTCGGTAGGTTCCGGACCATCTGGACGAACGGTGCCCTGTCCACCCAGCGGGGGCGGCGGCACGGGACCTGGTGGAAGCGCCATCATTGAACCCGGGGGCGGCGGCGGCACGGGACCTGGTCGCGGCAGGCGTACTGGACTGGATGATGGTGGTGGAGGAGGCGGTAATGGACTTAGCGTCGATGGTGGACGAGGAGTAGACACCAGACTAGGCTGTGGATCGGGAACTGAACTAGGTGGTGGCTCGGGTACCTGCGGACGAGGCTCCTGCACTGGGGAGGGCGTGGCCTGAAGTTGTGTCGCGTCGGCTTGCGTCGGCGTCCCTGTAGTCATAGGTTGTGTGGCGGGAGCTTGCGGTTGGGGCCGGGGCGCGCGCGGCGGTTCGGGCATGCCCAGGCGCTGGCGCAAGTCTCCGAAGCCGGTATTCCCTGCGGCGCCACTGGCGGAGCGGGGCTGACTCTTAGACTGCTTGCGGAGCTCACGGACAAAACCTTCGGCGATCGCAAGGATGGTGACGCCCTCCGCCTCCACCGTGACGATGCACCCCGGGCCGGCGGAGCTTCCGGCACCGCTCGCTTTGGCGATTCCTACCCGGCCGCTCTCTTCACTGCCCTGGAGGCTGAAGCTACAGCCATCGTTCGATCGGTCTGAAATCCGGGCGCGTCGCTTGGAAAAAAATGAGGTGGCTTCGCTCAACACTTGCTCGGCCGAGAGATGCGTCTGCACTTGCTGCTGCATAGGTGTGGGAATGGTACCGGGCACAGCGCGTGCCGCCAGTGGACGCTTGGCGACGTAGGCTGACGTGCCACCTGCTAAGGCATGGCGCCCCGAGGCGCACAGCAGGTTGCCGGGTCCGTGACAACGGTGCTAGACTTTCCCTGGCGTTCCAGTCGTTTACAACTGAATACTGTCCAACTTATCAAGAGAGGTGGAGGGTCACGGCCCAATGAAGCCCGGCAACCAGTGCAGTCTGGCGCGAGTTACGCGTGCAGCGGTACCAGGTGCCAATTCCGGCAGGCGCAGGTCGCGCGCTGCAAGATAAGGGGAGCCGAACGCCACACTATCGCACGTTACCCCTTGTTGCAAGACAAGGGGTTTTTGTTTGTTTACTGAGCTTACCGAGCTGTGCTTGAGCTTGGAGATACCAAGGGAGGTCCTGTCTGGGGATGTCAACCATCACACTTGATGCGCCCAACGCCGCGCCGGGTGCCGGCGGTGGATCGCGCATTGTGGGGCTGAAGTGCCGCGAATGCGGTCAGAAGTTTCCAATTGAGCCGGTCCACGTCTGCGACTTTTGTTTTGGCCCACTTGAGGTCGAGTATGACTACGACTTGCTGCGCGGCACCATCACGCGCGCGTCTATTGAGTCCGGCCCATTGAGCATCTGGCGCTACAAGGACCTGCTGCCCGTGGAGCGCATGGCGGATACCGGCTGGCGCGTGGGCTTCACGCCGCTGCAGCCTGCGCCAAACTTGGGCAAGCAACTAGGTCTGACCGACCTATGGATCAAGAACGACAGCGTCAATCCCACTTTCTCCTTCAAGGACCGTGTGGTCGCTGTCGCTTCGGCCAAAGCGCGTGAGTTTGGCTACGACACTTTTGCCTGCGCGTCCACGGGCAACCTGGCGAGCGCAGTGGCGGCGGCGGGTATCCGCGTGGGGCTGAAGACGTATGTCTTTTTGCCCTGGGACACCGAGCAGTCCAAAATCCTCAATGCGCTGGTTTACGGCGCGAACGTCGTTGCGATCAAGGGCACGTATGACGACGTCAACCGGCTGTGCTCAGAGATCGCGGACCAGCGTAACTGGGCGTTTTGCAACATCAACGTGCGCCCGTACTACTCAGAAGGATCCAAGACGCTGGCGTTCGAGACGGCGGAACAGCTGGGTTGGGAAGCGCCAGATCATGTGGTGGTGCCAATCGCCTCTGGATCGCTACTGACGAAGATCATCAAGGGCTTTGACGAGCTTGGCAAGGTTGGACTGATAGAGCCGAAGCAGGTACGCGTCTCCGGCGCGCAGGCAGATGGCTGCAACCCGGTGGCGAGCGCATTTGGGAACGGATGGGATGCTGTCAAGCCGGTACACCGGCCGGACACCATCGCCAAGTCGCTCGCCATTGGCAACCCGGCAGACGGATATTACGTGCTCAAGATTGTGCGCGGGCGGGGCGGGGCGGTGCTAGACGCAACCAACGCCGAGATCGCGGAAGGGATGCGCCTGCTGGCGTCTACCGAGGGCGTCTTTGCTGAGACGGCGGGTGGTGTGACGGTGGCTGTGCTCAAAAAGCTGGTGGAACAGGGTGTTGTCCGCAAGAATGAGCGGGTGGTGGCCTACATTACCGGCAACGGACTCAAGACACTGGACGCCATCGTGCCGGTGCTGACACAGCCGCCGCTAGTGGAGCCGACACTAGACGCGTTTGATTCTTATCTGAGCGGCGCGCTTGTAACTCGGTTGGGCGACTAGGCGTCTCTCGCGTCACTCCCAGGTCGTCAGCAAACCCCCAGAGCGCCCGAGCAGCAGACTGAGAAGAGGACCAATAACCATGGCTGTGAAGTTGCGTATCCCCACACCGTTGCGCCGGCTCTCCGGCGGTGCATCCGAGCTTTCGGTTGAAGGCTCTACCGTGACCGAAGTGTTCGAAACGCTAGAGCGTGATCACCCCGGTTTCCATGACCGTATCTACGACGAAAGTGGCGAGATCCGGCGCTTCGTCAACGTCTACGTCGGCGGCGAGGACATCCGCTTTCTCAAAGGCGTCGAGACCCCTGTCAAGGAAGGCGAGGAAGTCAGCATCGTCCCGGCGGTCGCGGGCGGAGCGATCTAAGCGACGCTGATGACCGGTAGGAGCTTGCCGGTGGGGCGTGATCCCGCGCTGGAGGCGACCGCCACGGAGGCCAACCCCTCGTTCATACTGCCGCTGCGGTAGCCCTGCAAGTCCAGGGTAATGTAGCGGAAGCCGATTTCTTTCAGCTTGGCCGAGATGCGGTCGTTGCGGGTGTCTGTGAAAAAGCGCGCTAGCTCTGACGGCGGTACTTCAATGCGCGCAACGTCGCCGTGATGACGCACGCGTACCTGGCGAAAACCTTCTGAGACAAGGTAGACCTCGGCGGCGTCTATCTGTTGAAGCTTCTCTTCGGTGACGCGCTCGCCGTAGGGGATGCGCGACGAGAGGCAGGCAAAGGCGGGCTTGTCCCACGTTTCCAAATCCAGCATCCGCGAAACGGCGCGGATTTCCGGCTTGCCCATACCAGCCTCCAGTAGCGGCGCGCGCGCGCCCATCTTTTTGGCGGCTTGCATGCCCGGCCGGTAATCGCCGGTATCGTCTAGGTTGGCGCCGTAAACGACAGTGGCCAGGCCTTCGCGCTCGGCCACGGGAAAGATGGTGGTGAACAGTTCCTGCTTGCAGTAATAGCAGCGGTTGTTGGGGTTGCTGGCGTAGTTTTCGTCTTCCAGCTCGTTGGTGTCTACCAGGATCAGGCGCACACCGATATCTCGCGCCAGTCGCTTGGCCTGCGCCAGCTCGTGCGAGGGATAACTCTCCGAAACGGCGGTCACGGCGACCGCCTTCTCTGGACCAAGCTCGTCAACGCATGCCTTGAGCAGCAGCGTGCTGTCCACACCCGCCGAGAACGCAACCAGCACGCTGCCAAGCTCGCGACAGACTTGTCGTAGTCGCTGGTACTTAGCGTGCGTCTCAGCATCCAGCACAGTCGCTGTCTCTGCTCCCGAAGAACTGGAGGGGCTGGGAGCGCCAATAGAGCCGGAAGCGCCGGACATGTTGGACGCAACGCTCTGCGCTTGACTGACCACCATATAGGGTCAGTCTATCAGGGTGAGAATCTCTTCCCGGACGCTGCCATCCTCCGCGATGCGGTAGGCGTGCAACTCGGGTCGGTCCAGACCATGGCGCAGGCTGATCATCAGCTGGAGGCAGTCCGGCCAGGTGGCGCTCATCTCCGCGCGGTCTGTGGACGATGGATAGGCGGGGGAGGCAGGATGCGAATGGTAAATGGCAGGATCGAGCCCTTCGCGCTCAAGTTTGATGATGGCGAGATAGCCGTCTTCGGCAAACGTGAAGTGCACCTGCGGTCGGGTAGAGGCGTTGCTCGCAGAGATGAGCTGCTCGACGCGTCCGTCGCGCACGCCGGCGACGCCGCATGCCTCGTGGGGCGCGGCGTCGCGCGCGTGCGCAATCAGCCGGTCAGCGAGCGAGCGCGGGAGCTCGATCATTTTCGGGGACGGCTAGTGTCTGTTCCTGAGCGCGCTGCTGCTCCAGTTCTTCCGGGATCGGCAGACCGCAATACTCGTGGTAGTCGATCAGCTCGGTGATAGTCGGGCTGTCGCCGCAAACCGGGCAGCTTGCGTTGCGCCGCGTCTTCATGACGCGGAAGTCCATGGAGAGCGTGTCCAGTAACAGGAGGCGGCCGGTGAGCGTCTCGCCCACGCCGAGGATCAGCTTGATGGTCTCCAGCGCCTGCACGCTGCCCACAATGCCTGGCAGAACTCCCAATACGCCGGCTTCGGCGCAGCTTGGCACAGCGCCCGGTGGCGGCGGCTCGGGGTACAGGCAGCGGTAGCAGCCGGAGCCCGGCTGGTACACCGAGACCATGCCTTCAAACTGGTTTATACCCCCGTCGACCATCGGCTTCTCCAGCATCACGGACGCGTCGTTGGCCAGGTAACGCGCGGGGAAGTTGTCTACGCCGTTGACGATGATGTCGTACTGCTGGAACAGCTCCAGCGCATTGGAGGAGTCCAGGATCATATTGTGGGCCTCAACATTGACGTTGGGATTCATCGCCTGGATGGTGTCCCTGGCGCTCTCCACCTTGAGGCGGCCAACGTCCTCGGTCTGATGCAGGATCTGTCGCTGGAGGTTGGAATGATCGACTACGTCAAAGTCCACGATGCCCAGCGTGCCAACGCCGGCCGCTGCCAGATACAGAGCGGTGGGAGAGCCAAGCCCGCCCGCGCCGATCAGCAGCACCTTGGCGTTCATGAGCTTACGCTGGCCCACTGGGCCAACTTCGGAGAGCAGGAGATGGCGCGAGTAGCGCTTGACTTGCTCCTCAGTAAAGGCCGTCACCGGGGGGCGATTGGGCACGCTGCCCGCTGTGCCATTTGAAGAGCCATTAGCTGAACCGCCTGCCACTGCTGGAATGATGCTCACTTCGTCGCCGTCCTTGAGAGATGTGCCTTCGCCGCCCAGCTCGGAGATTTCCTCACTATTAACGTAGACATTGATGTAGCCCAGCAACGACCCTTTGTCATCGCGCAGGCGCTCGCGTATACCCGGAAATTTACCTTCCAGCTCGGTCAGCAACTCGCCCACCGTTCCCGCGCTCCCTTCAACGCGAGCCTGGTTTCCCGTCAGCCGTCGGAACGGCGTGGGGATGTACACCTTGACACTCATCTTCTCTCCCCCAGCGCTTGGCGCTGCTTGTACTTGCGTTATTGCCGCGCCTGCGGCGCCTGCTGATCCAGCCATTGGTCTTCCGATCCAGTCCCTCAAAAACTAACACTCAGATAGCGCTCGCCCGTATCACAGAGCATGGTGACTACGGTCTTGCCCGGTCCGAGCCGCCGCGCCACTTGGCCGGCGGCGAAGACATTTGCGCCGGAGGAGATCCCCACCAGCAATCCCTCCTCGCGGCTAAGCCTTCCCGCCGTCTCAAGGGCATCCTCATCACGCACTCTAATAATCTCGTCAAGCACATTCCTATCCAGGACGCCGGGTTGAAAACCGGCGCCGATCCCCTGGATGCCGTGTGGGTGCCAGCGACCTCCACTAAGCACGGCGGCACGATCCGGCTCGACGCCAATCACGCGAAGCCGCTCAATGCCCAGTTTCTCCTTAAGGAAGCTGCCGGCACCTGTGATGGTTCCGCCGGTGCCAACGCCAGCGACGAAGACATCGAGCTTGCCCTCGGTATCTCGCAGGATCTCCGGCCCGGTGGTACGGCGGTGTACCTCCGGATTGGCAGGATTCTCGAACTGGGTGGGCATGAAATAGCCCTTCGCATCCGCCAGCTCGCGAGCGGCAAAGACGGCTCCACCCATCCCCTCCATAGCCGGAGTCAGGACAAACTCGGCGCCCATTCGCGAGAGCAGCTTGCGGCGCTCCAGGCTCATGTCCTCCGGCATGGTCAGCACCAGCTTGTAGCCTTTCACGGCGCAGACGACTGCCAGTCCAACGCCGGTGTTGCCGCTGGTTGGCTCTACGATCGTTGCGCCGGGTTTGAGGTGCCCATCTCGCTCGGCCGCCTCCACCATTGCGAGGGCAATGCGGTCTTTGACACTCCCGCCTGGGTTACGCGCCTCTACCTTGGCCAGTACCGTCGCCGCGCCATCAGGCACCACACGATTGATACGGACCAGCGGCGTTCCGCCGATGAGGTCCAGTGCACTCTGCGCAATTGTCATCAGATGTAGTACCTCGCAGGGGCGGTGATTTCGGATTGGCGCTCGAGCAGCGTCTGGAGCGTCGCGCCGTCGAGCACGCTCTGAGCCGCTTCCCGAACCCGACCCCAGACTTCCTGCTGCACCTTGACGGACGGTAGGTCAGTGGTGCCATCAGGACTGCCGGGGCCGCCGGGACCAACGGGCAGAAAGTCGCCCTCGAGCGCGGTGAGCATCTCCGTGAGCGTAATCTGGGCGGGGGGACGTGCCAGTTCGTGGCCACCACGCGGCCCTCGCACGCTGCGCACTAGCCCGGCGCGCCGTAGCAGCGTAAGCAACTGGTCAAGATACGCTTCAGAGATGCTCTGGCGTCTGGCGATGCTTTCGCTCTGCACGGGGCCCTGTCCAAGGCGCTCCGCCAAATCAAGCATCGCGCGCACCCCATAATCCCCTTTGATTGACAGGCGCATAAGTAGAGTAACTCGCTCAACATTGTACCGCGCGAGGCAAGAGCGGCGGCGACGTGAGGCTACAATCGGCCGGTGACGGGCGGCAGCGTCGTAGGGGAAAGTGGCAGCACGGACTGCATTGGGGGCGACAGGCGGGAGTGCGTGATAGGGGTTGACATTGGCACCACGGGTGCGCGGGCCGTCGCCTTTGATCTACAGGGGCGTCAACTGCACGCCACGAGCGCGGACTATCCGCTGCATAGCCCGCACCCAGGGTGGGCAGAGCAGGACCCAAAGGGCGTTCTGGAGGCGGCGACACGTTGCGTGCACGAGATCACGGTATGGACACGCGAGCAGCGGCGCGTACCGCGTGCGCTTGGCATCTCCGCCATCCTACATTCGCTGATCCCGGTTGATGCCGCGGGGGAGGCGCTTGGTCCGTCCATCATCTGGGCAGATACGCGCAGCGCGGCCGAGGCTGAGGAGATCCGGCGCGAGACAGACGCCATGGCGCTGTACGGGCGCGTTGGTGGGCCGGTACACCCAATGTACAGCAGTGCCAAGCTGCGCTGGCTGCGCCGCTACCGCACCGAGGTATTCCACCAGGCGGCGTCGTTTGTGGGCATCAAGGAGTACGTTATCCGCCAATGGACGGGTCTGCACGTGTGCGACCGGTCTGTCGCCAGCGGGACGGGGATGTTCAACGGTCTCAAGGACACATGGGACGATGGCGCGCTGGCAGTGTCGGGCATCACGGCGAGCAGGTTGCCGCCGGTTGTGGAAACTGAGCAGCCGCTGGACGTTCCGGCCGATCGGCTGCGCGCGCTGGGGCTGCCCGAAGACTGTGCGTTTGTGATCGGCGCGGGAGACGGGGTGCTCCAGACAATTGGCACGGGTACCGTCTCCCCTGGCCAGATGGTGGCCATGGTGGCGACGAGCGGCGCCATCCGCAGCGTGGTGGACTCGTTTCAGACCGATCCGCGCGCCCGCACCTGGTGTTATTACCTAGCAGCGGGACGGTGGGTGGTGGGCGCAGCGATCAACAACGCGGGCATCGTCTACGCCTGGCTGCGCGACCAGCTTGCGCTGGGCAAGGATGGCGTCGTTGAGATAGAAGACCTGAACGGCTGGGCAGAGCAAGTGCCGGCCGGCTCGGACGGGCTGGTCTTTTTGCCGTACCTGGCGGGGGAGCGCTCTCCTAACTGGAACGCCAACGCGCGCGGCCTGCTGTTTGGCCTCTCTTTGGCGCACAACTACCGCCATCTAGCACGCGCGACGCTGGAGGGGGTTGGCTACCGTATGCGAACCATCTTCGAACCGATGGAGGAGGTGGCGGGTCGCGCGGCTGAGATTCGTGCGGCCGGCGGCTACATCCGCTCGTCACTCTGGCTGCAGATCGTAGCGGACATCCTGGGGCGCCCGCTTCAACTGGTGGACTCACCCGAGGCGTCGGCCCTAGGGGCGGCGCAAATTGCAATGCTGGGCGCGGGCATGGTGCGCCGCTTTGAGGACCTCGCGCCGATGGTCAGCACAACCGGAACGGTGACACCTGACCCGCGCCGGCACGCGCTCTACGACCGGCTGTACCACATATACCAGCGCCTGTACGAAGGCGCGTCAAGCGAGTTTGACGCGATCAGCCGGATTCAAGCAGAGCTGGCGCAGGAACCCTTGCGTTGAGCCAGGGTTGCATGATCTGCAGCGCTGAGAGAATGGCGCTCGTCGCGGGGGAGCGGTTCAGCGTGTAGAAATGGATGCCGGGGGCGCCGCAGCGCAACAGCTCCTCGCATTGCAGCGTAGCGTAGGCGACGCCTAGCTCTACCACCGCTTCTGGGTTGTCCGCTCTGCCTTCAATCTCGCTCTTCAGGCGCGCGGGGATGGTAGTGCGCGGATCAAGTTCCATGATGCGGCGCATGACGCGCAGGTCGGTAATGGGCATGATGCCGGGGATGATGGGAACGGTGATCCCGCGTGACCTGGCCCGCTCCACAAACGCAAAGTAGTGGAGGTTGTCAAAGAACGCCTGGGAGATCAGGAAACGCGCGCCATTGCGCACTTTATTGTGGACATACTCCAGATCGTGATCTAGATCTGGACTCTCGGAGTGACCTTCGGGATAGCACGCTGCGCCGACGTCAAAAGCGTAATTAGACGTGATCAGGTCTATAAGGTCAGTCGCATGCGCCGGACCATCGGGGTCCGGGATGAATTCGGTTGCGCCCTTAGGTGGATCCCCCCGCAGCGCCATGATGTTCTCCACGCCGGACTGGGCAAGGTATTCAAGCGTGGCGCGCAAATCATCACGCGAGGAGCCGACGCAGGTGAGGTGCGCCATGCCCTCCACGCCGAAGTCGCGCTTGAAGCGCGTCACCAGATCAATTGTGCGCTGGCGGGTGCTGCCGCCCGCACCGTAAGTGACTGAGATGAACGTTGGGCCGAGCGAGCGAAGGCGGGACACCGTCTCCACCAATTGCGCCGTCCCATCGTCATTGCGCGGTGGGAAAAACTCAAAGGAAAAGCAAGGGAAGGTGCTGCGTAGCGCTTCGGAGATTTTCATCTTTGTTCTTGAAACGTCTGGCCCAGTTCTTGCGAACCGCTAGCGTAGTGAGTGTAAATAGGGACCGGGCACCGGTTCTTTGGACCAGCCCGGCTGATCTGGCCGGCGAGTATACTGCGAGGCGGAGCCGTGAACGAGACCATTAGGTTGGTAGCTGAAGGGGAGGCGGGCGCCATCTACCACGATGAGCAGAACGACGAATGGCTCGTGGACGTCGCCTCAAAGGGAATCACGCTTTACTTCGACCGCGAAGAGTTTGAGCAGTACCTAGACCTGCTGCGGCGCGCAATCGATTACAACTGGGAGATCAAGCTGGGTCCCAGCTCTCGCGAGCTACGCGCCAGCGGCGAGTAACAACTATTCTTCGACTTCGCGGCGGGCGGAGCGCACGGAGGAGAGGATTGTCCCGCCGAT
>Ga0136611_10002445_pt1 | contig 12913 bp, 14 predicted proteins | sample AntDrymUQ2232306_2_FD_106645 | JGI IMG/M metagenome (GOLD analysis project Ga0136611, IMG submission 106645) | Polar desert sand microbial communities from Dry Valleys, Antarctica - metaG UQ223 (23.06) | ecosystem: Environmental > Terrestrial > Soil > Desert | place: Antarctica: Dry Valley... | reverse complement strand
TCCTGCTCGTAGCGACTGATCTGTTCATCGACGGCGCTGGCCGTCAGCAGCCCCTTCTCGATCAGCAACGACTCAAGCGCCTTCGTCCGCAGCGCGACGTACGGCTCCTGCTCTGGATCGTATTTCACGGTCACAGCCTGTTCCTTCCGGCAACGTTCGGATCAGTCCCGCGCAGGTTCGAGGTAGCTCTCCCAGAGGTCGATGTTGAGCGTGCCGTCTGGTTCAGCGGCATCGCCCCACAGCTCGCGGGCAGCGAAGCGGACGCTGTAGACAACTTGCGGGTTTCGTCCGAGGCCATGGGCGTTCGTGTCGGCGAAGACCTCCGGTCCGTGGACGAGGTGGATGACGCCACGCTTGCCACGGGTGTAGCGCGGTAGCCGCGTGTGCCCGGTCGGATGCTGGTTGAGGGTGACGACCGCGTCGCCAACCGCGAAGCGCGGTGTGATCTCGTGCACCGGCGGCCCGGCCATGTCTTCCGCCGTCTGCCACGGATTCTCGACGCTGCCAGACGACGACAGATCGGCGTCCGGCTGCTCATGGAGGAGCGCTGTCCTGGCGTCGAGCTCGGCACCGGTCAGGACGCCCTTCTCGATCAGGTTGTATTCGACGGTCGCCAGCCAGCGCTCGAAGTAGGACGAGCGCAGGTAGTCTGCCGGTGGCATCTGCTCGATCCCGTAGCGGAACTCGTCAAGGTTGAAGACGCGGCCCACCGTCGCGTACATCATCGCCCGGACACGCGCTTCCCACTCGGCGTGAAAGAGCGGTTCGTCAACTTCAGGCTCGACCGGCCCGAAGCCGTGCATACCGCCCATGTCGTGAACGCCGTTCACCAAGCACCTCCTTCGTCAACCGATGTCGGCCTATCATAGTGGAAACCGGACTCACACACTTGATAGACACATCTCCCGGCTCTCTTCCGCACGCCGCACGACTCATGACGCTCGTTATTCCCGTGCGAGGCTGGCAAGCACATTCCCCTGCCGTGCTGACAAGGCGCTCAGATAATAGAGGATGATGCCGCTTGCAGGCGTCGTGATTGTGGCAATCTCGTTGCCCAACGGGTCGAGCAGTGTTCCAAGCGGCGCATTGGCAGAGACGGATTGGCGCAACTCCAGCGCGGGACGCCAGAGGCCGTCGGCTGGGGCGATGATCGTGGCGCCGGGTTGGAGCCAGCGGGTGGCGGCAGGCGTTCGGAGTCCTTCGAGGACGCCGAGGGCGCGCAGGCTGTTGATCAGACCCTGGTAGACGATCAACGTCTCGTCGTCGCTCGCGAGGGCGTTGCCGCCAACCTCGACGAAGATACTGGCAACGCCGAGCAGGGTGGCGTTGGCGGTCAAGCCGCCGGAGTTGGTTGGCATCGGATAGACGAGGGCGTCTGGCAGGCCGAATGCCTCGGTCATCGCGCGGGCGAGGTTGTTCTGGGTGGCGTCGTCGCTGGTGTGGTAGCCCGCGTAGGGCGAGAGTGTTTCGAAGACATCGCCGCTGTGCAGGTCGATCAGCCCGTCAGCCGGGGCGATGATGTCGTTCAGCAGCCGGAGGGCGAGGACATCCGAGAAGGTGCCGGTGGCTTTGCCGGGAAAAACGCGATTGAGGTTCCTGCCATCGTGAGGCGTGATGAAGGCGGTCCGCTCGCGGAAGGCTGGCAGGTTGACGATTGGCAGGATCAGCAGCGAGCCATGCACGCGCTCAGGGTTTAGGAGCCGCCCAAGCCGCAGCGCGCCGAGGATGCCAGGATATTCGCCGCCATGCAGCGCAGCGACGATCGCGATGGTCCGGCCCGGCTGGCGGCCACGGACGGCGATGTACGGCCAGCGCAGGCCGCGCAGGACGGTGTCGGGCCAACTGAGGTAGCCGCTACGCTTCTCGCCAGCGGCTGGCTCAGGGACGATCGACCACGGAAAGTGAGCGGATGCGGGAAGCAGGTCGCCGTCGTCACTCCGGCTCGGATTCGTGTCCGGCATCGGGAGGCTCCTCTCTCCTCGTGACACGCTAGCAGGCTGTTGCTGAATGCGGTGGGTTCGCCGTGTTTGCGTGATACTGTATGCGATGAGGTTACGCATCGACGGATCGCAAGGCTACTGGCAGTGCTGCCAGCAGGGTACACGTGCCCGCCTCCGGAGTGGGACTGACATGAATCGTGGCAGGATATCTGGGATCCTCAGCCGTCTCGATCCCACCAGAGTGGAGGCTGGAAGCGTCCGTGCCTATCTGATCGCGGCTGGGCTGACGCTGACTGCGTTTGCGCTGACTGGCCTTCTGAGCGCCTGGGGTGATGAGCCGCGTCTGTCAGCGTTCTACGTCGCCGTCGCGATCGCCGCCTGGTACGGTGGCTGGCGCGCCAGTCTGTTGTCGGCCACGCTTTCCGGCCTGATCAGTGCCTGGGCGTTTCTCCCGCCACTCTATTCCTTCGCGATCAAGTTTCCAGAAGCATTCGTCTCACTGGTGGCTATCTTCCTGGTGGGGTTGGTTATCAGCGCCCTGTCTGAGGCATCGCGGCAGGCAATCCGGCGCGCGGAGGAGGCTGAGCGGCGCGTCACGCTGCTCTCCGACGCTGGCGCGCTTCTGGTCGCATCGCTGGACTATGCGACGACGCTTGAGCACATCACCAATCTGGCTGTCCCGGCCTTTGCCGGCTGGTGCACAGTGAATATCGTCGAGGAGGACGGCAGCATCACGCGGGTGGCGTTGGCACATCGCGATCCGTCCGGGGCCGAGGCGCTGACCGAGATTCAGCGCCGCTACCCTGTCCAGCACGACAGTGATCACCCGCTGGCGCGAGCGATCAGGAGTGGTAAGCCTGGACTGTACCCGGTGATTACACCGCCGCTCCAGGTGGCCTGGACGGAGGATGACGAGCACCGGCGGCTGGTCGCCCAGCTCGCAACCAGTTCAGTGATGGTCGTCCCGATGCATGCGCGTGGCCGGACATTGGGAGCGATCATCTTCGCGCGGACAAACACACCGGCATTTGCGGATGACGATCTGACGCTGGCTGGCGTGCTGACGCAGCGGGCGGCGCTGGCGATCGACAATGCCCGGCTATTTCGGGCGGCCCAGGCATCAGAAGCACGCTACCGCAGCCTGTTCGAAGGCTCGGAGGACGCGATCGTCCTGCTCGGCGACGATGGACACTATCTCGATGTCAGTCCGGCCACCGAGAAGCTGCTGGGCTACTCTCGTGAGGAGATGCTTCAGAAGCGGGCCGGGGATCTGCTCCACCGGCGCGACCTCTGGCTCGAGAATGCCCAGCCGGTCTTCGAGCGTGAGGGTAGTTGGCGCGGTGAAGCGGAGCTGCGGCACAAGGACGGGCGGCTCGTGCCGATCGAGTCGCGCATGTCGCGGATCGAGCTACCGGATGGAATGGTGACCTTCGCCGCCTGGCGCGATATCACCGAACGACGGGCAGTCGAGCGGCTGCAGCAGGAGTTCATCGTGATGGTGACGCACGACCTGAAGACGCCGCTGACCTCGATCAAGGGTCTGGCGCAACTGATGCTCAGGCGACAGTCCTTCAACCAGCCATCGCTGGACACGATCGTCAGCCAGTCGAACCACCTCGAACGGCTCGTCAATGACCTGCTGGATGTCGCGCGGATGGAAGCGGGCCGGCTGGAACTGCAACTCGCCCCAGTCGATATCGGCCAGCTCGCTCAGACGTCCGTCACCCAGGCGCAGGCAACCACCAGCCGGCACACCATCGGGATTGAGGTTGCGGAGCAGCCGATCGTCCATGATTGGGACGGCGACCGCATCCGTCAGATCCTGTTGAACCTGCTGACCAACGCGATCAAGTACTCGCCGGATGGCGGCGATATCGTCGTCCGGGTCGAGGATGACTCCAGCAATCGGCTCGTGCTCGTCAGTGTCCGCGATCGAGGGATCGGCATCGCCCCGGACGCGCTATCCGGCGTGTTCAGGCGTTTCTATCGCGTCGAGGAGTCGCTGACGGCGGGCGAGGGGCTTGGGCTCGGGCTGTATATCTCGCGATCGCTGGTGACGGCGCATGGTGGCCGGATCTGGGTCGATTCAATTGCGGGCGCTGGCAGTACATTCAGCTTCACGCTGCCGTATGATGTTCCACGGTAGCGTTCCGCGCGTGTCGTGGACTGGCGCTGACCTGGACGGTCCGGGATATCGCCGTTGTCACGGAACGGAATGTGCGCCAGGGGTGCTGCTGAAGCCGGGGTAACCCGCGCTGCGGACAACCCTTGAGATAGAGTGAATGGACTGGAACGAAGGAGACACCGGGAAATGCAACGGTTACTGGCCATGCTGCTCGTCATGTTGCTCGCGTTCACCGTCGCCTGTGGGGATGACAGCGACGATGGTGGCGACGATGCCGCTGACGGACCGGCTCCGACCCTGACGACCGGAACCGGAACCGGCACGGGTGGCGACGTTACGGCGACGACCGCTGGTGATGATGACGATGACGACACGGACGATGGTGATGACGGTGATGACGACGCGGACGACGGTGATGACAACGGCGACGACGGAGATGCCGCGGCTGGCGAGACGATCGCCCAGGCGCAATGTGTCGCATGCCACTCAATCGATGGCAGCACGGTCGTCGGCCCGACCTGGCAGGGACTCTACGGCCACGAAGTCGAGCTGGAAGGCGGCGAGACAGTAACGGTCGATGACGAGTACCTGCGCGAGTCGATCACCGATCCGGGCGCGAAGATTGTCGCAGGATACGCCAACCTGATGCCGACCCTCGACCTGGACGACAATCAGGTCGACGACCTCATCGCCTACATCAGAACGTTGGAATAAACGCACGGCGCTAACAGGGCAAGGGTGCGGTCCCTGTTAGCGCCGTCAGTTGGTATCATCACGCACGATCGCGCTGATCGGCGGCGGATTTCAGCATCTCCACTACCACGCTGTCGATCTGATCGTCGTCGCGCAATCGCTCTTCGAGATTCTCCCGGCCAGCCCAACGGGCCAGCGCGCCGATGACGGCGGCACGGTCAGTCGTCGCGCCGGACAGAACGTCGAGCCGCCGGAGGTGTTCGGCGACCGATGCCAGGCGCTCATCATCGAGCGGCAGCAGCTCTGCGTTGTCGATGTCGAAGTAGACGCGGTGGAGGGTGACGAGGCGGCGCAGCTCCGTCAGCGGCGTTGGGTGGTCATCGACGCGCAGATCGATCCAGCGGTCGTTGCCGCCACCATACCCGCCACCGGCGCGGACGATCGCGATAGCGGCTGCCTGTTGGCCACGACTGTCTCCACCCGCCGCCTGACCGGCATCGAGCGCCGTCAGCAGCCGGTTGGCGAACGCGCCCGCCGCGGATGAGCCTCCGGCGGGTGAGCCTCCGGCGGTCGCGTACCCTTCGGCCAGCGCATCGACGACCTCCGGTCCGGTCAGGATATTGCCCTGGCAGCAGAAGCCGTCGCCGGTCAGCCCTCCGGCCCAGTCGCTACAGCCGGAGCCGGTCCAGGTCGCAGCGTTGCCATGCGCATCGACGATACCGGCCTGGCGCAGATCGCGCTCGCTATCGGCGGCCACGAGCCGGTCGAGCGTTTCCTGAGCGGTCAGTCCGGCGTCAAGCATCGCCAGCCCGTCCGGTCCGTAGGCGACGTTGGCGTGCGCCTGGGTCGCGACCGCGCCCACCCCAGCCCGCAGCCACGGCACGACCGCCCCAACCGCCAGAAACTTCGAGGCAACCGCCACCCCGAGGTCTCCCGTCTCCGAATCCCGCGCGACGATCGAGAAGGTGCTGACGGTGCGTGGCATGGCAGGTGTCCTTTCGCGTGCTGCGTGCTGAGGACGCCGCGTCCTCAGCACGCAGCACTCTCGGTGTATCCTCTGTGCATGATACGGGAACCGGTGGAGACAACGGGGCGTGCGCGGCGGCTGAAGGGGCAGGATGCGATTATCCCGCGCTATGGCAGCCAGCGTTCCTTCATGCTGCGGACGCTCTACTCGTGGCTGACGATGTCGATGCTGTATCTGTTTGCCTGGCCGCTGATGGTGATTTATCTCGACGCGCCGGGTGTTCCGCCGCACGAGACGCCAGCCGACTGGTACCAGCTACGATTAGTGGCGCCGGTGCTGATCGCGATGCTGGCGGCCTGGCTGTGGCAACTCTCACCAGCCCCGGCCGAGACGATCTCACGCGGACGGGCGCTCTCACTCTTCCGTCAGGGGCGCATCTGGCCGCAGGCGTTGCTCTTCCTGCTCGGGACGCCGCTCGTCCTGACCGGCTTCCTGCTGGCCGAGGACCCGGCTGGCGGCATCAAGCTGATGCTGCTGACGCTGGCCGAGGCGCTGGCGATCCAGATTCTGACCTCCGGCTACCTGCACGCCGCTTTCGATATTGTGCTGGAAGATGGCCGCGCCCATCTGGCGGCAGTCGGCCTCTACGCGGCAGCCTTCGCGATCCGGGCCTCGATGGTCGTCGCTGCCGAGCAGTCCGAGGCTGGCGGCCAGTACACGCTGGCAATCGCGGCTGGCGTCGTCGTCGGCGTCCTCGTTGGCGGCGGTTCCAGTTGGCTGCGTGCCCGCTCCGGCAGCCTGTTGCCCGGCACCCTCGCCCTCTGGCTGACGTTCCTCGGCCTCGCCGACTTCTACGAGTAGGGACAGAACACGCTTCGTATTGACCGCCGTTGAAATCCTGTTATCCTGACTTCCGATAACACTGTTAGCGGAAGTTCTGAGACATGATCGTTGATGATGACGAGGCAGGTCGGACGGACCGGGCGTACGCGACTGACTGGCGTGATTGGGAAGGCTGGTGCGCCAAGCGCGGCTTTCGGGCGCAGTCAGCCACACCGGAGACGGTCGCACTCTACCTGCGTTCGCTTGACAATGCTGGACGACGCTACAGCACAATCCGCAGGCGGCTGGCGGCGATCAACCAACGTCAGTTGGTGGCGGGACTTCCAGTACCCGGTCGGGACGCGCTTGTTCGGGATGTCCTGGACGATATCCGCGATTTCCAGACCCTGGCGCAGATCGGGAAGACGCCGTTGCTGACCGCCGAACTGCGCCGGATACTGGCGGCACTGCCCAATTCCGTTGCGGGCATCCGCGACCGGGCACTGCTGCTGGTTGGGTTCGCTGGTGGTTTACGGCGCTCGGAACTGGTCGCGCTTGATGTCGATGATGTCGAACGGCAACCCGACGGCATCCTGCTGCGGCTTCGAGCCAGGACCCGGCAGGCGCGGCGTGCGAGTGCGATCGAGCTGGTACGACAACCCGAGCCGGAGACGTGTGCGGTGCGCGCCGCCGGGGACTGGCTTGATCGATCGGGCCTCAGCGCAGGTCCGCTGTTTCGCTCGATCAACCGGCATGGGCAGCTTGGCGACGGGCGGATGTCGGACAAGGCGGTGGCGTTGATCGTCAAGCGCGCCGCCGAGGGAGCAGGGCTCGATCCGGCCCGCTATGCAGCCAACAGCCTGCGCTCGGGCGCGGCCATCGAGCGCAGGCTGGCCGGTTGATGGCGGCGGCCAGAGAGCAATCGCTCTGGCGCAACCGCGACTTCCGTCGCTTGTGGGCTGGCGAAACCATTTCACAGACCGGCACGCGCGTTAGCCTGCTGGCGCTGCCACTCGTCGCAGCGGTGACGCTGGATGTAACGCCGTTGCAGATGGGGTTGCTCGGGGCGCTGGTCAATCTGCCGGCGCTCGTCGTCGGATTGTTCGCGGGTGTCCTGGTCGACCGCTGGCGCCGCCGTCGGGTGTTGATCGTGGCCGATCTTGGACGCGCGTTCCTCCTGGCGCTGATCCCGGCTGCCTGGCTGTTCGATGTGCTGCGAATTGAACTGCTCTACGCTGTCACGCTGCTGACCGGGACGCTCTCGGTGTTCTACGTCATTGCCTACCGCTCGTACCTGCCGGCGCTCGTCCCGCGTGACCGGCTCGTCGAGGGTAACGGCAAGCTGGAGATGAGCCGTTCGGCGGCTGAGATCGGCGGGCCGGGGTTGGCCGGTGTCCTCGTCCAGGTGGCTGGCGCGCCACTGGCGGTCGTCGCCGACGCCTGCTCATTCGTGGTGTCAGCGGCCACAATCGGCTCGATCCGTGCCCGCGAGCAGCAGATTGAGCCGGCTGCTGGCAAGCGCGGCATGCTGCGCGAAGCGGCTGAAGGGCTGCGGCTGGTGCTCGGCAACCGCATCCTGCGCTCGATCGCAGCCGCGACGGCGACGGCTACCATCTTCAGCACCGTCCTGGAATCCGTGCTGATCCTCTATCTGACACGGACGCTCGATCTCCAACCGGCGACGATTGGCTTCGTCTTCGCGGCAGGCAGTGCCCTTTTTCTTATCGGCGCGCTATTGCCGGCCGGGCTGACAGCTCGCTTCGGCCTCGGCCCGGTCCTGGCCGCCTCGCTGGCAGCGATCGGCCTGAGCGATCTGCTGATCCCGCTCGCGTCCGGGCCCGGAGTGGCCGTCATCGTGTTGCTGGCCGTCGCGCAGTTCCTGTTTGGGATGGGATTGACCATCTTCAGCGTCAATCAGGTCAGCCTGCGCCAGGCAGTGACGCCGGAGCGGATGCAGGGACGGATGAACGCGACGATGCTGGTGCTCGTCACCGGCGCGACGCCGTTCGCGGCCCTCCTCGGAGGCGTGCTCGGTGAACTCCTCGGCCTGCGTACAACGCTCCTGCTGGCCGCGATCGGCGAGTTGACAGCCGTCCTCTGGATCATCACGTCGCCGGTCGTGCGACTCCGCACCCATCCGGAGCCGGAACCGCCCTTCATCAAAGATCAATCGGCGCCGAGCGGATAAACAGGCGATGCGTTCGGCGAGGTTGTCAAACGCTGGCGTATACCTTCGGCTGTGGGAGTGGATCGCCATCCTCCAGCGTCGACTCGATCAGGAGTTCGAGCACCTCATTCCCGTTGCGGACGGCTTCTTCATAGGTGTCACCGTGTGTCGTTGGTGTATTGACACGGTCGGCCCACTCGGGCAGCGTGACGAGAAAGGCTTGATCCGCTTCTGACCACTCGATCACCATCGAATAGCGTGATGTAATGCTCATGGCGTTCGCTTTCCTTCGGCATGACGTGCGTTCCGCAAGGCGTCCCGCACGTCTTCTTCCTGATACGGCTTTGCGTCGCTTCCGTCTTGGCCCGAGACGCTCAGGTGTCCCGGCAAGAGCGGGTGTTCCCAGATTGTGTGACTTCCAGTGATTCGCTTAAGGACGAACCCTGCCCGACGTAGATCTGTCCGCAACGCCCTGATCTTACGCGGCACCGAGCATCTCCCAATTCCATCAGAGTATTGTTGATGTTCTCCGGCTTGGCCAGTATCGCTGTCTGGACATTTACGTCTGCTGCACGGATTGTCGCCTATTATGTATGCAGTAGCGTGGCGTGTCGTCCACGGGGAGAACATGCGCGATGCGACCGATTTTCGTTCTGATCCACAGTCCGTTGGTTGGGCCAGCGACCTGGGAGCCGGTGCGGGTTGCGTTGCGGCGGCGTGGTGTCCAGGCGGCGGCCCCCGCGTTGCGCGACGATCCGGAGAGCGATGCTCCGTACTGGCGGCAGCAGGTCGAGTCGGTCGTGGCGGCGTTGCGGGGCGCGCCGGTCGCGCAGCCATTGGTGCTGGTGGGCCACAGCGGGGCGGGGGCATTGCTGCCGACACTCGGCGCGGCGCTTGGGCGGCCAGTGGCGGCGTATGTCTTCGTCGATGCCGGGATTCACGCGGACGGCCTGAGCCGGTTGGCGATGATGGAAGCTGAGGACGCGCCGTTTGCCGGGGAGTTGCGGGCGCAGCTTGAGGCGGGTGAACGCTACCCCGAGTGGACCGACGCGCAGTTGCAGGAGGCGATCCCTGATGATGAGCGGCGTGCTGCCATTCTGGCGGAACTGCGGCCACGCGGGCTGGACTTCTTCAGTGAGCCGATTCTGGTCCCGACTGGTTGGCCCGGTGCGCGATGTGCGTATTTGCAGTTCACGTCGTCCTACGATGTCCCGGCAGCACGGGCGCGGGAACTCGGTTGGCCGGTGCAGGCGATCGAAGGCGGTCACTTCCTGATGTTGATCGATCCCGAGACGGTCGCCGACGCGATTCTTGCGCTGGCGGGCGACGCGGGATGAGCGACCTCGACCCGCGCGCCTTCCTGGATGCGCTCGGCTACCCCGATGTGGACGCGGTCACGCCGGTCAGCGGCGGGAGCGATACCGCCGTTTTCCGGGTTGGGCGTCACGATCGCGTCTATGCGCTACGTGTCTTTCGGTCGGAGCAGTTGCTGGTGAGCCAGGCCGAGGTATTGGCGATGCATGCTGCTGATGCGGGTGGCGTTCCGGTACCACAAGTCCATGCCCACGCTCTCCACAATGGGCGTCCGGCGCTGCTGCTCGACTGGTGCGACGGGGGGACGGTGGTCGAGGCTCTGACCCGTTGGCCGGAGCGGGCCAGCGCGCTCGGCGTAACCTGTGGTGAGATGCTGGCTCGCATCCATGCCGTACCCGTTCCAATCGAATATCAGGACCACTCCTGGCTGCGCTGGGGAGGGCTTGATCCCGGCGATCCGTTTTTCCAACGGATTGATGCGTTTGCCGATCACGACCGGCTCCTGCACCTCGATTATCATCCGTTGAACATCCTGACCGATGGCGAGCGGGTGACGGCTGTCCTCGACTGGGCCAACACCCACGCTGGTGACCCGCGCGCCGATCTGGCCCGTGCCGTCACGATCCTGCGCCTCGACGCTGGTGACCGTGCGCCGGAGGCGCGCCCGATCCTGCGCGCCTTCGAGCGCGGCCTGCGCATCGGTTACGAACGAGCCGCGGGCCCGCTGGCTGATATGCAACTCTTCCACGTCTGGGCAGGCCGCGCCATGCTGCACGACCTGGCCCCGCGTCTGGCCGCGAACCCGCCCCAGGCGGCGCGGGTCAGGCGCTGGATTTCACTGTGGGAAGGTCGGCTGGCACCGGAATATCGGTCATCCAGGGTGTGATACGATGCATGATCTCAGGGCATTTTCACGTATTCGTATGCCCGTCGAGGAGGTCAAGATGTGGTTTGAGAAGCACATTAACCGTGTCCCCGGTGTCCAGGGCGGAGAGCCGGTCATTGTCGGCACACGTACGCCCGTCCGAACCATTGCCGTGCTGTTCCATGTGACCTACCCAGGCGATCGTGCCGAGGTCGGATGCGCATTGCCCCATCTCCAGCCGGAGCAGATCGACGCCGCCCTCGCCTACTACGACCACAACCGCGATGAGATCGATGGATACATCGACGAGCACCACCGCGCGTTCGAGTCACTGCTGGCTTCGCGATGAGGGGACTCGGTATCCGCATCTATACGGATGAGGATGTCCCCCCACAACTGGCCGAGCACCAGTGGTCGTTTGGAGACCTCCTGCGCCGCATGATGCGGCACCTTGACAGTGTTCCTCCAGAAGAACAGAACGACATCGCGCGAAATCTTGCCCAGTAAGGATCAGGCATGGCCTACGCCTGGTCCACGCCATGATGCGCGGCTGAGGTTGCGTAGAGTTGTAGTGTCGGTAGCGATTCTCCATGCTCAATCGCGGATTCGATGAGCAACTCCAGCACCTCGTGACCGTTGCGGACAGCGGCCTCATAGGTGTCGCCGTGGGTAACGGGTCCGAACACGCGATCCTGCCATTCCGGCAGCGTCACAAGAAACGCCTGATCGTCATCCGACCACTGGATCAGCATCGCGTAGCGGGATTGATCAGTCACTGTCGCGTTTCTCCTGTGCCTCTCGTGCTGCCTGGATGGCGTGGCGTACTTCCTCTTCCTGATACCGCTTCGCGTCGGCGCCGTCGCTTCCCGCGAGATTGGCACTGATACCTGGGATCGATGGATGCTTCCAGATCGTATGACTGTTGCGGATTCGATCCTGGTAGAACCCGGCACGGCGCAGGTCAGCCTTCAGTTGTCTGATTCTACGCGGCAAAGATCGTGCCTCACAGCCATCGTTTCGATGCCAGCGGCGAAACGATATACCTACCGAAACCTCTCGGCAACCGATATCGTGATAATGGAACACCGCGCATGGCTTCGATCAGATGAAAGTCATGCCCGACGGCATGTTACTCGAACGTGATTGTCCAGGGCCTCTCGGCAGTGATCTCGACGACAACGGTATCACTGGCGACGATGATGCTCCGGTCGTAAGGGTCGGGTAACTGTTCACACTTGGTGGGATTCCAGCCGGTTTGGTGGTCGGCGCACCGACCAGATCCGCATCCAAACGGGGAATCCGCAGATCGTCTGCGCGATCCGTTCCCGCAAGTGTGAACAGTTACGGGGTCGGTCGTGTTGGTCGGTTTTCGCGGTCACAGAACTGACTACTTCCCACGATAGGCGAGTAATGGGAAAGCGTGCCTTTCCGTCATCGGAGTGCTGGGTCAACCGACTCAGTACTCCCTCGTGTCTGCTACAATCAGCGGCCCTTTGTGCGTCGGGTCGATGGCGGGAGGATCGGTGCGGCTGTATGTCGAGGTCGCGAAGCGGGCTTTCGCGCGCTATCTCACCTACCGCGCGGCCAACGTTTCCGGCCTGATCACCAACGGGTTCTTCGGCGTGATGATCGCCTACGTCTTCGTGGCAGCCTACGATGGACGCCAGGTCGAGGCAGGCTGGACACGAGCCGATGCGCTGACGTTCGTCTGGCTCGCGCAGGCGTTGCTGTTGCCGGTCTACGTCTTCGCCTGGTGGGAGATCGCGCTGACGATCCGCAGCGGCGACGTTGTCTCGGACCTGAGCAAGCCGTTTGACTACTACGCCTTCTGGCTGAGCCAGGACTTCGGGCGGGCGCTCTATCACACGCTCTTTCGTGGGATTCCGACGCTCTTCCTTGGCTGGCTGCTCTTCGATATCCAGCTTCCTGGTGGGCTGGACCGCTGGCTGGTCTTTCTGCTGAGTGTCGTGCTGGCGATCTGGATCAGCTTTGGGTTGCGTTTTCTGGCGAACGTCGCGGC
>Ga0136611_10002444_pt1 | contig 12914 bp, 12 predicted proteins | sample AntDrymUQ2232306_2_FD_106645 | JGI IMG/M metagenome (GOLD analysis project Ga0136611, IMG submission 106645) | Polar desert sand microbial communities from Dry Valleys, Antarctica - metaG UQ223 (23.06) | ecosystem: Environmental > Terrestrial > Soil > Desert | place: Antarctica: Dry Valley... | reverse complement strand
TGCGCCGTGCATGGCAATCAAACGCCCAAACATCACGTCGAGAGCCAGATTCGTATTTGCGTTGCGTAAGATATAGTGACGTGTTTTGCGGATTTGGTCAAGCCCATCGGCCCACACGCTCGCCTCCGGCACGGCCTGCGCGCCGTCCGGCGCAGCTCTTTTCACGCTCGCGGCCCAACTTGTCCGATAGGCTGTGGACAGCTCATCGAGAAAGCGCGCCACGCCGGAGCGCACCACTTTAGCGTCCGCTTTGATCTCTTTTTTCGATGCTGTGGTGGCTTCATCAAGTTGATCCTCGGCCCACCACAGGCGCGCCAGACGCAACGCTTCCTCGGTCAATGCGAGAGCGCCGACCGGTTGCGAGCGCCGAATGCGCTCCACAATTTGCGCGGCCTGAACAGAGCGCGCCACATCGGTTTCCGCCGCTGGCGCTTCCTGGCCTCGCGCGGATTTTCCGGCAGCTTTATCACTCGCCGGCGCGCGTTGCAAGCGGCGCAACTCGCGCCACGCCGCGCCGGGCCGGCCCGCCGCCACGCGCACCGCTTCATCAATCAAATCCGACGACGCCTCGCTGAATTGCGCGCCCAGCCAGTGCGTGATTTCTGCATCCGCAGCCAAGCCCAGCGGCAGATGCCAACAGCGGGAAATGATGGTCGTCAGTAATTGATCCGGGTTGGAGGAAAGCAGCAACATCGTGTAGCCACGGCCCGGCTCTTCAAGGGTTTTGAGGAGAGAATTCTGCGCGGGATGGGTCATGCGCTCCGCCTGATTGATAACCATCACTTTGCGCTTTCCCACCAATGGGTTGCGCGCCGCTTCGTTGCTGAAATCCCGCGCCATCTCAATGACAATAACACTGCTATCCAGAGCCTCCGGCGCGGTGGGAGAATCTTTGGCTGCTGCGACGGCAGGCCGCATCACCACAAAATCCGGGAAAGTCTCGATCTCGATCTGATGGCAAATGCGGCAATGATAACACGGCGCCGGCAATCCCTGCTCATCCGACTTTACATTTGGGCAGAGCAGCAACTGGGCATAGCGCAATGCGAACGTCCACTTGCCGCTTTGCGGCGCGCCGCTGATGAGCAGGGTTTGGGGCACCTCGCCCTTGGCAAACGCGCGCGCCAGTGCCGCCCAACGCGGCCCATGTCCGATGAGAGCAGATTCTTTGGTCATTTGCTTTCCGCCACCGTGTGCTGCTCGAATATCTCAACAATTCGCTGATGTGCCTCCGCCACCGGCAGTACTCCATCCACCACCACGATGCGCCCCGGTTCGGCGCGGGCGATGTCCAGATAAGCCGCGCGCACCCGCCGCTGAAATTCCAGCCCACGCCCTTCGATGCGATCTTCGCCACCACTTGCCTGAGCGCGCCGTGCGAAACCGACTTCCGGTTCGACATCCAACAGCAAGGTAAGATGCGGTTTCAATCCATCCGTAGCGAAGTCGTTGATGCGCTGAATAAAATCGCTGCCCAATCCAAGCCCCCCGCCTTGATAAGCCAGGCTGGAATCGGTGAAGCGGTCACTGAGTACTGCCTCTCCCCGATCAAGGGCCGGGCGAATGACTTCGCTGATGTGCTGGGCGCGCGCCGCGCCGAAAAGGAGCAGTTCCGCACGCGCGGCGAGCGGCTGCTCGCTGTGCAGCAGATAATTGCGAATCATCTCGGCCAGCGCCGTGCCGCCCGGCTCGCGCGTGGTAGTAACGCTGTGTCCAATGCTTTGTAAATGAGCGCGCAGCAATTCAAGCTGCGTGCTTTTGCCGCAGCCATCAATGCCCTCAAAGGTGATGAAAAGAGACATGAATTATGAAGAAACCCGCGGCTGAAGCAGCGGGCTGAGTGTGACAAGCCCTGTGAACGGGGCTAACGCAGCGACCGCCAGCCCGGTTCACCGGGCTTTTTCCTCAGCCCGCTCGTTCACGGGCGGGTCGTCAGGAGCCGCTTGTCCTGGCTCACCGCCCGATGCTCGGCAAAAAGCGCACGCGCCGATGCGGCTCGCGACCCACGCTATACGAGCGCAGATGATAACGCTGCGCGAGTTGGTGTTGCAAGCGGCGCAAGGCTTTGATCTGCGGACGCAATTCCACCGGCTCGGCTTCGGCCTGGACGCGCTGTATTGCGGCGCGGGCTTCCTGGATGGCAAGCTCTCGCGGCGAGGTCTGGCCGCCGCCGGTGGGCGCGCTGAAAAGCTCGTTGAGCCGCGCCATGATGCGCGCGTAGGTATTGCCGCGCACGCCGATGATGGGCAGTCCCAGTTGGCGCGCCTCGCGCAGCAGCGAACTATCGGGTGATAAGCCCTCGCTGGTCAGCATCAGCACGGTGTCGGCGTCCTGCCAGGTGCGCGCGACGGTGAGCGGTAAACCGAGATGCTTGACGGCCCGCGTCAGGCGCGAGCGGCTGATGCCGAACGGATAAATTCGCCGCGTCCGCGATACGTCAATCGGCCCTTCGACTATCGCGTGCAACTCACTGGCGCCACTGCCTTCGTCATCATCTGCGGCTGTGCTGCTTTCATCGTCCTCGGCGCCCAACGCTTCCACTTCTTCCAAATCCGGCAGCTCGCTTTCGACCAGCTTGAGCCAAGGCGTCTCGGATTCGTCGCCGGCCTCAGCAGCGCCGCCTGTGCCGCGCCCATTGCGATAGGGTTTCGCTTCGCGCGACCTATCGCCATATCTGCCGCGCGGTTCGCCCTCGCGGCGACTTCGTTCGCTCATCCTCTCGCCAAAGCCGCCGGGGCGACGGCGCGCATCGCGGCCATATTCGCCGCGCATCTGGAAATCGTGCTGCGCGCGCGGCGGCTCGGTCGGCTCCGGCTGCGTGATTTGAATATCGCCGTTTTCGTCGCGCCAGCGCGCTTCAGGCGGCGTATCCGCGCCACGCAACAGAGAATCAACAACATCCGCCACAGGACGGCGCACGGCGACTTTATCGCGCTCGATCATTTCCACCACGACGTTGAACGTCGGCGGCGCTTTGCGTTCGAGCACGGTTTTCTGGGTGCGGCGCCGGCGCGCTTCCTCGTCCGAGAGCGTCACCGCTTGCACGCCGCCAACCAAATCGCTCATGGTCGGGTTCGCCAGCAGATTATCGAGCGTGTTGCCGTGAACCGTGGCGATGAGCTGCACGCCGCGCTCGGCGATGGTGCGCGCCGCGAGGGTTTCTTCAAGGCGCCCGATCTCATCAATCACGACGACTTCCGGCATGTGGTTTTCCACGGCTTCGATCATCACGTCATGCTGCTGCTCGACGCGCGCCACCTGCATCCGGCGCGCGCGGCCAATCGCCGGATGCGGCACGTCGCCGTCGCCTGCGATTTCATTGGAGGTGTCCACGATGACGACGCGCTTGCCCATCTCATCGGCCAGCACGCGCGCCATCTCGCGCAATAAAGTGGTTTTGCCCAGTCCGGGGCGGCCCATCAGCAGCATGCTCTCGCCGCTCTCGATGATGTCGCGCACGATGTCCACAATGCCTATCACGGCGCGGCCCACGCGCAAGGTGAGGCCGACAATGACGCCGCGCCGGTTGCGCATGGCGGAAATGCGATGCAGCGTCGCGGGAATTCCGGCGCGGTTATCGCCGCCGAAGGTGCCAAGTCGCGCCTCGACGAAATCCAAATCCTCGCGCGTGATCGGCTCCTCGCGCAGATAGGAAAAACGCGACGAATCGGCAAAGCGCGCTTCCGGCTTGCGCCCCAGATCAAGCACGATTTCGATTAAAGCCGCGCGCTCTTCCGGCGCCACGGCTTCTTTGAGGCCATCGGGCAAAACCGACAGCAATTCATCCAGGTTATCCGTCACGACATAAGGTTCGGTTATCATAGAGAATCATTCGGACGCGCCCGCGCCATCCATGCTCCCTTTTGGCGGCAATTCGCTATTTTCCTGCCGCAAGTTTCGCACCGTTTCGAGATTAGTTTCCAGCATGGTTTCGAGATCAGGCGTTTCGAGAATAAAAGGCAAGTGCTGAAGGCGAGGATGAGTCACGATGCGCTGCATCGCCGCGCGCCCGATATGACCTTGCCCGATGTGATCGTGGCGATCCACGCGCTGGCCGAGTACTGCCTTGCTGTCGTTGAGATGAATAATTGCGAGCCGATCCAGTCCGATGAGCCGGTCGAAATCGTTGATCGTGGCTTCCAATCCCTCCGCAGTCGAAATATCATGGCCGGCGGCGAAGGCGTGGCAGGTATCAAGACAAACGCACAGCCGCTCGCTTGCGACTTCATTCAAAACCGCCGCCAGATGCTCGAACGGCCCGCCGAGGCAAGTGCCCTGCGCGGCGGTGTTTTCCAGCGCGATCCGCACCCGCGCATCCGGCGTGCGCTCCAAAACGACGCGCAGCGAATCCGCCAGACGTTCCAGGCCCGCAACCTCCGCGACAGGCAGTACTCCAGCCGCCTCCGCTTTGCAATCTTTCTGCAAATGCGCGCCGCAGTGTGTCACCAGAAAATCGCAGCCGAGGGCATCGGCGCGCTCGACTTCATCAATAAACGCGCGGATGGATTTCTCGCGCATCACTGGATCGGGCGCGGCGGGATTGATGAGATACGAATCATGGACAACAAGCGGCCAGAGGCCGGATTCTTTCCATGCGGCGCGAAAAGCGGCGGCTTTCTCGTGATCCAGCGGCGGCCCTGCCCACTGACGCGGCGATTTGGAGAAGATTTGCAAACAATCGCAGCCCAACTCCTGAGCGTGGAGCAAAGCGGCCTGAAAACCTTTTGAAGTTGGGAGATGCGCGCCAAGGGGCATGAGAGAACTTTCGCTAGTGGGTCAGTTTGAAAGTCGTTAACAAAATCGCAGAAACAGATATGTAGCGATTACCGGGATGCCGAACAAAGCCACGCAGATAGCCACAAGAAACTTTTTCTTTGTAGTTTGTGTATCAGCAATAGATAGCCAGTAGCCCAAATAAGCGCTAAGAACTATGCCACAAAGTCCACCCGTGGCCTGAAGGAAATATATAGTAAGATCGCCGAGATTATCCTGCTTGTGGTCGTTTACCCATGCGCCAGTGCCACCAGCGCTTACATAGATTTTCGCAACAATCTGTGGGACATAAAACCAAGTAATCAAATTTACAACAATCGGCAAAATGACATTAACTGCGGTTTTCACTTTTAAGCCGTGTCCATAATATTACCGGGCACTAATCCATAGCTGCAAACCGACCCACCATCGAACTTCCAGAATTAAAACAACAGCGCGACACTCCGTGAGGAATGCCGCGCTGCTTGTCAGCTAACTTGCGATGCTTGCATCCGCGATGCTTGCATCCGTGATGCTCGCAGGGCGATTAATAGCCCGACGAGCTGCACGAGCCGCAACCGCCGCCACCGGCAGCGACCGGCTCTTCGGCGCCGTCTTCGGGCGTGAAGGATGTGCCGCAGCCGCAGGTGCTTTTGGCGTTGGGATTGTCAATCTTGAAACCGCCGCCCATCAGATTGTCAATGTAATCAATTTCGGCGCCTTCGAGATAAACGATGGAGCGCGGATCAACGATGACCTTGACGCCATTGATGTCGAAGGACTTATCGCCTTCGAGAGTTTCCTCTTCGAGCGTCATGCCATACTGAAAACCGGAGCAACCGCCGCCCGCCACAAACACGCGCAACATCGCATCGGCAGCGCCCTGCTTTTCCAACAGGCCCTTGATCTCGGTTGTCGCACGATCAGATAATTTAACCATTTGTTTTCTCCTTCAAACTGCTGACTTGGCTTAGACTCTACCGCCATTATACCGGCCTGAAATACTCAACGCAACTACCGCGTTAAAGTTCCATGCCGAGAGGTTAATCTCCTCTTTTTATACCTCACTTCTCCCAAATCTGAAAAATGTGCGACCGCAAGAGAAATAAACTGTCCGAATAAAGCGTGAATCTCCCATCGTCAACACAGCTTGGTTTTCGACGCGCCGTTTCGTTGCTATTAATAGTTATCAGCCTGTGTTCCCTCGCCGCTGCCGCGCCGGGTGCGGTGCAACTGCGTGATGTCAATGGAGTACTGCATCGTCCGTTGGAAGCGAAGGGAGTGCAGGCCACAGTGTTGATTTTTATCACGCACGACTGCCCAATTTCCAATCGCTACGCGGCGGAGATCAATCGAATTCAGGCGGCGTATGCGCCGCGCAAAATCGCTTTTTACATGATTTATACCGATGCGGATTTGACTCCCGCGCGAGCACGCGAGCACAAGCAGGCTTTCGGTTACCGCTGCCCGGCATTGCTCGACCCAAAGCATTTGCTGGTGAAGAAGATGCACGCGACCGTCACGCCGCAAGCCTTTGTGGTCTCGCCGTCGGGCAAGATGCTTTATCGCGGGCGCATTGATGATACTTATGCGGATTATGGTAAATCTCGATTGAAGCCTAAAACGCGAGATTTGCGGAATGCGCTCGAATCCATTGCTAAAGGGAAGCCGCTATCAAACCCCGTCACCAAAGCCATCGGCTGCTTCATCACGACAGAGAATTAAAACGAGGAAACAACTATAAAACCACGAATCTATCCAATCGGCGCGGCGCTGGGAATTGCCGGCATTGTGGCCGTCACCGCATGGGCGGGCAGTGCGCTTCAAGCGCCTGCGAGTACTGCCATTGCCGGGCCTGCTTACGTGCCGCTCGCCAAAGGCGCCGTCACTTTCAATAAAGACATCGCGCCGATCCTGTTCGAGAACTGCGCGTCGTGCCATCGCCCCGGCGAAGTCGCGCCGTTTTCGCTGCTGAGTTATGACGACGCGAAAAAGCGCGCCAAACAAATCGCCATCGTCACCGAGAAACACATCATGCCGCCGTGGAAAGCTGAAGCGGGGCACGAGGAATTCATCAATTCCCGCCGTCTCACCGACCGCCAGATCGGCCTGATAAAACAGTGGGCCGCCGAAGGCGCACTTGAAGGTGCAGCCAAAGACTTGCCGCCCGCGCCGAAATTCACCGCCGGCTGGCAACTGGGTGAGCCACAGGCAGTACTCCAGGCTGATGAATCTTATGCGCTGGCAGCGGATGGAGCGGATGTTTATCGCTGTTTCGTGATTCCCACCGATTACGCCGAAGACCGCTACATCGCGGCGATGGAAGTGCGCCCCGAAAATCGCGCCATCGTGCATCACGTCATCGCTTTTCTTGACACGAGAGGCGCCGCGCGCAAGCTCGACGCGGCGGCTGCCGGCCCCGGCTATACCTCGTTCGGCGGCGTCGGCTTCGCGCCGTCCGGCACGCTGGGCGGCTGGGCGCCCGGCAATGTGCCGCAGCGCACGCCGCCCGGCACCGGAATTCTGCTGCCCAAAGGCGCCGACATCGTGCTGCAAGTCCACTATCATCCCAGCGGCAAGCCGGAAACCGACCGCACCAAAATCGGCTTGTATTTCAGCGAAGGCCCGATTGATAAGCGCGTGCGCGTGCTCGTCCTGATGAACCCCGGTCTGCGGATTCCGGCGGGCGCGAAGAACCACGAAGTGCGCGCCGGCCACACTTTAACGAGCGATGCGACGATTCTGGCGGTTATGCCGCACATGCACCTGCTGGGCCGCGACATGACGATCAACGCGCAATTGCCCGACGGCAAGGAAAAGCGCCTGGTGCGCGTGGTGGATTGGGATTTCAACTGGCAGACGACCTATTCGTTCAAGCAGCCAGTCCAACTGCCCGCCGGCTCGCGCCTTGAAGCGGTGTCACACTACGACAATTCCGCCGACAACCCGCGCAACCCGAACGATCCGCCGCGCGCGGTGACGTGGGGTGAGCAGACGACAGATGAAATGTGTTTCGCCTTCATTCCTTATACGGATGACGCGGAGCATCTGGCGCAAGGCGTAATCGGCGCTGATTCGCCCGCCGATTTCGGCGGCGGCCAACAGAAGTTCTTCGAGGCTTTGCTCAAGCGATTCGATAAAAACGGCGACGGCAAGTTGGGTGCTGAGGAACGCGCGGCGGCGCGCGCAGCGATGCGCGGAGTGAGTGGGAAATAACGCGCTAACCGGCGTTATCGGTTTGCCCGCCAATAACAGCCGCGCGCGTTTCGGGCGAGAGTTGGCGCAGCGAGTTGATAACGCGCGGCAGCAATTCCAGCAGCGTATCTATTTCCGCCTCGGTGTTGCCACGCCCCAGCGAGAAGCGCGTGCCCGCTCGCGCCAGGCCGACAGGCCGCCCGATGGCGAGCAGCACCGGAGAAGGATCGAGGCTGCCCGCCGCGCACGCGGAGCCGGTCGAGCAGCAAACTCCGGCGTGCGCATCGAGTTCGAGGATCATGCCTTCGCCCTCCACACCATCGAACGAAAAATTGGCGATGCCGGGCACGCGATGCGTGCGATGACCATTCAAAAATGCGCCCTCGACATTCATTTCGATGCCTGTAATCAATCGCTCGCGCAGTTGAACAACGTGCGCTTCCCCGCCGTTTTCGATTGACTGCATGGCAACTACGGCGGCGGCGCCCATGCTGATGATGCCCGGCACATTTTCCGTCCCGGCGCGCCGGCCTTTTTGCTGCGTGCCACCATTGATGAGCGGCTCCAGGCGCACGCCGCGCCGCATAAATAAAGCACCGGCGCCTTTGGCTCCATAGAACTTATGGCCGCTGAGAGTCAGCAAATCCACATTGAGCGCGCCCACATCAACCGCAATATGCCCTGCCGTCTGACAGGCGTCGCAATGAAAAAGAATGTTTCTTTCCCGGCACAGCGCGCCGATCTCCGCAATCGGTTGCAGCGTGCCCATCTCGTTGTTGGCGTGCATGACCGAAACGAGAATCGTATCACTGCGGAGTACTGCCTGTAATTCATCCAGCCGCACGATGCCGTCTTGGCCGACGCCGACGTAAGTGACTTCAAACCCCGCGCGCTCAAGCGCCTGGCAGGGATGCAGCACGGCATCATGTTCGATTTGCGTCGTGACGATGTGCCGCCCGCGCTCGCGCAATCGCTCGGCCACGCCTTTGATCGCGTGATTATTGCCTTCGGTCGCGCCGGAATTAAATACAATCTCTGCCGGACGCGCGTTCAACAAAGCCGCGACTTGCTCACGCGCGACTTCAACGGCGAACTTCGCCGCCTTGCCCAGATGATGCAGCGACGACGGATTGCCGTAAGCCTCGTGCAGCGACGGCATCATGGCGGCGAGAGCTTCGTCGCAAATGGGCGTGGATGCGGCGTGGTCGAGATAGATCATGGAGATTTAAGGTTCGATGTCCCACGCGCGCTCGTAATCCTTGAGCGCGCGATGACGGCGCAGCAATTCTAAATCCTGTCGTTGCAACTCAAGCAAGATGCGAATTTTTTCTTTGATGGGCAATTGCGCTTGTTGGCGATGCCACTCGACTTTTGATTTTTCGATGGACGCGCGTGGAGGTGATTCTTTTGCGGCTTCATTCATTGTCGCCACCCCACTTTTGTTTCCACAGCGCGGCCAGGCCGTGGCGTTGGAGAATCGCTGTTAGAGTACTGCCATCAACGGCGCCAGCCTCAAACAAAGACCGCGTGCGGTCGCGCCGTTTGCCGCCGCCGGCCAAAACATAAATAACGGCCAGGTACTCCGGCGCCATCACCGGTACCGGCGCCCCGTCGTAATCGAGTATTCGCGCACGTTCAATCGCTTCGGTTTCCAAGCCGGCCTTAGCCGCTAAAAATTGCACCGGCACACTGTGAATCAAAATATGCTCGGCGGCGATTTCATAACCTCGCCGGCGCGCCCAATCATAAATGCCGCTTAAGTCCACTAACAGCCGTTGCTGATGAATGAGCGCGAACACGTCGATGTCATAAGTGCGAGTCGTCTCGGCATAGAACAAAGCCGCCATGCCGCCGCCGATGGCATAATTCTGTAAGACGCCTTCAGCGCGCATCTCACTCAACGCGTGGTAAACATCGGCGAGAGAAGCCATTACTTTCCCTGCATTGCAATCGTAGCCACGCGCCGCGCAACGCCGCCGGCGATGTCACGGAAAATCTGCGCGGCGGGGCCGTCGGGTTGGCCCACCATGACTGGCACGCCGCCGTCGCCGCCGCGTGTGATATCGAGGTGGCGCGGCACTTGGCCCAGCAGCGGCACATCGAAGGCGCTCGCGGCGCGCTCGCCGCCGCCCTCGCCAAAGAGATTGATGCGCTCGCCATTGGGCGTTTCGTAGTAACTCATGTTTTCTACGATGCCCAGAATCGGCACCGGCGTGCCGTGCTGCGCCATCTTCTCGAACATCCGGCCCGCGCGCATCACGTCTTCGAGCGCCACGGCTTCGGGCGTGGTTACGATGACGGCGCCTGAGAGCGGCGCGCTTTGCACGAGCGTGAGTTGAATGTCGCCGGTGCCGGGCGGCAAATCAATGATGAGATAATCGAGATCGCCCCACACCACCGAACCCAGAAAAGTCTGGATCATTTTGCCGACCATCGGCCCGCGCCAGACGACGGGATTCTCACGCTCGGTCAAAAAACCAATCGAGATTAATTTGATGCCGTAGCGGTCGAGTGGATGGATGCGCTGCACGTCGCCGACGACTTCGCCTTCGGGCTGCACGCCTTCGGGCACGCCCAGCATAATCGGAATCGAAGGGCCATAAATATCGGCGTCCATCAAGCCGACCGTGGCGCCGGTTTCGCGCAGCGCGAGCGCCAGATTGACCGCTGTCGTACTTTTGCCGACGCCGCCTTTGCCGCTCGCCACCGCGATGGCGTTCCTGATGCCGGGAATCAGATTCTTAATCTCCGGCGGGCGCCGCGTTTGCGCCGTCATTTCGATTGCGACCTGCTCGACTCCCGGCAGCGCGCCCACGATGTCCTCGGCGGCTTTCTGCATCTGGTCTTTGACAGGGCAGGCCGGCGTCGTCAGTTCGATATTGAACGCCACGTTGCCGCCGCACACGCGCACGTTTTGCACAAATCCCAACTCGACGATGTTGCGGTGCAAATCGGGATCAATAATCGCTTCGAGAGCTTTGAGAATCGCTTCGTTGGTAATCGTTTCAGCCCCGGCAGTACTCGGTGCGTTATCAGCTTCTTTTTTACGTCCGAACATGAAATCTCCTCAACATCTATCCGTTCGCATTCTATCATAGCGGGATTTAACCGCAGAGAGCACAGAGGACACGGAGAAGAATTGAATCATGTACCGAACCCAGAGCGTAAGCGACGGGTCAAGCCCAAGACTTCTTCAAAGCCTCCACGTCCTTTGCGGTTAAAGCATTTTTAGTAAATCGCGCAGAGTCCTCAAGCGCGCCACATCGTCGTCGGCTTCAGCGCTGCCCGAAACGAGATCGCGCTCGTCACGCACCAGCCACAGCGGAGTCATGCCTGCCGCGCGCGCGCCCAGTATATCGCCTTCGTAATGATCGCCGATGTAATAACAATTGCGTGAGGCCAGTCCCGGATGCAGTGCTCCAGCGCGTTGCAAGGCGCGCTCGAAAACCTGCGGCGCCGGTTTCTGCGCGCCAATCTCAGCCGACGTGAGAACGAACTCAAAGAAATGATGCAAGTCCAACGACTGCAAAACATCCGGCAGAAAAATATCCCAGTTCGAGAGTACTGCCATTGATAGACCGCGCTGCCGCAATGATTCGAGAACCTCGCGCACTTCGGGAAACACGCGGAAAACCAATGCATCGCTCATGACTTCGTAAATGGTTTCGTCCGGCAGATCGAGCGGATGATTTTGTTGGGCGAACGATGCGGCGAGAATTGCGGCGCATTCATGCCGCAGCGCCATCCAATCTTCCTGCGTCCGCGCCTCAACGGCGTGGGCGACGTAATGTCGCATTTCGCGTTGCGCGGCGCACGCCACCACATCGAGCGGCCGCGCCGCGCCGCGTTGCGCGAAGCCGCGCTGCAAGCGGCCTGTGAAGTCATCGAGTTCGGCGAGTGTGCCGTAGGCGTCAAAAATTAAAAATGGAGTCATGGATTTCGGTTAGCAAGACAAGCGAAGGAATACAGATTTACAGTATATAATGACGTTATGGATACACCGCTGCCGCCGGGAAATGAGGAGTCGCGCCGCAAAGCACGGAAAAGTAAATACACCGTCTTTTGCTGCCACGGCGGCGATTGCACCAAAAACGGCGCGCGAGAAGCGCTCAAGGAATTACGCGCGCAAATTCGAGAACTCGGTTTGAAACACGAAGTTCGCATCGTCAAAACCGAATGCGCCGACGAATGCAAAAATGGGCCGATTGTGATCGTGGGCGCCGAGACAGGCAGTACTCCCAGCGGCCTGGCGTGGTATCGCAAAGTGCATCCCAAAGACGCCGCGTCAATCGCCGCCGAGCATTTGTTGAACGGGCAGGTCGTTGAGAAGAAACGTCTCGATGTTGATGATTGAGCTTTATCGTTGGGACTTGAAAAAAAGCCGCGACAAGGGCATACTACGATCAAGCTAAAATCAAAGGAGTGACTTCAACTGAAAACCAAAATGACGAAAAAAGAAGAGGCGGCGCAGGAGATCACTGAGATTGATCTGGCCGAAGCGGCGCGCATTCTCAAGACCAAAGGCACCAAGAAGCGCGAGCGCCGCAAAGCCGCCGGCGTGATGGGCCTGATCGGCGGCAGCATCGGCGGCCACAATCGCGCGGCCAATCTCACGGCGGCGCGGCGCACCGAAATCGCGCGTCAGGGTGGACTCGCGCGCCAGGCGTTGGCGCGTGAGGAAAAAGAAGCCAGAGACCTCAAGCCCGCTAAAACCAAACGCTCGACCAAGTAGAGCGATTTTATACTGCCTGCAGCACGCGCTAGCGCGTGCTGCAGGCAGTACTTCTGTGTAATGTTTTGATTTGCTCCGAAGGGGGGTAGCCCGTGCTACGCCCCTATTTCGTATCGCGTGCTCACGACCCCGCGATGACGGCGTTGCTGAACTCGCTGGTGCTGGCGACCTGAAAAGTTCCCAGAATGGAAGCCGTCGCGGTGTAGACTTGTTCCGGCAAGCCGCCGCTCGCCTC
>Ga0136611_10002443_pt1 | contig 12915 bp, 13 predicted proteins | sample AntDrymUQ2232306_2_FD_106645 | JGI IMG/M metagenome (GOLD analysis project Ga0136611, IMG submission 106645) | Polar desert sand microbial communities from Dry Valleys, Antarctica - metaG UQ223 (23.06) | ecosystem: Environmental > Terrestrial > Soil > Desert | place: Antarctica: Dry Valley... | reverse complement strand
TCGCTCATCCTTTCGGGTTCTTCAGATCAACCTTTAGAACGAACAGGCGTTGTCGGATATCCATAGAAGAATACCAGATATGCAGAAGGTTGAGGGATTGCGGGCAAAGTGGATCGAGGCGCGGCCGCAGGGCCTGTATTTGCCCAGCGCCGATGCCTGGGTTGATCCGTCGCAGCCGGTCGCCCGCGCGCTCGTCACCCATGGCCACGCCGATCACGCGCGCGGCGGGCACGGCGAAGTGTGGGCGACGCCCGAAACGCTGGCGATCATGACGGTCCGCTATGGCGAACAGACGGCCGCGGCTGCCGTGGCGTATCGCGAACCGCTTGCGGTCGGCGATGTGACCGCCACCTTTTTCCCTGCCGGGCACGTGCTCGGATCGGCACAGATCCTGCTCGAAAAAGACGGCGAACGCGTCGTCGTATCGGGTGATTACAAGCGCCGCCCCGACCCGACATGCGCGCCATTCGAGCCGGTCCCGTGCGATGTATTCATCACCGAGGCGACCTTCGGACTGCCGGTGTTTCGCCATCCCGACACGCGCGATGAAATCGCCAAGCTGCTGGCCGCGCGCGCGGCCAATCCGGCGCGCTGCGTCCTCGTCGGCGCGTACGCGCTCGGCAAGGCCCAGCGTGTCATCGCAGAGCTTCGCGGCGCCGGGTTCGAAGAACCGATCTATATTCACGGCGCGCTCCAGCGCCTGTGCGATCTCTATCGCGAACTGGGCGTCGATCTGGGCGAACTGCGACTGGTCGCAGACGCAGCCAAAGCCGAAATGGAGGGCGCGATTGTGCTCTGCCCGCCATCAGCGCTCAACGACCGCTGGTCGCGGCGCTTGCCCGATCCGATCACCGCGATGGCATCGGGTTGGATGCGGGTTCGCCAGCGCGCCCGCCAGCGCAATGTCGAACTGCCGATCGTGCTCAGCGATCATGCCGACTGGGACGAACTGACCGACACCTTGCTCGAAATCCGCCCCGTGGAAGTGTGGGTGACACACGGGCGTGACGATGCCCTCGTGCATTGGTGCATGACCCGTCAGATCAAGGCCAAGCCGCTCCACCTCGCGCATTACGAAGACGAGGACGACTGATGTCGAGACAACCACCTGACTCCGGGAAAGCGTGCTTTTTCAGCGCCGTGTTGTTGGAACCCATGACACAGGATGTCGGTTCGTTTCGTGTCCCGGGTGATGATCGTCCCTCGTTCGCACCCGACCATTGGACATCGTATGGCGGTCGCAGCGGAATGGGTTCAGGTCAGGGCGATCAACGCTACGGCACCCAGGTTTACGGCCAGGATTTTGCCAGCCGGTCGTTCGACGATGATCGCAGTTCGGGTGGTTATGGCGGCCAGCGCCAGCCAGCTCGCGGTGGGTTCGGCAATCAGAACTATGGTGGCCAGACTGACGGACGCCAATCGTCCGATCGCGACAACGATCGCGGGTTTTTTGAACGCGCCGGTGATGAAATCCGCTCGTGGTTCTCCGACGACGATCGCGGCCAATCGCGTGAGCATGCCGAGTTTCGCGGGCAGGCATCCGGTGGTCAGGCGTCTGGTCGACAAGCGTCCGATCGACACACTCCCGGGCGAGGCCGCGGACCCAAGGACTACAAGCGCTCGGACGAACGGATCAAGGAAGACGTGTGCGACCGTCTGACCGACGACTGGATGCTCGATGCTTCGCACATCGAGGTCGATGTCCGCGAGGGTGAGGTCATCCTCAATGGGTCGGTCAACAACCGCTCGGCCAAGCGCCGTGCCGAAGATTGCGCCGAAGACCTGTCGGGCGTGAAGCACGTGCAGAACAATCTGCGCGTTGAAAGCGTCGATAGTTCGTCGAACAGCAACTCCAACGCGACGATGGGATCGGGCTCGGCAATCGGTCAGAGTTCGTCGAGCGGATCCGGAAGCCCGATCGGAAGCGGCACGTCAGCCGACCAAATGGGCACGACCTCGACCACCAAAACGACGACCAAGGCGTAACCGCCACACGGTCGAGGAGAGAAAGGCACCGGAGCAATCCGGTGCCTTTTTCGATTGCGCGAAGTCTGGGAACATTAGGATGTCAGGTTCAGCCCCCAGGGCAGCGGTCGCCCATGCCGAGTCCCCGTTCGGCCCGTAAAGGATAATGAGACAGCCACCGAGGATCAAAGACTTGGGTCAGCCCCCTAGTCTCCTCTGCCGCCTGCGCTGGACCGAACTGCCGATCCCCATCGCCTCGCGGTATTTCGCGACGGTGCGGCGCGCGATGTCGAAGCCTTTGGCGTTAAGCAGATCGACCAGCGTGTCGTCGGAGAGGATCTTGTCGCCCTCGGCATCGATCAGCGCTTTGATTCCCGCCTTGACCGCTTCGGCAGACACCGCGTCGCCCCCGATCTCGGCCGACTGGATGCCGCTCGAGAAGAAGTATTTGAACTCGAAGATGCCGCGCGCGCACGACAGATACTTGTTCGAGGTCACCCGGCTGACGGTGGATTCGTGCATCCCGATCGTGTCGGCGACCTGTTTGAGCGTCAGCGGCTTCATCTGGGTCACGCCGTGGAGGAAGAAGCCCTCCTGGCGTCGGACTATTTCGGTCGCGACCTTGATGATCGTGCGCTGGCGCTGGTCGAGCGCGCGGATCAACCAGTTCGCGCTCGCCATGCAATCGGAAAGCCACGCCTTTGATTTGGCGGCCGCGCCGCGCGCCAGTTCGGCGTGGTAGCGGCGGTTTATCAGAATGCGCGGAAGCGTCGATGCGTTGATCTCGATCACCCAGCCCGCCTTGCGGCGTTCGACGAACACATCGGGCGTTACGCTGCTCGTTTCGGATCGCTCGAACGCCAGTCCGGGCTTGGGATCGTAGCCGCGCAGCTCGCGGATCATGTCGGCCAGGTCGTCGTCATCGACGCGGCAGATGCGCCCGATCTGGCGCTTGAGCTGGGGCAGCGCGCCCTTGGCGAGCAGGTCGAGATGGTCGATCAGGCACGCCATTGCGGGGTCGTAGCGGTCGGCTTGGCGGGCCTGGATCGCAAGACACTCGGCTAAGGAACGCGCGCCAACCCCGGCCGGGTCGAAGCTGTGGATTACGCTGAGCAGGGCTTCGCACCTGGCAAACGGTACTCCCAAAGCTTCGGCGGTCTCCAGCATCGGTGCGTCGAAATACCCGCACGCATCGATGCGGCCGATCAGCGCGAGCGCGATGGCAAGATCATTGCCCGACAGCGTTTCCCCGGCCTGCGCGGCAAGGTGGTCGTGGAGCGATATGCCCGATGCGGCGAAGCCGTCGAAGTCGATGCCTTCGCCGGGTTCACCGAAATGTTCGGCGATCCGGTCGAGTCCGAGCGCGCCGTCCAACCCACCGCTCCGGCTATCGTCGCGCCAGTCCTCGGCCGCCTCGCCGGGTCCGTCGTGATGGAATGTTTCGGTGTGCCAGTCGATGTCGAGCGCCTCGTTATTGGCGCTGCCGTCGATCAACCGGTCCGCGCCTGCCGACTCTGCGTCCCTGCGCTCTGGTTCGCTGTCGGTCAGGCCATCGGTCAGGGCGTCGGCGCGATCCTCGCTGTCGCTTCCGCCCGATTCGAGCCCCCCACCAGTTTCAAGGAGCGGGTTGCGTTCGAGCTCCTCGGCGATGAAGCCTTCGATCTCCTGGTTGCTGAGCGCAAGCAGCCGGATCGCCTGCTGGAGCTGCGGCGTCATTACCAGCGACTGGCTTTGCCGCAGTTCGAGGCGAGGACCGATCGCCATGATAAAGTTTAGGGCCTCGCCATCACAGCTCGAAGCCTTCGCCCAGATACAGCCGGCGGACATCGGGGTCGGCGACCAGTTCTGCGGGCGATCCGGCGAACAGGACGTGACCGTCGTAGATAATGCAGGCGCGATCGACGATATCGAGCGTCTCGCGGACGTTGTGGTCGGTGATCAACACCCCGATACTGCGCCGCTTGAGGTCGCGGACCAGTTCGCGGATGTCGGAGATCGAGATCGGGTCGATCCCGGCGAAGGGCTCATCGAGCAGCATGATCGTGGGCTCGGCCGCCAGCGCGCGCGCGATCTCGCAGCGCCGCCGCTCGCCGCCCGACAGGGCCATCGCGTTGGATGTTCGCAGCCGCGTCAGGCCGAACTCTTGGAGCAAAGCCTCGAGACGCTGCGCACGGGCCGCGCGATCGGGCTCGCTCAGTTCGAGCACCGCGGCGATATTCTGCTCGACGGTGAGGCCGCGGAAGATTGAGGTTTCCTGTGGCAGATAGCCAAGCCCGAGCATCGCGCGGCGATACATCGGCAGGCCGGTGATATCCTGGCCTTCGAGCATGATCCGGCCCGAATCGGGTTTGACGAGGCCCATGATCGAATAGAAGCACGTCGTCTTGCCCGCGCCATTGGGTCCCAACAGTCCGACCACCTCGCCCTTGGCGACCGCCAGCGAGACATCCGACAGGACGACCTTCTTGTCATAGCTTTTGGCGATCGACACCAGCGCAAGCCCATCGTCAAAGCCATGGCGCGTGACGGGGTCGCCATCGAACACCGTCTTCCCCTGCGATCGATCGTCGGTGTCGGCGTACATCATCGTCCCGTGCATCTAGTGGCACCGCGCACATGCGCAACTTGGCAGGCTTGTTGCATAGCATTGCGCAAAGCCACGCGAAAATGGTTAACGCGCGCCCGAAATCCGGTCAAACCGATACGGTCGATCAATTGCGACGTTTGGGCACCGTGAAGGTGCCGGTGACGCGTCCCGACTGGCCGGGCTGGATGCGGCCGTCGGCCCCGCGCACCGCGCCCTGGCCATCGACGACCGAGCGGCCGCTTGCGAGGTCGATCACCAGCCGACCGCCATTGAGGCGGTTGGCGCCCTGGTTGAGCTGGACGTTGCCGACCAGCGTGATGAGCCGCCGGTTGAGGTCGTAGATCGCGACGTTGCCGGTCGCACGCTCGGCACCTTTGGTGACGGTGACCCCGCCCGACGCGTCGATCCGGTTGACCTCTACGCCGCCAACCTGGGAATAAGCCACTGTCATCCGCGCCGCGGTGATCGCCAGTCCTGCCTGGGTCACCCGCACATTGCCCGATATCACGACGCGATCCGCGCGCTCCTGCACCTCGATGCGGTCGGCGGCGAAATCAACCGGTGCGTTGCTGTCGTGATTGGCCAAAACCTGCGCGGCCGCGCGATCGCCGACGCCGGTTGAAGCGAGTGCGAGAGCCGCGACGATAAAGCTGCCGAAACCGATAAAGGTGGCGCGAGGTGGGCGTAAGTCTGCCTGCGTCATCGCAGCGCTCCCTGGTTGATGTGCAGTCGCGCGCGCCCGAGCAGAACCACCTTTCGCGCCTCCAGATCGGCGACCAGCCGGTCGGCGCTGAACCGGCCGAGCGCCATCGACCCGGTGACCGGACCCCTGCTCGCAAGGCTGCGGTCGTTGAGATCGACATCGACATCGCGCGTCGCCAGCCGATAGCTGCCCGCGCCCGACACCGACACGGGGCCATCGACCGAAAGCGTTTCGGCAACGATGTCGTACCGGCCGCGCTCGGCGATCAACCGGGCGGGGCCACTCGACAGGCTAATCCGCGCGGTCATGTCGGCCATGCGCACGAGCGGCTCGGCAGCGCTGCGCTGCGCAACCGACCCCGCCGACACGACGAACGGCTGGCCGGCTTCGTCGGCGCCGCGATAAACCGCTTCGGAAACGCTCAGGCGGTTGGGGGTGATCGCGATGTCGTTCTTGTCGAGAACGAAGCTCAGTTCGTCACGGCTGAGAAATGGCGCGAAAACCATCAACGCCGCGATCACGCCGATTGCTGCGGGGAATGCAATGCCCATCAGCCCGACCAACTTGTCGTGCGTGCTCCCGGCGCGGGCCCAGCGTCGGCGCTCGGTGCGTTCACGATCTGCGAGAACAGACATCAGGAGAAGAATGGCATCAGATATGCGCGAAAATATCGACCTCGGGCCATCCCGCGATATCGAGCTTGGCGCGGGTCGGCAGGAAGTCGAAGCACGCCTGGGCGAGCGCTGTCCGCCCCTCGCGCTCGAGCCGGATGTCGAGCTCGGCCTTGAGCGCATGCAAATAGCGCACGTCGGACGCGGCATAATCGCGTTGCGCATCGCTCAGCACCGGCCCGCCCCAGTCGCTCGATTGCTGCTGTTTCGAAATATCCTGGCCCAGCATCTCGCGGACCAGTTCTTTGAGGCCATGGCGGTCGGTATAGGTCCGCACCAGCCGCGATGCGATCTTGGTGCAGAACACCGGTGCCGCGACCACGCCGAGATAATGCTCCATCGCGGCGATATCGAACCGACCAAAGTGAAAAATCTTGACCCGGTCCGGGTCGCTGATTGCCGCCTTGAGGACCGGCGCATCATAGCGGCTGCCCGGCGAAAACCGCACGAGATGCTCGTCGCCGCGCCCGTCGGCGATCTGGACAACGCACAGCCGGTCACGCGGGGTGTTAAGCCCCATCGTCTCGGTATCGATGGCGATCGGTCCCGGGGCGAGCACGCCGTCGGGCAAATCTTCTTCATGGAAAAATACACTCATCTGCCGCTGCCCATAGGCGAAAGCCGGGGCATGCTCAATGCAGCTAAAGCTGCCGCGCCACCATCTGCGGCTTGATCGATGCCCGACACCGGCTAACAGGGCCGCAGTTCTAATCTACGAGGTCGTATATGCCCGGTGGTCTTGCAGCCCTTCTCGACGATGTCGCAGCCATCGCCAAGCTTGCCGCGGCGTCGATCGACGACGTCGGGGCGGCCGCAGGACGGGCAGGCGTCAAAGCCGCGGGCGTCGTGGTTGACGATACCGCGGTGACGCCCCGCTATGTCACCGGCTTCACCCCCGATCGCGAGCTGCCGATCATCGCGCGCATCGCCAAGGGATCGATCAAGAACAAGCTGCTGATCATCCTGCCTGTCGCCCTGCTGCTCAGCTGGCTGCTGCCGTGGGCGATCACGCCACTGCTGATGCTGGGCGGAGCCTATCTTTGCTACGAAGGGGCTGAAAAGCTGTGGGAAGCTTTGTCAGGGCACGAGCCGAGCCTGGATGAGCAGGCCGCCGAACTCAACAGCCCCGAGCATGAAAAGAACATGGTCGCAGGTGCGATCCGCACCGATTTTATCCTGTCCGCCGAGATCATGGCGATCGCGCTCGCCGAGGTCGCGGACCAAGCGTTCGTGGCGCGCGCGTTCAGCCTTGCTGTTGTCGCGATTGCGATCACCGTGGGTGTTTATGGTGCCGTCGGCCTGATCGTAAAGATGGACGACATTGGCCTCCATCTCGCCGAGCGATCGAACCGCGGCGTGCGCGCGATCGGACGCGGCCTGGTCCACGCCATGCCGGTGGTCATGACAACGCTGTCGGTCGTCGGCATTGCGGCGATGATCTGGGTCGGGGGCAGCATATTGGTCCACGGTTTGGAGGAGTTCGGGCTCGGCGGTCTGGCCCATGGCCTCGAAGCCTTGGCCGAAACCACGGCGCGGGCCGTGCCGGCGGTTTCGGGGTTGGCTGCGTGGCTGGTCAACACGGCGGGCGCCGGGTTGTTCGGTCTTGCGATCGGCGGCGTGATTGTGGCGATCCACCATCGGGTGGCACCCAGCCACTGATGTTAGAACAATGAATCGACACGCAGTGGCGGTTGTTCGAGCCAAACAGCAATAATGATTCGTTTTTTTGTTCGCGGTTCGTGTGAAAATACGGTATGGTCTCGCGCTGTGCGAGATTCTTGATCGTCGCATTTGGGCTGCCCCTTGTCGTCCCTGGGCCAGTTCTGTTCGGTTTTGGGCGAAGTGAAAGTGAATAACAGGGCATGAGTTTCGATAAGGGTGGTCGCGGCGGTCGCGGCGGGCGCGGGCGCGACAAGCGCGACAATATCGGCGGCGACGGTGGTTTCGAACCCTATGGCGGCGGTGGCGGTGGCGGCAACTTCGGCAACGACCGGGGCGGCTTCGGCGGCGATCGTGGCGGTTTCGGCGGCGGTGATCGCTTCGGCGGTGGCGCAGGCGCTGGCGGTTTTGCTGGCGGTGGCGGCGCGCGTGGCGGAATGCCCGCGCAGGTCGTCGGCGAAGGCAAGGGCACGGTCAAATTCTTCAACGGACAAAAGGGCTTTGGCTTCATCGTTCGTGAAGACGGCGGCGAAGACGCGTTTGTGCACATCAGCGCGGTCGAGCAGGCGGGACTTACCGGTCTAGCAGAAGGCCAACCGCTGTCGTTCACGCTGGTCGATCGCGGCGGCAAGGTTTCGGCAACCGATCTGCAGATCGAAGGCGATCCGCTTCCTGTCACCGATCGGGCACCTCCGCGCCAGGATCGCGGCGGTTTTGGCGGCGGTGATCGCGGTGGCGACCGTGGCGGCTTCGGCGGCGGCGCTGGTGGAGGTGCGGGCGGACGTCCGCAGCGCCAGCTGACCGGTGAAAAGTCCAACGGCACGGTCAAGTTCTTCAACGCGATGAAAGGCTTCGGCTTTATCTCGCGCGATGACGGCCAACCCGATGCCTTCGTGCACATCAGTGCGGTCGAGCGCGCGGGCATGTCCAACCTCAACGAAGGCGACCGTGTTGCCTTCGACATCGAGGTCGACAATCGCGGCAAATACGCTGCGGTTAACCTGCGTGCCGAAGAGACATGATCTCTCGCCGCTAGCCGGTGATTGATCAAGAAACAGGCCCGGCCCTCTCGCGAGGCGCCGGGCCTTTTAGTGTCAGGCGATCATATTTCGCAAGGTTGCGACAAGGTCTGCCTCGTTTGCCGGCTTATCCCGCCTGATCCGGGCGATCCGGGGAAAGCGCATCGCGATCCCCGATTTGTGGCGCTTTGATTCGTGGATCGAATCGAATGCGACTTCGACCACCAGCGATTTTTCGACCTCGCGCACCGGCCCGAACCGCTGGACGGTCTTGGTGCGCACGAAATGGTCGAGCCATTTGAGCTCGTCGTCGGTGAACCCCGAATAGGCCTTGCCAACCGGCACCAGCTCGCCGCCCTCTCTGGGGTCGGCGGTCCAGCATCCGAAGGTGTAGTCCGAATAGAAGCTCGACCGTTTGCCCGACCCGCGTTGCGCATACATCATAACGCAATCGGCGGTCAGCGGATCGCGTTTCCATTTGTACCACAGCCCCACACGGCGGCCCCCGACATAGGGTGACGAGCGCGCCTTGAGCATTAGCCCTTCGATTGCGGCGTCACGCGCGCCAGCCCTGATCTCGGCCAACGCATCGAAATCGGCCGCCTCGACGACCTGCGACAGGTCGAAACGATCGGACGGAAGATCTCGCACAAACGCTTCGAGCCGCTCGCGGCGCTCGGTCCAAGTCAACGACCGGACATCCTGCACGCCGTCGAGAAGAATGTCGTACAGCCGCACAAAGGCCGGATGCTCGGCGAGCATCGCCTTGGACACGGTCTTGCGACCCAAACGTTGCTGGAGCGCGTTGAAACTGGCGGCCCCGCCTTCCGCGCCACCCTGGATTTGCCCGCGAACCAGCAATTCGCCATCGACAACACCGGGCCGGTCGAAGGCCTGCGCGATTTCCGGAAAGCCGCCGCTGATTTCTTCGCCACCCCGGCTGAATAGGCGGGTCTCCCCGCCGGCGTTGACGATCTGGACCCGGATTCCATCCCATTTCCATTCCGCCACATAGTCGGAAAGATCGACACGTGTGTCGTCGAGCGGGTGCGCGAGCATGAACGGACGAAATATGGGGAGGTCGGTGACCTTGGGCGCGGGTGTTCGCCCTTCCGCCCAGTCGAACAAGCCCTGATAGGGCGGGGCAATGCCGTGCCACAGCTCCTCGACCTCATCGACATCGAGACCGAACGCCTGCGCCATCGCGGTCTTGGCAAGTCTTGCCGAAACGCCGATCCGCATCCCGCCGGTGGCAAGCTTCAACAGCGCGTAGCGGCCGTTGGCGTCGAGCGTGTCCAGCATCGCGGCGAGGACTCGTGGCGTATCGGCTCGAGCAAGCGTTGCCAGCTGCTCGACAACCTCGCTAAGCCGCAACGATACCCCGCTGGCTGCGTCTCCACCGGAATGTTCGCAGCTCCACAACAGCGCCACCGTCTCGGCGGTATCGCCGACATAATCGCGGCTCATCCGGAACAGCACCGGATCGACGCGATCCTCGATCATGACGCGAATTTGGGCAGGCTTGACCGCCCGCAGGTCGAGCTCTCCGGTCAGCGCCGACATCGCCCAGCCACGGTCGGGATCGGGCGTGGCTTTCAGATAATCGCCGATCAGTTTGAGCTTGGCGTTGCGCGACCGGGTGTAGATCAGACGGTTGATCAGGTCGGAGAAAGCGCGCATCGCTCAGGTCTAACGCCGGGGGGCCGGTTCGTCTCCCCGATCAACTCTTGCGAAACGGCGTGTGCTGGCTGAGTATCTCAATCTCACGCCTGTTCGCGTCGTGCTCGACCGCGAGGTAATCGGCGATCGCGGCGCGAAACCCTGCGTCGGCGATATAGTGCGCGCTGTAAGTTGTGACCGGCTTGTAGCCGCGCGCCAGCTTGTGTTCGCCCTGCGCGCCCGCCTCGACGACGGCGAGTCCCCGCGTGATCGCGGCCTCGATCGCCTGATAATAGCACAGTTCGAAGTGCAGCCCGGGCACATCCTCGCTGCAGCCCCAATAGCGGCCGAACAGCCGCTCGTCACCAATCACGTTAAGCGCGCCGGCAATGGGTTCTCCATCGCGGCGTGCCAGGATCAGCAACAGCCTGTCGGCCATGCGTTCACCGAGCATGCTGAACGCGGCGCGGGTCAGATACGGCCGGCCCCATTTTCGCGCGCCGGTATCCTGGTAGAAACCCCAGAAAGTATCCCAATGCTCTCCGGTCAGTGCGTCGCCGGTGATGTGCTCTATAACGAGACCGGCCTGTGCCTGCGCGCGCTCTTTGCGGATCGCCTTGCGCTTGCGCGACGCCAGCGACGCCAGGAATGCGTCGAAATCGGCGTAGCCGCGATTGTGCCAGTGGAACTGCGAGCTCTCGCGGATCAGCCATCCGGCGTCACGGAACAGCGCAATCTGGTCGGGCGCGACGAAGGTCGCATGCGCCGACGACAATCCGTTGCCATCGACCAGTTTTTCGACAGCGCGCAAAGCGGCGCGCGCGACGGTCGAATCGCGCGCGAGCACGCGCGGTCCCGGAACCGGCGAAAACGGTGCGGCGATTTGGAGCTTGGGGTAATATTGCCCGCCCGCGCGCTCGAAGGCGTCGGCCCAATTTTGGTCGAACACATATTCGCCCTGGCTGTGCGATTTGAGATAGGCGGGGATCGCTCCGACCAGCCGCGACGCATCGTCTTCGATTAGGATCGGTGCAGCACTCCACCCGGTTCCGGGACCAACGCTTTCCGATTCTTCGAGCAGGGCCAGAAAATCGTGCCCGACAAAGGGGTTCGCGTCGCCAGCCAGCGCATTCCATTGTGCTGCGTCGGTGTCGGCAACCCCGGCACCCAGTCGCGCGGTCAGCATTGGCAGGTCTCGATCGGCCATTCGCCTTATATGGACTGCCGATCCAGCTCTGCCACCGGCAGTTCGTGGATAATCTGGTCGGCATGCGCGGTTGCCGCCGCAAGCGTTGATGAATCGCGTACCGTCCAGGTCAGCACGGGCAGGCGTTGCGAGCGGTGCCGCGATGCGAAGCACGATGGCAAGTCGCGGACATCATAGGCGAGGAAATCGGGCCGCGAGCGCCACAGCGCGATGCGGCGAGAAACCGCGCCCTTCCACCCGCGCCGATTATGCTCGGTCACCACCAGGCCGCGCACGACATCGGCGGCGTTGCGAGCGAACCACGCACCCACCTGCGGGTTGAACGACATCACTGCGGCGTCCCCGCGATAGGCACAGAGCGATTGCGCAACCGCTGCGCACAGTGGGGCGACATTGCGATCGGGCGACTTGAGTTCGATGAGTATCGGGACCCTGCGGCCTATCTGCGCGAGAACCGCATCGAGGCGCGGGATCGTCTCGTCGGTTTGCTTGAGACTGATCGCGTCGAGCATCGCGGCAGGCTTCGTTTCGAACGTCCCCGACTCGCCGGTCAGCCGGTCAAGTTCGGCATCGTGGAAAACAAACGCGATTCCGTCGCTCGAAACGCGGACGTCGCACTCTATGCCATGCCCGGCAGCGATCGCCGCGACAAAAGCTGCCCTGCTGTTCTCGATTATAGCGTCGCGGTGCAGCCCGCGATGCGCAAAAGGCTGCGCGATCAGCCACGCTGGAGCAGGTTCAATCAGCGACCACCGCCACGATTGCATCCACTTCGACCAGCGCACCGCGCGGCAGGATAGCGACGCCGACCGCGCTGCGCGCGTGGAGTCCGACCGGACCCAGTACTTGTTCGATCAGTTCAGACGCGCCGTTGGCAACCTTCGCCTGATCGGTGAAATCGCCCGCCGAATTGACGAATACATTGAGCTTGAGCACGCGCTCGATACGATCGAGCGATCCGAGAAAATCGTTGAGCGTCGCGAGCACCATCAGCGCGCTCAGCCGCGCGGCCTCGCGCGCCTCATCGAGCGACATGTTTTCACCGGCACGGCCAGTAATCAACGCGCCACCGCGCCACGGCAACTGGCCCGACACATAGGCGACGCCTTCATGCTCGACGACCGCCTGATAAGACGCGACTGGGGGGACCACATCGGGCAGCTGCAGCCCGAGCGACTTGATGCGTTGTTTGATCGACGAGTCGGCATTGCTCATGCTCTTATCCCTTACGCTTGCGAATCGGGGGCCGCATGGCCCATCGCGAATCTCTCCTCTATCCAATTGATTGCGCTTGCCCAATCGTCGATTCGGGCATGGGCGCACGGAGCCGTCGCAATCTGCGGCGCAATCTCGGGTTCGGCGACCATCTGGAGCCGCCACGCTCCCGGCGCGTCGCGCGCGGCCGAATCGATGTGCTGCGCCAGGTCATCGACATAGACGACGAC
>Ga0136611_10002442_pt1 | contig 12916 bp, 8 predicted proteins | sample AntDrymUQ2232306_2_FD_106645 | JGI IMG/M metagenome (GOLD analysis project Ga0136611, IMG submission 106645) | Polar desert sand microbial communities from Dry Valleys, Antarctica - metaG UQ223 (23.06) | ecosystem: Environmental > Terrestrial > Soil > Desert | place: Antarctica: Dry Valley... | reverse complement strand
TACGCTCCTGGTGCTCGAGCGGCACCTCCACCCAGCTGTAGCCCGCCGCGAGGGCGTGGACCAGCATCTCGGTGGCGAAGAAGAAGCCCCCCGTCGAGACGGGCAGGGTCCGCGCGACGACCGTCGGGTACACCGCCGGCCCCTGATAGTAGCGCAAGTTGTGGCCCATCAGGACGTTGATCTCGTTCGTGCAAACCCAGGTCAGTATTCGGCGGTGCCACTCGCGCGTCCACGGCGTCCCGTGGTACGGCACCACCATGTCGGCGCTCCCGACGCAGGCGAAGATGTCGCGGATCGAGTCGAGGGTCACCTCGTGGTCGCCGGGCACGAACGTGTAGTGTTGCAGGCGCGCGTGCTCCAGGCCGGTGGCGTAGGTAGCGGCGAACCCGCGATTTTGCTCGTGGTGGATCGCGCGGACGCCAGGTATCTCCCGCGCGAGCGCGTCGGCGAGCGCGCCGGTGTCGTCCGTGCTCCCATCGTTCACGACCAGGACCTCGTACTCGTCCAGGTCGGCCGCCGCCGTCACGATGTCGCGAACGGCCGCTTCCAGGTTACCTGCCTCGTTATAGGCCGGGACGAGGATCGAGATGCTCCGTCGAATGGTCCTGCCTCCCTCTGGCGATGCGGACAGCGGCGTGGATGGTAGCCGAGCAGCCGCTTGGAATCAACGTGCGGTCGAGATCACGACGAGGTTCGTCTGGAGGAACGGCAGCCCCGTGGTCACGAGCCGATTGCGCCGGTCGCGCGGGAACAGCTGCATGAACTCGCGCGGGTTCAGCGGATGGAGCTGGTCCATGCTCGCCAGGCCGTGCATCCCCAACGTCCGGAGCACGGCGTAGAACTGGTCGTGGGGCAGCCAGTGCGCGAACGGCACGAACGTGTGCAGCTCCACCGGGAACGCACGATTCGGCGTGGTGAACATCACGCTCTTGGAGACGCGGCAGATCTCGTTCACCATCGCGATCTGCTGGTCGGTCGGCCCGCCGTGCTCGACGACGGCGTTGCAGATGCCGATGTCGAAGTGTCCGTCCTCAACCGGGATCGAGCGCAGATCGGCCTCGATGTACCGGAGGCCGGGGAACTGCTTCGGGAACCAGTCGGCGTTCTCCGCGGCCTGCCCGATCGCCGTCAGCCGGTCCTTCCAGGGGTACAGCGACTCGAAGAAGTAGTGGACCGGGTGGTCGCGGTGGCCCGACACGCCGAAGTCGGCGCAGCGCGAGTCCGGGCCGGGCGTCAGTTCGCGCATGAAGAGGTCGAAGACGCGGCGGCGGACCTTGAAGGCCAGGTCGTTCTTGAAAGTGTCGAACGCACGCAAATTCGCGGTGTAATCGAGCGGCATCACTCCGTCCGGCCGCGAAGCCATCGGGTGCCCGGATCGCTGGGGTAGGGTCGGCGTCGCGTGCGCGGCGAGCGGCCGCGGCGACGTCGCTCGCTGCCCCAGACCTCTCTCGCCTTGCACGGACACGCGACGGCCGGGCGCTTCGCGGTGCGGCAGATGGTACAGGAAAGCGGGCGTCGGTCAGTAGCCGCCGTCGTTCGCCGGGCGGGCTTCGAGGGTGATCTCGACGCGGGTCGTGCGGCTCGCCGTGACGCCCACGTCCCGAAATACGCCGCGTCGGCCCCCCTCGATCTCGACGGTCAGGTCATAGAAGCCGTCGTCGAGCGCCCCGAGCCGAAATCTGCCATCGCTCTCGGTCGCGAGCGCGACTTCGCCATCCGCAAGAAACGCCGACGCGACGATCACCCGGGCGCTGCCGACCGGCGCGCCGGTCGCGTCGAGCACGCGCCCGACGATCTCTCCGCCGGCCTCGGCACGCGCGGCGACCGGCGCAGTCAGATCGATGGCCGCCGCGACGCCAAACCCGAGCAGCCGACGCCGTCCCAATCCATTCATCCGGTCCCTCTCGCAACGTGATGGCGCCACGTGTTTGTGGCCCGAGATCGCCGGACGCGCAGGTAAGGCAATCGACAGCCGTGTCGCTCGGCCTCCGCCCCCCTACAACGCGCGACGCGGCAGATCGGGGACGGGCGCGGGGCACCGGGAAAGGCGCAGGCGCGAGGCCGCTCTCAGCCGCGCTCGCGAATGTTGGCCGCCCAGGCAATCGCGGCGAGCACCGACGCCACCATCCGCCCGACGCTCGTGAGCTCGACGTCGTCACCGGCGCGGCGAATCAGGCCCAGCCGCTCGATCCCCGCGAGGCGGTTCGCCTGCTTCGCCTGGCCGAGGCGGTGCAGCCCCTCCAGGCGCACCCGCTCCCCCCGCGCGCGATGGCGCGCGACGTACTCCATGATCGCCAGCGAGTAGCCGCCCTCGGACAGCGACCACAGCTCCAGGAACGAAATGCTGTAGATGCCGTGCAGCGCCACGATGGCCACGAACGTCGTGAGGTCCACGACGCCCGGCGTGCCGCCCACGAGGCCGATCAGCAGCAGCAGCGCGACGCCAAGAGCCGAGACGAAGTGGTAGGCGAAAATGGTCGGCTCGCGGGAGAACGCGCGCAGGGTGCGAAGGACCGCGAAGTAGAGGAGCAGATGCAGGAGCAGGTACACGATGCTCCACGCGAACGGCGACGCGGCGAGCCGGTCGAGCGGGGAGATCATCGACACGGCCTCGTCATCGGCACGGGCTCGTCCCGCGCGCGGCGGCATCCCCGACCAGCAGCGGCTCGCTCGTGAACTCGGGGCCGGCCTTGGTGCCGGCGCCGGGTGCGACCGCCACCCAGATCTCACCGCGCACGCCCGGCGGCAGCACGATGCGCGTGCCCCCGTCCGCCTCGCCGAGCAGGCAGCGCGACCAGTCGGCCGCGCGGCCGTACGCCCGGACGATGGTGCCCGCCTCCGGCCGGCCCTCCTGGTGCGCGTAGGCGTACGTCACGTCGAGGATGGTGCCCTCGGCTGCCTGCCGCGCGGCCACACCGACCCGCGACCGCCCATCCGAGCCACCTAGCGGAAGAAGATACGGCGGGTAGTCCCAATCGAGCTTGACGATCGCCCACGAGCTCCAGGGCGACTCGTCCTCGGCCATCAGCTCGTAGCGCAGGAACGGCTGCCGCGCCTCGCCGGCGCGGCGTACGAGGCCGCTCGCGCTGCACGCGCCGTCCGCATTGACGAGGCCGCGCGCGCGATAGAACGCGTCCACGATCGTCTGGGAGCGGGTACACAGGAAAAAGTCCGGGCGCGCATAGTCCGGGTTCGTCCGCTTGTCGGCGAACCAGAGATAGCGCAGGTCGCGCCCGACGTCGAAGCCATCGTCGGTCAGCATGACCTTCCCCTTGGCGATGCCCGTGTCGATGTACGACCACTCGCCGGTGTACGCGGCGACCGGCGCACCGTACATCGTGACGACGAAGGATGCCCCCGCGTAGGGCGGCTCGGCCAGGCGCTTGAACACGGCGAAATGCGTCGGCGGCAGCACGTCCATGAGCGACCGCTGGACGTGGATCCAGTAGCCGGTCACGAAGCACGCCAGCCCGACGACGGAGGCCGCGAGCCCGGCCGAGGCGTAGAAGGCCGCGACCGACTGGTGGGGCACGCGCGGCCGGCCAAACCGATGCCCCACGCGCGCCTGCGCGCCACCCGTGGCCGCGCCGCTCGGCACCACGCCGCTCGGCACCACGCCGCTCGGCACCACGCCGCTCGGCACCGCGCCGCTCGGCACCGCGCCGCTCGGGGTCACGATTCGGGACTGTCGATCGCCGCACGCCCGAGCATCGGCGCGACCGGCGGCCCGCAGGCAACCGGCGAGCCCGACCGCCCGCGCCACCGCCACCAGCATCACGTACAGCGCCACCGCGATCGCCACGTCGGCCAGGAAGACAAGGAGCGGCGCGGAGCGGCGCACGTAGCCGCTCAGGACGTAGCCCGGCGCCAGCACGTAGCACATACCCAGCGCGGTCGCGCCGAGCAATAGATAGGGGAGCACGCCGGCGATGTGCGCGGAGGACCCCTCGCCGAGCACGCGCCGCGTCCCGAGCAGGGTGAAGGCGACTGCCAGGCTCGTCGCGGCCACGAGCGCCAGCAGGTCGATCCAGGTGGGCGCCCAGGTGCTCAGCCGGTTGTACCAGAGGTCGGCGAAGTTCTGGTTGTACAGCGTACCGTGCATCCGCACGTAGGCGGCGGCCCCGTAGAGCACCAGCGCGGCGCACGACACCCGCCCGGCCGCGAGGCGCGCGATCGGCCGCCAGTCGCGCAGCGTGGCATAGAGCAGGGCCGCCATGGCCGCCCCGAGCGCCACGATGCCCAGCCACCCGAGCCCGGCGGTCCGCGCCGCGAACGACGCGCCGGTGATCTCGAATCCAAGAAAGGCGCGGTCGCGCAGCACGGTCACCAGGAAGTACGAGGCTGCGAGGAACAGGACCGCGAGCGTCGCGAGCGCCCGTGCCACGACGCTCGCCCCAACGCGGGTGGGGGGCATCGACGCCGTCCCGCCGACGCGCGTGTACGCCACGAGCAGCATCCGTGCCGAGCCGAGCGGCGTGCGGATGCGCAGCCCCACGCCCCCTGGCGACCAGCGCCCGACCATGAGCACGGGGGACCGCGCCAGCCACCCAGGGAGTGCCGAACGACGGGCCCCGCGCGACGGGCGCCGCCTGATGGACGGCAGCCACCGTGGAGTAAGCAGGTGTCGCGGGCGGCCGAGCAGCCCGAGCAGCCAACCACCGAGCACGATCAGCACGAGCAAGACGAAGAACGGGGTATAGATCTCGAAATGGAGCTCGTACACTTGCTCGATGAATGCCCACGCCGAGCGCAGGTTGCTCACATCGACGATGTTGTACCAGAACACGATATTATGTCTGTCGTAGAACTCGCCGAGCTGCCGCTGGAGTGCCACGCCACTTGCGCCGGAGTTCCGCGCAAAATAGGTCAGGTTGATGTCTTCGAGGAAGACATCCATCCCGAGATGCTGCGCGAGCTGAACGAACAGGATCGCCATCGACAGCGCGCCGGCCGCCCCCTGGACGATCCAGGCGACCAGGACCGTGCGCGGGCGCCGCCAGTGGCACCATGCCGTGTACAGGCCGGCGAAGATCGAGACGAACGCGACGAAGATCAGCTCATAGTAGAACAGGGCCAGGTAGTTCGCGAATGTGAGCGCGAGCCACCGGCGCCGGTGTGGGTCGCCGATCCCGCGCGCGCATAGCAGGGTCGAGAACAAGAAGAACAGATGCCACACCCGGTAGGTCACGACGTGCCACTGGGCGTAGAACACGTAGTCCGTCAGCAGCACCAGCCCCGCCACCAGCGCGAACGCCGGCCCGGCCAGGCGACTCAGGAAATGGAAGGCGAAGAAGACGGCGACCGTCCCGATGGAAAACGTCGTGACCAGGATCTGCGACTCGATCGAGCGCGCCCCGAGCACGAAGATGACGAAGGCGAACAGGCGCGGAAAGTTGCCCTGGTGGGTGTGCGGGTACGGATGCGCGTCGGCGTGGGGGCTGAACGACTCGTCGGTGAGCCCCCACGATCCGAAGAAATCGAAGTGGTACAGGTTGTACGCGTGCCAGAGCGACGAGAATGACTCGTTGTTGTCGTACACATACGGCAGCAGATCCGTCGTGTAGAGCAGCCAGCCGTAGAGGCCCGCGTGCGCGACCAGCAATAGGGCCAGGCATACCCCGTACGCGCGCCGTTCGAGGAGCCCGACGCTCGCCGGGCCACGGACGGGAACGGACGAGGGCGCGGTGCCGGCGGGCGGGGCGCCGGCTGTCGCCGCTGGAAGCACCGCCGTGGACGCCGGATCCGTGGGCGCCGGATCCGCGCTCACGACGCCCACCAGGCCGGACGGACGCATCGTCATGGCATGTCGGCACCGGGGTACGAGGACCCCGCGCTCAGACGCTCCACCGGTACAGATTCACGTGGAATGGGTAGAGGAAGCGGGGCACTCGGAGCCACGGGACACTGAAGGCGGGCGGGAACGTGCTGAGCATGGACGCCCCGTACGCCTGCTTCGAGAAGCTCGCCGCAGGCAGCGCGCGCTCGCCGAGTTGCCGGTATGCCCGCTCCGTGTAGAAAAACATGTCGAGGCGAGGTCCGAGTGCCTTCTTCGCCGCGTCCCAGAGCAGATTCTGGGCGACCCAGGCCGCCCGCCACGGGCTCACCTCGCACACCAGGAGATCTCCGCCCGGCTTCAGGACGCGGGCGAATTCGTCGAACACCGTGCCCACCGTCGCCCAGTTCTCGCGCACGTCTCGTCCGGTCATGTGGTGGATCGAGTAGAAGCAGAGGACGGTGTCCACCGAGCGGTCCGGCAGCGGCAGCGCGGCGGCCGTCCCGTAGACGCGCATGTCGAGCGCGCGGTTCACGCGGATCGACTCGTACGACGCTTCGAGCCCGATCGCGAAGCAGCCGTCGGGCTTGCGATAGGGGAGCGACGGGCCGCAGCCGACATCGAGGATGGTGGTGTTGGCACGCAGGAACGGCTCGATCGCCGTGGCCTGGTGCTCGTAGCAGAGGCACCAGGCGCCCTCGCATGCCTTGCCTGCCTCCATCACCTCGTGCCGGTCGTCGAAGAAGGAGACCTGCGAACGGTCTCCGAGGAAGACCACGTCGTCGTCGGTCAGCGTGCCGTCGAGGTGCTCGGGCGCCGCGCGGCACGCGATGCGCGAGTCCTCGACCCGCAGCGGGGCGCGGCACGTCGGGCACGCGAGCAGGCGCTCGACGGCGGACGCATGGGTCGCGCGATCCATGACGGGCGAAATCGCCAACGACGTGCTCCTCGGGCCGTGCTCGGGACAGCCAGCTCTCGGGACGGCCTGGTCTCAGGACATCCAGGTCTTGAAGTCGGTCAGGAACTGGTTGACCGCCTCATCGGTCTTCGGGTGCGTGACGAGCTTGGGGAAGAACGCCGGGGGGACGGTCACGATGTCGGCGCCGGCCTGGAGCGCCTCGTTGATGTCCTGGATGTGCCGGATCGAGCCGACGATAATCTCGGTCGGCGCGTTCCACTCGCGGAAGGTCTGGTGGACCTGGTGGACGATCGTCGCGGCATCGTACCCCATGTCCTTGATGCGGCCGAAGAACAGCGACACGAAGTTGGCCCCGGCCATCGACGCCATCATGGCCTGGTTGTAGGACATGCAGGCGGTGCAGTTGACCTGGATGTCGCGACGGCGCAGCTCGCGGATGACGGCGAGCTCCTCCCAGCCGATCGGAACCTTGATCGCCAGATTCTTGTAGAAGCCGAAGTGATCGACGAACTCCTCGGCCTGGGCGATCATCTCGGCCGGATCGGCGCTGAAGACCTCGACCGACAGCGGGATGTCGTAGCCGTAGCGCTGGATCAGGTCGATGATGCGCTTGATGTGCTCGCGGTAGTCGCCCTTCTCTTCCTTCGCGAGGATTGAGGGGTTCGTCGTGAGGCCCGCTGGGAAGCCTCGCTTGAGCGCCTCCTCGATATCCGCCAGGTTGGCAGAGTCAACGAACAGTTTCATTCCTGGGCCTTTCCGAGGGGGGTGGCTACGTCGCGGCGGCACGTGATGGTACGGAAGCACCGTGCCGGGCGTCAATGTGCGCCCACGCCTCCGCCGCGACCGCGCGCGCCTGTATCATCCCCCCGGTGCGCACGATCCATCGCCAGCGTCTCGGACGCCAGACTCCCGATCGCCAGATCCGCGACCGACCGGGGCGCCATCCCCGCGCGCAGCCGGCGTCCCGAGTTGCGTGCGCCCACGCGGATCTGCTCGCGCTCGCCGGATTGCTTGCCCTGACCCTGTTGCTCTTTCGCGATCACATCGGGCAGCGCGCCGTCTTCATCGGCGACTTCGACCGCTTGCACACGTCGCTCGCGTTCCTCCGCACCGAAGTGGCAGATCTCCACGGCGGGCAGCTCGGCGCCTGGGACGAGCGCACGTTCATGGGGACCGAGCGCTACGCGTTCCCGCCGATGCACCCCAACCCGCTCGTCTACCTCGCGGCGCTCGCTCCAATCCCGTCGCTGTTCTATCTGGCGGGCCTGTTCACATGGGGCACCATGACGGCGGCGGCGTGGGCGGCGTACGCGTTCCTCCGCCACAGCGTCGGCCCCGGCCGCTTCGCGGCGTGCGGCGCGGCCCTCTACGTCTGCTCGACCACGACCATCATCAATCTCGTCCAGTACGACATGGCGGCCATGACGTTGGTGTACACGCCGCTCGTCATGCTGCTCGTGCGCCGAACCACACAACACAACGCGGCCACGTCATTCGTCGGCTGCGCCTTCGTCCTCGCGGCGGCCTTCTGGTGGACGTCGCTGGCCCTGATGTACACGATCCCGCTCTTCGCCGCGTACGCCGCCTACCGCGCGGCGGTCACGCGCTCGTGGTACCCGCTCGTCGTGCTGGCGGCGGCCGGCCTCGGAGCGAGCATCGTCGCGCTCCCGAGGGTCGTCGGGATCTGGGAGTCGCTCGGCGCGATCCATCGCTCGACGCCGGTCCCGCCGGGCGATTTCGACGCCCTGCATAAGTACCAGAACATCACTCCCCGCGAGTTGCTGCGTTGGTTCGACGACGGCATCTTCGGCCGCTTCCAGGGCGAGGGCCGCCAGCTCGGCAACAACATCAACCTGCACGAGGGCATGCAGCTCTACACGTCGAACGTCACGCCGTTCCTCGTGGCGCTCGGCAGCCTGGCGTGGCTGTGGCGGCGGCGCGTCTGGCGCGTCGGCGACGGCCTGTTCCACATCCTTCTCGTGGCGGCGGTGCTGAGCGTGGTGGTGATCCCATCGGCGCGGTACGTCATGTACCTGGCGTACGCGCAGCTCGACTTCACGCATGCGCGCGCGACCATCGCGGGCATCCTGTCGCTGTGCGCGCTCGCGGCGTTGCTGCTCCGCGAAGCGGCAGGCGACACGCCCGGCGCAGGCGTGAGTCAATGCGAAGGCGGAGCAACGCACGCGAGCGTGGTGGAGACGCGCCGGAGCCTGGGGATGCGCACGGTGCAGGTACTTTCGTTCGGCGCGGCGGCAGTCGTCGCCGTCTCCCTTGGGGCCGCCATCGACACGCTCGCGCAGCGTGCCGAGCCCGTCAAGCTTTCCCTCGCCGAGGAACCGGCCTATCTCGCGAGCAGGGTCGGCGATCTCCTCTTGACTGGCAGCATTCGCACGCTGCCGGAGGTGCCGCTCGACCTGCGCGTCTCGGTGCCGAGCGCCGGCTCGGTGGCGCTGCGCTGGTCGGACGGGGTGGGCGAAGATGGCTACCGGATCGAGATGCGCGGCGGCCATCTCGCCGAGTTCGAGCGGATTGGCCAGACGGCTGCCAACGTCACAAGCTACGCCGTCGGCGACATCGCGCCGACCGAGACGTACGAAATCCGCGTGCGCGCCTGCTTCTTGACCGAGTGCTCGCCGGAATCAGACGCCGTCGCCGTCCAACCGGACGCCCCGGACAATCCGCCCTTCCCAGAGCCGCCAGCGACCGCGACACCCGCGACTTACGTGCTGGCGTCGGTCATGGCAAAGGTCGCCTGGAGTGCCCTGGCGTTCTGCGTACTGCTCGTCGCGGTCGGGATGACGCGGTCGCGCCCGCCGCTCCGGCGCTGGGTCGCGACGACGCTGTCGCTGCTGATGGTGTACCAGGGCGCAACCTACGCCGATGGCCAGTTGAGCGGGCCGCACACGCGCGACAATCAAGTGCCATTCGAGAATGGGTTTGTGACGGCTGCCCCGAGCGAGTACCGCCCCTTCGACGCCGCCGCCGTCGCGGCGATTCGCGCCCGCCTCGACGCCGACCGCTACCGGACGGCGTTCGTCTGCGATCCGACGCTGGTCCCGTTCGCGTGCGGCAATCTGGTGAGCGCCCTCTGGGACATCAGGGCTATTGATGGCTATTCGGTGGGGCTACCGGGCCGCATCGCCACGCTGCCGTGGTCCAGCGACATCCAGGGCTACCGTTCGATCGCGTTCGCATCGCCCGACGTGCTGCCGTGGCGGCTCCTGGCGCAGCTCAACGTGAAGTTCGCCGTGGTCGTCGATCGAGCGACGTACACCGGCGACGGCGTCGCCTGCAGGCCATCGTGTGCGGAGCCGGCGACGTACGCACGCATCCTGGAAAATCCGTTCCCCGTCGCCCCGCGCGCATTCTTCCCCAGGTCGGTCGAGGCGGTCCCCGACGCCAATGCCGCGGTCACGGCACTATTCCCGCCGGCGCTGGGCGGGCTCCCGGCATTCGAGGTGGTCGATCGCAGCATCGTCGAAAGTTTGGAGGGCCGGTTTGATGCCCAGGAAGCGGGCGAGGTGGCGGCCACGTTCGGGCCCGACCGCGCTTCGATCCGCGTCGATGCGAGCGCGCGGGCGCGACTCCTGGTCCTCAACGAGCTGCCCAGCCCCCGCTGGCGCGCCTTCGCGGACGGCACGGAGCTCGCGGTCGCGCCGGCCAACGTCGCGATGCGGAGCATCGTGGTCCCGCCGGGCGTCACGGAAGTCGAGCTGCGCTACGTCCCGTTCAGCGCCACGCCGCTCGCGTCGGCACTGATGGCGGCGGGCATCCTGGTCAGCCTGGGGTGCTGGTGGGCACTCGTCCCGCGCTACTCGCCTCGCGCCGCTCCGCCAAGCGACACGCCAAGCCGCGCCAGCGCCACCGCCCCGAGCACGAGCGTCAGCACATAAAACAGCGCGTGGGCGAGGATCGCGACGCTCAGTGCGGAGGCCGGCGTGTAACGGTCGGGGAACGGCGTCACCAGCGCCGCCTGGCCGGCCAGCTCGAAGACGCCGAGCGAGCCGGGCGTCGATGGGATCGCCGCGCCGAGCGTGATGCCCGTGACCGCGAACGCGGGCTCTAGGATGCGCGCGCCCGGTACGACTGCCTCGATGACCGCCCAGAAGCTCGCCACGGCGCACAGCCAGATGACGAGCGTGTAGCCGAGCGCCCGCGCGGCCACGCCGATGCTGCCGAGCGCGCCCAAGCCGGCGAGCGAGCCGGACCATTGCGCGCGCACGAAGCCGCGGAAGCGGCTCGGTAGCAGATGCGCGAACGCACCGGCAAGCCGCTCGGCTCGCTCGTTGAGCCAGACGACCAGCACAAGCCCGACGACGACCACCCCAACCGCCCCGCCGAGCGCCAGCCCGGCTGCGGCCACCACCGGTGGCACCGGCATCAGCGGGATGCACGCGACCAGCAGGAGCATGACCATCACGACGTCGAGCACGTTCTCGACGACGATCGAGGCACCGACGTGCCCGATGGGCAGGCCAAGCCGCCTGCTAACCAGCAGCGCGCGGGCCGCTTCGCCGGCGCGGAAGGGAACGATGTTCGTCAGGAGCAACCCGACCGCCTGCGGCCAGAAGATGTCCGAGTACCGGCCGAGGCCATGCAGAAGTGCGTGCGATCGGGCCGCCCGCGCGAGCAACGAGATGCCCTGCGCGAGCAGCGTGGCGGCGAGCCACTCGGGGCGGATGTCGGTGAGCTCGTGGAGCAGATCGCCCACTGGCACGCTGCGGAGCGCCAGGAAGAGAGACAGCGCGGTCACGAGCACGCCGAGCCCGATCCGAGCGGCGTTCGCCCCGGAGACGCGCCGTCTGCCCGCGCGACGACCGCGCGGGTCAACGGCCTCGCTAGCGGGCGCTCGTTCGATAGCCAAGTGCATCCAGGTACACGCGCCGAACCGACGCGGCGTGTTGCAGGCACCCGACCGTATCGCCGGCGTTGTTCGCGGCGAACATTCGCTCGAGGATGGGGCGGGCCTGCTGCACCAATGGGCCGTAGAGCACGGCATCATGGTAGGTTGCAGCCAGTGCGAGATCCGCGTCACACAGGACGTTGGGCGGCAGGTTAGCGGGGCTCCAGTCAAGTTTCAAGGCCTCGGCGGCGGATTGGATATCGACGAGGCACTCGATCGGGAGCTTGCCACCCGCGTCTCGGAACGCGCGCGTCACCACGTCGGCACCGGCCGGATCGCTCGCGGTTCGACCGGCGCGGTCGGTCCACCATGCGAGTCGGGCGACTTCCGCCTGACAGGGGAAGCGGTCGAGCAGCGGCACGGCGTCGGGATGCAGCCGGAAGGGCAGGCTGGCGGCCACGGCGGCGGGAGTGAACGCGGACGGAGCGCTCGCGTGGCCCGTCGCATCGACGTACGCGCGGCGCACCGCCGAGCTCGCGAGCAGGCACCGCTCGATGTCCTGGCGCGCGTTCGCGAGGACGGCGTCGTTGACGAACGGCAGCACGGCTGCGCGCAAACGATCGTCGAAGACGTCGTCGTGGTACGTGGCCGCGAGCCTGAGGTCGATCTCGCACGACGCGACCGGCGGCGGGTTGTCCGGGCGCCAATCGAGCTTGAGCGCCTCGCTCGCCGCGTGGAGCCGCGCGAAGCAGGCGATGGGGTCGGCGACGGCCGACTCGCGCAGGGCGTCGGCCACGACCGTCCGGTCCGCGCCGGGCGCCAGGAGCTCCGGCCGATCGTTCCACCACGCGAGGCGCGCCGCCTCCGCCAGGCAGGGGAAGCGGTCGAGCAGCGGCACCACGTCGGGCCGGATACGGAAAGGAGCCTGCGCTGCCTGGGGCATGTCAATGTGCTGGTCGGGTACTGGCGGGGCGCCGGTGGCGGCGTAATACGCCCTCCTCACCGCCGAGGTGCCCAGCAGGCATGTGGCGGAATCTCGCCGCGCATTGGCGACCGTGGCGCCATTGAGCAAGGGTAGCGTTGCGGCGCGTAGCGCATCGTCGAACGCCGCGTCGTAGTAGGCGTGAGCGAGGGTCAGGTCGGCTTCGCATGAGGCGCTGGGGGGGGGGTTGTCGTTGCGCCAGTCGAGGTTGAGGGCATCGGTGGCGGCCAGGATTTCGCCCATGCATGTTACGGGATCCTTGACCGTGGCGTCGGTGACCGCGCGGTCGAGAGCGCGGATCGCGTCCGGCGACGAGGCGCTCAGCTGGGGCCGCGCGTTCCACCAGGCCAGCCGGTCGGCCTCGGCGACGCACGGGAAGCGGTCGACCAGCGGCACGGC
>Ga0136611_10002441_pt1 | contig 12920 bp, 13 predicted proteins | sample AntDrymUQ2232306_2_FD_106645 | JGI IMG/M metagenome (GOLD analysis project Ga0136611, IMG submission 106645) | Polar desert sand microbial communities from Dry Valleys, Antarctica - metaG UQ223 (23.06) | ecosystem: Environmental > Terrestrial > Soil > Desert | place: Antarctica: Dry Valley... | reverse complement strand
CGCGGATAAGCGTAAGTGTCGAAAAGAGCGTCCGGGTTGGTGTAATATTTCGTCACAATCGGTCGCCGCTGACCTTGATTCCAGGTTTGCAAAGAGGCTTGCTGATTTGATCGAACGTCGCTGTAAAGAAATTCTTCATGTCCTTTTGAGTTTTCAGTCCAGAGAGCCTGAAAATACGTCGCAAAACTTTCGTTGAGCCAGATGTCCGACCATTCGCGCGTCGTCACGTAATCGCCGAACCATTGATGCGCGAGTTCGTGCGACTGCAAACCTTCGCTGTCAATGTCGAGCAGTTCGCGTTCGTCGTGAATCATCGTCGGAGTCATCGTCGTTGCCGAAATATTTTCCATTCCGCCGCCAAAACCTTCCGCCATCGTTTGCGCGTATTTTACATACGGATATTTCACGCCGGTTTTTTCCGAGAAAAAGGCGACCATTGCGGGCAGATTTTTAACCGAAACCGCGCCGTCCTTCAAATCATTCGGAAAAAGATAAGTCGAAACCGGAATTCCCTGATATTCGCCTTTTACTTCGGCGTATTCGCCGACGACGATTGAGGTCAAATAATTGGCATACGGCGTGTCCATTTTCCAATGAAAAGTTTCCGTGCCGTCCTTATTATCCTTTCTTTCGAGCAGTTTGCCGTTTGAAACGACAAACATCGGTTTTTCGACGGTCGCCGTCATTTCCGATGTGCGAAAATCGTTCGGACTGTCGTAAGAGGGAAACCAGAAACGGTTATAATCGGTTTCGCCCTGCGACCAGATTTGCCGTCGGCGATTCGGGTTGTCCGCCGTCGGTTTGATAAATTTCAAACCGCCGCCGCCGCCGAATCCCAGAGTATTTGGAACAATTTCACCTTTCGTCCGGTAATCAACGACAATTGTAACGGGTTCGCCAACCGGATAAATTTTATCGAGATTAACGCTCAGACGGCTTTCTTTTTCATCATATTGATGCTGCAAAACAGTTCCATTGTTTAGTTTGACCGAATTAATCATCATCAATCCCGCGTCGAGATTAATAATCTTTAAATTCGGCACGAGCGGCGCCAGCGTAATCGTCGCGGTTCCGTAAGTTTGTTCTTTTTCCCAGTCGAATTTCAGATTGAGCGCGTTATGCCGCATATCGTAATCGCGGCTGCGAATGTAATGAACGGGCGGAAGTTTTTTGATTTCATTCGCATTTGCAGGTTGTGCCGCCGAGATTACCGGAAATGAAAATAAAAGAGCGGCGAACAACGCGAAAAATCTTAAACGATAAAATTTTGGATTCATAAATTTAGAAACTTTTGGACGATGCATTTATTGCAAGAGAAATACGGGTTAAAGCGAAAACTTGTTTCAATCAAAACTGTTTATAAGAAATCGGACAAAATAATTTTATACAATATTTTCACCACAGATTAACTCAGAAAAGCGCCGGGACAAAAGTTTTGCGATATTTTGAAGGGTTCAGAGTCCAAACTTCAGTTTGCTTTCCCGCTGCGCTTCGCCGGCGGGAACACGCTGAAGCGTGGACTCTAAACACGGAACAAAATATCGCAAAACTTTTGCTTACCCGTTTAGCTGGTTGATAAAAGCCTCACCAATCGTTATCTTATCTGTGTTTCATCTGCGTTAATGTGTGGTAAAAATATGATTTAATGCGCGTCTATACCAATGATTGTGAATTAAGAGGAGAGGAATTTTCAACTGTGAGTATCGAAAAATCTCGTTCGCCAGCGTTTTTGACTGTTGTTAAATGATTCTGAATTTTCGCCTCCGCCGCGGCGCAGTTCCTTTTGTTCGTCCGGCGGTAAACTACTGATTCTCCGGCATTCTTCACCGCAGCAGCCGTTCAATTTTTCGCGGCAGTCGTCGCATTGAATAAAAAGAAGATGACACGCCGCATTCCCGCAGTTCCGGTGCGCGGCGCATTTTTCGCCGCATTGATGACAATGACTGATGATTTCATCCGTAATTTGCTCGCCGAGCCGGTTGTCAAAAACAAAATTTACGCCTTTGAATTTATTTTCCAAGCCTTGTTTTTTGACCTGCCGAACATACTCGATAATTCCGCCTTCGAGATGAAAAACCTTCGTAAAACCATTGTGCAGCAAATAAGCGCTCGCCTTTTCGCAGCGGATTCCGCCGGTGCAATACATAATTATATTTTCATTTTTCTTTTCCTCGAGCTTTTCGACCGCCATCGGCAATTGTTCCCGAAAAGTATCGCTCGAAACTTCGAGCGCGTTTTCAAAATGCCCGACTTCGTATTCGTAATAATTCCGCATATCAACAACGATTGTTTCGGGAGTTTCGGTCAGTTCATTAAATTCTTTGGCGTTCAAATATGCTCCGCGCCGCTGCATCGAAAAATTCGGGTCATCAATTCCGTCAGCGACAATTTTTTTTCTAACCCGAATGTGCAGCGCCCAAAATGATTTACCGTCGTCGTCAACCGCGACGTTTAAACGAACGCCGTCCAAAAAATCTATCGAATATAAATAAATTACAAACTCTTCGTAATTCCTTTTGGGAACGCTTATTTGCGCGTTGATGCCTTCGGCGGCGACGTAAATTCTTCCCAAAACGCCCAACCTTTCCAGATTCAAATAAAGCTCGTCACGAAAAATTTGCGGCGCATCAATCGGATGATATTTATAAAACGAAACAGTCGTTCGCAGTTCATCGTCAGATTGCAATCGTCTTTTAAGTTCGGTTTTTGAAACCAGATTACGTAATTCTTCCATCGTTTACAAAAATTATGACATCGAATTCGGCAAATTAAAACGGCGAACATTTAATTGTTTTCGACGATTATTATTTCGTTATCGGTCAAACCGAAAGGCTGATAAACAATTTATCAATCTCTTTTGTGTCTGCAAATTTGGCTTTTAATCTGAAAGCAAAACCTTGAAACCGGCTTGGCGAAAATGGTCATCGGTAGTTAAAGCGTCAGTGATATTGTTTTCGCTCATCACGACGAACGAAGAACAGTCGGTCAAACCCCAACTTTTGTCTGGACGTTGTTCGTAAAGAGTTAAGGCTTGGCGAAACAAATAGGAAGAAGCGGGAATAATTTTGACGAAAGGGTTTGCTTGTAAAGAGTGAATAATCTGCGCGGCATTGAGGCGAAACCTGAGCGCGGCTAAACCGTTGCCGATTTCGATTAAAACAAACTCCGTCGTCAGCAAAGGACGTTTTTCAACAGCGAGTTTCTTTTCCCAAACGGCGGCTTGTTCGTGCCATTGGTCGCGTTTATTAAACAAGGCATAAACATAAGCCGTATCGAGAAAAACAGCGTCGGTTTCCAAAGCGTTTTAATCCTCCAATTTGCCGTGAGCGTAGAAATCGTGTCTTTCCGCTAAATCCGAAACGCCAACGTCAACCGCCAACTCTGCGATGACAGTCAACGGATAAACCGACGCGCCGTTTTGTTCGGCAGACGGCTTCTTTGTTTGATAGCGTTGCTCGATCTGCTCGATTATTTCCAAAATTTCTTCCTGCGCTTGCGGCGGCAAATGGAAAACCTTTTGTTGAATTGTTTCGGCTGTGTTCATAATGCCTTGATATTACTATTTTTCCGTTCCTTCGACAATTATTATCTCGTCGCCGGTCAAATCGTAAAGCTGGTAAACCAATTTATCAATCCGGCGGGCGAGTGCGTTCGATTCATCCGGCTATTTTCAGATTTATCTGAAAATGCTAAGATGACTCGTTATGCAAAATGCACAAAATATTTATCAGCAAACGATTGTCAGACTTCCGAGCAGCGAAAAACTTCGCCTCGCAACGCTGATTCTGCAAGATTTGAGCGGAGAAAACGGCACGATTGAACGAACTTCCGCTTTGGAACTTTTAGATAATCTGCAAACTGAAAGAGTTTTCGATTCAGCCGAAGAAGTTGATCGTTATCTGAAAGCGGAGCGTGAAACTTGGGACAACTAACTTTCCCGCCGTCGTCAAAAGTTTATCTCGATACTTCGCCGGTAATTTACAGCGTCGAAAAACACGCGGATTATTGGCGTATTCTCATTTCTCTCTGGCAATCTCTAAAATCGGGTGAAATCGAAGTCGTCACCAGCGAACTGACTTTGCTTGAAACGCTCGTCCAGCCAATCAGACAAAACAATCAAATTTTAATTTCGGCTTATGAATCGCTTTTGACAAAAACTGAAATTGAGCTTTACCCGATAACGCTGGATATTTTGCGTAAATCTGCTAATTTACGCGCCGCCGAAAATCTCAAAACGCCCGACGCGATTCACGCGGCAACGGCGACGACAACAAACTGTCACTATCTTCTGACCAATGACCCGGCATTCAAGCGTGTTCAAAATTTGGATGTTGTAGTTCTCAGCGATTTGCTTTAATCTTTGCCCTCGACAATTTTTATCTCGTCGTCGCTCAAATCGTAAAGTTGATAAACCAATTTATCAATCTGCCGGTCAATCGCGTTGCACCTGTCCTGATAATAAGTTTTGTCTCCGCCCGTTCGCGCCGCTTACAATCGTGACTTCGTTAATCTCGTGTCTAAATCATTTACAACCAAACAATGGGTAAAAGCGCAGCCAAAATAATCTCATTATCTTTTGTAATAATTTCAACCGTTTCGCCTGAATTTTGAAGGTAAATTCCGGTGGCGACAATCAAACGGTCGTGCATTTCGGGTATTGCCGTTAAGCTAAGACTTACTTGCAGAATTTCAAAGGTGAGCGGATAAACTTCGATACGCGGGTCGTTAAAGACATCATTGAGCAAGTCGGCGACGCTCGGAATACTTGTCCTGCCTTTTTCAACAATAAATACGGCTTCAGCCAAAGCGATTATCGGCAAAACCAATTCACTTTGCGGCGAATCAATAACGGCTTTAGCTTTTTTGCCAAGCGTCGGTTTGCCTTCGAGATGCCAAACGAGCGAGTGTGTATCAACGATAGATTTAGTCGCCATTCAGTTCCGCCTCGCCCGGATGCCATTCGGCGATTTTGAAATCGTCTTCTGTTGACGGTTTGCGACCTGAATTTCGATATTTTCCGTAAACCAGATATTGCGGCTCTTGTTCGCTTTTACCCGATACAAGACTTTCAGCCAAAAACCTGATTAGCTCGATTTTTTGATTCGGTAAAAGTTTTCGACTTTGCTGTTTAATGCTGTCTATTTCCACAATTGCCATTTTAAACTTTCCTTCAAAACGAATTATATCACGCCTTTCCCGCGACAATTTTTATCTCGTCGTCGGTCAAACCGTAAAGCTGATAAACCGATTTATCAATCTGCCGGTCGAGCGCATTGCACCTGTCCCGATAAAAAGTTTTTGTGCCTTGATTCTTATTTAAGTAGGCGAACAAAACCTTCCTGTTCAAAATGATGGTCGGTAGTTAGGACTTCGGTAATTTTACGCTCGCGCATTACGACGAAGCTGACGGCATCGCAGAGTGAATATAATTTATCCGTTCGGTTTCGGAGAAGTTCGACGGCTTTGGTGTGGAGGTCTTTGTTGACCCAAACGATTTCAACCGTTTCGTCAATCAAAATTTCTTCGCTGAAAGCTAAAATCTTTTCGCGTGAAAGTTTTCGCGCCGTCGCCAGCGCGACGAATTCGTCGAGAACATAGCCGGTCGTCAGGCGAAACCACGCCTGTTTATAAATTCGGCTTGCTTCGGCGTGATGTTTTTCGGCTTTGTCGTTGACGCTGAAAAAGCCAGACGTATCTACAAACATTATGATTTGCTCCGTTCATAATCTTCCAGATAATAACGATTGAGGTCGGCATCAATCTTGTCATTATCCGAACCGTCCGGGTCGCCGGTGTCGAACATTCCGAAAAATTTGGTAATGTCGCCTTTGCGCGTCGGCTGACTGTCTTCAGTCTCTCTCGTAACTTTTTCGAGAATCATCGAAGCCAGCTTTAACTGCTCTTTTTCCGGCAGCGGCTGAATAGTTGTTTGATAAATTTCCTGAATATCGGTTTGCATAACATTTACCTCATTTTCGGATTATATCACGCCGCGCCCTCGACGATATTTATTTCATCGGGCGTGAGCGCGTATAAATCATAGACCAATTTATCAATCTGCCGGTCGAGCGCATTGCACCTTCCCTGATAAAAAGTTTTGTCTTTATCAGTCCGCGCCGCTTGCAGATGTTTCTTCATTTCGAGCATCTGTTCGACCAGCGAAACCATTTTATCGTGCGCGGCTTTTTCGCCCGTTTCGTCGAAATTGATTGTGCGGATTGGGAGTTGTTCGATATATTGTTTATTGAATGCGTAATAACCTTGACTAAAAGGACTGCTTACGGATTTCAAAAACTTGTTCAATAGTTTGGAATTTAACAAACCTAAAACGTATTTATAAGAAAGGTTTGTTTCATCGCTTAACAAAATTCCATAACCACCGCCACCGCCGCCGCCTGAGCCAACAAAATAATAAAAATCTGTTTCATCAAAAGTAAATGAAGCATTTTTCGCAATACTTGGTGTAAGGATTTTAGATTGTTCCATCTCACTTAAATTTTGGGAGCGTCCAAGCGCATACCATCTTGAATGTTTCCATTTTCCACGTTCCCTTGATTCCAAAACAGTTCTGTTTTGCTGTAAATATTGCCAAGTATTTGGAAAATTGTCCTTCAATAGTTTTTCTGAAAGTAATTCTGCCTTTCCATTTATCAATGAATAGGGAAATAAAATAGATTTTGTTATTTCAGAAACTTCGTATCTTCTTAAATTAACTGAACCTTTGCAAAGCGGATGTAATAATTCAGACTCTAGAGCGTGATTTTGTTGTGTTGCTTCAGAGAAGAAGCCATTACTATTGTTTTGAAGTATAAAAACTGAATCTGCTCCTGTTACTAATCCTTGAAAAATCTTGGTAGCAACATCACCGAGTTTAAAAGGCATTTTGTTCAATTTTCCAAACAACTCAGAATTTTCGCCGACGGTAAAATTCCAATCGCTTGCAGTTACGTTTGCGGCTTGGATCATTCCGCGCAAACTTGTTTTATCTTCACGCCACGCAGACAAATCAGCGGCTTTAACAAAATCAATTTCTTCGGTCGCGGCTTTGTTTGCGAAAAGCAAAGCCGTGTAAGTTGTCGCGCCATCGAAAACTTGCTGGTCGCCGAAATGAACGATGTGCGATAAGTTTTTACCTTTCGCCAGCAAACCGCGCAAAGGTTCGCCATATTTCGCGTTAAAAAACTTGTGCGGCAAAATGTAGCCGAGCGTGGCGCGTTGGTTCATTTTCCGCAAAGCCTGTTCGACAAAAACAACGTAAATATCGTAATTGCCTTTTGCCGCCGAATCGTAATTTCGTTTGAAATAACCCAATGCCATCGGCACGTTTTCCTGCATCGTTTGAATCCGAATATAAGGTGGATTGCCGACAATCGCATCAAAGCCGCCGCCGCGCATTATTTCAGGAAACTTGTCTTCATAGCTCATCGGATTGAGTTTGCGTTCTTCGTTGCGCTCGAAAAGCTGTCCGTCGAGAATGTCCCAATCAACCAGCGAATTGCCGCAGACGATATTGCCGGTCATATCGGGCAGAAGTTTTTCGCCGAGTTTCGGCTGAAAGGCGCGGGTCGTCGCGGTCGTCGCGTCTTCCAGAAGTTTGAGCGCGAGCGAAAGCTGTGCGACTTCCGTCGCCTGCGCGTCAACGTCCACGCCGAAAACATTATTTCGCAAAATCTCGCGTCGCTGGGCGATTGATAAAGTAAAACTGCCGTCGGCATTTTCAATACAGCCCGCCGTTCGCGCTTCGCCTTTTTTGCCCGCCGAATTGTAATAATCGGTGTGCCAGCGCAGCAAATAATCATACACGCCGAGCAGAAACGAACCCGAACCGCAGGCGATGTCGGCAAAATGCATCTCTTTTACGTCGGCGGGCGTTTTAGCGGAGTTCTGAGTTTCGCCTTGAGGCGGCATTGCCGCCTCAAGGCGAAACTCAGAACGATTTTGTGTGCCGTTCAAAAGTTTACCGATGGTGTTTTCGACGATGTAACGCACGATATATTCGGGCGTGTAATAAACGCCGCTCGCTTTGCGAACTTCGGGCTTTTCCTGAACCGTGGCGCGTTTATCGGTGGCGACGATGATTTTTCCCAGGAAACGCTCATAGATGCTGCCGAGAATGTGAACGGGAATATAGTTGAAGTTATATGGCGAATCCTGCGGCGAAAACTCGCTGCAAATGTCCCTGAAAACTTTTTCGTCGGCGTTGAAATCCGGCTTATCAATAAAATGCCGTTTGAAAACTACGCCGTTATAAAACGAATTAAGCCTTGCGGAAGTGCGGACAAAATCAGCCCACGACGCGAATTTGTCAATCATCGTGTCCGGCTCGATCAGTTTGTCTTCGAGAAAGCGAATGAATACAAGCCGGTCAATCGTGCGCGTGACGGCTTCGGTCAATTCTTCGCCGTCGAGTTCCGGGTTTTTGTTTTTGAAGGCGCGGGCGAGTTCGGCGCGGTAACCGTCCAAATCGTCGAGAAAAGATTCGTCAACCGATTTCTGAATCGCGCTTGCAGTTTTTTGTTTCCCTTTTCCGCGTTTCGGCAAACTTTTGGCATAATCTTCTATCGAACCTTTCAGAACCGATTCACGCGAGAAAAGATGATAAATGCGGCGAAACTTTTCTTCGTCGGCGTAATCGCGGTAATTAAATTTTACATCTTCAAACGCAAAGTTTTGCGCGGTGGCGATATTTGGTTTGGAGCGGCAGTCAATGACGCGAAACTGCTCGAAATCGGTGAGAACGGCAATCGGCGTTTTGCTCGACCAACCGTAACGCAATGTTTGAAAATAATCGTCGGCGTTGTCGAGATTGCGCGAAGGCTTTTTCGCTTCGACGTAAAATTTCACGTCGCGGAAATTAGGCGCGGCGAAAAATGCGTAATCGGCTTTTTTCAAACGGTTGCTGACCGCCACGCCGCGCTCGACTTTGACTTCCTGCTCGTAAGGGTTTTTCTCGCGCTCGTGGTTTACGTCCCAACCGAGCGCAATCCAGAATTTATCGATATAATCGAGCCGCGCCTGCGCTTCGGAATATTTTGCGTCGAGATAAGATTGCTCGTTTGCCTGGAAATCTTCGGCTAATTGTTTGACGGTTGAGAAAGCGGTGGAGAATGTTTGTTCGCTCATAGCAAGTTGAAGATATAAAAAAACCGGGAGAATTTCAATCAAATTACTCCCGGTTTTGTTTATTATCGCTTAAATAAATTTCATTAAAACTTGACATCATTTTTCCAAATTTCTAAAAAGGTTTGGCAGGAAATATGCCGTTAAGATATATCGCTCCGGTTCGTCATTTATCTTCGGATGCCGCATTTGCAGATTTCTCCAAATCGTCCGCTATCGGCGGATACATCCGGGAATGTTTCAAGCCCGGATGTCTGTCGCCGTAGGTTGCGGGAATATCGCGGGTGGCGTCGCTCGGAATAACCAACGGTAAAAGGCAGCAAACAACCAGCGCAATCCGCCGCCAGCCAAGTCCGACCCGGTTTTCAACAGCTTTGAGCGGTAATGTCGTCGCCTGACGTGAACGCGCGCGATAAATATTGATGCCGAGCATGAGTATGCCGATGAATACCATAATTATGTTAAGAGTTTGTCCGGTCGGCAAACCCCACATCGAAATCGGATATTCACGTAAAAGGTCAATCGGAATTCTGAGCAAGGCGTAAAAAAGCACAAAAAGCGCGGCAATTCTGCCCGGCGGAACGCCGCGACTTCTGACCCACAACAAAAACGGCACGAGCAGGAAGTTTTTAAGTCCGTCATACAGAACGACCGGATGACGAAATCCTTCGACGTTCGGAAACTTCACGCCCCAAGCCGCGTCGGTCAGACTGCCGAAGATTTGCCCGTCAATAAAATTTCCGATTCTGCCGAAACCCAGAATAATGGCGGCGGAAATCGCCAGTAAATCCAGTATCCGGCGCACCGGAGCGCGGTAGATAAGACAAAAAATAATTACTCCCGCCGCGCCGCCGAAGATGAGTCCGTGCGAGGCAAAGCCGCCGACCCAAATGCTCGGAATAAGCAAAAGATGTTCGCGGTAGAATTCCCATTCATTGTTGATAACGACCAACGCGCGTCCGCCGCATAAGATGCCGATTGCTAAAAAGAGTGTCAGGTCATAAACCGCGGGAAGCGAAAGCCCGACGCTTTCCCGATTACGGCGCAGAAAAAGATGAGCATTGAGAAAGCCCAATGTAAAGCTCATCCCATACCACCAAAAATGAACGCCGTAAATCGAAAAAATAATCGGGTCAATATTGTGGACAAACGGACCAAGCATAGCGATTACACTTATCTGCAAGGCAATTTATTGATTTCTTCCTGAGCTTCTATCAACTTTTTCGCTGCATCACGGACAATCTCAAGCTTTTCGGAAAAGATTCGACCATCTGCGGCTAAACCCTGAATACTCCCGGAAGTTGCAAGATAAAAACATTCGGGAAGTTTTTCGTTGTGCGAATCTATTATTTTTTCAATAGCTCAATCTTACGACGAAATTGACAAAAGTTTCCATCTTGGGTTTCCAGCGCGGAACGGGTTTTCGTGTCGCAGTCGGTTTGGCTAAGCGAGTTTGCGGGTTTGTTTGGTTTTTGTATATTTTGCGACGGATGAAACTTTTTTGAGTTTGTTTCTATGTTTAATTTCCTGCATTAGTTTTCGGAAATCAGCTAAATCAGTTTCCGACCAAGATTCTGATTTGATTAAAAAATCCACTTCTTTTGGCTCTTTAATAAGTTTCATATTTTTTATGATGCAAAATATTTTGTCACGAGTTGTTTGGCGGCACGAGTTTCGATAAACATTCTCTGCCCGCGAAAATGTGTCGCGCCCAATGTTTTTTCGTAATGTTTTATCAATGCCGTTTTGGAATCGAAGGCGACAAATCCTTCATAATTTCTCTCAAACGAAATTTTGCAGGCAAAAGCGACTAAATTGCCCGCTACGCCAAGATACAATTTTTGTTTGCCTTTATTGAATTTCGCGCTTTCCAAAAGATGTAAAAAGATATGATCCTTTTTGTCTTCAAAGCACATTAGACCTTGTATTATATCAGGATTGTTGGCGGTCGTGAGTTTTAAAACTTCTTTCAGCGCGGCTTTAAGTTCAATATGCCAATCAAAAAGCCACGCAGATTTTTTTATTAAACTCCTGTCCTTCCAGGAAACTTTCGCAATTTCCGTTTTGAAAACTTCTCCTGTTAATGTGTTTTCGATTGAATTAGTGAGTTTATCAATCTCAAAATCAAGAAAATTTGATTTTGTTTCGCTCATTTTGATTATGCCGATTTCGTCAAAGTTTCCATATCCGGCTTCCAGCGCAAAACGGGTTTTCGCGCGGCGGTTGCTTCGTCGAGCCGTCCAATTCGGGTTGAATGCGGCGCGTCAATTACAAGCTGCGGATTTTCCTGTGCTTCTTGGTTAATGTCCTTCATCGCTTCGATGAAAGCGTCTAAATCTTGTCTGCCGACCGATTCAGTCGGTTCAATTAACATCGCGCCTTCAACAATCAGCGGGAAATAAATCGTCATCGGGTGAAAACCGTAATCAATCAGGCGTTTGGCGATGTCCAGAGTATGAACGCCTTGAGGCAATTGTTTTTTGTGCGAAAAAATGACTTCGTGCATTGAATCGGACGCAAACGGTTTGTCAAAATCTTCGGTCAAATAATGCCCGACGTAACGCGCATTCAAAACAGCGGATTCGGTGGCTTCGCGCAAACCTTCCGCGCCGTGCGTGTAAATATATGAAAGCGCGCGAATGAACATACCGAAATTGCCGTGAAAGGCTTTAACGCGACCGATTGATTTGGGACGATTGTAATCTAATTTATAATTTTCGCCGTCTTTAACAATCCGCGGCATCGGTAAAAACGGTTCGAGTTCAGCCGTGCAGCAACAGGGACCGCTGCCGGGACCGCCGCCGCCGTGCGGTGTGGAAAATGTTTTGTGCAGATTCAAATGAATAACGTCAACTCCCATATCGCCCGGACGCGCCACGCCGACGAGCGCATTCATATTTGCGCCGTCCATATAAACAAGTCCGCCCGCCGTGTGAATGACATCGCAAATTTCTTTGATGTTTTTCTCGAAAATTCCGACCGTGTTCGGATTCGTCAGCATCAATCCGGCGATGCCGCCTTCGTCGCAAAGTTTTTGCAGATGTTCCAAATCAGTCAAACCTTCGGCAGTAGATTTAATAGTTTTAACGGTAAAACCGGCGAGATGCGCCGATGCCGGATTTGTTCCGTGCGCCGAATCGGGAATTAACATTACGCGCCGATTTTTCGATTCCGCGCCGTCGCGGTTGTCCAAAAATGCGCGAATCAGCATCACGCCGGTCATTTCGCCGTGCGCTCCGGCGGCAGGCTGCACGGAAACGCCGTCCAATCCGGTGATTTCCGCCAAATCTTTCTGTAATTCGTAAATTAGTTCGAGCGCTCCCTGCGATTCTTCTTCGGGCGCAAGCGGATGAAGATTCGTAAATCCGGCGATTCGCGCCACTTTTTCATTCAGCCGCGAATTGTATTTCATCGTGCAGCTGCCCAATGGATACATTCCCAAATCAATCGAGAAATTCCACGTTGAAATTCTCGTGAAATGGCGAATAACGTCAACTTCGGAAACTTCCGGCACACCTTCCAAATCGTCGGTTCGCCGCAGTTCAGCCGGTAAAATCTCGTCCAGATTCGTTTCTTCAACGTCCAATTTCGGCAGGCGATAACCGACTCTGCCCGGTTGCGAACGCTCGAAAATCAACGCTTCATTTTGCGTCGGATGTTGCGTAACTTTTTTAATGCTCATTTTTTATTCTTTGAAACACGCAGGTCAAAACCTTGCACTTTTAGTGCAAGACTTTCAGTAATTTCCGCTAAAATCTATTCGAGGATAGCGAAAGATGAAAGAGAACCGAAAAGGCTCG
>Ga0136611_10002440_pt1 | contig 12925 bp, 6 predicted proteins | sample AntDrymUQ2232306_2_FD_106645 | JGI IMG/M metagenome (GOLD analysis project Ga0136611, IMG submission 106645) | Polar desert sand microbial communities from Dry Valleys, Antarctica - metaG UQ223 (23.06) | ecosystem: Environmental > Terrestrial > Soil > Desert | place: Antarctica: Dry Valley... | reverse complement strand
CGCGCATTGCGACAGAACTTGATCCGCGCGGATGGGTGGAACGTCGGCAACGCGGACTCTCCCAGCGAATACCTCGTGGCGCTGCTCTCCACCGTGCCATCTGGCGAACCGTGACCGCTCCCTATTGGTTGGCATCAGATGTTCCCGCGCCGCAGATCCCGGCTCGCGCCGCCAAAGCACCTGAAGCGGGCTTGGCAGGCAATCACGTTGCGAAATCGATCAACGAGATCGGGCGGCGCGTCTGGATTCAACGCTCGCTCACCATTCTCACTCGCTCCCTCTGGCTCGGACTCCTCGTCGGGACGTTTTGGCTCTTCCTCGACATCCTCGGCGGCCCCAAACTCGACTATCAGGTGTTGAGCTGGATCGCGATTGTGCTGGCGCTCCCTGGGCTCATCGTCGCCCTGCTGGTGCGGCCATCCCGTCGGCAAGTGGCGCGGATGCTCGATCAATCGTTTGGTTTGCAAGAGCGGATGACGACCGCTGTCGAAAACCTCGGGAAGCATGTGCCACGCGACGGTGAGCGCGCGCCGATGGCCTATCTCCAAATCGCCGATGCTGCGAATGTGATCACCGAACTTCGCCGTCACCCGGCGTTTGGATTCCGGCTCCCAGTCCGTGAGTTGGTGATGGCCATTATTTGTGCGCTGATCTTTGCGTCGCTCTACTTTGCGCGCGGGGTCGGCGGCGAATTGCCCCCGGTGCACGTCGGTGCCGTGCCGCCGTTCACACTGGCATCCGAGCGAATAGCGCAACAACCGCGGACCGCTGCCCCAACCGGTGCAACGGCTGATGCCCCAACCGTTGCGCAAGTCCAGGAACGTGCCGACCGCTCGAATCAGGCTCGTCAGGATCTCGATACGTTGGCCGCAGCACTCGACGATCATGCAGTGACGAGTGCTGCGGCCGAAGCGATGGCGCAGGGCGATTATCCGACCGCCGCCGATGAGTTACGCGACCTTGCGGACGACGCGGGGGATCTCTCGGAGTCGTCTCGCCAGGCGCTTGCCAATGACCTCGACAACGCGGCCTCCCAAATGTCGCAGGGAAGTCAAGAGCTAGCTGACGCGACCCGACAAGCCGCCGATGGCCTGCGACAAGGCGACCAAGCAGCGCAGACAGGCGTGCGCAATCTCGGCGACGAAGTCGAACAAACTGGCAGTGAGGTTGTCTCGCAAGAAGAACTTGCTCAGCAGATGCAAGCGGCAGAGGCAGCGCAGGCAACTGATCAGAACGGCAATCAACGCAGGAGTCCATCACAATCGAGTCAGTCTGAATCACGTGGGCAATCCGGCGAACAAAGTTCGTCAGAGTCGAACACGGGGGATTCCTCGGAATCTTCGAACGAGAGTGGCGAGTCGGGCGAAACCACGCCGAACGACGACGCGAATCAGGGGGCTGACGCGGAACCAGGGCAATCAGGCGAGAACCAGGAAGAAGGTCAAGACGCTGGTACGTCGTCCGAAGGCGACCAGTCCGGTGGCCAAACTCCTAGCGAAGGGTCGCAAGCCAGCGAACCAATGGATGGCCAGCAACCAGGTCAACCGGGAGCGAGCGGGCAACTATCATCTAAAGGTCAGCCAGGAGAAACGGGACCACAAGGCGGCGAACAATCGAGTCAAAACCCAGGTGACGGCGCGGGAAGCAGCGCCAACCCAGGCGACGACCCGACGAACCCCGGCGAACCGCAACCAGGCAACGAGTCCCAGCCAGCGAATGGCGAAACGCCTGCGGAGCCAAGTGTCGCCGAAGCGAACGGCCAAGGCGGTGACGGGCAGGAAACCGGCGACGGTGCCGATCCACGCGAAGCAATTTCGCTCTCACGCGCACCCGAGGGAGAGAGTTACCAAACGAGTCCGAACAATAACGGATCGAACGTTGGCTCCGGCCCTGGTGTTAGCGTCAGCAGCGGAACCAGCACCCAAGGAGACGTTGGTGTCGCCGGACCCGATAGCAACCGGGTTCCCCCTGACTATCGCTCGGCGGTCGAAGACTACTTCTCGGAATCGGGCGGGACGTAATGCGGCTGACGCGTCCCTCCTTCCCCGTGCGTTCGCGTGGCTCAGGAATCGCCACGCCCGGAACATCAGCGGGCTCGTCGGGCAGCTCCGATCAAACCCTGTTCGATGAGGAGCTAATCGCCCGTTTGCGACGTTTGACACTCCTCTCGAAACGATCAGTCATGGAAGGGTTAGCGGGCGAGCACCGGTCGCGCCGCAGAGGGTCATCTCCAGAGTTTGCCGATTTCAAGAGTTACAGCCAAGGTGACGACTTTCGGCGAATCGACTGGAACATCTATAGCCGTCTAGACGAACTCTTTGTTCGGCTCAGTGAGGTAACCACGGAATTCACGATCCACGTCTTGCTCGATTCAAGCAGTTCGATGGATTGGAGCGGCGACCCCGATCTCCCGACCAAGTTCACCTACGCCCGACGACTCGCAGGGTCGCTTTGTTATGTCTCGTTGTGGCACTTCGACCGGGTCGTGATTGCGCCGTTTGGGCAGGATCTTGGTGTTCCGTTCGGTCCGTCGCAAGGTCGGTCGCATGTGATGCCGATGTTGCACTATCTCAACCGATTGGAACCGTGCGGTCAGACCGATCTGGCCATGTGTATCGATCGGTATGTTCGTGCGCGTCGACGCCCTGGCATCATGCTCCTGATTTCCGATCTTCTTTCGGGCGAACCGGAGGCATTGCGGCAGCAGTTGCGCAGTTTGCGCTCGCGCGCCTGGCAAACGATCGTTGTCCATGTTGTCGACGAGATTGAATTGAACCCGCGTGAACTCACGCACGGGGAACCAGCGGAATTGATCGAGGTTGAATCGGACGAGCGTTTGCGTTTGATCCCAACTGCGAATACGCTCGATCGATACGCTGCCGCGCTCAATCAGTGGCTGACCGACGTTGAAACGGCGTGTTTGGACGAGGGAGCCGAGTATCTGCGGATCCAAACCGATTGGCCATTCGAGTCGATCGTGCTCAAATTGCTCCACGAACGCGGAGTGCTGTCATGAGCGGCCTCTCACTTCTCGCGCCGCTTGGTTTGATCGCGCTGATCGGGATTCCGCTGGTCGTGCTCTACCACATGCGACACACGACGCCGACGGTTCGACCTGTGCCAACGCTCAGGTTTTGGCTCGCGGCGATGGAGCAACAAACGGAACAAGTCCGGTTTCGTCGCCCACCCGTCTCATTGTTGTTTTTGCTTCATTTCCTGATCGTTGGGTTGCTCGCCTTTGCCTTGATGCGCCCAGCGGCAACCGACGCTTGGGCCGGATTGGGGCGGCGGACTGAACCGACGCACGTAATTCTGCTCCTCGACGGGTCGACCAGCATGACTGCGCTCGATACCCCATCGGGGCAGTCACGATTTGAAGAAGCGCGCATTGAAGCCCTCAAACGAGTCTCTGACTTGCGCGAAGGCGATGTCGCAACCGTCGCGCTTCTTGGAACGCACCCAACGACAATGGAAGCGACCGACGCCGCCGGTTTGAAATCGATGCGCGACCGCCTCGAACGGATTGGACTACCAGGCGGGCGGGCTGACCTCAATGCGGCACTCCGGTTGGCACAAGATCTGGTCCTTCCCGGCGTCGAAGATCACATAATTTTGCTGTCTGACGGTGCACTCACCGTCGATCCGACATTGGTTGAAATAGTCGGCGCGCCAATCGAGTTCATCCGATTCGGGCGACCTGAGACGCCGAACATCGCTATTGCCGATCTCCAAGCACGCGCCTCGCTTAACAATCCTGATCAGGACCTGCTCTACGCGCGGATCGTCAACTTCTCGGATGATCCAATTTCAGCCGATCTCGTAACAACCGCCGACAACATTGAAATCGATCGCACCACGCTCAGAATCGAGGGCAATGACGAAATCGAACACGTCGTCCGACAACTCCCAGAGGGCGCTCAGGCAGTCACTGTCTTCATCGTTCGGGACGACGATCTGGTGTCGGACAACCAAGCGTCCCTCGTCTTGCCACGCGGCACGGAACTGGGTTTGCGGATTGCGTTGATCTCCGATGCACCCGGCGCTCTTCAACGGGCGCTGGCGGTGCTCCCTGGCGCTCAGGTGACGACGGTTTCGTCAGCGGAGAGTTTGGCGGGGACGGGAGAATGGACCACCAACGGACCGTTCGACATGGTGGTCTACGAAGGTGTCACCCCACCCGATCTGGCAGCGATCCCCGACGCCCCGATTGTGTTCGCTAATCCGCCCCGCGAAGGTATCCTGCCAACTGATGGCACGCGAACAATGCTTGTCCCACAGGTCACGCGGTTTGTCGCGAACGATCCTCTCCTCCGCAAAGTCGACCTGACGGGTGTGACGTTTGGCGAAACCCCAATCCACAATCTGACCGCCACCGACACGGAGATTGTCGGCGCCGACGATGCCGATGGCTCCGGCTCAGGCTCGTTGATCTATCGCGGACGGATTCCGACAACCGGGCAACCGATGATCGTTTTGACGTTCGATATCAACGACAACCAAACGAACTTGCCGCAGCGGATCGTTTTCCCGATCTTGATCGTCAACATCGCCAACGAACTCGCGCCGAGTCCCCTCCCCCCGGCGCTGCCACTCGGCGAACCCTTGCAGTATCGCCCGCGAGCGGACACCGCCACGGTGCAGATCCTGACGCCATCGGCTGAGACTGTCGAACTCTCGGTCAATAGTCAAGCACAGGCGTCGCTCGACGACGTCTCAAGCAGCGATAGTGGACTCTTGCGTGAGGTCGTCTTCGCCGATACCGGGGTGCCAGGTGCCTATCAGATTACCGAATTCGACGCAGCCGGCGCGGTCTCCGGTGGCGGCACGTTTGTCGTCAACGCCGGCCACGGTCGTGAATCTGATCTTCGCGCAAATCAGGATTTGCCAGGAGTGCTCGCAACGGCCCGTCCGACCGACGAGACCGGGACGCGCTCCACCCTCGCCGATTTGTGGCCCGCACTCGTTGTCCTCGCGTTGGCAGTCTTGAGTTTTGAATGGTTATGGGCGGTTCTGCCGCGACGGCGACGGCGACGTAAGACGACGATGCTGCCGGGGTCGGCCCGGTCGTCCGCTTAAGTCCGCCCGGTCAAAATTGAGGAGTCGCTATGACCGATTGGCTGGGTTTGACCTTCGCGCGTCCGGCCGCCCTCTGGCTCCTCTTGATGGTACCGGTTGTTGCGGCGCTCGGCCTGATCTTCGGCGTTCGACGCCGCGGGTTGGCCCGTGCCGCCCTGCCGCTACGAATCGCGGTCATCACCTTCCTCTCGATTTCCCTCGCTGAACCGCTCTTGACCCAGGGTGGCGGAACGACCAGCACGGTCTTCGTCATCGACCGCTCGCGCAGTATCAACAACAGCACAACCGCCTCAATTAGCGAGTGGGTGTCGAACGCACTCGATGGCGCAGGCAGCAACGACCGAGCGGCGGTAATCACCTTCGGCTCCTCTGCTGATGTAGCGGCGAGTGCCGTTCACCCGGACGACGTTGAACGAAATTGGCCGGGACCAGAGCCGGCTGAACGGCAAAATACGAATCTCGAATCTGCCCTCGCTCTCGCCCGCTCGTTGCCGCTCGGTGGGTCCCGCCGGATCGTACTGATCTCGGACGGGGCCGAGAATATCGGCTCGGCGATGAATCAAGTCGGGCAAGCGGCATCAGACGGAACACCGATCGATGTCCTGCCAGTCGACGGGGTCGGCAACGACGACCTCCGGATTGAAGGGGCGGTCGCACCGACCTCTGTTTGGCGCGGCGAGGCGGTCAACGTGCTGGCGAGCATCGTTACGAGCAGCGGCGGCGATGGCCGGATCGATCTTGTAGTCGACGATGTCGTGCAGCAGAGCAATGAGGTCGTGTTTGTTCCTGGCGTCCGGTCGCACTCATTCGCCCCACTCCTCGATTTGGCGCCGGGATTCCATGAACTCACTGTCAGCGTTAGTTCCGCCAACGCGACCGATCGGTTCACTGAGAACAACACCTATTCGTTGCCAGTGATCGTCCGTGACGCGCCGAAACTTCTGCTCGTCGCCGAGTCAACAACCGACTCTGGGCGCTTACAAGCGGCGCTCGTAGGTCGGGGCGCGGACGTAACCTTAATCATTCCAGCGAATGTCTCGTCGCGCCTTTCCGAACTCAGCATCTACGATGCGATCATCCTCAACAACGTTCCGGCTGGTGCCTTGTCGATCGATCAAATGGCCGGGTTGCGGGAAGCGACGCACAAAGGTCGTGGACTCATCGTGCTGGGCGGAGCGACGAGCTACGGGCCAGGTGGTTACGCTGGGACCGAACTTGAAGAGACGCTCCCTGTCACCGTCAAAGTCACCGATGGCAAAGAACGGCAACGTGTCGCCCTGCTGCTGATTATGGATAAGTCGGGGTCCATGAGTTACGACCCGCTTGGCGGCACCAGCAAGATCGAGATGGCAAAGGAAGCCGTGCGGTTGGCCGCCCGTGCCCTAGCCAATGGCGACGAAGTCGGCATCCTTGCCTTCAACGATCAACAACAGTGGATCGTGCAATTGACGGTGCTCGACACTGACGAAACCCGCAATACGATCGACGTCGCCATTGACGGCATCACGTCTGATGGCGGAACGGAGATCTACGCGGCACTCAATGTTGGGTTCGATGCGATTGGACGTTCCGACGCTGATGTTCGGCACATCGTCTTGCTCTCAGACGGTAAGTCGCGCACTGGCTCAGATGAGAGTTACCGAAAACTGATCGAACAAAATCAGGCGAACAGAACGACTCTCTCGACAATCGCGATCGGCGACGACTCCGATACGGAACTCTTGCAGAAACTCGCCGAGTGGGGCAATGGTCGGTACCACTTCACCGAGAAACCCGAAGATATCCCGCGCCTGACATTAGCCGAAGCGCAAAGTGCCGGAAGTCAGTCGGTCATTTCAGGGTCATTCCGTCTCTTGCAGAGTTTCCCCTCCCCCATTCTCAGCGGGTTTGTCCCAGAGGAATTGCCGACGATCGAGAGTTACGACTTCGCGGAAGCCAAGCCAAACGCCCAGGTCATTCTGACCAGCGAACGCGACGACCCGATCTTGGCCAAGTGGCAATTTGGTCTTGGTCGCGTCATTGCCTGGACAGCCGATGATGGAACCTCGTTTGCGGCGGGTTGGCCGAACTGGTCACGTTATGACGAGTTCTGGTTTAGCATGATCCGGTGGGCGCTCCCTGATCCTGAGAATCGAACGATTCAAGTGAGCGCGACGCATGAGGGTGCCGATGCTGTCGTCACTGTCAGCGCCGTTGGCGAACAAGGTGATTATGTCGACTTGGCGCGAACCACGGCAACGATCACGTCACCTAATGGCAGTGTGACAACCGACCTCGCACTTTATCAATCGGGTCCTGGCGAGTATCAGTTGCGTGTGGCCGCACCAGAGGCAGGCGCCTATGAAGTCGTTTTACAACAACATCGCGGCGAGGAATTGATCAACGAAATCTCGGGATTCTCGATCCCGCCCTCCCCCGAGTTGCAGCCATCGCCGAGCGGTCGCACGTTGCTCTCAGTCCTGGCGACGCGGACGAATGGCCGTGTTCTCTCACTTGATTCGACAACCGATGTCTTTTCAGGAACCGGACTCAGCGGCACCGCCCTGCGCGATTACCGTCCGGTCTGGGCCTACCCCTTGGGTCTCGCCTTCACCTTGCTTCTCGTGGAACTCGCGATCCGCCTCCAATTCCTGCCACGCGTCATGAAGTGGTTACCCACTCGCTAAACGCGACGAGGGTCTGGCCTGGTTGGAGTTCGGAACGCGTTGACGAAACACTCCAGCGAATGCATCCCATACATCGGAGAGGACCGAGAACGTTTGTCGCCGTCACGACCCCAACCCGATACCGATCGCTCAACTACACTGCCGCCAGCAGGCGGCTCCGGTTGATGTGAGCCGAACACCGACGAGGCAGTCCGAGTGATCACTGTCAACGTGCACCGCAATGGCATGGTGCTCCAGAATGACCTGCCACTTACCGCAATCAGCGACGTGCTCCATCAACAGGATCACCTCCTCTGGCTTGATGTCGTCGAACCAACGGCGGAAGACCTTGCGCTGCTCGCCGGTGAATTTCACTTTCATCCGCTGGCGATCGAAGACATCAGTCGCCGCCATCAACGACCAAAGGTCGACTTCTACGACGGCGCACTCCTGATCGTCTTCTACGCATTGCAATCGAGTGACGATCAACCGCTGACGCTGGTCGAGATCGAACTCCTCGTCGGTACGAACTTCGTCGTCTCATTTCATGACGGAACGAACTCAGTCCTTGGGGAGATTCGCGACCGGTGGTGCCGCAACCTCGAAGAGATCGACGATCGCACCTCTGGTTTGCTGGTCTACTCGATCCTCGATGCCATCGTCGATGGCTATTTCCCCTACGTCGATGCGCTATCAGACCGCGTCGAAGAACTCGAAGAGCGGATCTTTGACGGGTTTCAGACAGAGACGCAAAAGGAGATTTTCCGGCTCAAAAAGGAACTCTTATCGGTCCGGCGCATCCTCGGCCCCGAGCGTGACGTTCTCAATATTCTCTTGCGACGGGATAACCCGATCTTCCGCCAGTCGACCCAACTCTACTTTCAAGATGTTTACGACCACATCCTTCGCGTCACCGATGCCGTCGATACCTATCGCGACCTGATGTCGAGCGCCCTCGATTCCTATCTGACCGTCTCGTCCAATCGCCTGAATCAAGTGATGAAGACACTCACCGCGTCGTCAATCATTCTGATGAGTATGACGTTGGTTGCCAGCGTCTACGGTATGAACTTCGACCGTATGCCTGAACTTCATTGGCGATTGGGGTATGTCTGGGCATTGGGATTGATGGCGATCATCGGCATCAGCCTCTCCCGACTCTTCCGGCGGATTGACTGGCTCTAACCTGTTGGGACGCTAGATTAGATCGTCGCTCAATCGATGTGGCGATGCGTCTCCAGGAAGGAACTGGTCGCCCGAATTGGGTTCGTCCACCTGGGTGGACTCAGCGACCGAAAGGTGCGGGGCACGGAACAACGCGGACAACCATTGCGCAGCCACCGCTGTCCAATCGTCCAGATCTTCGTAGAGTGCGTGATTGCCCTGGGGATACCAGATCAACGTCGCCAACTCGCCAATAGCCGCACTCAAGTGCAGCGATTCATCGGGGGGGACCACCAAATCGTGCCCCGCGCCGAACACCAGTGCTGGACATCGTAACCGGTGCGCAACATCGGCGAGCGAAAACTCCGCGACGAGATCATCAATTGACTCATTCGCTCCCGCAAACGACAGCAACTGGTGGCCGACAATCGGATTAACCGCTCCCACCCAACGCTCAGTATCGAACGGCGCAGTCACGGTCACAACGGCATCAATCCGCCGGTCGCGCGCCGCTGCTCGCACCGCGACGACACCACCGAGACTGATGCCGAGCAACGCGACCCGTGCCGGATCAAGTTCGGCGTCGGTTTCAGCAAACGCGATGATGCCATCAGTCATATCGTCGCACTGACTGGTAAACGGTTCGCCGCTCGATGCCTCGCCGGTTCCTGGCCAGTCAAGTGCGAGCACCGCCAACCCCCGGTCGATGAACTGATCGGCCCACAGAATCGTCTCTTCCTTCGAAGTCGTTGCACCGTTGAGGATGACAACCAAGGGCAAGCTATCGTGGTGAATCTGCGGCTTGGTCAAATACCCCGGTAGCAGCTTTGTTCGCCAGGGGATCGCGACCCGACGCGTGTTCGGCATCAAGCGGGGGAGGGATTGGTTAAACGCTTGAATCCCATTCGCGCGTAACGCGCGCACCGTCCGCGGATCGTCGTCTGTGATCAAGTGGGCAACGTGATACGCCATCGCGGCGTTGCGCCGGGCCACCGCCGCTTGCTGCCAGTGACCGAGACCATCCTCACGCCGGGCCTCGGCCAAGAACTGCTGGGCAGCGCGATTCCAGGCCGGGAGCCAGTCGTCGAGTCGCCGAATCTCACCCAAAGCGAGATCAATCGTCTCCTTGGGCAATCGCATCGCCAGGAAGCGCGACCGAAACGATCGCGGCAACCCCCGACCCGTCCGCAGGCGGAGGTACCAGTCAATATGACGTGGCGTGACTCGCGCAGAGAGTCGCCAGGCGCGATCGGCACGCTTCCACACCACCGGTGATTCCACCGGTTTCTCCAAAACGATCTCGTTATCGCTCATCCCTGGTTCGTCCACAGTCGCTGCCGTGCCCTTTTTACTCGAGCGGCCATCATCAACACATCATCGTCGAAACGAGTAACGATCACCACCGATTCACACCGGGACCCGCCGCGGCGTAAGTGCGCGACCACATCTTCGACGATGGCATCGACCCGTTCTCGACGTTCCTCAATCGTGGCCACCGCGCTCAGACCGAGCAACGGAACGGCCAAGGTACGAAATCGACGGCTATCAGCCAGACGTAAGGCGGCGGTCAACGCCCGACGGACATCTGCCATTTCAGCAGTCGCTCCAAGGTGGGAGGTGACGACAGCATGAATCACTGCCTCGATACCGCGCTCCACCAATCGCCCTGAATCGGTTACGACTGCCGTGCCAATATCGAATGGGGCAGCGGCCATCAACTCTCGCTCTACCTCCGAGCCACCAGCCAATCTCACCGAACCGGCGGGGCCGGCTCCCATGACGCCTCGGGTGTTTGCCGCATAGATAATCGCTTGCACCGGTTGGTCAACAAGCAATCCCGTTGCCGGTCCTATGACGGTTCGCCCGAACCGTGTCAGCAGCGTTGTTTCCGCTTCCGCCATGCAACCTCCGGCCTGCACCGTTCCGGTCCGAGTCTAAGGAGTCTACCATTCGTGATCATCCGGCGGGGCAAGAAGAGGGAAGGAGTTCTTCCTTTCGCCGTGCGTTACACTTGACATAAATCTATGTGAGCATACGGTTCTATTTGAGTGACCAAGGCAGGCCCATGCAAAGAACCGCCGCGTTCGACTCACCGGGAACCATCGAACTGAACGCGGCAGACGTCGTCTACGATAGAAGCGCGTCTGGCGCAAAGCGGATCAGGCGGGGGTCTTGACCCTGGGTAACGGCGTAGATCCCGCTCGGTCCCCAGCCCGGTGCTGCCACCGCGTCCCCCTCACGTTGCCCGATCAACGACCCGCTCTGCATGTCGTGCAGTGCCAGTCCGTTGCCGTTCGCCACCACGATCGTCGCGCCGTCTGGCGCAAAGGCGAATCCCGCGCCACCATCGGGGATCGGGGCACTGAAGGCGATCTCGGGATTATCGGCGGTGACAATCCGGAGCACGCCGTCTCCCGTAACGAAGGCGAGGACGGAACCGAACGGGGAGGCGATCGGGTCGCTGATGCGTCCCCACGGGTTCGCCCGCGGGGCACTGAACCCCCCACCGAAATCGAGCAACACCCACCCGTCGCTGGTGACGATCCAGACGCCGGCGGTGGTGGTGACGGGGCGGGCGACGATGTCGCTGAGTTGCCCGTCCCCGAGGATGACGTCGTTGGCGCCGTTCCAGTCGGTGGTGTGGAACTCGGCGCGTCCGCCCTCGTCGGGGAAGAGGCGGACGAACTGAAGTTGGGCATCCACCCACCCGGCGGCCAGGTCGATGCCGCTGCCGTCGCCAGTGGCGGCGCTGATCGAGCTGGTCTCGCCGGTGTCGCGGTCCCAGATCATGACCTCGTTGCCGAGTTGATAGAGGAGGACAGCGCCGAAGGGGGACCAGATCGGATGACTCCCGCCAAGGCTGGCAACGCGATTGCCGTCGCCGTCGCCGATGGTGATGGTGCCTCCATCGGTGTAGACGAAAAGGCCGGTGGAGGAGAACTGGAATCCGGTGGTCGCACCCAGCGCCTCGGGAAAGTCGCCCAGGTCGTCGGCGTTTTCGTACGGGGAAACAGGCTCTTCGGTTGGCGTTTCCTCCGGATTCTGGTCATCGCCGCCCGTTTCGTTCCCCGCCGAACCAATTCCAGTCGTCTCGCTCGAACCCGACGAATTGCCACCTTCGCCGTTGTCGTCGCCGGAACCCTCGCTGGAATTACCAGTCCGGTTGCCGTCACCATCATCTGGACCGCTGTTGTCGTCGCCGTTCGAACCGTTTCCTTCGCCAGTGTTTGAGTTTTCTGAGGTATCAGACGACTCTGTTGGCTCCGTATTGGCTGGGCCAATCGTCGGCTGACCAGCCACGTCTGTCGGTTCCTCGGTTTGCTCCTCAGTCGGCGATTTCATTGGCTCCTCGATTGGCTCGTCGGTTGGTGCTACGGTCGGGTCGTCCGTTTCCTGGTTCGACGTATCGCCATCTTGACCGCCGGCTGGGGTACGCTGCACGATTCGCGGAGTGCCCGTTATGGTCGGCTCACCAGTCGGCTCCTCCGTTGCAGTCAGCGTTCGAGTCGGGCGCGGAGTGTTGGTTGGCTCCTCAGTCGGCGTTTCCGTTGGTTTTTCGGTCGGTTCCGGTGTCTCCGTCGGCTCGTCGGTTGGCGTTGCAGTCGGCTCGTCTGTCGCGGTCGCCATTGGTTCGTCGGTAGGAATTTCCGTCGGTTCCTCGCTCGGCGTGCGAGTTGGGCGTGGCGTGCGCGTCGGTTTCTCCGTCAGCGTTGCCGCTGGCTCTTCGGTCGGTTCGTCGGTCGGTTCTGGTTCGTCCGTTGGAGTCTCGGTTGGCTCGTCGGGCACCGTCGCGGTTTCCGTCGGCTCCGTCGTCGCAAGCACTTGAATGTTTGGCAAGGTTGCCGTTGGATCAGGGCGTGGCGTGCGCGTCGGTGGCGGAGTGTAGAGCGCCGCTTCACCCGGCGTCCGCGTGACGGTCGGAGAAGCATCCACCGCTTGGTCCACTTCAGCGGTCATTGTGCCGTTTGGCGACGCCACAGAGGTCGCTAGACCGCTATTGGAATCGCCACGGCCAATTATCTGAATGATCAGTACGGTGG
>Ga0136611_10002439_pt1 | contig 12928 bp, 6 predicted proteins | sample AntDrymUQ2232306_2_FD_106645 | JGI IMG/M metagenome (GOLD analysis project Ga0136611, IMG submission 106645) | Polar desert sand microbial communities from Dry Valleys, Antarctica - metaG UQ223 (23.06) | ecosystem: Environmental > Terrestrial > Soil > Desert | place: Antarctica: Dry Valley... | reverse complement strand
GGCCGGTTGGGACGCCGGCGCCGATGCCGACTCGGTTGCTGATCGCGCCGGCGATGCGCTGGGCCACCGGGTAACGCTGATCGGGCGCGAAGGAGCGGTACTCGGCGATTCGCGTTTCGACGGGCGCGAGTTGCGTGCGCTCGAGAATCATGCGGCGCGGCCCGAAGTGGTCGCGGCTCATGCGAGCGGTTATGGGCTTGCCAGGCGGGTAAGCACGTCGGCGGGCGATGAGGAAGTCTACGTCGCCGTGCGTGCAACCCAGGGTGTTGCGCGTGTGAGTTTCCCCACCGAATCGCTGGACGAAATCTTTGCCGCGGCTCGGCGGGACGTTGCCGGAGCGGGACTGATCGCCCTGCTCGGCTCGGTGCTGCTCGCCGCGGTCTTTTCGCGCGCCGTGTCGCGGCCGATTGTCGAGCTTCGCGATGTGGCCCAGGCGCTGGCGGCAGGAGACCTCACGCGCCGACCTCAGCTCGTGGCTCCCGGCGAGGTTGGCGACCTGGCAGTTGCGCTGCATCGGCTCGCTGAACAGCTCGCCGCGCGTCTTGGCGCTCTCGAGGAGGAGGAAACTCTTCTGACCGCGCTCTTCGACGCGCTCAACGAAGGCGCGGTGGTGGTCGACGCAAGCGGCTCCGTGGTGCGCATCAACGAGACGGCGAGGTGGCTGCTGCGGACGACCGATGAGGTGCCCTTTTCCGCGCAACGCCTGCCGGACGACCCCGTCCTGCAGGATGCGCTCGCTGCAGCGCTCGCGGGACGCGCCACCGATGGCGCCGAAGTCATGGTGCACGACCGCACGCTGCGTCTCATCGCGCGCCCGCTCGCGGGTGGGGGCGGCGCCGTGCTCGCGGCGCTCGACCTCACACCGGTGCGACGACTGGAGATCGTTCGCCGCGATTTCGTTGCCAACGTCTCACATGAGCTGCGGACGCCGCTGACGATCGTCGGCGGTTTTGCCGAGACGCTACGGGACGACGCGCTGTCTCCGGAGCAGCATCGCCACTTTGCGGAGACGATCCACGCGAACACCGTGCGGATGCAGCGGATCGTCGATGACCTGCTCGATCTTTCGCGAATCGAATCCGGCGGATGGGTCCCCAACCCGGCCTCGGCGGACGTCCGCGCTGTTGCGGTCGAGGCGAGCGCGGTCGCCCAGCAGGTGGCAGTGGCGAAGGGAGTGGACTTCGACTTCGAGATCGACGCTGACGCACGCACGGTGTTCGCTGATGCAACGGCGCTGCGACAGGTAATCACGAACCTGGCGGAGAATGCGGTCCGGCATACGAGCTCGGGTACCGTAACCGTATTTTCGGAGGCGGATGCAGGCGTCGGCACGTGGGTCGGGGTGCGCGACACCGGTACCGGGATCGCGGCCGAGCACCTGCCGCGCATCTTCGAGCGCTTTTATCGGGCCGACCCCGGCCGGTCACGGGAGCAGGGCGGCACTGGCCTTGGGCTCGCCATCGTCAAGCATCTGGCCGAGGGACATGGTGGTCGGGTCCGCGCTGAAAGTGCGATCGGGTCCGGAACGACTATCGCGGTGTTCTTCCCGACAACCACTCCTGCCATGGTGCTGGATTCCCGATCGTCGTGACACGTTCGTTGCAATTCCGTGGAATACACGAGACGTGATCCGGACATGATTCCGTGTGAGTAAAAGGTTGGCGCGAACCCTGGCGCCCGCCTCCTCCCACCGGAGCAGAAAAATGTCACGATTGAATTCCTGGACCGGGCTCGCCGTACGTGGCGCTGCATCGGTCCTTGTTGCAGGCGCAGTGAGCGCAGCCGCGGGCGCGCAGCAGACAGGAAAGGTCACCGGTCGCGTCGTCGACGCGCAGACGGGCGCGGGATTGAGCGATGTCGGTATCCAGGTTGTCGGTACCACCATTGGCACGCTCAGCGGTGTCGACGGCCGATTCACGATTCCCGGTGTTACAGCGGGCACGGTGACTCTACAGGCGCGTCGCATCGGTTATCAGCCGAAGTCGGTGACCGGCCTTCAGTTGAGCTCGGGCCAGACGCTCGTGCAGGACGTGTCGCTCGCAGTAGCGACTACGGTTCTCTCGGCGACGGTGGTGACAGCGAATGTGGAACGTGGGTCGGTCAACGCGGCGCTCGACCGGCAGCGGACCAGCACCAGCGTTGTGAACAGCGTGACGTCGGAGCAGATCCAGAAGAGCCCCGACTCCGACGCCGCCCAGGCTGTTGGACGTGTGAGCGGCGTGACGGTGCAGGACGGCAAGTATGTGTTCGTGCGCGGGCTCGGCGAGCGCTACACCACGACCTCGCTCAACGGCGCGCGCATTCCGAGCCCCGAGCCGGAGCGGAAGGTGGTACCGCTCGATCTGTTCCCGGCTGGTCTGATACAGACGATAACGACCTCCAAGACGTTCACGCCTGACCAGGCGGGCGACTTCAGTGGCGCGTCGGTGAACATCGAGACGCGCGAGTTTCCGGGGCGGCGGGTGGTGTCATACTCGAGCTCGGTCGGATTCAATGACGCGGTGACTGGCCGGCAGACTCTGAGCGCTCCGACCACTGGTCTCGAGTGGCTTGGTTTTGCCGGCAGCGAGCGGAATCTTCCACGCGTGCTTCGCGCTGGCGGAGATCCGGAGTCGCAAGTCGAGAGAAATATGTTCAGCCGGTCTCTTCGCAACAGCTGGTCGCCGAATCGACAGAGCGGTGCACCTAATTACTCAGCGAGCGGCTCCGTAGGCGGGCAGGATCCGTTGTTTGGTCAGACGATTGGCTACGTGGGCTCAGTATCGTATTCGCTATCGCAGGAAGTTCGGAAGAACGAGATTCGCTCGACGACACAGTCCGGGCAGAATTCAGAGCCGCTCGAGATCAATCACTTCGAGGGCTCTACCGGCCGGCAGAGCGTTCTGCTGGGTGGCCTGCTCAACCTGAGTACGCTTGTCGGCGGCCGGACCCGCGTCGCAGTCAACAATACATATAGCCGCACGGCGGATAATGAAGCGCGCAGGGACGAGGGGCTTCTGGAGAAACTCGGCGGTGGCACGCTGACGCAGCGGACGCAGCTCAAGTTCGTCGAACGGACCATTCGCTCCAACCAGTTGAAAGTTGAGCACTCCGCCGGCACGCGCCATAATGTCGACGTCAACATCACCTCATCGGGAGTGAGCAGGCGCGAGCCTGATCGTGCAGATGTGGCCTATGCGAGACAGGATCTGCCGCGGGGCGGCCTCGGGCCGTTCGCACTTCTCGAAAACGCCAATGATGCCGCGCGCCGAACGTTCAGCGATCTGGAGGAGGGCAGCATCAATGCAGAGCTGAACTACGCGTTTTCCTTCGGCGAGGCGGAACAGAGCAGGCTCAAGTTCGGTGGATCCTTCCGAAGCACAAACCGCGATGCGGTGCTGCGCCAGTTCGCTCTTCGCGCGATCGGCGGCGTGCTGACGGCAGAGCAGCGGTCGCTGCCGCCTGAACAGTTGCTCGATGGCCGGTTCATGCAGGATACGAGCGACGCGTTCACATTCCTGCCCACCTCCGATGGCGGTTCGTATGACGCCGCCGATCGAGTTTCGGCGGGCTACGCGATGTCGGAATACGCGCTCACCGAGCGCATACGCGTTGTTGGTGGAGCACGTGTCGAAAAGACCGATCTTCGCGTGCATTCGGAGCCAACCGCCGGAAATCGTGTTACGTCGCGTCTCGACAACCTCGACGTTCTGCCCTCGCTCGCCGTTAACGTCAAGGTCACAGAGACGGGATCGCTGCGACTGTCTGCAACGCAGACACTGAGTCGCCCAGAGTATCGGGAGCTGTCGCCTGTCACGAGCACCGGTCTCATCGGTGAGGGCCTTCAGAAGGGCGATTCGTCGCTTCGCCGCAGTCTGATCCAGAATTATGACGCGCGATATGAGTGGTATCCCAATCCCGGCGAAGTGCTGAGCTTCGGTGTATTCGCCAAGCGATTTGATGATCCGATCGAGCGCATTGAAGAAGCGACATCGGGTGAGCCGCAGACGTCGTGGGTGAACACCGATGGCGCGGAGAACTTTGGCGCCGAAGTAGAGGTGCGTAAGGGACTTGGCGCGTTCTGGCAGCGGCTCGAGCCGTTGACGCTGTTCGCCAACGCCACGGTGATGCGAAGCCAGATTCGCCTCGGCGGCGACACGCTGTCGGCCTCTACCAACGATGAGCGTCCGATGGTCGGTCAGGCGCCATACGTGATCAACACCGGGCTTACCTACGCCTCGCGGGGTGGCAGGGCGAGCGCGACGGTGCTGTACAACAGGGTAGGCGAGCGTATCGTAGCAGCCGCGGTTAACCCGATCAGATTCGACCTCTACGAGCAGCCCCGGGATGTGCTCGATATCTCGCTGCGCTTCCCGGTCGCATTCGGATTCGCAGCCAAGGTGGATGCCCGCAACCTGCTCGACTCGGAGTACCTGGTGAAGCAGAGCCACATCATCAGGGAGCGCTACACGACGGGTCGCGTGTTCGGCATCGGGCTGAGCTGGAATCGATAGGGAGACCGTCTTCCGGCCTCGTGACGCGGCCGTGACATCCCCGTGATAAGCGCGGCACATGGAGAGTGTTTCTTCCGTGTGCCGCGCTCTTTGTCAGCGACCTCCATTTTTCTTTAAGGTGGCCCATGCGATTTAATGTCCGCACGATCCTCGCTTCGACCGCGTTGTGCGCGACCGCCGTGCTTGGGGCATGCAGCGGCGATGACGACTCGAATTCTCCTCAGGCTGTTCCGCCTACCAACGTAGTGGCGACCGCGACCTCGTCTTCGTCTGTCACGGTGACGTTTACCGCCGCTCAGGGCGCCACAGGTTACCTCATCGAGCGCGCGACCGGTTCAGACGGTGAGTTCAGGCGTGTGACGTCGTCGCCGATCTCCGCAACGACGTTTACTGACGTGAACCTTACGCCCGCCTCGACGTACCGCTACCGTGTCGCGTCAGTTCGCGGAACTGAAACCAGCGCGTTCACCGCGGCGACTCAGGTCAGCACGTTGGGGATCGGGAATGCGATCGGTACACTCACCGGAAACATCACTGCGAACCGCACGCTGTTCCGCGACACGCTGTATCAGCTCAACGGCTACGTGAAAGTTCAGAGCGGCGCGACGCTGACAATCCAGCCGGGCACGCGCATCCTCGGTGGGAATGCCGGTGGTGTGGGCGGTGCACTGTTCATCTATCAGGGTGCTAAGCTCATCGCCGATGGTACGCGTGAACTTCCGATCGTTTTCACGTCGAGCCGCGCCGATGGCAGCCGCGCTCCGGGAGACTGGGGTGGCATCGTCATCGTCGGGCGCGCGGCGACCAACCGGACGTCTGCGCCCGTCCTCATCGAGGCTCCTGCCGAAACTCAGGTGCAGTACAACAACGGCACCGACGACAACGACGATAGCGGCACGCTGCGCTACGTCCGCGTCGAGTTCGCCGGATTCGCCGTATCCGCGGACAACGAGCTCAACTCGCTATCGCTCTACGCGCTCGGACGGAATACTGATTTCGAGTACGTGCAGACGCTGGCCGGTCTGGATGACGCGTTCGAGTGGTTCGGCGGAACGATGGACGGCCGCTATCTCGTATCCTACGAAACGCAGGATGACCACTTTGACTTTTCAGAGGGTTATCGCGGCCGCAATCAGTTCATGATCGCGCTGCAGACGACCACGCTGACCCCAAACCCGGGCGGTTCGGCGGGCGGACCGGCGACGGACCCGCAGATCTTCGAGGGCGATGGTTGCAACGGCGCCGGATGCGTCGCCGGGTTCAGCAGCACGCCATTCACGATGCCCGTATTCGCGAACTTCACGGTTATCGGACGCGGGACCGGTGGTCCTGCGGGCGGCGGTAACGGCCTGTTCCTGCGTCGTGGAGTCGCCGGCACATTCGTCAACGGAATCGTGGCCCGCATGCCGAACCGCGCGATTACCGTGATCGATACCGCAACGAGCAACCGGATCGCGACCGACAGTCTGTCGCTGCGCAACCTGTTCCTCGTCGAGAACGCCGCGAACTTCGACCCTGTCGGAGCTGACACGGTCAGCACAGGCACGCGCCGCTTTGGCCAGGCAGCACGCTTCGCAGGGCGCGGAGTGGACACGGCAACCACCGGCACCACAACCCTCAGTCTGTTCACGACGTTGTTCCCGACAGGCGGCGATCCGACCGGCGTAAGCCTCAACTTCACACCGGCCGCAGGTGCACCGGCAGAAGTCCGTACTGGCGGACTGACCTCGTTCCCCGCACCGCTGGCCGGCCGCATGAACAGCTTCTTCGGTGGAGCGTTGTTCGCGACTTCGTACCGCGGTGCCGTGAACCCCGATGGATCCAACCAGTGGTACACCGGCTGGACTCTCTACGATCGGAACTGATCGCGCGTAGCGAGGAAGCGGCCGGCGCCCTCGGGCGCCGGCCGCTTCTTCTTTGCATATTCCCCCGATGCGACTTTCTCTCCCTGGCAGCGTTGCGCCGGCGATCATTGCGCTGCTCTGCGCGTGCGGCGAGCGCGAGCGCACAGAGAAGGACGCAGGCGACCCGACCGCTGCGGACTCGACAGCAGTGACCGCGAAGCCGCTACCGATCGACAGCGCCCTCGGCAACGTCGAGCTGTTGCGTCGTTTCCGCGCGGACATCGCGACGCCACCGTCGGCGTTGTCGGGGGGAGCCCGCTCGCGGGATGAACTCGTCAGGCGCTTCGTGCGTGCCCTGGAGACCAGCGACACTGCCGCGATCAACGACATGCTGCTTCGGCGCGCAGAATTCGCGTACCTTGTCTACCCAACCGCAAGACTCTCGCAGTCGCCGTACGATCTCGATCCACAGATGATGTGGCGGCAGATGATAGAAGGTGGCGAGAAAGGGATCGAACGCGCCCTCCGCAATCACGGCGGTCGCCCATTCGGGTTCGCCGGCTACGACTGTCCTGCGCCGAGCACCGAGGGCGCGAACTCGCTCTGGGGCGCCTGTACCCTCCGTCGTCGCCAGACGGCCGGCGAACCCGCCCGAATCCGGCTCTTTGGCAGCATTATCGAGCGCGACGGCACGTTCAAGTTCGTGAGCTACGCGAACGACTTGTGAAGAGCGCCTCCACCTGGTCTCGTGCTCGCCCTGCCAGAGCAGCCGCAGCGTTGATCGCCTGGCTCGTTCTCGGCTGCGATGACGGTGCGTCGGCCGACCGTGCCGAAAAGCGCGCCGAGAAGTCGATGCCTCTGACGCTCAGCGCCGCCGGCGCGACATTTCCGTATCCGGTTTATGCACGGTGGTTTTCCACGTACGGCGAGTCGGCGGGCGTGCGCATCACGTATCGGTCAGTCGGCTCGGACTCCGGTCTCCGGCTCGTGCGCGACCGCACAGTCGACCTGGGCGCGGTCGATGAGCCACTCGGCGCGAGGACGGAGCGCGACGGCGCCGACGATGGACTGGTGGCGATTCCGACGGTCGTCGGGGCGGTCGCGGTCGCGTACAATCTTCCGTCGTTGACGGCGCCGCTTCGTGTCGATGGATCGTGGCTCGCCGATGTATTCCTTGGTCGTGTGCGCCAGTGGGATACGCCACGGCTTCGCGCGCTGAATCCGGGTGTCGCTCTTCCATCGATCGACATCCAGCCCGGCTACCGGCACGATCGCAGCGGCACGACGTACGTCGCATCCCGATTCCTTGCAGCCGCCAGTCCTCGCTGGCGGTCTGATGCCGCCGGCACTGCCCGTGATACAGGACTCGCCGGCACAGGAAGTCGCGGAAACGAAGGCGTGGCGGGATTCGTGAAGCAGACCGTAGGCGCGATCGCGTTCGTCGAGCTCACCTACGCCATGCAGCAGCGCATCCCGGTAGCGGCAGTACGCAACGCGTCAGGCCGCTTCATTCGACCCACGGTTGCGAGTACCCGCGCGGCGGCCGACAGCGCTCTCTCCGGCTCGAGCGACGATGGTGCGCTCGAGTCACTGCTGGTGAATGCTCCCGGTCCCGACGCCTATCCAATCGCCGCGCTCACTTATCTGCTCGTGGCCGAGCAGCAGCCTGACGCTCGCCGCGCGAGTGCCATCGCAGCGTTTCTGCGCTGGACCCTGAGGTCCGGATCTGCCGACGCGCTCGCAATGCAGTACGCACCCGTGCCGGCGTCGTTGCACCGTCGCATCGAGGCTCGTATCGCACGCATCAGCGCACCGGTCCAGCCATGACGCCACGGGTCAGCACAAGGAAGTCACGCATGACCGCTGGTCGAGCAGTTCGCGCCGCTGACGACCAGCGAATCGCCGCTATCGATATTGGGTCGAATTCGATTCGTCAGATCGTCGCCGACGTCTCGCCCACCGGCGCGATCCGCGTCGTGGACGAAATGAAGGCCGCCCCGCGGCTCGGGGCCGGCGTCGAGGAGACCGGCGAGCTCAGCGACACTTCGATGCAGAGCGCGGTCGAGGCGCTCGGTCGAATGGCTGTACTCGCGAAGCAGCTAGGTTGCTCTCGCATCGAGGCAGTCGCGACGAGCGCCGTGCGCGACGCATCGAACGGCGCGACGTTCCTAGGAATGGTGCGCCGGCACACTGGCCTTCGCGTTCGCCTGCTCGATGGGCGCGAGGAAGCGCGACTGAGCTTCATGAGCGCTCTCGCCCACTTCGAGCTCGGCAGTGGCCGCGTGGTCGTGATGGACATTGGCGGCGGCTCGCTCGAGCTTGCGCTGGCCGCGGAGGGCATCGTCGAACGACTGTTCTCCCTGCCATTCGGTGCCATCAGAATGACCGAACAGTTCTTGCGCGGCAGCGGTGGGCGCCGCAATGTGCGAAAGCTGCGACGAGTGGTGCGCGACGAGATACGTGACTCGGTGCCGTTGCGCGACTGGCGCGGCGCCCAGTGCATCGGCTCGGGCGGAACATTCACGAATCTCGCCAGCATGCTCGCCGCCCGTCAGGGCACGGCGACAGCACGCTCGGTGCACGGAACTCTCGTCTCGCGCGTCGACCTCGAGCACCTGCTCGACCTCCTGCAGGACATGACTCCGGCTGAGCGTCTTGGGGTGCCAGGTCTCAGTCCCGCGCGCGCGGATATCATTGTCGCCGGACTCGCAGTTGCCGCCGAAACAATGGCGCGACTGGATTCGCGCGACCTGCAGGTGAGCGCCTTCGGCATTCGCGAAGGCCTGCTGCTGGAAATCGCGCGCGTGACGCCCTCGATCGCGGACCCCGGCGAGGCGCGGGAACGCAGCATGCTCGAGTTCGCGCAGCGTTGCCACTACGAAGAGCCGCACGCCCACGCTGTGCGCGACCTCGCGCTGCAGCTCTTCGATCAGATCGGCGCTCGACTCGGCTGCCAGCCCGAGGAGCGGTCGCTTCTTGCCGACGCCGCGCTGCTACACGATGTCGGATACCACATCAACTACGACAAGCATCACAAGCACTCGTACCACCTGATTCTGCACGCGACGCTGCTCGGACTGTCGCCCGACGATCAGGTGGTCGTGGCGAACGTCGCCCGCTATCATCGCGGCGCACCGCCGAAGAAGTCGCATCGAAACTTCAGCGCACTGGCAAAACCGCTTCGTCGGCGGATCACCCGACTGTCCGCGCTGCTTCGGCTGGCCGATGGGCTCGACCGCGGCCACGTGGGTGCGGTCGCGGGCGTAAAGACCCGCTGGGGCAGCAAGTCGCTGCGCGTCACGGTGATCGCACGCGAGGGAGCCGGTCCGCTCCGCCTGGAACTGTGGGGCGCGAGCCGCAAGAGCGAGCTGCTGTCGCAGGAAGCCGGCGTACCGGTGGAGCTGGTGGCGCCCGACGGCGAAGTACTGCGCTACTCCGACGAAATCGTCAGCGACGCTGACTGACCGGCCCGCCGGCGTCTACCGCTTCGCTACGGTCGATCGGCGTTCGGTGGTTGGCGGGAGATCGGGCACGATGCCAACGCCCATGGCTGGAGTGCCGCGATGCGGCGGCGGCGTCTGGCCCCATGGATCGAGCATGAGGCGAACGTGGGTCGAGCGCTCCGGCTCTCCCGGAGCAGGCATGCGCTGGGTGTATGTGGCATCGCTGCCAAGGTCCCACGCCTGGCGATTGTCGGTCAGGCAGGTTTCGAGCAGCGAGCGCAGTCGTGGATGCAGGGACTTGTCCTCGATCGGAGCCACCGCCTCGACACGCCGGTCGAAGTTGCGTGGCATCCAGTCCGCGGAGCCGATGTAGTACTCCGGCGTACCGCCGTTCTCGAAGCAGAAGATTCGCGAGTGCTCGAGGAAGCGGCCAATAATGCTCACTACGTGGATACGGTCGCTGATTCCCGGCACGCCGGGCCTGAGGCAGCAGATGCCACGCACGATGAGGTCGATCTCCACGCCCGCCTGTGACGCGGCGTACAGGATCGCGATCATGTCCGGGTCCACGAGAGCGTTCATCTTGAGGATCATGCGCGCGGGTCGTCCGGCTCGCGCGTTCGCGGCCTCCCGCTCCACAAGCGCCACGAAGCGCTGTCGCATGTTCGCCGGGGCTATGAGCAAGCGGCGATACAGGCGTTGGCGCGAGATGCCGGTGAGCGAGTTGAACAGATCCGTGAGGTCGGCGCCCATCGACGCTCGCGCAGTGAACAGGCCTATGTCGGTGTACAGCCGGGCCGTCTTCGAGTTGTAGTTTCCCGTTCCGAGGTGAACGTACCGTCGGATACCATCGGGCTCGCGGCGCACTACGAGTGCAGTCTTCGTATGCGTCTTGAGACCGGGAAGCCCATAGGCGACGTGCACGCCGAAGTTCTCCAGAGTGCGCGCCCACGTGATGTTGTTCACTTCATCGAACCGCGCCTGAAGCTCGATCAGCACCGCTACCTGCTTGCCTCTCTGTGCGGCCTCGGTGAGCACGCGAACGAGCGGCGAATCGCCGGAAGTTCGATAAAGCGTGAGCTTGATCGCGAGCACGTTTTCGTCCACCGCCGCGGCTTCGAGAAACTGTTCGACGGTGGCCGGAAAGCTCTCGAACGGATGATGCACGAGCAGGTCGCGCTCCCGAATGACATCAAAGATCGAACGATCGGGCTCGCGGACCTCGAGCGGTGTGACCGGTACATGGGGCGGGTCGCGAAGCTCGGGGACATCCAGCGCAGCGATCGACAGCAGGTCACCAAGATCGAGGAGCGTACCGGCATGCTGTACGTCGATCTCCGTGAGCGCGGCCCCGGCGCCAGGCTGCTGTTCGGTGAGCTCCTCGACGAAGAGCTCAATCGTCGATTTGGGCATCCCGTCCTGCACCTGCAGGCGCACGACTTCGCCGAACCGGCGCCGAAACACCTGCTGCTCGATCGTCTCGAGCAGATCCTCGGGCTCATCGAGTTGCCCGAGATCGATGTCGCTGTATCGGGTGATCCGGAATACATGCCACCGCATCACGTCCATGCCGGGAAAGAGCGCGCCGAGGTTCGCTCCGATCACCTGCTCCATCGGCACAAACTGGTGCGGTCGCCCGGTCGGTACCCAGCGCGGCAGACTCTTGGGCACCTTGACGCGCGCAAAGTGGTCGGTGCCGGCTTCCGGATCGCGGATCTCGACCGCGAGCGACAGACTGAGGTTCGAGATGTATGGGAAGGGGTGCCCGGGATCGACCGCGAGCGGTGTCAGTACCGGAAAAACGTGCTTCTCGAAATAGTCGTCGATTTCGCTCCACTCCGTGGGCGTGAGCTCGTCGATCGGGACCAGCCGGATGCCGTGCCTTTCGAGCTCCGGCAGTAGCAGGTCGTGCAGGCACTGTTTCTCGAGCACGAGCAGCTCGGCAACACGGAGCTCGATCGCCGCAAGCTGCTCGGGCGGCGTCATCGACTCGTGGGGGTACTGCCGGGTACCGGCGGTCACCTTGCGCCGCAGCCCGGCCACGCGAACCATGTAGAACTCGTCCAGATTGGTGCTGAAGATTGCGAGGAACTTCAGCCGCTCGAGCAGCCGATTGCGCTCGTCGAACGCCTCGTGAAGTACACGCGCGTTGAACTCGAGCCAGCTCAGCTCGCGATTCAGGTACAGCGAGGGGGGTAACTCGAGGGGCGTCATCATTGGAAAGCTGCGACGACCGTTGCGGGCGTGCCAGCGACAGGAATTCCGCAGACTCGCGGAACAGCCGTCGGGCCCAGCCTACATCGGCACGATCGCGTTCAGCGCGAAGAACATGATGGCCGCCATGATTGCCGCGGCCGGAATGGTCACGATCCACGCCCAGACGATTTTCCCTGCAAGACCCCACCGGACCGCGGAGAGTCGCGTGGTCGTGCCGACGCCGACGATCGCACCGGTAATGGTATGCGTGGTGCTGACCGGGATGCCGAACCGTGATGCCGTAAGGATCACGATCGCGCCGGCCGTCTCGGCGCAGAAGCCTCCGACCGGCCGCAGCCGGGTGATGCGTGAGCCCATGGTGTGCACGATGCGCCAACCGCCGAAGAGCGTGCCGAGAGAGATGGCGGCGTAGGCTCCGATCTCGACCCAGTAGGGAATGGTGTCGGTGTTCGGCACATACAGGTGACGAAGGATGCCAGTCTCCTTCGCGATCACCGCCTGCACCTGTGCCGACGCGAGCAGTCCGACAATGATGCCCATCGTCTTCTGCGCGTCGTTGCCACCATGCGCCAGCGACAGCATCGCGCTGCTGATGAGCTGTGCCGGTCGAAAGAATTTCTCGACTCGTCGCACGCTTGCGCGCTGGAAGGTCCAGAAGACCGAGATCATCAGAAAGAGTCCGACGAGCATGCCGGTCAGCGGCGAGAGCGCGATCGCGGATAGCGTCTCGATCCACTTCCGACCCCATGTCAGGGCGCCTGGACCCGCTGCGGCGATCGCCGCACCGGCGTACCCGCCGATCAGGGCATGCGAGGACGACGATGGGATGCCGTAGAACCAGGTGATCAGGTTCCAGATGATGGCGCCGAGCAGGGCGGCGAAGATCACGTTCGGCGTGACGACGCTGACATCCACGAAGCCGCTCGCAACG
>Ga0136611_10002438_pt1 | contig 12930 bp, 12 predicted proteins | sample AntDrymUQ2232306_2_FD_106645 | JGI IMG/M metagenome (GOLD analysis project Ga0136611, IMG submission 106645) | Polar desert sand microbial communities from Dry Valleys, Antarctica - metaG UQ223 (23.06) | ecosystem: Environmental > Terrestrial > Soil > Desert | place: Antarctica: Dry Valley... | reverse complement strand
GCTTCCATCACCGACCCGGCCATGATGGCCGAGTTTGAACGCGCCGCACGCGAAGGCGCGCCCCGCCCGGAAAGCCATGCCATGCGCGCCACTGTGCCGGCGGTTTTTTGGGCCTTCACCAACGCCTGGAACACCACGTTTGTCAACGGCGTTTGCGACCATGCCATCAAGGAGCTGTGCCGGCTTTACGTGTCGCAGGCAGTGAACTGCAATTATTGCGGCAACCAGCGCTCGGTCAAGGCACAGGACCAGGGCCTGCTCGAAGCCGACGTGAAGGACCTGCTGGACTTCGACAAGTCCGCGCGATTTACGCCGCAGCAAAAGGCGGCCTTGCGCCCGGCCGAAGCCATCACCTGGGGACTCGAATCGACCGACGAGCTGTGGGAGGGCCTGTATGCCAACTTCGAAACCGGCGCCATCGTCGAGCTCGGTTTTTTTATCGGGCTCACCATGGGCCAACAGCGCTGGAACCGTCTCATCAACATGAAGCACAACGCCTTCATGTCTGGTAGCAGCGGCGGACTCGCCCCAGCGGCTGCGATGGCGAAGTAGCCTTTGCAAACCATGAAAAGCCCTTGCAATTAATGGAGATCCACTTTATCGGCGTCGGCAAGATGGGCATGCCCATGGCCCTGCATTTATCAGCAGGCGGCCATGCGGTGAGCGTCAGCGACCCGGACCTGGAGCGACTGGCGCTCGCCAGCACGCAGGGGCTGGCGATAGCCGCCCAGGATGGCGATGCGGCTGCCGCGCTGGCTGAAGCCGAAATTGTTTTTTCATCGCTGCCGCACGACGCAGCCCTGCTGGACGTGGCGGCGTCAGTCGCGCGCCTGGCCAGGCGCGGTGCGACCTTCATCGACACCAGCACGGTGTCGCAGGGCGCCTCAAGCGAAGCGGCGGCCTTCCTGCAAGGCACGGGTATTGCGTACCTGCGATGCACCGTATCGGGCAACAACAAGATGGCCGAGGCGGCGCAGCTCACCGTCATGGCGTCGGGGCCGCGCACTGCCTACGACGCGGCGCTGCCGCTGCTCCAGGCGTTCGGGCCGAACCAGTTTTACCTGGGCGAAAACGAGGAAGCGCGGTTGATGAAGCTGGTCGTGAATCTGATGATCGCGCAGACCAGCGCCATGCTGGCCGAGGCGCTGGCGCTGGGCCGCAAGGGCGGGCTCGGCTGGCGCGACATGTGGCAGGTGCTCGGCGCGAGCGCTGTCGCCTCGCCGATCCTGAAGGCCAAGGCAGCGCAGCTCAGCGAGCGCGACTTCACGCCGACCTTCACCGTCGCGCAAATGCTCAAGGACCTGAACCTGATCCTGGACGCCGGGCAGGCCAGCCATGTGCCGCTGCCGCAAACCGCGATGACGCTGCAGTTGATGCAGGCGGCCATGGCGCAGGGCGATGCGGCGGACGACTACGCAGCCATCATCAAGTCGGTCGAGCGCAGCGCCGGCCTGAGCACCCAACTGACCATCGAGAGGTATTGATGCGATGAAAAGCTTCGTCTACAACGGTCAGCCGTCGCGCATCGTGTTCGGCGCCGGCACCCTCAAACACCTGGGCCGCGAGATCGAGGCGCTGGGTGCGCGCAAGGCGCTGGTGCTGTCAACGCCCGAACAGCGCGCGTCGGCCGAGATGGTCGCCGAGCTGCTGGGCTCGCGCGCCGCCGGCGTCTTCGACCGGGCCGTGATGCATGTGCCGGTCGAAACCGCGCAGGAAGCCCGCGACGTCGCTCGCAGGCTGGGCGCCGACTGCGCCGTGGCCATCGGCGGCGGCTCGACGACCGGGCTCGGCAAGGCGATCGCGCTCGACTCGGGGCTCCCGATCCTGGCGATCCCGACAACGTATGCCGGCTCGGAAGTGACGCCGATCTACGGCATCACCGAAGCCGGGCTGAAAAAGACCGGCAAGGACGCGCGGGTGCTGCCGCGCGTCGTCATCTACGACCCTGAACTCACGCTCGGCCTGCCCATCGGCATGAGCATCACCAGCGGCATCAATGCGATCGCCCATGCCGCCGAGGGCCTGTATGCCAGCGACAGCAATCCGGTCATGGACTTGATGGCAAAAGAGGGGATTGCGGCCATGGGACGTGCGCTGCCAGCTATTAAAAACGTAGCAGACGACATCGTGGCCAGATCCGACGCGCTGTACGGCGCCTGGCTGTGCGGTACCGTGCTCGGCAACGTCGGCATGGCGCTGCACCACAAGCTGTGCCACACGCTGGGCGGCAGTTTCAATTTGCCGCATGCCGAAACCCACACCATCGTGCTGCCGCATGCGCTGGCCTACAACGCGCAAGCGGCGCCAGAGGCCATGCGCGCCATCGCGGGCGCGCTCGGCGGCCTGAGCGCGGCGCAGGCGGTGTTCGACCTGGCGAAAAACAACGGCGCGCCGGTTGCTCTCAAGGACATCGGCATGCGCGAAGCCGACCTCGACAAGGCCTGCGACATCGCCATGCATAACCAGTACCCGAACCCGAGACCGCTGGAGCGCCAGGCCATCGGTCAGCTGCTGCGGGACGCGTTTGAAGGAAGGCGGCCTTGAAGCGTTTTTTCAGCGGCCTCATCGCCTGGCACCGGCAACGTTCACCAACCCTCGTCAAAGAATGCGTTTATGACTTCACCTCTTCAATCGACCACGACCCGCAACAGCATGGCCGCGGCCTGCGGCTGCGACACGCCACGCCGGGGTTTTTTGAGCGGCCTGCTGGCGCTCGGCGCCGGCGCGGCGCTGCCCGGCTGCGTGTCACCCACGGTCACCAGTGCGTCTTCGGCAATGTCGGTTCGCAATCGCATCGACACGCACCATCACTTTTTTTCGCCCGGACACCTGGCCGAGCTGGCGAAAATCAACGACGCGCCGCCGATCACGCGCAACTGGTCGGTCGCCCGCACGCTCGACGACATGAACAAGGCCGGCGTCGCAACCGCCATTTTGTCGGCGACGACGCCGCAGGTCACTTTCCTCGACGGACCGAATGCCCGGCGCGTCGCGCGCGAAAGCAATGAATGGGCGGCGCGGCTCGGCAAGGACCATCCGGGCCGTTTCGGCTTGTTTGCCATGCTGCCGATGCAGGACACCGACGGCGCGCTGCGCGAACTGGAATACGCGCTCGATGTGCTGAAGGCCGACGGCATCGGCCTGCTCACCAGCTACAACGACAAGTGGCTCGGCCATCCGTCGTATGCGCCGGTGATGGACGAACTGAACCGCCGCAAGGCGATTTTGTACACCCACCCGACGGTGGCCAACTGCTGCCGCAACCTGCTGACCGATGTTCAGCCGACGGTGATCGAGTTCGGCACCGACACCACCCGCACCATCACCGACATCGTGTTTTCGGGAACGGCGGCGCGCTGCCCCGACCTGCGATTCATCTTTTCCCACGCCGGCGGAACGCTGCCTTTTCTGACCGAGCGCTTGATCAAGATGCCGGTAATCGAGCCCCGGCTGGCGGCGCGCGTACCCAATGGCGTGCTGCACGAACTCAAGCGTTTCTACTACGACACCGCCTGGGCCGCCCATCCGATGGCGCTGGCGTCCCTGACACGGCTGGTCGATGTGTCGCAGGTGCTGTTCGGCTCCGACTATCCGTACCGCACCGGCGAAGACAACGTCAAGGGCCTGTACGAATACGGCATGTCGGTATCGGACTTGCGGGCGATCGAACGCGGCAATGCGCTGCGGCTGCTGCCGCGCTGGAACACCTGAGGCGTGGCTGGCAGGCGGTTACGCATGCCTGAAAGCAATTTTCAGGTATGAAACATGCAGTTTGCGCAATAGCGACGGGCGTAGTCAGCTATTGATTAAATAGCAATCAGCCTGGCGTCGGCGCATGGCCGCTGGCCCGCGCCAGGACCGCCAGGGCTTCACTGCCGTCGCTGCCGCGCCAGGCGACGATCTGGTCGGGTCGTATCAATGCCAGCGGCGCTTCATACAGTGCCCGGAATGCCTCGGACGCTTGCCTCACCACCTTCAGATCCAGCCCGAGCGTCACGGCGCCATCGACAAAGGCCGATGCATCTCGCGCGTCCCGCCCCATCACCAGCAGCGTCCATTCAAAGCCGAAACTGTCGAACAGCGAAGACCCGTCCTCCAACCAGGCATGCGGTGCGCGGCCGCCGGGGCAGGCGGTCGGCACGTAGCTTCCAGCCGCGTCCGGCGGCGGTGTGCTCCCATCCTTGACGATCAGCGGCGACGCGTCGTAACGCGCGCCAAAGGTCACGCCGGGAATGTTGAACTCCATCCGCACATGGGCGTTGAGGAAGGCCGAAGCGCGTTCGCGTTCGGCTTGCCCGGCGGGATTGTTGTCTTCCAGCAAGGGTAGGCCTTGAACATGCCGACCGAATCGGCGAAGCGCTGCGCATACGCGGTATTGCGCTCCGCCAGCGGCTTGCGTTCGATTTCGTAGCTCGCCAGCAGCCCGGGCGGCGACGCGCCGCGAACCACGCCAGCGAGCTTCCAGCCGAGGTTGACCGCGTCTTCGACCGCTGTGTTGTAGCCCAGCCCGCCCGTCGGTGTGAACAGATGCGCCGCGTCGCCGGCGATGAAGACGCGCCCGCGCTGAAAACGCTCGGCAACGAGCGAATGGCCGGCCGTCCAGGTGCCGATGGACAGCACCTCGAGCGGAATGTCCGTGCCCATCGCTTCGCTGAAGATCCGCACCGCGTCGTTTCGGTCCCAAGCGTCCGCATCCTCGCCCTGATGCACGGCGGCGTGAAAGGCGAATTCGGACTTGCCATCAACCGACGCCATGAAGGCGCGGCGCCGGGCGTTGACCGACACGTACATCCACGCCGGCGCATGCGGCAGCACGTCGTAGAAAGCCGGCGCGCGCAGGTAAACGGCGAACATCTTGCCGCCCATGAAGTCGCGCCTGACGCCGGTCGCGCCCGTCCAGGCGATGCCGAGCGCGTTGCGAACCAGGCTGCGCGGGCCGTCGGCGCCGACCAGGTAGCGTGCATTAACCCGAACCGATTCGCCAGTGAGCTCATCGCGCAGCGTTGCCTCGACGTGTGTGCCCAGGTCGTCGAATTTCTCCAGCGCAACGCCGTAGCGCAACTTAACGCCGGGCAGGCGTTCGGCATGCCGGCGCAGCGTCGCTTCGACGAACTTTTGCGAAATGCGGTGCGGCAGCTCGGCCGCGCTCCAGGAGCCGCTCATGTTTTTGATATTTTCGACCGCCTGCGCGGCGGTTGGCAGCTGCAGCCGGGCCAGCTCATGGCCGGTAAAACGGGTGAAATAGGCAATATCGGTCGGATGGTCGGGCGGCAGCCCCTGGGCGCGTATTTCGCCTGCGAAACCGAGGCGCCTGAAATGCTCCATGGTGCGCGCCTGCGTCGCATTGGCCTGCGGGTTGAACGCGGTGCCGGGCTTGGGATCGACCAGCAGGCAGCGCACGCCGCGCCGGCCGAGTTCGTTGGCCAGCATCAGCCCGCAGGGACCGCCGCCGGCGATCAGCACATCGGTTAGCGAGGTGTCCGCCGTGTCGGGCATTTCAGTAGACGCCGAAGCGGCCGCACCATTTGCGCTCGTAGTCCATCTTCGCGAAGTGCCCGGCCATGAAGTCAATGAAGGTCCGCACCTTGGCCGACAGGTGCTTGCGGCTGGGGTAGGCCAGGTTGACCGTCAGGCGCGGCAAATCCCATTCGTCGAGCACCGGCACCAGCCGGCCGGCGACGATGTCGTCGTACACGATGTACGAGGGCTGAACCAGAATGCCCAGCCCGTCGAGGGCCGCGACACGCAGGATCTGGCCGTCGTTGGCGTCGAGCACGCCCTTGACCGTCACCGTCTCGGTAACGCCGCCCCGGCTGAAGCGCAGCTCGTTCGGATTGTTCGACAGTGTGTAGATCAATAGCTTGTGATTTTGCAAATCGGCCAGGGTTTTCGGCGTGCCGTACTGGGCAAAGTAGCGCGGCGACGCCGTCAGGATGCGCCGCGTCTCGGCCAGGCGCCGAATGGTGATGCTCGAATCGGGCTCGACCTCGCGGGTGCGAATCGCCACGTCGATGTTGTTGTCGATGATGTCCAGGTAGCGGTTGGCGGACTCGATGTGCACTGTCACATTGGGGTAGCGTTCGGTGTATTCACGCAGCAGCGGCGCCACATGGTGCAATGAAAATGATAGCGACGCCGAAATTCGCAAGACACCCGAGGGGTTGAGCGAGGTGGCGTTGACGGCGGACTCGGCGTCGTTCAGGTCGAACAGGATGCTTTTGGCGCGGTTGAAGAACGCCTGGCCGGTGTCGGTCAGGTAAAGCCGGCGCGTGTTGCGCTCAATCAAACGCGCGCCCAGGCGCTGCTCCAACGCCGACAGGTGGCGGCTGGCGGCGGCGTTCGACAGGTCCAGCGCCTCGGCGGCGCGGCTCAGGCTGCCGGTTTCGGCAACCTGGACAAAAAGCTCGATTTCCTTCCAGCGGTCCATAGTCGTCTCGATCCGCCGCCCTCAAGCGCCGGCAAGCCTCACGCCAGCGCCCGCTTGACGCGCTCGGGCGTCAGCGGCAGATCGCGCAGGCGCCGGCCGGTGGCGTTGAGTCATTACAGATGCGATCCAAGAGGTAAAGAATACAAGACGCAAGAGGTCAGAGCGTCCTGGCGAGACGGAAACCGAGGTTGTCGTTCCGGTATGCGGGCTCATGCCTGACGCGGTAGGCGACGCGGGCATTGTCGGGATTGTTGTTCCACGAACCGCCCCGCACCACGCGCGTACCACAGGCGCCAGTTACCCAAGCGCTCCCGTCGACCGGCGCGCCTTCGTAGCTCTCCTTCCAGCATTCCTGCGTCCACTCCCAAACATTGCCAATCATGTCATGCAGGCCGAAAGCGTTCGACCCAAAGCTGCCTACGGGCGCGGTCTGCTTGCCGCTCCTGCGGCTGCCGGAATCATTGAAGTTGGCCCGGTTGGATCCAGGGGCATCGGCCCATGGATAGCGGGTGGTGGTATCGGCACGGGCTGCGTACTCCCATTCGGCTTCCGTGAGCAATCGATAGGGCTTGCCGGCCTTTTTGGACAACCACGCCGCAAAGGCTTGGGCGTCCTGCCAGCTCACGTTGATCACCGGCTGTCGGCCATGCCACCAGGTGCCGTCGTCGGGCTTGTGGTAGCAATCTCGCGCAGCCACGCAGGCATCCCACTCGTCGAAAGTGACTTCGTATTTGCCAACTGCGAACTGGCGTGAAATGCTTACACGATGCTGCGGCCCTTCGTCGGTATCACGCCCGCTCTCGGTCAGTGGGGATCCCATGCTGAAACTGCCGGCGGGTACAACCACCATCTCCGGGCATAGGTCGCAGTCGCGGAAAGTTTCTCGCGCTGCCGATGTCGCTACCGGTACCGGCATCGAGGGCGTTGACACGGTGTTGGCTGGCGGCGCTGGCGTTGCCGCTGCGGTCGCGACCGGGTTTGGCGCTTTGGCTACAGGCACCGGCGAAGGTTCAGATGCACGCTCGCCGCTGCCGCCAAACTTGAACGCAACTGCGCCAACCAACAGGGCCCCGGCAACCCTGACAACGACTTTCCATGAAGGCAGGCGCCAGGGCAAGCTGGGTTTGGTGTCTGGTTCACTCGCCGGCCCACGCGTCTCGGGTGTCTTTGGGGCGGTATGTTCTGCCGAGGAAACGGGGGCCGCAGGAAAATGCGCTGGCGGTCCCTTGGCAGCCGGCGCCAGGCCCAGCCCGGGAACCCGGCGCAAAAAGCCTACGAGTTCCGCGAAGTCCTTGCCCCGGTGGCGCGTGGTGAGGGGAAAGGCCTGCCGGTCCGTGAGGGGCCGGATGTCTTCCGGCAGGTCGTCCGCACCGGGCATCACGGCGTTATCCACCAGCACGGGAAACACGCGCACGTTCTTGCGCTGGAGGCTTTCGGCCACCTCGCGGCGCACCCAGTCGGCGGGGAGCTGCAGCCGGACGCGGCCGCGCGCGTCTTGCGCGGTCAGCCAATCCGGGCCGATCACCACCAGTACGGCGGCGCAGCTGTCGAGGCGGCGCTGCAATACCTCGGCGAAGGGAGCGCCGGGCTCGATGCTGTGGATGTCCTGGAATACTTGGTCGGCATCGAAATGGTGGCGCAGGTCGTCGGCAAGGCGGCCTACCACCGCGTCGCTATCGACGCGGCGGTAGTTGATGAATATGCGTGGCGTGTACGCTGTTCCCATGCGCGAAATCCCTCTGGAAATCGGCGCGCCCGGTGGATGGCGCGTGGATCTCCGAATAGTACCTTCATGGGCCGGAACGGGATTCGGGGGTTTAAGCCAATGGCCCGAGGGTCGGCGGCGTTTTTCCACTGCGCGGAAAACTAATTTACTGTCACCCTCTGTTCAAACCGGGGCGCGCTCCTTACAGTCTGCGCTCAGTGAACGATCGTCCAAGGAGTACAAATTGCGCAACCTCAACGAGGACACCATCACGCAGGCCGTGCTGGCCCGTCTCGCCACCACGCCCGACGCCCGGCTTAAGGAAATCCTGACCAGCCTGGTGCAGCATCTGCATGCGTTCGCACGCGAGGTGCGTCTGACCGAGGCCGAATGGATGAAGGGCATCGAGTTCCTGACGGCCACCGGTCAGATGTGCAACGCCAAGCGGCAGGAATTCATCTTGCTGAGCGACACGCTCGGCCTGTCGATGCTCACTGTGGCGATGAACAACGACAAGCCGGCGGGCTGCACCGAGCCGACGGTTTTCGGGCCGTTTTTTCTGGAGGAAGCGCCTCGCTTCGCGCTTGGCGATGATGTCGCCAACGGCGCCAAAGGCGAGCCCTGCCTGGTGCGCGGAACCATCAAGTCGCTCGACGGCACGCCGGTTCCCAATGCGCTCATCAACGTCTGGCAGGCCGACGCCGACGGCAACTACGACGTGCAGTATTCCCATCTGGCGCACCCGCAGGCGCGCGGCATTCTGAACGCCGACGCCGAAGGGCGTTATCACTTCAAGACTATTCTGGCCGAGGCCTATCCGATTCCGAGCGACGGGCCGGTCGGCGCCATGCTCGCGGCCACCAAAAACCACCCGTGGCGGCCCGCTCACCTGCATTTCATGATCGACGCGCCCGGCTATGAACGGCTGATCACGCATGTGTTCCGCGACCACGACCAGTACCTCGACTCCGACGTCGTCTTCGGCGTACGCTCTTCGCTGATCGCCGATTGGGTCAAGCTGCCTGAAGGCGGCTACAGCCTCGACTTCGATTTCGTGCTGAATCCGCTGCCTGCTGGTAAATAGCCGGTAAGGCCTCGGAGCACGCAGTGATCAAACACATCGTGATGTGGAATGTCCGCGGTGTTACGGCGTCGGAAAAAGCCCACGGCGTCGATCTGCTCAAACGCGGTTTTGAGTCGCTGCGCGGACATATTCCCGGGCTGCTCCACCTGGAAGTCGGTGTTGACGCGAGCCGCATCGACTATGCCTGCGACGTGGTGCTGTATTCGGAGTTCGAGACACAGGCCGCGCTTGACGCCTATGCCGTGCATCCCGAACATCTGCGCGTCAAAAGCGAACTGGCGGATTTGCGCACGGCGCGGCATCAGGTCGATTATGAAATCGGGCGGGGCGGCGCGCCCGGTGCCTCGAACCAGCAACACCGAGGAAACGCTCCATGACTGACGGTATGGGTGAAGACCTGAAAAACGAGGCGCTGGTCCGCCAGATGATCGAGCGCTGGGCCCTCTGGCGCGATGCCGGCGACTGGCAACGCTTTGCCACTGTCTGGCACCCGGACGGCATGATGATGGCAACCTGGTTTCAGGGGCCGTTCGGCGAATTCATCCGCGTCACCCGCGAAGGCTGGGACAAAGGCGTAAGTATTTTGCATTTTCTCGGCGGCAGCGCTGTGGAAATAGTGGGCGAGCGGGCCATCGCACAAACCAAGATGACGATTTCCCAGCGCGCAATCGTTGAAGGCGCCGAAGGCCCGGTGCTTTGCGACGTGCTGTGCACCGGTCGTTTCTACGACTTTGTGGAAAAGCACGAAGGGCGCTGGAAGCTGCTGCACCGCCAGCCGATTTACGAAAAGGACCGCATCGACCCGGTGAACCCGGCCGCCGCGCTCACGCTCGATGCGGTCAGGCTCGCGCAACTGCCCGAGGGCTATCGGCACCTGGCCTACATCCAGCTGCACATCGGCTATCAGGTCAAGCTCGATATGCCCATGCTCAAGGGGCCGGTGGTTGACGAGCTGTACCGCCGCGGCGGACGGTGGCTGGCCGGCGGTGCGCTCGAACGTTGAGCCGTTCGCGCCCCTGATAATCGCGACGCTTATTCGCCTCACCTGTTTATTTGTTTTTCTTGCCAGAGCATTCCATGAAAATCGACCAAGCCTGCCTCGACCAGCTTTTCTTCAACGCCCGCACCGCCAATGGTTTTCAGGACAAGCCGGTTTCGATGGCGCTGCTGCAAGAGGTGTATGACATCGCCAAGATGGGCGCGACGTCGATGAACACCCAGCCCGCACGCTATGTGTTCCTCATCAGCCCGGAGTCCAGGGCGCGCCTGATTCCGGCGCTGTCGCCCGGCAATGTCGAAAAAACCCAGGTCGCGCCGGTAACGGTCATCGTCGCCACCGACAATAATTTTTTTGAGCACCTGCCTGCTGTGTGGCATCGGCCGGGCGCCAAGGAAATGTTCGAAGGCAACATGCCGCTGGCGCAGGCAACGGCGGTGCGCAACAGCACGCTGGGCGGCGCCTATTTCATGATCGCCGCGCGCGCGGTGGGTCTGGACTGCGGACCGATGAGCGGCGTCGATCTGGCCAAAGTTAATGCCGAATTTTTTGCCGACGGCCGCGTGTCGGCAAACTTTCTGATCAACCTGGGGTATGGCGACGACAGCAAGCTGTTCGACCGTAATCCGCGGCTGTCGTTCGGGCAGGCCTGTACCGTGCTGTAAAGCAATTTCCCTGGTGTTTGGCGCTTGGCGCCTGGCCTGTGTGTTCCCGGCATCGTTGGCTATAAATCAACTGGAGACAAACCATGTACTTATTGAAGCGGATTCTGGCGACCGGCGCGATTGCGGCCAGCGCCATCACCATGCTCGCTGCACCCGCCGCCGCGCAGGCACCCGCACCGCTGCGCATCGGCAGCACGCTGTCGCTGACCGGGCCGCTGGCTACGACCGCGCTGACGCACAAGCTGGTGGGTGAGATTTACGTCGAGCAGCTCAACGCCAAGGGCGGTTTACTGGGACGCAAGGTCGAGTGGCTGGTAAAGGACGACCAGTCCAAGCCCGAACTGGCGCGCACGCTTTATGAGCAGCTGCTCACGTCCGACAAGGTCGATCTGCTGATGGGGCCTTATGCGACCGGCAACATTTTGTCGGCGATGGGCGTAGCGCAGCGCTACAACAAGGTGCTGGTGCACCACACCTTTGGCATTCCGTCGCTCGCCAAGTACGACATGCAGTTTCCCGGCTGGTCGATGGGCGCCGACCCCGGCGCCACGGTGCCCAATATGGTGTTCGACGCGTTGGCCGCATCGCCGAAACCACCCAAGACCATTGCCATCGTGACCAGCAAATTCCCTTCGGTCTATTTCTTGTCGCAGGGCGGCCGCGAGGTCGCGAAAAAGCGCGGCTTGCAGGAAGTTCTGTATCTGGAGTGGGATTTCGGCAACCGTGATTTCGGACCCATCGCCGCGCGCGTAAAGGACGCCAAGCCTGATTTGGTGTGGGTGGGGGGTATCGGTCTGGAAAGCAACATGCTGCTCGACGCGATGAAAAAAATCGACTACACGCCGCCGCAGCATTTCCACCTTTATCCCGCGCCCGGCCCGATGACCAAATCGCCCGATGGGAAAAACGCGTTGTCGGTGACAATTTTCGAGGAACACGCACCGTTTACCAACAATCCGGTCGCCGCCGCTTTTGTCAAGGTCTACAACGAGCGCGCGGCCAAGCTAAGCATGCCCGACACCAGCGTCGAAGTGCAGGCCGCCGCCTCGTACACGGCCTGGCAAATCCTGGAAGCCGGCGTTCGCGGCGCCAACAGCTTCGACGACAAGGCGATTGCCGCCTGGCTGCGGGCCAACCGCGTCGACACCATTCAGGGCCGTTTGCGTTTCGACGGTCCCGGCAATTACGGCGAGGACCAGATGAAGCTCAAGCAGATGCAAAACGGCAAGTGGGCGGTGGTGCATCCGCCGCAATTCGCCGCGCCAGGCGCCAAGCTGCAGGTCAACTAGTTCGCGGGCCGCGCGGGAAAATCGCGATGAGTTTTCCGAGTTTCAACCTGCTGGCCCAGTCGATACTTTCAGGCCTTTTCATCGGCAGCCTCTACGGCCTCATCGGACTGGGCCTGGGTCTGACCTGGGGCCTGCTGCGCCAGATCAACCTGGCCCATTTCGGCTTTGTTTTTCTGGCTGCGTACATCAGCTACCACATGGCGACGGTGTGGAAGCTCGACCCACTGCTAGCCCTGCTGCTGCTGCCGCCCGTTTTCTTCATTGTCGGGGTCGGCATGCAGTGGCTGCTGGCGCTTTTCTCGATTTCGCCCTTCAATTCGTTGCTCGTCACCTTCGGCATCACGGTGGTGATCGAAAGCATTGTGCAGGCCATCTGGACTGCGGATTTCAGGCGTCTGGAATCGCATTACAACGATCAGAAATTCAATGTCGGCACGCTCTTCGTTCCTGTGCCGGAGCTGATCACGCTGGTCATTGCGGTGTCGCTGTCGCTGCTGATCTGGGCCGCCATGCGTTACACCGACCTCGGAAAGGCATTGCGCGCAATGGCCGAAGACGGACCGATCGCGTCAGCCTTCGGCATCAACCAGAAGGGCATGTCGCTCATGCTGGCCGGAGTTTGCGCCGCGCTTGCCGCCGTCGCCGGTATCTGCCTGGCGCTGACGTTCACGCTGACGCCGTCGCAAATCTTCGCCTGGGTCGGTGTCGTCTTCGCGGCCGTCATGCTCGGCGGGCTGGGCACTGCGCTCGGGCCGCTGGTGGC
>Ga0136611_10002437_pt1 | contig 12931 bp, 13 predicted proteins | sample AntDrymUQ2232306_2_FD_106645 | JGI IMG/M metagenome (GOLD analysis project Ga0136611, IMG submission 106645) | Polar desert sand microbial communities from Dry Valleys, Antarctica - metaG UQ223 (23.06) | ecosystem: Environmental > Terrestrial > Soil > Desert | place: Antarctica: Dry Valley... | reverse complement strand
TCTGCCCATGCCTCAGTCCACGCTCCCCATCGCGCGGGCCGCACCTGCTAGCCCCCGCTTGCGCGTCCGGGAGTGCGGGGGCTAGCAGGTGCGGCCCGCGCGATGGGCAGCGTGGACTGGGTCATGGGCCGCTCACTTTCGGTACAAGCATGCCCGAGTGGCGCCACGTGCCCGCGCGATTCATGAGGCATCGACCTCCAACTGTCGCGCCCGAAGCACCTCGTCGCGGAGGTGGCTCCAGACGTCGTACGACAGCTGGCCGAACTCGGGCGTGGCCCGCAGCTCGTACACCGACCGAGGCCGCGCGAAGTCAATCGGAATGTCCGCCTTCAACGTGCCGGGCCGCGCGGTCATCACCAGCACGCGGTCACCGAGCACCAGCGCCTCGTCGATCGAGTGCGTGATGAACACCACCGTCTTCTGGGATTCCTCCCAGATTTTGAGCAGCTCTTCCTGGAGCAGGCTCTTGTTCTGCTCGTCGAGCGACGCGAACGGCTCGTCCATCAGGAGAATCTCCGGATCGTTCGCGAAGGCCCGCGCGACGGACACCCGCTGCTTCATCCCGCCGGAAAGCTGGTGCGGGTAGGCGCGGCGAAACTGCGTCAGACCCACCTTATCGACGTAATACTCAACGATCTCGGCACGCTCGCGAGGGCCGACTCCCCGCCGACGCAGCCCGTAGCCAACATTCCCCTCGACGGTCATCCAGGGGAAAATCGATTGCTCCTGAAAGACCATCGCGTTGAGCGGCCTGTCCGAATCCCGATGCAACAGTTCGAGTGTGCCCTCGGTATGCTCTTCGAGCCCGGCGAGGATGCGGAGCAGGGTGGTCTTGCCGCATCCCGACGGACCGACGATGCAGCAAAACTGGCCGGCCGGAATCTCCAGGTCGATGTTCTGGAGTGCGATCACGCGGCCATCGCGGGACGAGAACACCTTGCCGAGCGCCCGAATCCGAATCTTCGGCGCGGCCTGGGCCGGCCCGCCGTACTCGATCCGCTCACCTGGACCGGTGGTCATGTTCCGCGGCACCTCGGGAACCGCACCGACGCCGGCGTCGTGGCGCGTGTGTCGTCGTGGGGCGTCCGTCCGTGAATGTACCAGATACGACGCGGTCACATTCGATGATGCCGTCCGAACCACCACATTCGGATGAAGCGTGCTCGGGAGCCAATGTGGCCACCGAGTCCTGGCGGGAACGGCCCCTTGCAGGTCCGAAACGTCGTGCGACCTGGAGCAAGGTGAATGAAACGGAAGGGCAGAGAGCCGCCGACGCGGTTCGGAGTACTAGAACATAAGTACGAATCGATGCGCCGATTGGGAGCTACGTTCGCGCGTGGGTCTCGCTCCATCCATCGAAAACTGCTCCCCGCATGGAGATGTGCCGGAGCTCATCCGGCACGGAGAGTCATGGTCCGGCGCAACTGAATGCTTCTCTGGGGAGGCTTTCGCTTGCACGCATCGATCCACAACTGGCTATCATACTATCCGTCTTGAAACTCAATCGAGACAATTGCGGGAGGTACGCTCGGCATGCCACAAGTACGCCAACACGACACCAGCGCCAAGATGAGGTTGAAGCAACGCACCAAGGGATACCAGGAGCGGGAGCCATACCGGCAGGCGATTGCGAGCCTCGCGGGCAGCAACACCGTCGAGCTTCTCCCCGAAGAAGGCGAATCGCTGCGGAAAATCAAGCTGAACCTTGCTCGGGCTGCGAAGGAAATCAGTATTTCCATCGGCTACGGCGAAACGCGGGAGGACACCGTGCTCGCCTGGCTCACGGACGGCGAGCCGCCGCGACGCCGGCGCGGGCGACCCCGCAAGAACCCCATCGTCGAATAGTTTGTTCGCGGCGGGCCGGGCGAGTTGCAGCCCGGCCCGCTACCCGTGCGGGACGACGAGCGTCTTGATGCCGCCGCGCTCGGCCGCGTTCGCGAAGGCCGCGTGAATCTCGGCGAGCGGGAACCGACGCCCCAGCAGCGGCTCGACGTCCAGGCGGCTCAGCAGCGCGACCGCTCGCCGAAACTCGTAGGCGCGCACGAACGATGCGCGGATGGTCAGCTCGCGCTCGAACAGATCGTACGGACGTAGGGTGATCTCCGCGTCGCCGGGCGCAACGCCGACAAGCACCACCGTCCCCCCACGCCGAGGTAGCGAGATCGCCATGGTCGCGGTGTGACTGGAGCCGACCGCCTCGAACGCGTAGTCTACGCCGATCCCGCCGGTCGCCCGCAGGAGCGCATCTCGCGGATCTTCCGATAGCGGATCGATCGTCAGGTCCGCGCCGAGCCGTTCGGCCAGCGCACGTCGTGCCGCGTCGGGCTCGGAGACGGCCACGAGTGCCGCGCCCGAGCGCCGCGCGAGCTGGGTCAGCAACAGGCCGATCGTCCCCGCGCCAATGACTGCGATCGTGCTGCCCGGACGTGGAGACGCCATGTCGAAGGCGTGGACGCAGCATGACAGCGGCTCGGCGATGGCACCGTACTCGACCGGAACGCCCTCGGGCAGGGAGTATGCCGTCTGCTCGGGGACGCAGTGATACTCCGCGAATCCGCCGATGGCCGGTGTCCGAGTCGGGCACATGTACGGTTGCGCCTCGCGGCAGAAGAAGCACGCGCCGCACGGCACGTTCGGGTCGATGGCGACGTTTGCGCCGACCGAGAGCGTCCGCACGTCCGGCCCGACGGCCACGACGATGCCGGACATCTCGTGCCCCAGAATGCGCGGCGGGCTGTACAGCGGGATCGAGCCATCGACGAGGTGCAGATCGGTCGCGCAGATGCCGCACGCGGCCACCTGAATCAGGATGTCGCGTCCTTCGGGCTGTCGGACCGGCGCGCGCTCGATCCGCTGGTCATCTTTTCCGCGCCACATCGCGCAGGTCATGTCGGCGGGTATGGTCATCGCGTCCCCAATCGCCATCGCGTGCCTATGCCAGCTCGCGGTATTGGCCGCGGAAGTACAGGAGCGGCGCGCCCTCGTTCGCGGCGCCGTCCTGGATCGCACCGACGACGATGGTGTGGTCGCCGCCCGCCAGCATTTCGTGGACGCGGCACTCGACGTGCGCGAGCGCGCCGTCGATGATCGGTGCGCCGGTGGCGGGACCGTCGCGGTGCGGAATTTCAGCGAATCTGTCCGGTGCTTTGCTCGCGAAGGTCCTCGAAACGTGCTCCTGCGTGTCGGACAGAATGTTCACGACGAACACGCCGGTCTCGCGCATGACCGGCAGCGATTCGGAGCGATTGTCGACGCTCACCAGACACAGCCTCGGCTCGAGGGACAGGGACGTGAAGGCGCTGGCGGTGAATCCGCGGCGCATCCCCTCGGCATCCTTACACGTCACGACGGTGACGCCGCTCGCGAATGAAGCCATAAGTTGAAAGAAATGGTCGCGTTCGACGGGCACCGGAGTCTCCCTGCTCTCGATACTCGCCCGGTGCGCCGCCCGGGCGGGGAGTCGCGGGCCACGGCATCGGACGGCGTCGTGCGACAGCCTACCCCGCCGCATCCCCCCGCTTCAAACGCCCCGATCGCGGCGCGGGTCGCCGCGGCGCCGAAGTCGCCCGCGTCGTGGGCGTCATGCTAGCCTGCCTCGACGCGCACCCAACAACAGCCAGGGGAGGACCAGGGACGTGCAGATCGACGGGCAGGTTGCCATCGTGACCGGCGCGGGAACGGGCATCGGGAGATCGACCGCGCTCCGGCTGGCGCAAGACGGCGTCGCGGTGGTGGCGGCGGCGCGCACCGCATCCGACCTCGAATCGCTCGTCGCCGAGATCGAAGGCGCGGGCGGTCGCGGCCTCGCGGTCCCGACCGACGTCACCGTCGAGGGGCAGGTCGAGGCCCTCATCAAGCAAACCATCGATACCTTTGGGCGCATCGACATCCTCATCAACAACGCCGGCGTCAATGTCCGTTCCTCGATTGACAAGATCACCACTGCCGACTGGCGCCTGATCCTGGACGCCAACCTCAGCGGCACCTTCTACTGCACGCGCGGCGTGGTCCCACACATGATCGCACAGGGCTCCGGCAAGATTGTCAACGTCGCATCGCGAGCTGGTCGGCGCGCCACGGCGACGCGTGCTTCCTACAGCGCGGCCAAGTTCGGTGTCGTGGGCTTCGGCGAGGCCGTGGCGCTCGACCTCAAGGACCACGGCGTGACGGTCAGCAACGTGTTGCCCGGCCCGATCCTGACGCCCTTGCGCCGGCGGTCCGTCCCCAACGAGGATCCGAACCTCCTGATTGGGCCGGAGGAGGTCGCGGAGGCCATCCTGTTCCTCGTCACGCGGCCGAGGGACGTCATCATCCCGGAGATCATGATCTACCCGCGAGCATTCATCTGAGCGGTTGAGGAAACGCGAGCCTGTCGTGTCATCCTGAGCTTGCGCAGGATCTACGGAGTGAGAATGTCCGTAGATCCGGGAGCTCAGGATGACATGTTCGTTGAAGGCGGTCCCATCATCTTCACGTTGGACCTGTACTATGGGGTGAGGACGAGATAACTCCAGTCGCTCGGCTCGCCCACCACGTTCCCCAAAGCGTCGAGGCCGGTCACCCGCCAGCGGTACAAGCCGGCCTCCCCTTCGGGATCGACCATCATCCGGCAGCTCGGCTCCAGCGAGATACCGCGCGAGACGCGACTCGTCTCAAGCGGCCCGCCCGCGCAGCGCTCGCGATCTCGCGCCTGCGATGCGTGGCTCAACGGCCCCGGCGGCACCTCCGCGTCGAGCGGCCCGATGTCGATCACGTAGCCGGCGGCACCTTCAATCGCGCTCCAGCGAATGTCAACGGCGTGGCGCGCCGAGCCGGCCAGGACTGCCAGGCCTTCCGGTGCGAACCCGACCGGTCGCACCCCTGGATTGGCGGTCACCAATACCCGACCGAAGGCGTGAGTCAAGTCGCGGTCCTCGGACACGGACCGGATGCGAAAGTCGCCGTACCCGCCGTACTGGCGACTCCGAAAGTGAGCGCCTGGCAGCTCGAACCGCACGGTCCGCCAGCGCCCGGTGTCTTCGAAGATGACCGGGCTCGACGCGGCGTAGACACCCTCGCCGGAGGCGGCGTCCTCGGCGCTGTCGTACTCTAGATAGAAGCTGCCCCGTCCCTCGTCAAAATACTCGACGCTGACCGTCACGTCGCGATCCTGCTCGATCCCGAGGCGCGGATCGACCGCGAACTGGAAGTACGCCGCCGCGTCGGCCTCCTCGTAGTGGGCCCGTGCCGCCGAGCGGCCATCCAGCAGTGCGTACGTTCCAATCTCTTGCGGGGCATCGGCGAGGCGGCGCAGGTAGCTTCCCTCGCCGGTACCGAGATCGAACCACCCGTCGCGCGCCGGCGTGGCGCCGAGTCGGTGGAAGAGCTCGACGTAGCGGCGCGTCGCGGTGAGCGTCTCGCGACCGTACTCTTCGGTTTCGGCGATCGCCGTGCCCTCCCAGAACTCGTTCCAGGTCTCGAGCACGAGCCAGCGCCGCCCGCTGAGCACCGCCGCCCGCAGATCCCGCGCATAGGTCCGCCCATCGTCCCGGTCGCGCACGTACCCCGGCCGCTCGACGATGGCGCGGTCGTCGTAGCCGGGGCCGACCGCCACCGTGCGCTCTTCGAAGCGCGGCCCATCGAGCGCCGCGCCCCATCCGAAGCGCGCTTCGGGCGAGAATGTGACGCCATCCTCCGCGGCGTGCGTCACCCAGGTGCGCTCGAAGACGAAGAGCGGGCGGGCGCCCAACCGCCCCTCCAGCATCTCGCTCACACCGTCCAGCGTGCGCTGGTCGAAGACGAAACGGTCGCCATCCTCAGTATCGGCGCGCCACACGAACACCAGCGGACGTCCGTCGATGCGCGCCTGATGGCAGACCGGCACCAGCGCGAAGTAGTCGCTGACGAGGTCCGCGAACGCGCCCATGCCCTCCTCGTCGGTCAGGTCGGCCAGCTGGGGGCGCTCCGGGAGGATCATCGAGTAGAGGTTCGTGTCGAGCATCAGCCCGATCGCCGGCGGCCGTAGGTGCTGCGCGAGCAGATCCTCGCGCGCGCGCACCATCGCCTCGAGCCCTCCGGTGGACCACGGGTCGGTCTGTCCCCAATACACCGCCAGGGCGACGTCCACGCCCACCTCGGACATATCGACGAACTGCTGACCGTGCCAGGCCGGGTCGCGCCAGTCAAACGGCTGTCCCTTGGGGGGGTGCAGCGTCAGTGCGGGGTTCGCGATGCTCTGTTCGTCGTACCAGTAGTAGTAGTACGTCATCACGAGCCGGTCGTCTGCGCCGAAGTTCGAGAACCCGCGATTGCCGTCGCATCCGTCGTCGGCCTCGGCCCACACGCGCGACGGCCGAACGGCGGTATCCGGCACGATGGATGCGGCGACAGCGAGAAGCACGCCGATCGACAGCGCGCGGGAGAGGTAGCGTCGCAACCACACGCGGAGGTTCACGGAAAAGTACACGCCTCGGGGATCAGGATACGGTGGCTCACAGGCTACAGGATTGTCTCGGGCCTCCGCATTCACGGCAGCGTGACGCGGCGCGAATATTGGCGGTCTGAGGTACGAAGGAGCGCGAACGGCACGTTGAGGCTATCGACAGTCTGATGTCCACGTTGAACCATCACCTGCTCAAACGACCGATGCGGCCCGATGTCTCACTGGCGTAACCCGACCTTGGTACGGCCGTTCCGTCATGCGGCCTCAGTCTCACGCTAGTCCGCGTGATGTACGCTGTCGCTCGCCCGTGTGGCGCGAGCTCGCGCACCGTGTAGTCGTCGGAGGATGTAGTGCCACTCGATCCGCAAGCCCGTGCGTTTCTGGATCTGATGAAGGCGGCCGGAATTCGGCAGGCCCACGAGATGACGGTTGACGAGGCGCGCGAGGCGTCGCTGGCACGGGTGCGGCTGGCCGGCGCCACGCCCATGCCCGTCGATCGCGTCGAAGACCTGACCATCCCCGGCCCGGACGGCGACGTCCCCCTGCGCCTTTTCGCGCCAGCATCGAGTGAGCCCTTACCCGTGTTCGTGTACTTTCACGGCGGCGGATGGATTCGCGGCAGCATCGAGACGCACGAGGCGGCCTGCCGTGCCCTCGCCAATCGGGCGGGCGTGCTCGTCGTGTCGGTCGGGTACCGGCTCGCGCCCGAGGGCCGCTTTCCCGCCGCCGCCGACGACTGCTACGCCGTGACCGCGTGGCTCGGGCGCCACGCCGGCGAGTGGGGCGGCGATCCGGCGCGGCTCGCGGTGGGCGGGGATAGCGCCGGTGGCAACCTCGCGGCAGCCGTGTCGCTGATGGCGCGCGACCGGGGCGGCCCGCCGATTGCGTTCCAGCTTCTCGTCTATCCCGTTGTCGAGGCCAACTTCGAGACGACTTCGTACATCGAGTACGCGACCGGCTACATGCTGACGCGGCGGGACATGCAGTACTACTGGGATCTCTATGCGCCGGCGGCCCATGACCGCGCCAATCCGTATGCTGCGCCACTGACAGCCGATCTGCATGATCTGCATGATCTGCCGCCCGCGCTCGTCATCCTGGCCGAGTACGACCCGCTTCGGTCCGAGGGCGAGGCATATGCCGAAAAACTCCGCGCGGCAGGCGTGCCGGTCGAGCTCACGATCTATCTGGGAATGATCCACGGTTTCTTCAGCGGGTTCGCGGCGTTCGACAAGGGCCAGCAGGCCATCGACCAGGCGGCGCGAGCTCTTCGCGACGCGCACGCCATGCGGTAGCTTAAGCCCGGCGACTCGCGGCGCCCCGGTCGTCCAGCGCCCCGATCAGCTTCTCGATGAGCTCGACCGGCAGCGGGAAGACGATCGTCTGATTCCGTTCGGATGAGATCTCCGTCAGCGTCTGGAGGTAGCGGAGCTGCAAGCCGGCCTCTTCGGTGTTGAGGATGCGCGCCGCCGCGGCCAATCGCTCGGATGCGGCGAGCTCGCCGGAGGCGTGGATAATCTTTGCCCGCTTCTCGCGCTCGGCCTCGGCCTGCCGCGCCATCGCGCGCTTCATCGTGTCCGGCAGCTCGATGTCGCGCACCTCGACCGCGGTCACCTTCACGCCCCACGAGTCGGTCTGCTCGTCAATCACGCGTTGGAGCTGATCGTTGATCTGCTCGCGGCTGGAGAGCAGGTCGTCCATGTCGGCCTGCCCAACCACGCTGCGCAAGGTCGTCTGGGCTACCAGCGACGTGGCGCGGGCGAAATCGAGCACCTTGGTGATGGCCGCGCCCGGCTCGACGACGCGCATGAAGACGACGGCGTTGACCTTGACGGTGACGTTGTCGCGGGTAATCGCCTCCTGGGCCGGCACGTCCAGCGTCAGCACCCGCATATCGACAATCACCATCCGCTCGATACCCGGCACGAGGATGATGAGGCCGGGGCCGCGCGCGCCGACCAGGCGCCCGAGCCGGAAGACGACGCCACGTTCGTACTCCTGGACAACCTTGACGGTCGCGCTGAACAGGAACGCCAGAAGCGCCAGGACGACGACCAGGAAGATCAGGCCCTCCATGGGGCACTCCTTTCGACTCGACGCCGCGCCATCACCCGCACGTCTCAGGGGTGAGGCGCCCCATCCCCAACAGTGTACGCCGAGACCGAGATCGCGTCCCCAGATTCAGGGATCCTGGCAAGCCTCCCGACCCTGGCGCCCATATCTTCCTCTCCCATGGTTTTTCCTACGTGCATCACTCAGCATCGCCCACGGTGCTCAGGCCCCCACTCCCCGGAGGACGCCATGACCTCGGAACGTGGGATCAGGGCCCACAATCGCGACGCTCGGCACTCCTCGGTCCCTGCCAAATAACCAAATTCTCCGAAACGAACCCATCCCGATCCTGGTCAGTCCATGCCGGTGGCCACCGGCGACCACACGGCTACCATGGCTCCCACACCACCCACCACGCGGCGCACGCCTCGCATACCGCCGAGACCAGTTTGTCACCCCGCCCGCGGTCAGCACCGTCCGATTGCCCTGTCGAGATGGCGGGAGGCCGAGCGCGGGCGCTTGCCGCGTATCACCCTCATCGCTACAGTCTCCGAGCAGACCATGCGCTCGGCTGCACGCCGGACGCCGGAGCGTAACAGCATGAGCGACTCGAACCCCGGGGCCGTGGCCGGTACGGCCGGCATGGACCGCGACCGCTTCCTCGTCGGCACCGACTGGCTCGCCGACCACCTCGACGACCCGTCCATTCGCGTCGTCGATTGCCGTTTCTACTTCGACGGGCGCGTCGGCCGCGACGAGTACGACACGGGCCACATCGCCGGCGCCGTGTACCTCGATTGGTCCACCGAGCTCGCCACGAAGCAAGATCCGATCGCGTTCAAGGTGGCGCGTGGCGAGCAGGTCAAGGCCGCCATGGAGCGCCTCGGCGTCGGCGACGACACCACCATCGTCGGCTACGACGACGAGGGCGGCCACTTCGTCTCGCGGCTCTGGCTCGTGCTCTCGCGCCACGGCCACGGCGAGCGGGTCAAGATCCTCGAAGGCGGCATCACGAAGTGGCAGCGGGAAGGACGGCCGCTCTCGACCGCGCCCGCCGCCGAACGCGCGGCGACGTTCACCCCGCGCGATGCGAACGAGGACGTGCTGGTCACCGCCGACGAGGTCATGCGGCTCAAGGACGACCTCAACACCGTGGTCGTGGACGTCCGCCGCCTGACCGAGTACACCGGCGAGGAGGTGCGGGCGAAGCGCGGGGGTCGCATCCCCGGCTCGACCTGGATCTTCTGGCAGGACAACCTCGACTGGGGCGGTGACCGCGCCTTTCGACCCGAGGCCGAGATCCGGGATCGTTACGAGTCGCACGGGGTGACGCCCGACAAGCAGGTGGTCGCGTACTGCCAGGGTGCCGTCCGCGCGGCGCACACGGCCATGACGCTCAAGATGCTCGGCTACGAGAACGTCCGCGTCTACGACGGGTCGTGGGAAGAGTGGGGCAGCCGCGACGATCTGCCCATCGAGACGGGCGAGTAGCCGGTGGTCTGCCCCTCCGCGTTCGTCTACTCGCCCGACTACCTCGGCTACAAGCTGAGCGCGTCGCACCCACTCAACCCGATCCGCCTCGCCCTGACCGACTCGCTGGTCGAGTCAGCCGGGCTTCTGGCCGATCCCTTGGTGGCGCGCGTCGAGCCGCGCGCGGCAAGCGAGGACGAGCTGCTCCTCGCCCACGACCGAGCCTACGTCGAGCGCGTGAAGGAGATCGGGAGGAGCGGCAGGCGCGCGGACCCATACCAGGATTTCGGCCTGGGTTCGTCGGACAACCCCGCGTTCCGAGGCATGCACGAGGCCACGTCGCTCGTGGTCGGCGGCACGCTCCGCGCCTGCGAGCTGGTGATGAGCGGCCAGGTGCTGCACGCCTTCAACCCCGGCGGTGGGCTCCACCACGCCAATCGGTCGCTCGCGTCGGGCTTCTGCATCTACAACGACGCGGCCGTCGGCGTGGCCTGGCTGCGGCGGCAGGGCGCCCGCGTCCTCTACGTCGACACCGACGCGCACCACGGCGACGGCGTCCAGTGGATCTTCTACGACGATCCCGAGGTGCTGACGATCTCGCTGCACGAGTCCGGGCGCTACCTGTTCCCCGGTACCGGCGAGCCGTCGGAGCGCGGCGAGGGGGCCGGCTTCGGCTACGCGGTCAACGTCCCGCTCCAGCCGTACACCGACCACGAGTCGTACGTCGAGTGCTACGACCTCGTGGTGCCGCCTCTCGCCCGCGCGTTCAAGCCGGACGTTATCGTCGCGCAGAACGGCTGCGACGGCCATATCCTCGATCCGCTCACGCACCTCGCCTACCAGACTCCCACGTTCGAGCACGTCGCGAAGCGGACGCATGAGCTGGCGCACGAGCTGTGCGACGGGCGGCTGGTGGCACTGGGTGGTGGCGGCTACTCGCTCTGGGACGCGGTCCCGCGCGCCTGGACGCTCGTGTGGGCGGCGGTGAGCGGGCAGGAGCTCCCCGACGCCGTGCCCAATGCGTGGCGAGCCCGCTGGGCCGCCGAGTCGCCCGAGCCGCTGCCGACCGCGATGCGCGGCCTGGTCGGCTCGCGGATCCGCCAGGCCGACGTGGCCGCCGCCAATCTACGCGTCGCGGCCGAGGTCGCCGCTCGCGGCCTCCCCAGGTGGGGCGATCCTGAGGTGCGTGAGTGAAGCCTGTACTGCCATCAGTTCGCGACAGTGGAACGGAGCAGTTGATTCTGCTCATTCGCGGTCAGCACGTCCTCCTTGATGCCGAACTCGCGGCACTGTACGGAGTGGAAACGCGTTCGCTGGTCCAGGCAGTCAGACGAAACCTCCAGCGCTTTCCGGCGGACTTCATGTTTCAGCTCACTCGGGAGGAGTTCGCCGCTTTGAGATCACAATCTGTGATCTCAAACACACGCGGCGGCCGGCGATACCCACCATACGCCTTTACAGAGCAAGGCGTGGCCATGCTAGCGAGCGTACTGAGCAGCCCCCGAGCGATTCAAGTGAACATCGAAATCATGCGTGCGTTCGTGCGACTGCGCCGCCTTATGTCCTCTAACGCCGAGCTCGCACGCCGCCTGGACGACCTTGAGCAGAATTACGACGCTCAGTTTCGAGCCGTCTTCGACGCAATCCGTCAGTTGATGACGCCACCAGATCCACCGAAGCGGCGGCTCGGGTTTCACGCACAGGAGGGACCATGAAGCCGAATCCAGTCAAGAAGATCCTTGCTAGCGGCGGCGTGTCGCTCGGCACCATGGTGTTCGAGTTCAACAGCACCGGCATTGCCCGGATCGCCGGGGTGGCGGGCGCCGAGTTCGCCATCTTCGATCAGGAGCATACCGGCTGGAGCGTCGAGACGATCCGCATGCTCGTCGCAACCTCCGGTGCGGCCGGCCTGGTCCCGATGGTGCGCGTGCCGAACGCCCAGTACCATTTGATCGCGCGGACGCTCGACGTCGGCGTGCAGGGCGTCATGGTGCCGCTTGTCGAGAGCGTCGAGGAGGCCCGCCTCATCGTCAGCTCGGCCAAGTATCCGCCGGTCGGCAGGCGCGGCGCGGCGTTCGGGGTCGCGCACGACGACTACGACAACTCGGACTTCCTCGGAACCATCACCAAGTCGAACGAGGAGATGTTAGTGATCGCCCAGATCGAGACGGCGAAGGGCGTCGAGCACGTCGATGAGATCGCCGGGGTCGAGGGCATTGACTGCCTGTGGGTTGGCCACTTCGACCTGACCAACTCGATGGGCATCCCCGGCCAATTCGACCATCCCAAGTACGCCGACGCCATCAAGCGCGTCGTGGACGCCTGCGACCGCCACGGCAAGGCGCCCGGCTTCATGCCGACCACGCCGGCCATGGCGGTCGATTACATCGAGCGCGGCTTCCGCGCCATCGCGTACTCCGGCGACCTCTGGCTCTACCAGAACGCACTCCGCGCCGGCCTGAATGAGATTCGGGAACGAACCTCGGGACGGGACTGAGGCTGCCTTTCACGACCCTCATCTCGGCGCTGCAACACCGTTGTGATGCCCCGCAGATTCCGGCCTGTCATTCTCGGGCTATCCCGTTCGTCGTATGGGCGAGCCGCAACGAGCGGTATCACGCGAGAGTGGAGAGCACCGTGCAGTACATCTTCTTGATCCACGCCGACGAGGCGAAAGACACGGCCTACGGCACGCCGGAGTGGTTCGCGCAGTACGGACCGTTCAGTCAGGAGGTCCAGGAGCGCGGCATCATGCGCGGCGGCGGCGCCCTGCACAAGACGAGCACCGCCACCACCGTGCGAGTCCGCGACGGCGAGCGCCTGGTGTCCGATGGGCCGTTCGCCGAGACGAAGGGGCAGCTCAACGGGTTCTACGTCCTCGAATGCGCCAATCTGGACGAGGCCTTGGGGTACGCCGCTAAGATTCCGCATGCGCAGAGCGGCTCGGTCGAAGTTCGGCCGCTCTTCGAGATGGGGTGAGTGGACGCG
>Ga0136611_10002436_pt1 | contig 12931 bp, 13 predicted proteins | sample AntDrymUQ2232306_2_FD_106645 | JGI IMG/M metagenome (GOLD analysis project Ga0136611, IMG submission 106645) | Polar desert sand microbial communities from Dry Valleys, Antarctica - metaG UQ223 (23.06) | ecosystem: Environmental > Terrestrial > Soil > Desert | place: Antarctica: Dry Valley... | reverse complement strand
CCGACGGCGAAGAACTACCACCAGCTGTTCGAGGCGGACGCGTTCGCGAACATCTACTGGAACACGGTCTTCGTCACCGCCACGTCGACCGCGATCGCCGTCGTCATCGGCACGATGGCGGGGTATGCCCTTGCCCGCCACCGTCGCTTTCCTGGCCGGCGACCGTTCGAGGCGACGCTCGTCCTCGTCCGTGCGCTCCCCGGCGTCGTGTTGATCGTGCCGATCTACCAGCTCGCGACACGACTCGACCTCTACAACAATCGTTGGGCCCTGATCATCATCTACGCGACGTTGAACCTGCCGTTCGCGATCTGGCTGATGACCGGATTCCTCGAGCAGATCCCCCCGGAGGTGGAGGAGAGCGCACGCACCGATGGTGCCAACGGCGTGAAGACGTTCTTCTTCGTGATCCTCCCGCTGGCCGCGCCCGGTGTCGTGGCGACGTCGATCTTCGTTGCACTCCTCGCGTGGAACGAGTTCCTGATCCCCGTCCTCCTCGCCGGCGAGGACTCGAAGACGTTGCCGGTCTACATCAGCGGGTTCATCTCGGCGCGAACTCTGGACTGGGGTCCCATGGCCGCGGCATCCGCCCTTGCGATCGTGCCGATCGCCGTGTTCACCGTGCTCATCCAACGACGGCTCGTCGGCGGGCTCAGCTCGGGCGCGGTCAAGGAATGACGCGCGACGCTCGACCGCGTGACCGCCACGAGTTGGTCAGGCGGGCGAACATCGAGCACATCCTGCGCGTCATCGGCGACTGCGGCCCTGTGAGCAGGCGCGATCTGGTCACGTCGACGGGGCTGTCGAAGCCGACGGTGCTGTCGATCGTGACCGCACTCGAGGACGAAGGACTGATCCGGGGGATCTCGGTGCCGTCAGCGGGAGTCGGCAGGACGCCCACGTTCTACGAGCACAACCCGAGTGCCGCGCACGTCGTCGGGATCGACCTCGGAGGCACGACCGTCACCGCCGCGGTCGCGAACCTCGCGGGGGAGGTCCTCGCGGAGACCGAAGAACCGACGTCGACGGCCGGTGGCGACGCGGTCGTCCGGCAGTTGGCTGCGATGGCGCGCGAGGTGACCCGTCGCGGCGCCATCCGCTGGAGCTCGGTCGACGCGGTGTCGGTCGGTAGCCCTGGCGTCGTCACGAACGAGGGCACGTTCCAGCTCGCCAGCAACGTCGCCGGCCTCGCGTCGACACCACTCGCCCGCGATCTGCGCCGCGCGCTGCGCACGCCGGTCAACGTCGACAACGACGTCAACATGGCTGCGCTCGGCGAACATCGAGTGGGCGTCGCGCAGAAGTGCGGCACCTTCGCGCTCCTCGCGATCGGAACAGGTGTCGGCCTCGGCCTCGTCGTGGACGGCCGTCTCGCTCGCGGCGCCCACGGCGGCGCAGGAGAGATCGCGTTCTTCCCGATCGGCGGAGACCCGACGACCCCCGAAGCGCGCGAGAGAGGCACGCTCGAGATTGCCGTGTCGGGATCGGGCGTGCGGCGCATGCTCATCGAGGAGCTGGCACGGCACCGGTCCCCGGCGCTGACGGCCGACAGCACGGCTCGAGACGTGTTCGCTGCGGCGGGCAACGGTGATGCGGCTGCTGTCGCGGTGGTGTCGCGTCAATCCGAGATCCTCGCCCACGCTCTGCTCGCGCTCGCCTCGATGATCGACCCCGAGCTGATCGTGCTCGGCGGAGGAATCGGATCGAACCCCCACCTCCTCGAGCCGGTTCGCTGCGCGCTCGACCGGGTCGCGCCATGGCCGGTGCGCATCGAGACGTCCGCGCTAGGACCACGTGCGGGCGTGATCGGCGCCCTGCATCACGCGCTCGCATCGCTGCCGCAGATCGAGTCGCACCGTGTGAGTGCGCGCATGCAGGAGTCGTCGTGACCACGGCGCCCACGATCGGCCAGCCGTTCCGATGCGAGGAGCTCGGCGCGCGCGACGTGCTCGGCTCGATCGGCGCCTACACGGTGTGCGTCAACGATCCCCCCTGGGACTCGGTCGCCGAGACGCTCCCTCCGCCGTCTCGCGTCGTCATGTCCGGTGACATGGAGCTTGCCCACCTCGAGGCGGTCGCCGATGTCCCGGACGACGCCGATGTCGTTGTCGGGTTCGGCGGCGGAACCGCGCTCGACACCGCGAAGTTCCTCGCGTGGCGGCAGGGCAAGCGGCTCGTCCAGATCCCGACCATCACCTCTGTCGACGCAGGCTTCACCGATGCGGTCGGCGTGCGCGTGGACGGACGCGTTCGCTACGTCGGCAAGATCGTCCCCGAACTGGTCGCGCTCGACATCGCCCTCATCTGCGCCGCTCCCAAGCGCCTCAACCGGGCCGGGGTCGGGGACATCCTCTCCTGTCACACAGGGATGTTCGACTGGCGGCTCGCGGCTGCTGCCGGACACGGACAACCGCTCGACGAGCGGCTCCTCGCACTCGGAGCCCAGCTGCTCGATGAGCTCGAGGCGGCGACCGCCGACATCCGTGCCACGACCCCCTCCGGCGTGCGCTTTCTCGCCGATGCCTATCGAAAGATCGGAGCGGCGTGCGCCGCCGCCGGCCACAGCCGGTTCGAGGAGGGGAGCGAGCACTTCTGGGCGTACAGCTACGAGCACGCGACGGGTGCACACCCCGTGCACGGTGAGATCGTGTCGTTCGCGGTGTGTGCTCTCGCGCATGTGCAGGGCAACGACCCCGAGCGCGCGTTCGACATTGTCAGGCGGGCGGGCGCTCGAGCCCACCCCGCCGATCTGGGGATCGAGCCCCGCGTGTTCCGCGACTGCCTCATCGGCCTCGCCGCGTACTCCCGTGCGGAGGGCCTCGACGTCGGCGTCGCCGACCTTCGCCCGATCCCTGCCGACGTCGCCGCCCGCGCGTGGGACTTCGTCTGCCGGCTCCCACGATCAGGAGGGGACTGAATGGCACGGATCGCCTTCGAGGGCGTCACCAAGGCGTTCGAGGACGGCACGATCGCAGTGGACGGACTCGACCTCGAGATCGCCGACGGCGAGTTCCTGGTCCTCGTCGGGCCGTCGGGGTGCGGCAAGACGACCTCGCTGCGGATGGCGGCTGGGCTGGAGGATCCGACTCTCGGGACGATCGTCATCGGCGAGCGCACCGTCAACGAGGTCCCGTCGCGATCGCGAGACATCGCGATGGTCTTCCAGAACTACGCGCTGTACCCGCACATGACGGTCCTCGACAACCTTGCGTTCGGCCTCCGCATGCAGAAGGTCGACAAGGCGGAGCGCCGGCGCCGCGCCGCCGCCGCCGCCGATCTTCTCGGCATCTCCGACCTGCTCCACCGGCGCCCGAAGTAGCTGTCGGGCGGGCAGCGCCAGCGCGTCGCGATGGGGCGCGCGATCGTTCGTGACCCCCAGGCGTTCCTCATGGACGAGCCGTTGTCGAACCTCGACGCGAAGCTACGCGTGCAGATGCGCGCAGAGATCGCGAGGATCCAGAAGCGGCTCGGCACCACGACGCTCTACGTCACGCACGACCAGATCGAGGCGATGACGATGGCGGACCGAGTGGCCGTCATGCGCAAGGGCGTGCTGCAGCAGGTCGCCGCGCCGCACGAGCTGTACGACCGGCCGGACAACCTGTTCGTCGCGGGGTTCATCGGGAGCCCGCCGATGAACCTGTTCAACGCCCGGCTCGTCGAGACGAGCGAAGGGATGGCTGTGACGTTCGGGTCTCTGAGCCTCAGCCTCGCCGGACGCGACGAACTTCGAGCGCGAGCGGATCCGGACGTCGTGGTCGGGATCCGGCCCGAAGACGTCGAGGATGCGGAGTTCGACCCCTCGGCGCCGGAGGACCGCCGGCTGCGGGTCGTGGTGGAGCTCGTCGAGCAGCTCGGCAGTGACGTCCTCGTCCACGCCGTCACCGATGCCACTGCGGCGTCCGGCGAGCAGGTCGCAGAGGCGGTCGAGCGAGATCACGCGACCACGCTGCCGGGCGCTCCGCTGATCGCGCGCTGCAACGCGCGCAGCCGCCCACGGCTCGGGTCGACGATGGAGCTCACCGTCGACACCCGTCGCATCCATCTGTTCGACCCCGAGACGGGCGAGCGACTCCGACCGCACGTCGAGTCCGTTGGAACTCCCACAGGCGAGCGATCGACGACGACGTGAATCGTCCGCTCGACCTTCAGGCGTCCACCTCGCCGTCAGCGTTCGCAGCAGATCCGTCGCGATGTGAGCACAGCCCACGCCGGCGATCAGTTCCGTCGTCACGTCGCAGATCCCTTTGACGCCCCGGGGTCAGCCACACCGCCGTCGCCGGTGAGCTCACGTCTTCGGACGGGTCACGGCCCATCGTTGTCGGCCAGCCACGACCAGGCGGCTGAGATCTTCAACGGCAGCCGCCTCCGATCCCCCGGCTGACGAGAGCTTGCTGGAATGCGTCGGTTCGCGCCGGCACACTGATGGATCGGCCTGATCTCCCAGCTGTCGAGGCGACTCCTTTGCCGCGGCCCATGAGCGACGCGTGGGTGGCCCAGCCGAGCCGGACGGTGGTCCCCATCGCCTCGCACGGCGACAGCCCGACCGGGCCATAACCTCGCGCATATCAGTGCGGGTTTTCTTGCGCGCCCTGCCCCTTGCCCCTCTAGCTCAATGGAAGAGCAGCGGACTTTTAATCCGTTGGTTCAGGGTTCGAGCCCCTGGGGGGGCACCACGAAGTCCCAGCTCAGACGCTATTTCTGAGCCACGGCCGAGTCGCCGCTAGAGTCCGTGCCGCGAATCTGCCGCGAAAGGGACGGTTCGAATGGGGACGATGCGTGAGCGAGTGCCGGGGACATGGGAGTTGATCGTCTCGGCCGGAATCGATCCGGCGACGGGTCGGTACCGGCGGGTGATCCGCACGGTGAAGTCGACGTCGAAGCGAGAGGTGAAGGCCGCGCTCGCCGAGCTCGAAGTCGCGGTGGCTGCGGGGAAGGTGTCGCCCGATGACCCGCCGTTGGCGGAGTTGCTCGAGCGGTGGCTGGAGCACATCACCAGCCTCGGCCGGGCGGACACGACGCTGTACCACTACCGCCAGTACATCGACCGCGAGATCGGGCCGGCGCTCGGCACGATCCGCCTGTCGAGGTTGAAGGCGCTCGACATCGACCGGCTGTACACGAAGTTGCGCAAGCGAGGGTTGGCGCCGGCGACGATCCGTCAGATCCATGCGATCCTGCGTGCCTCACTGAACCAGGCCGAACGATGGGGACTCGTGCATCGCAATGTGGCCAAGCTCGCGTCGGCACCGTCGCAGCCACAGCGAGAGCAACACCCGCCCGGCGTCGATGAGGTGGTGGCGTTGATGGACGCGGCGAGGCGGGTCGATCCGCTGTTCGGGCTGTACATCCGGGTGATGGTCGCGACCGGCGCGCGCCGCGCGGAGGTGTGCGGCCTGCGGTGGAGCGATGTGAACTTCGACGCCGGCGTGATGACAGTCGAGCGCAGCTACACCGTCGTGCCTGGCGTGCGCGCCGACCGGCCGACCAAGACACGCTCCGCACGCAAGGTCATGCTCGACCCGGTGACGCTCGATGATCTGGCCGACGGTTGGCGAGACGCGAGGGAGCTGGCGGAGATGTGCGGGATGGACATCGAGCGACGCCGGGCGGGCTACATCTTCGCTGCCGATCCGACGGGGGCAACCGCGTGGCGACCGGACAGGGCCAACGCCCAATGGGTCAAGGCGCGCAACGACGCCGGTCTCGGACGGACGGTCCGTCTTCACGATCTGCGCCACTTCCAAGCGACACAGCTGCTCGATGCCGGCGTGCCGGTCCCGACTGTCGCCGCTCGTCTCGGGCATTCCGACGGGACGACAACAATGAAGATCTACGCACACCGCACCCGCCGTGCCGATGAGCAGGCGGCCGCGGTCGTCGCCAACATCTTCGCCGCTCACGACGAGGGAACTGACGCCCGAAGCTGACTCTTCGTCGCAGCCAATGAAAGGGCGGCGCCGGGGTGTGAAGTTCGTCACAGGCTTGTGGCGTCGCGTGCCGTTTCGTGTCGGCCTGTGCCACCCCGTGTCGGTCAGTTCGCGAGCTCCCCGCGCGGGCAGCAGAGCGACCTTGTGATCGGAATGACAGCGGTGTAATACCACCTGGATGAGGTCGTCGGACTCGTTCGCGAAGCCAGCGGAGGTTCGTCCGTTGCCGACGATCGACAACCCGGCGCGAGCGCTTCCGATCGGCTGCGCTCGCGCGATCGAGCTCGCTGGCGGGTGCATGGCGACGGGCGCGCCGATTGGCGTCCGGAACCGCCACGGATGGATCGGGTGCGGGCTCGGTGGGTGGTGCGAGCGCTTGCCGGGTCGATCGGTCTCGCGACAGACGTCCACTGCGTGCGCGGTCCGCCGACTCGCCGACGGCGGTCTCGTGAGCGCGATGCAGCACGGCGCCGGCACCGGCACGTTCGACATCGGCACCGACCGCATCGCAATCGCCGATCACGTCGCCGTCAACGCGTCAGCATCGCCGACCCGCGCTCGCGTCGCTCGACGCGACCGCGTGCAGCCGTCAGTCGCGATCGAGTCCTGAGGCATCACCCTGATGAACTCCCGCCAGAGCGACCCCCATGAATGACAGACAGGTGCCCGCGGGCGGGAGGGGTTGGTCCCGATGATGCGCGTGACGACGTTGTATGCCGGCACTGCGGCGGCGACGGCGAGCTACTACACGCGCTATCTGACGAATGCGCCGGGCGAGGTCCCGGGAGTGTGGCAGGGAGCCCAGGCCGCCGCGCTGGGACTGTCGGGCGAGGTGTCGACCGAGGCGCTCGAACGGCTGCTGTCCGGTCACCACCCGACCAGTGGTGTGCAGCTCGGTCATCCGCTGATCGATCGGACGTTGTCGAACGGGAAGGTGATCCGGGCGGTTGCCGGGTTCGATGCGACGCTGTCGGCTCCGAAGTCGTTGAGTGTGTGGTGGGCACTGACCGGTGACGAGGTTCTCGCCGAGTGCCATGACGTCGCGGTGAACGCGGTGGTCGCCCATCTGGAGCGGTTCGGGGCGACGACCCGTGTCCGCTCGAACGGGTCGCGGTTGCACCCGGACACGAACGGCCTGACCGTCGCCGGCTTTCGTCAGACGACATCACGGTTGGATGACCCGCAACTGCACACACATCTCGTCGTCTCGGCGAAGGTGCAGATGCCCGACGGGCGGTGGTTGGCGTTGGACGCCCGGTTCTTGAAGCGTCATCAGCGGATGCTCGGCGGCCTGTATCAGTCGGTGCTGCGCGCCGAGCTCACTCACCGCTACGGGGTCGCGTTCGGTGAGATCGTCAACGGTCAGGCCGAGATCGCCGGCGTCCCCGACGAGCTGCTCGACCAGTTCTCGAAACGGACCGTCGAGGTCGACGCGGCTTTGGAGGCCAAGGTCGCCGAGTTCACCGCCCGTGAGGGTCGCGATCCGACACGGTGGGAACGGGCGGTGCTCGGAAGGGAGGCCGCGGCTGATACCCGTGGTCACAAGACCGGTCATGGTGTCGCCGATCTGCGGTCACGGTGGCGCCAGGAGGCCTCCGACCTCGGGATCACACCCGAGTTGCTCACCGAGTCGATCGCAGAAGAGGCCCGTGAGGTCCCGCTGGTCGAGGCGGTGAGCGTGACCGACGTGATCGACCAGCTGTCGGCGAAGGGGTCGACGTGGCATCGGGCCGACGTCGTCCGGGCGATCTGCGACCTCCAACGCCCACGACCCGGCAATGACGGGACACGGTGGGCGGCGATGTTGGAGCGGGCGGCGGATCAGGTATTGGAGCACTGCGTCGACCTCGACCCGCCGCTCGACCCGAACACACCGCGACGCAACTCTGATGGCCGGTCGCTGTGGATCGAACCGGTCTCCGCGCACGTCACCAGCGACACGATCCTCGCCCAGGAAGAACAGATCCTCACGTGGGCACTCGACGCCCAAGCCCCTGCACCGTCCCCGTCGACGACGATCAACCGTGACGGGTTGGATGTGCTGCAGGCCGATGCAGCTGCGGCGGTCGCCGGGAGTAATCGGCTGGTGTTGATCATCGGTCCCGCGGGCGCCGGCAAGACCACCATGCTGCGCGCCGCCGTCGACGATCTCCACCGACAGGATCGTCCGGTGTTCGGGATCGCCCCGACCGCGAAGGCGGCCCGTGTGCTCGAAAGAGAGACAGGCATGCGATCCGACACCGTCGCCAAGCTCGTCTACGAGTGGTCCCAACCCGACCGGCTACCGCACCCCGAATGGCAACTGCAGTCCGGCACGTCGCTGATCGTTGATGAGAGCGGGATGCTGGGGACCGCCAACCTTGCGCAACTCACCGAGCTCGCCAACTCCCAACACTGGCGACTCGTGCTCGTCGGCGACCCACAGCAGCTGCAAGCCGTCGGTCGTGGTGGGCTGTTCGCCGAGCTGTGCGCCACCGGACGCACCGTCGAGCTGCAACACGTCCACCGCTTCAAAGAAAGCTGGGAGGCAGCAGCGTCCTTGATGCTGCGACACGGTGACACCCGCGCCCTCGACCACTACCAACGCCACGGTCGGATCCTCGCCGGCACCCTCGACGAACACCTCGACACCATTGCCGACCACTGGCGCACCGCCCTCCGGCGCGGTGCGACCACCGCGATCACGACCACCACCAACGACCACGTCGACAAGATCAACGACCACATCCAAGGGGTCCGCATCGACCGGGGCGAGCTCGACCCGACCCGGTGGACGTTGATCGCGGACGGCGAGTACGCCCACGAGGGCGATGTGATCGCGACCCGCCGCAACGACCGCCGGCTCCACACCGACCGCGGCGACAGTGTCCGCAACCGCGAGCTGTGGACCATTGCCCACATCGGCGACACGGGCGATCTGACCGTGACCCAGATTGATGGACACGGCACCGTCACGTTGCCTGCCGACTACGTTCGCGAGCACGTGTCCGGCTCGGCTACGCGGCGACCGAACCGGGCAACCAGTCCGACACCGTGGCGACAAGCCTCACCCTTGCCACGCCCGCCACCACCTGCCGCGGCCTCTACGTGGCGATGACCCGCGGGCAGGACGAAAATCTCGTCCTCGTCGTCACCGACACCCACGACATCGCCGAAGCACGCGACGTCCTCGACGGCATCCTCGCCTCCGACCGCGCCGACACCCCCGCAGTCACGCAGCGCCGCAACCTCGACCTGCAGCAACCGGGACAGCAGCCACCACAGCCACAGGTGAAGCCTCGTTGTGAGATCCCCGACTGGTTCGAAGACCTCCGAGCCGAAGTCGCCGCGGAGCTTGCCGCCACGCGCAAGGAACACCTGGAGGCGACGACACGACGCCAGCAACACCCCGGCAAGCTCGAAGCCGCACAACGACAGATCGACATCGCCAGAGCGGCCGCAGCCCCGTTCGACAACGCCATCCGCCGCGCCCGCCAGCAACGCGACGCGGCCGAGCACGATCGACGTCAGTCAGCCCAGGCCCTCGCCGGCGCCCAACGGTTCGCACGCCGACCCGCGCGCGAGGCACTCGCCGGCGCCGAGCAACGCCTCGCCAACGCGCAGGCCCGCGTCCAGGCCGCCCTCGATGAAGCTGGACCAGCCCAACGAGCGCTCGCGAAAGCTGACCGCGCCCACGACGCCATCCGCGACAACGACTTTTACGGCACCATCCTCGACGGCTGGGCACATCGCACCGGACGAGTCGAACAACTCCAACAGCAACAAGCCCTCGCCGGCTGGCGCAGCTGGGCGACCGGCGAACCCGTCACCGTCGACCAACTCGCCACCGTCGCCCGCGCTCTACACGTCGACCTCTTCCGAATCCCTTACGACAACAGGTACGCCGCCCTCGAGGATGCGATCAACACCTGGACCTCCCTCCGAGGCATCGACATCTCGCCACCGCCCGCGCACGGCCACGAACACGCCCGACTCGAACCATCCGGGCTCGAAGTTGGCATTTGACCTGCTCCGCCGAGCGCCCCGTCAGTCCAACGAGGTGCGCCCCGGAATATCTACAGTTCGGCGCCACCCGGACCGGTGCCAGCCGTATTGTCGGGACACGTGCCGAGGCGACGACGGGTGCTCATCATCATTGCTTCGGTCGCGACGCTTGTTCTCGGACTGGTCGCTCTCCACGATCTCGTTCTGTACCGGAGATTGAGCGTCCTGCCGTCCGAGCACTGCCGCGTGTCCGAGGCTTCCGCAGAGGATCGTGGTCTCCAACCTGGCGACCTCACGACGAGCGAAGCCGACTCGGGCTGCCGAGAAGGCGAGGTACACCGCTTCTCCACGTCCCGATGACGGTGCCGAAACCAAAGTCCGCAACCTCGGCGCGAAAGACGCCGACCGCCTCATCCGGGAGGGCTACTGAGCCACGACAAATGCTGGGGGCGGCGCCTCCGACTCACGCGCCCGTGGGCCATACGTCCGCGTCAGGCAGGGTTGGCACGCCAACGTTGACCTGTTCGCTGAAGTATGCCCGCGTGCCATCCGCGAAGTGGAACAGCAGGCGATACGTCGCGGGCGCGGTCTCCGCTGCGATGTACGTCGCAAAGACACTCATGCCGGGGACTTGATCGTTCGCGACAAGGTCGAAGACAACGCGATCATCTCGCAGAACCTCAAGGCGTCGAACGCGATCACTGGCTGCCGCGACGAGCTGATGGTCTCCTACCTCCCCGGTCATCTCTCTCTGTCCTGAGATTCCCAGCAAGAGGGGGAACACGACTGTCGCTTCGGTGCACAGCGCACTCCCTGTCCCAACGAACGCAAACTGACGTGCGGCCGTCAGAGCGCACCGTCACGTCGAGACTCTCCAGCACCCATTCTCCCTCGGTTCCCGTCAAGTCGAACGCTGGGAAGTCGGCGGGCTTGAGTGATGGCGCATCCGACGGCGGCTCGGATGTCTCGGGCAGCGGTGCTGCAGCCCGTTCGGCGTCCGTCGCAGGGCTTCTCGGCGCCGACTCTGGTGACGGCGAGGCGACGGTGTCAGGCATCGTGTGGCTGGAGGTCGACGTCTGATCGACTTCGCTCGATGGTGGACTTGATGACGACGCTGCGCCGCCATCGACATCTTGTGTCGTCGGTTGCTCAGCCCCGCAGGCGGCTGCGATCAAGACGGCCGCGGCGATGCACAGCCAGCTACAGCGCGTTGAAGTTTTCACAGTATCCACCCTCCCACGTGAATGCAGACCCGACGATCGACCGCCCCGGTCCAGCGAGCACCTGGTTCCAGAATCCTCCTCCGTAAGCGGTGCTGGTGTTGACCGTGCACGATGACGTGCCGGTGACGCAGGAGTAGACATAGCTCGTTCGGAACGGGCACGTGCCACTCGAATACGACTGCGCGAACGCGTACGACCCGTAGTTGCCGTGGGCAAGCGTTCCTGTCACGCAGTCCGGAGAGGTATCGACGCTCGCAAAGTTCGTTGCGTGTGCACGGTATCCATGATTGAAGCTGGAGTGCCACACGTCGCAGGAGATGAGGCCACGCGCGGCAACCGTAGCGTCGCAGTAGAGCTGCTCGGCTGTGCGGGAGGATTGTTCCTCTCCTGCCAGCGCCGTCGCTGCGGAGGACCCGATACCGACGATCACCACCGTGAGCAACAGTGCAACCTTTGCGTGAAGCGAAGTGCTCATGATGAACAGGATGTGCTCCGAGTGGCTCCCGGCGACACTGATGGCCAATAGCTCTGTAGCGGCGCCTCTATCAGGCCGTCATCGTCGAAGGGAGCGCGTTTGACAACCGGGCGGACGGTCGAATTCCTCGCCCGGCGTGTATCAGCGATGTATCAGTTCGTCTGATACTTCGCCGTGTCGGCTCGTGCCGGTGCGTCCGGCGACCGTCGCGAAGTACCAGCTCAGCGGCATGATTCAGTACTGGCCAATACGAGCCGAACACGCCGAATTACGCCTACGGATCAGACCGGCGACAGAGCTCGAGCAGTTGTCGCTACCTCCACCTACCGACTTGTTTCGTAGCCGGTCATGCGTTGATCATCGCCCCCATCGGCGCAGCGCAATGCTGGATCTTGTCCTGGTGGATCCCGCACCGGGCGCTGAATCGGACCGTCCAGGCTCGGTAGCCTGTGTGTATGGCGCATCACGCCCATGATCTCCCCGCCGCACCCGTCGTCGACATCGTCGACGACGGCCTGGCGGATGTCGACATCGCAACCCGATTCGCCGAATGGTTGTCCGAGCTCGACTCCGTCGCCACGGTGAAGCTTCCGGTCAGCGCTGTCGATGAACTGCGAAGCGCCTACGCCGACGACGACGTGTGACCGCCACCGTTGTCATCGACGCATCTGCCGCCGTTGAGATGATCGTGCGAACCGAGGCCGGGGCCCAGCTCCACAGCTTGCTTCCCGCGCGGGCCGTTCCGTGGGTACCCGATGGGCTTTTCGACGCCGAGGTGCTCGCAGTCCTTCGACGATGGGACCTCCGCTCGAGTCTTTCCGCTGAGCACGTTGCCGCCGCGTTCCACCGTCTGAGCACCTGGCGGCTGAGACGCGCTGCCGTGTCGACCCTCACGGACGAAGCCTGGTCAATGCGTCACAACGTCACCTTCACCGACGCGTGCTACGTGGCTCTCGCCCGGCGGCTCGACGCTCCCCTGCTGACCACTGACGCTCGCCTCGCCGCAGCGCCGGAGCTCGGCGTCCGGATACTGGGAATCACGTGACGGTCGTGCAACGTCCTTCCCCGAGGCCATCCGATCCCCGGGCAGTCCGTTCGCGGCGGAATCTGCGGCGCGGCGCACTGGGTCGTTGAACGGGGAATCCGAAGGCCCTGCCGCGAATTCTGCCGCGAAACGTGCCGACACTGGTCAACACCGGACGTAACATGCCGGCAACCGCACCTGTACTGAGCAGGTCAAACAACACCAGGCAACACTCGCTGACACGGACAAACGACGACTTTTAATCCGTTGGTTCAGGGTTCGAGCCCCTGGGGGG
>Ga0136611_10002435_pt1 | contig 12932 bp, 12 predicted proteins | sample AntDrymUQ2232306_2_FD_106645 | JGI IMG/M metagenome (GOLD analysis project Ga0136611, IMG submission 106645) | Polar desert sand microbial communities from Dry Valleys, Antarctica - metaG UQ223 (23.06) | ecosystem: Environmental > Terrestrial > Soil > Desert | place: Antarctica: Dry Valley... | reverse complement strand
TACCTGCTGATTTTGGCCTGGAGATTGCCGTTTTAGGCTCATGACTGACGCGGCGAGGGTAGGAAGGACCCATTCTGGGTCTGAAACTGCCTCAAGCTCGCTGGCTTAGCGGGGGTTTCCCCTTAAATGTCGGGACCCCAGGTAGAGCGCATATTCCAGCCGGGCAGCCGTCTGGGAGATACTGCGGGCGCAACTCTGACCGAGGGGCGCGGCTTCGGCCTCCACATCGCGAAGGGCATCGTGGAAGCCCACGGCGGTCGAATCTGGGTCGAATCCCCCGCAGACGCTGGCGCCAGATTCTGCGTGCTCCTGCCGATCACCGGCGTCGCCGAATTGGCAGGGCCCGAGCGTACTCAATTGCCTCGCGCGGTGACAGCAGGGGGGGTGCCGTCCCAGACCAGTTGATACCCGAACCCTCGTACCGCCACAAGCGCGGGAGGGCGGCCCGCGCCAGCGTTCAGCTTCGCGCGCATCCTGCGGATGTGGACCTGGAGCGAGCGGCCGATCCCGAGATCATGGGTGCCCCAGACGCGTTGTGCCAACTCCGTCGATGGCACCACATCATTCGGCTGCTCTGCAAGGCAACACAGGAGACGGTACTCCATCGGCGTGAGATGGACCGGTTCCCCGTCCACCGTCACGTCGTGTTTTGCCCGATCGATCGTGAGCGTGCCGATGATGCGAAGACTGTCTTCTGTGGCAGGGAGTCGGCTCTGCATCGCCGGACGTCGTAAGGCGGCGTCGATGCGCGCTTCCAACTCGTCAGTGGAGAACGGCTTCCGGACGAAGTCGTCAGCACCGAGCTTCAAGGCGAGTACGGCGTCCTCTGGTCGCTTCGAGGCGGTGCAGATGATGATGGGCACCTCCCAACGTTCCCTCATATCGGAGCAGAGCACTAATCCGTTTGTGTCGGGCAGCATCAGATCCACGATGATGAGGTCGGGAGTGACCTCCTTCTCGATGGCCTCAGCCTCAGCTCCAGTGGTGGCGTGCCAGACAGTATGGCCCCTAGCTCGGAGCCGATCGCGGAGCATCCCCGCGATTATCAGATCGTCCTCGACGAGCAGAATGGTGGCGCCCCTAGTCGAGGTGACATTCACCGAACTGCGTTCAGCCATGGATGTGCCGCAGGCAGCAGCTGGGGGGTCACCGTCTAGTCACCGTTCCTCGTGAAGTCCAAACGGTAGACAGGCATTGTCCGTGCCAGCGTGCACTTGCAGTGCCATGGAGGGACCTCGTGGCGGTTCAGCCCCCAGATGCTACGTGGGGCACCCTCGCCGCCACACGCCTTACGTCGGCTCTCCCACACCACCGTCGCAACGTCCCCCAGGTTCGGGTGCCTCCCGGCCGAGCCGGAATGCGCGCACGAACTGGTCCAGTCGCGGGTCGTCGGCCGAGTCGAGGTACAACTGCTTGCTCCAGGCCGAGGCGACAACGGGTGCTGGCAGGTCGGGGTAGGGGTAGGGGCTCACGAGGATATGACTCTGGCCGCGTGCGAGCTGCCGTAGGATCTCGACTTGCTCTTGGGCCAGATCGGGCTGGTAAGTGATCCACACCCCGCCGTGTTCCATGGAATGCACGGCGGTCTCGTCGAGGACCGGAGCATCGTAGAAGCCACAGTTCTGCCAGGCCGGGAAATGGTTCCCACCCACCGGTGGCGTTTGGTCATAGGCGACCGGTGTCCGGACGTGCGTCCGCCCGATGACCTCGAAGGTCTCGACGCCGGCCGGCTCGGTTGCGGCCGATCCGGCAGTCGCCAGGTTCAGCTGCGGAGTCCACAGGAAGGCCACGGCGGCGGTGGCGGTGACCCCACCGAGCGCACCGACCAGGCGGCGGCGCGGTGTCTGTTTGCTCCAGCCCCAGGCCGACCGAATCAACATCCTGCCGACGCTGTAGAAGACATAGCTCATCCCCACCAGTGGCAGCGCCAGAAGGACCATCTGGAGGACGGCTGCTGCCATTCCCCCGAGATCGCTATGGGCCTGGGCGTAGGAGAAGTCACTCGCCAGGAATTTGAAGGAACTCCAAGCCATGCCGATGATGCTCGGGGCGGCCCGGAACATCGGGAACAACACGAGCGCGAGCACTGGGATGGTGATCACGATGTACGCCGCGAATACCACCTTGACCCATGGCTTCAGCGGGGGCAGCTTGTTCGCCCGTCCGCCGGGGATCGGCAGGACGCTCCGCATGAAGGCGCCCATCTGCGAGAAGAAGTCAGGGATCCCCGTGAGGTCGGCGAGCGCCCAGTAGCCGTCAAACCGGACGAAGACGAGGCACTGGTAGACGATATCCAGACTGATGGCCAAGACAGCAGCGAGCAGGAACTCGAACCCAGTGACCCAGTAGAGCAGAATCAGGCCGAGCGCAAAGATGAGATGGAAGTAGAAGCCTCCCAGATCGCCACGGACCCTGGCCCAGCGGTCGAGACGGTAGCCATCGGTGAGATCGGTGTAGAGCACCGGGTAAAACAGGTAGAGACCGATGCCCATCTCACGCACCTGGCCTCCGCCATACCGGAGCCCCGAGGCGTGGCCAAACTCGTGGAAGACGCCCGAGATCACCATGATCCCAGCGAGGAGTGGCAGCAGCGCCGGAGAGTAGACGACGGCGGTCACGGCCCCTCCTACCCCGTGGACGCCGTACAGCCATCCGTGCGCGACCGCGATGGCCGTGAGCATTGGCACGAGGATAAGCGGCGTGAAGAGCAGCTGCAGCATGGACGTGATGGGATCGATGACGCGGGGGCCGATCGTCCTCGCACGCAGGCTGATCTGGAGCGGCGAGGCTCCGCCACGAGGCAGTGGCCCGGCAGCGTCATCCCCCGTGGCGAGGAGACCCAGCGGCACGAGCTTGGCCTGGATCAGCCATTGGACGTGCTCGACCTCGACGCCCCAGGCCGTCGCCGCCGTTACCCGCTCCGCGATCTCCTCGAGGGAGCGTTCCCCGTTGGCCTGCTCCGCGACCCGATAGAGCAGCTCGGTCAGTTGGATATAGCGCCCATCACGACGAACCAGCCATTGCTGGTCAACGAAGCCGCTGCCGCGCAGCTCGCCGACCAGCTCGACATCCTGCGCCAACCGCGGACGGGCCACATCGCCGACCGTCGGAGCGGTCGGCGGCTGGTCCTGCGGGGAAGCGTGATCGTGTACCACCTGAACGCCCGTGTGCCTCATTGTTGGTCACTTCAGCGATAGTTACGTCAGCGAACAGCGGCAGACGGGGTGAGTCGGACTCACCCCGTCTGCCACCTCAGTACCTGTCGCGCATCCCGTTGTTAGCGGGTCAGCTTCTGGAAGGTCTTATGGCTCACGTCTGCGGTGCAGCCGGTGCCGGTGCTGCTGCTCGCCGCAGCAGCAAGGACCGCCGCCACGCTGATGTTACAGACATTCGCCGCGATGCCGATCGGCACCGCGACCGCAGCCTGATTACCAGACAGTACGTCGATGAGGATCACGTTCACCAGTGCCGGCATCCGCCGGTCCGGCAGCTCTAGCGCCACCTGCGACTCGAGCTCCTCAAGGGCCAGCAACTTCTTCTCTACCACTATCCTTCTCCTACGGTCGCTATTCACGACCGTTATTGATATGGCACACCGTTGCTTCGACTATTCGCCTCTGCTGCGGCGTCGCCTACAACGATAGAGAGCACGGGCGTGACCAATCTGGGACGCTAAAAACGACTGTTCCCGTAATTAATGCGTACGGTTTGCGTAAGGCGGGATCAGCCGGCAGAGGGTCAGCGACATTCCAGGTGGGCTCCGTGTTTTCCTTATTCACCCTTGCCCTACAAACCAAGCCACGTGAGTGGCTACGTATTTGGGCTATATCGCTATCGCTGTCAATCGGCGTTGTTAGCGGTTGATGGCTACCTCGTCTGGGGCGAAGAGCGAGGCCTGCATCAGTGTTGAACGACGCCGGCGTCGTCGCTGTCGTCTCGGTAGCTCGATCGCCAGTCATCCGGGTCCAGCTCCAGCAGGGGCGGCTGGGGCGACTGGTAGATCGTTTCGAAGACCCGCTTGGGGGTGACCTGGCGGAAGTGTCGATGATCCCGCTGGTAGGTCACGCCATACCTGGCCAGGGGCTCCTCGGCGAACTGGATCGTCACCTCTTCCTCGGTGACCCAGACTGATGCTGGTTCATCGGCCAGGCCGCGTTCCCCATAGAGACGCCAGTTGCGGAACCGCACGTAGCCTTGCTGATCCACGCGGCGGGTGCTGAGGATCGGGGCAAAGCAGCGCGCGAGGTCCTCGTCGCTGAAGCTGCGCCCCTTCATCCAGTCCAGCACCGCAGCTGGGCTGCGCCGACCATCCTGGCGCTTCAGGTGTGCCCAGTGTTTCTGGCTGTTGACGTCGTGGACCCAGGCCGCGTGGCGCTGGAGCAACTCCTCCCAGGTCTGGGCGCGCTCGAAGGAGTAGTCGGACATCCGACGCTGGACGGTGAAGTTCGTCTCGATAGAGGACTGCCCGGGCTGCCGGCGCTGGATCTGCTCCTTCTGGATCCCGAGTGCAGCGTAGATCGCCAGAGCCCGCTTCGCCTTGAAGATCCTCCCGCCGTCGCTCACGATCGCCTCAGGTGCACCGTACTCGGTGACCGCCGAGAGGAGCACCTACAGATACGCAGGTTGATCCTGGGTCCGCGAGATGGCACTGCCGACGATGAAGCGGCTGTAGTTGTCCAGGATCGTGATGCTGTAGATGTTGCCGCCACCGAGCTGATGGACGTCGATGTAGCGGACGTCAACGGTCCAGTACTGGTGACGGCGGTGAGCCTGGAAGGGCATGGGCTTCGGCTCACGGGGCTTGGCCTCTGGTCCGCGCAACCCGTACAGCTTGCGGTTGCGGGCCAGGATCCGTCCACAGGTCCTGTGACTCAGGTGGATTCCGAGTTGCTCGAGGGCGGCGTGGATCCGGAACGCGCCCAGCTCCGGGTTCTGCTGGAGTTTGCGGACCGCCTCCACCATCCGGAGGTCTGCTTTGTAAGTTGGACTCAGGCGGGCGTGGGATTTGGGGTCCCAGTAGTAACGGACCAGAAAATTACGGTCGGCGAGGTCAGGGCCAGAGATCTGGTGTGCCCAGCACGTCAGGATCGCGGAACGAGTGAAAACCACCGTTGGCGAGGTCTCTTTTGAGCACGAAGTCGAGCGCTGCGCCTGTTCGGTGATCAGAACGTCGATGAGCAGAGGGTGGCCACCCGCAGCACGGTTCCACCGATACGCGGCGATAACGGTGGAAAAGCCGACTTGGAGTATCGGCTCGCTCGAGTACCAGGCTCCGCGCTAGGGGAGCTGCGTTCCACCCATAACCTGGTGGTTGCATTCCTGGTGAGGCCCGCTCCGAAGCGGCTTCGGTCGACCTGGTCTTGGCCGTCCGAAGCCGTTTTCACACCTGGGTAGTCGCATCTCATAACTCCGCCCAGGAACCCACCGTAATTTTTGTTCCGTTACTACTGGGACCCCGTTACCGCCTTATGGCGCATGCACGAGCCTGCATCTGTGCTAGATCGACTCTTCCTGCGGTTGCGCTTCAAGTGCGAGTGTCCTGTGCCCGTCACGTTCGCGATACACAGAGACCAGCTCGATGACACGCTGGGCGTCGGTCCCATAGCGCCTGAGCGCGGAGCGGGTTGCGGAGCTCTCGGGGTCACCATCGGCGCCTAGTATGCGCAGGTAGCGGCCAGCGGAGAACAACGAGTCGGCGAAGCCGCAGATGTCGACGATTCCGTCGTCGTTCGCATCAACACCCACCTGGGCGAACGTCGCCGGCTTGAACTGAAACGGCCCCATGGCTCCCGAGCCCTCCCGATTCACGATGCACGAGTCCGGCGAGGCGCTCGACTCAACCTGGTGCAGGGCCTCCAGGAGCACCGGACTGATCTCATACGTGTCGGCGGCCAACCGATACCAGAGGGTTGGACGGACTCTGGCTGGCGGCTGGACCGCAGGTGTCCACATCACCTCGGCCCCGCCTCGCTCGCTGATGTCCTCGTCCTCGCGAATCAAAGCGACCTCGTTGGAGCGGGAGGCGATCACGCGCTCCGATGCCAGATCCGCCCCCACCCTCTCTGCTCCGGCGGCGGTCGTCGTCCCGGTGGCAGTGCTGCTACCCAGCAATAGACCGATGACCACGAAGCCCCACATGCGGCGTCCCCAGCTCCCCCGCACGGCTGTGGCACGCACCGCTTGCGCCCGTCGTTGGCCGCGTGTGCCGACGCACGCGGTCGTTCGTCGCCAAGAGTTGCGGTGCATGCTTGCTCCAGATCCACACGTGTGTGCAGGTAACGGAGCCAAGCAGAGATCGTGCCACTCGAGTACACTGGCTGCTGCCTTTCAGCGTGTGTGATGCGTACGAGGAGCGTGCTGATGTCCAGGCGCTCGTGAAGGATCTGCTCACGCCGCTGCTCGGTGCTGTTGGTGGTGTGCCCGACTTCTCCGCTCTCTTCTTTACGGTGAATGGGAGTCGCTTCCTGATCGGCGACTTCATCAATGCACTGCTCTCGTTCCTGATGATTGCCGCCGTGGTCTATTGGGCCGTCATCCTGCCCGTGAACACGCTGATGGAGCGCATGAAGGGCGAGACCCCGGTCGGTCCGACGACCCGCGAATGTCCCCGCTGCCTCAGCAAGATCCCACAAGCCGCCCGTGGCTGCGCATTCTGCACGGCGGACGTTGAGCCCGTGTCGACCGATGGAGCGACGCACCTCGCGCCGGTCGCGCGAGCACGAGAGCGAACCAGGAAGCTGGACGAGAGCGCTGACGACGAGCTCAAAGATGCGCTGAAGTCGACCAGGGATGAGCTCAAGGGAACGGCGAGGCCCACAGGCTCCAGTGTGGACCGTCAACCGGCCCAGTTGGAAGAACCGTAACAGGCCTAGCGGTCTTCTGGGGCAAGCTCGAACCGACGCCCGAACTTCTCACCACTCTGGCCATAGCTCCAGCGCGCTCTCACGTTTGGTGCATGGGACCATTGAGGCAGCCTGGCCGTGCGCGTCGGTGGCCCGTCAGGCTGTGCCGACGGCGGCCAGGGCTGACACGTACTCCTCTACTGCTCCGCTGGCGTGATCGTTACGGACCAGTTGCAGGTCGTACCGGCACCCGTGATGCGGTACCCGCCGCGCGGCAGGCCGGTCACCATGGTCATCCCACCGATCGCTCTGCCCTCCAGGATCGTTTTTGAAGGTCCCAGGGTTCTGAAGACGATCGGGGAAGACCCCGGCTTCGATTGCAGTGCCGCCACGAAGGTACAGGCGCGTTCGTCCGGCTGCTTCTGCGCGTCCCAGGTGACGCGATAATCGCCACCAGCGAGAAGGAACAGTTCGGTCCGAGCATCGCCAACACCCTGGCGCGTCTGTTCCCGATCGGGCAGGGACAGAGAATCACCGACGGGGCCTACCTCCGAGGCACGGAGGCCCGAGGATCCCGTGTTCGCCCGGGCGAGGACTTCGCGGGCCATGTCGTCGCTCGACCGGCCGGGCAGACGATCGCGCATGGTCCACGGCATGGACTCCGCGTCCTCCCGACGATCGGATGTGAAGGCACCCTGACCGAGCAGGCTGCCTCCGGACGGATACCCCAGCCCCGTCCCAACCAGCAGCGCAAGCACCAGGGCCAGGAGCGTGGGCCAGAGGCGGGTCGCCGGGAACGAGTCGACGACGGAGGATGAGCCGGGTGTTCGAGACCGAGCATCCCCGCGCAGCGACGCCAAGTCAGTCATCACGGCTGCGCGTACTGTGTCGCCCCGCGTCCGATACAGCCGGGCCAGCCAGACGAGCGTGTCCGCGTCGCAAGCGCCGGCCCGCACGTTGGCTAGCAGCAAGGTGGTGGCCTCTTCAAACATGTGCCACCGCTCGAACGTGCGCGCGAGCCCGCGTCGGGCGACGATCTTCTCTGGTTCGATCCCCTCCTGAAGATCTGCGAGCCAGTCCTGGAGCAGCGCGCGGTCGGGGTCATGCCCGCCGCGTTTTCTGGCGCTCGAGGGAGCGGGGACGGCCGCTTGAGGGGCCGTCCCCTCGGGCACCCCCTCATCGCAGTCAGGAATCGGAGCGCTCGGGCGACGCAACGTTGGTAGTGCGGAGTCGCTCGTGCGTTTGAGCGAGGGACGCCGCAACCATCGCGCTGGTGGCCGACCGGAAGTGGACCCGTCCAGGCTCTGCCGCCTTCCTGGGCCAACGTCATCGACGCTCGGACCGGCCGTCGCTGTCATCGTGCGGATACTCCGGGTGTCGGACAACGTGTCAACCGCATTGACAACATCCAATGTACCGGACGGGAGCGCCGGCCGCCCGTCGGCATGGCTCTGGAGCGGCTCCGGACAGGGTTACTTCGCGCCGGCCAGGAGCGTGATCGCCTGGGCAGCGCGGATGAACTTATGCTCCGCTATAGATCTTCAGGAAACCTTCTGGAAAATTCGCGTGTCCCCTCTCCTGGTGCAGGGCCGCCGGATTACAGAACATTATCTGACGATCTATAGCTGGCGGGTAGTCTTGACCCCGAACGCCTTCTGGAGTGCCTCGGTATCCGCTTTGCTCACGCTCTGCAGCGCGTCGATGGGCAACTCGGCCAGTTCCGAGAACTCTTTCTGCTCGTGCGCCTTGTCTACATACTTCGCTATATCGGCCATGGTTGTCTCCTCCCGCAATTCGATTCAGCGGCTGCGTGCCGTCATGGTGTCTAACGTCGCCACGCCCCGCATGCAAAAAGTACAGCAGCTCGCGGGCATGGGAATCTTGCCCAAGCAGTGCGGGCACGCACGGGTCTTCGGCCCGACCGACTCGTCCGACTTGAAGCGGTCCATCACCCCCGGCTAGGAGCAGCGCAGTCATGGCTTCCCGCTGGCACCGCTCTTCGTGGTGATGCCGCCACTCTTCTCGGAGACCGTATCCTTGCTGGTACTGACGCCCCAAACCCAGCCAACGCTCTGGCTGCACATAGCTGCCATATCGGTGGCGACGAGCTGACCAGGAGGATCAAGAGGACCAGGCTCTGCCATGAGGCCCGCTACGGCCCTCCAGCGGCGTCATCCTGCCAGCGAAGCAGCACGTATTTGTAGCCAAGGCTCTGACGGGGTTTGCCTGCGTTCAGCCTCGTGTGTGGCCGTACCCTGCACATCCTAAACCAAAGCCATGGTGAAACCGGCAGGGTCAACGCGGTAGGGTGTGACTCACTTCTGTAGTCCTGGTCAGAGGGTCATCGGCGTCCGACTAAACCCTGCCTGAGCCAAGACATCTCCCTGTCCGGGTCCGCCAACAGGCCATTTCCCCTCGACTCGGGCAGGTTCCACCAGATCTACAGAAGTGAGTCACACCCGCGTGACCGCGCCAGAAACGACGCAGCCGGAGTATCCTGTGCCAGCAACGCTGCCCCCGCCTACGGGAGCGCGGGATCGAGCGCGGATAACGAGCCGATGTTGGACAGCCTGACCCAGCGCGCCAAAATAACGCCAATCGGGCGGTTCGCGACCGCCTGGGGAGAGTTGCGGGCTGGCGAGGGCGCCATCCTCATCGCCTGGCAACTGCTGTTCTCGCTGTTTCCGCTGGTGATCGGCATTCTCTCAATTATCGGGCTGGTGCTCCGCAACCCCGAGCGGCAGGCTGCCATCGCCGCGTCGATCAGCCAGCAGTTCCCCGAGCAGGCCGGTGATCTCGTGGCCGTCATCACCGAAACCCGCGACCTCGGCGGCATCTTCGGAATCATCAGCGTCGTCGGGTTGCTCTGGAGCGGCTCGAACCTGTTCGGCACAATGGGGACCGTGTTCGACCGGTTCTACAGCGTGCCCGAGCGCAGCTTCGTGCAGCAGCGGCTGGTCTCGTTCGTGATGATGGCCGTCTACGCGGTGCTCGTCACGGTTTCGATTGCGAGCAGCAGCCTGGCGGGCATCGTGGTCGGCCTCTCGAACGACGTGTTACCGTTTAAGATACCGAATTTCGCGTATCTGGTCGGCTGGGCGCTCTCGCTGGCCTCCGCGATCCTGATGTTCCTGTTGCTCTACCGCATCGTGCCAAACGCCCCGATCAAGCTCTGGCACGTTTGGAAAGGCGCGATTCTGGCTGGCATGCTCTTCACGGCGCTGGCCCAGATATTCCCCCTCTACCTGCAGTTCCTTGGCGCGGGCTTTGCGACATATAAGGCGCTTGGTGTGTTCCTGCTGCTGATGACGTGGTTTTACTTTCTGGGCATGATCCTCTGTGCGGGCGCGCTGCTGAACGCCCTCCTGTCCGGCAACCTGCCGACGCCAATCCCCAGCGCCGCTCGCGAGGCTACCACCCGCGTGAGCGCAGGCCGTCCAGCCGACGACGCGCCGGGCGGCACGGTGAAGGTCGTCCTCTGGGCGGGCCTGACGGCGTCCGTGACCACCCTGACGCTGCTCGTGACCCGGCGCATCGCCGGCAGCCTCTGGCGGGCGCTGACCCGCCAGGAGCCGCCGAGCTAGGAGACTGGGTCACGGGTCGTCCAACCGGTTGTGGGTAGCAGCACCCGTGACCCAGTCTCCTAGGCCTACGCGGCACGGCTGTCATGTTGATCAGCCGCACCGCCGGCTTGGCTATCGGAGGGATATCTCCGGGGTCACGAAATCGGCCCCGGTTCCGGTGCCATCGGGCGATCGTCCATGCGTGAGGGTGGCCTGGGCGGCGCAGATGGCAGCGTGCTCTCCAGGCGCTCCGCCGTTGTCGCCACGCGACCAGCCTTGACCCGTTGCACCCAGGTCTCGAGTTCGCGCCCGGCCACCTCCCGCCCGCCAAATCCGAACGCGATAGCCGACGCGACCGCGATCGCTCCGAGCAGGAGGCCGAAGGCGAGATTCACGATCTCGTTCGCGATGCCCATCTGACGCAGCGCCATGGCCGTCGCCAAGGCGATGATCGCTACACGCCCAATCAGAGCCAGGAGCTCCGCATTGGTCGTACGACTCGTGCGGATGAGATCAGCGGCCAGATTGGCGAGGTAGAGCCCGACGGCGAACACGATCAGGCCTAACACGATCTGACCGCCGAGCTGGATGAACTGGGCGAGCAGATCGGCGAGCACCAAAAATCCAAGCAGACGGACCGCTTCGACCGTAGCAAACAGCATGATGGTAACCAGCACGAGCGATCCGACCAGATCAGCTGGTGTGCGGGCACCGACGGTTGGCGTGACGGTGGCCAGACCCAGGCGGGACGGCAGGGTATTGAAGCCTATACCGGCCAGCAAGTTGCTAACCAGGCCCGAGACGAGTCGACCGACGACATACGCGATCACCAGCACCACGGCTGCGGCGAAGATGTTGGGAATCGCCGCGAGGAACGTGTTGAGCATGTTGGTGGCCGGCTGGGTCACCGCGTCGATCTGCAGCGCGTTGAGCGCGGAAATGATGACCGGCAGCAAGATGAACAGGTAGACGATGAGGCCGAGCAGGCCCGAGATGCTCTGTCCACCCAGGAGGCCGCTCAATCCGAAGCGCTCGCCGAGGCGATCGACGCCCGCGGCCGCTAGCAGGCTGGTGACGATTCGTCGGACAATCCGAGCGACGAACCATCCGATGACCAGGATCAATGCCGCGGCGACGATGTTCGGGAGGTAGCCGAATACCTTGTTCAGCAGCTCTTGCACCGGCGTCAGGACACCCTCCAACTGGAGGGTGCTCAGCACGGCCGGGAGGAAGAGCAAGAACACCAGCCAGTAGACGATATCGCCAAGTGTCTCGCCGAGCGAAAGCGGCGAAGCGGTCGTTGACGTCGCTCCCGCGGGGCCTGTGGTCGCGGCGACTCGCGGCTGCGCGATCTCGTCGTCGCTGGTCAGGCGACGCAGGCGGCGATCGACACTGTTCCTGCCGAGTACCCCGACGACGACCCGCCTCAGGACCGTCGCGACAAGCCATGCGACCAGCAGGATGACCCCTGCGCCGATCAGGCGCGGCAGGAAGCTGAGTACCTGCTGGAGCAGCGCATTGAGCGGCGTGCTGACGGCTGCCAGATTCAACGCCTGGAAGACGCCGACAAAGACGAAGAGCATGATCAGCCAGAAGACGACCGTTGCAACGCCATTCTCGACGTTGACGCCTGAGCTACCTACGGATGCCGCGATCCTGTTGTCGAGGCTTGTTCGGCGAAGCAAGCCTCGCACAGCGGCAGCGATGATCTTCGCGACGACAAATCCAACGACGAGGATCAAAAGCGCTGCAAGAAGACTGGGAAGGAAAGCTACGATCGTCACCAACTGTTGCTGCAGTAGCGTACCTATAGATCGTCAGATAATGTTCTGTAATCCGGCGGCCCTGCACCAGGAGAGGGGACACGCGAATTTTCCAGAAGGTTTCCTGAAGATCTATAGATCGTTCACATGACCTCCTAAGGGTCGTCAAAGGACTCCTACCCGTTCTTAGTCCGCCCCTCTCTGCCTATAGTGGGTGAGACACGCGAGACGAAGTAATTAGTGATGAGGGTGGAGAAGGAACTGAGTCCATGACGTCTCAGAACGGCTCCATCGACGGCAAAGACCTGGCAGTCACTCCCAACGGCGTCGGTCGGCCGGCCCCTGAGGTGCCGGAGCGACTGGAGCGAGCGCGCCGGCGGCAGTTCACGGTTGGCTACAAGCTCCGGATGTTGAGCGAGGCCGATGCGGCGCGGACGACCGGCGAGATCGGCGCTCTGCTGCGGCGGGAAGGGCTGTACTCGTCGCACCTGGCGGCGTGGCGGCGCCAACGCGAGGAGGGGATTCTCACCGCGCTGAGCCCTCGGCGGCGTGGTCGTCCGACCAGTTCACCCGAGCAGCGAGAACTGGCACGGCTGCGTCAGGCGAACGAGCGGCTTGAGCAGCGCCTGGTCGCGGCCGAAGCCGTGATCGAGATTCAAAAAAAGTCTCGTTCCTGCTTGGGCTGGTCGAGCCGAGCCGTCCGAACGACGAGCCGTCCTGATGGCCAGTGTCACCGACCTGGTGCCCGTCGTCGGCGTCGCTGC
>Ga0136611_10002434_pt1 | contig 12933 bp, 10 predicted proteins | sample AntDrymUQ2232306_2_FD_106645 | JGI IMG/M metagenome (GOLD analysis project Ga0136611, IMG submission 106645) | Polar desert sand microbial communities from Dry Valleys, Antarctica - metaG UQ223 (23.06) | ecosystem: Environmental > Terrestrial > Soil > Desert | place: Antarctica: Dry Valley... | reverse complement strand
GCCATCCTCCGACGATCCGGCGCCACCAACATCGCTGCTGCCCTCCGCACCTTCGCCGCTCGACCAGCCAACGCCGCCCTCCTCGTCCTCACGACTGGCCGTCTCTGATGAAAAGGCCCTGGCATCGGCATGGTCAGCTTACCTTCCCTCCCGCAGCCGCCGCAGGAACGGGCGGATCAGGCTCGTCTGGCGCGCCTCCTCCAGCAGGAACGCGTCGTGGCCATACGACGAGCGCAGATTGCGGTACGCCACGTCCGCGCCGCTCGCCTCCAGCGCATCGGCCAGCTCCCGCGACTGCGCCGGCGTGTACAGCCAGTCCGAGCTGAACGACAGCACCAGATACCGCGCCCGCGCCCGCCCGAATGCCCGCGCCAGCGACCCTTCGCCGTACGTGGCCGCCAGGTCGTGGTAGTCGATGGCGCGCGTGATCGCGATGTACGCGTTCGCGTCGAAGCGCCCGACGAAGCTCGCGCCCTGGTAGCGCAGGTAGCTCTCGACCGCGAACTCCGGCGTCAGGTCGTAGCTGTAGCGCTCCTTGCCCTCCAGCCGCCGCCCGAACTTCTCGGCCATCGACTGGTCGCTCAGGTACGTCACGTGGCCGACCATCCGCGCCACCGCCAACCCGTGCGCCGGCGGCTTCCCATCGTCGTAGTAGTCGCCGCCCCGCCAGTTCGGGTCGGCCACGATCGCCTGACGCCCGATCTCGTTGAACGCGATCCCCATCGCCGGTAGCCGCGCTGTCGTCGCGATCGCCACGCACCCGCGCACCATCTCGGGGTACGCCAGCGACCACTCCAGCGCCTGGCTCCCGCCGAGCGACCCGCCTGCCACTGCCAGCAGCCGCTCGACGCCCAGGTGGCGCAGCAGCTCGCGCTGCGCCCGCACCATGTCGCCCACCGTCACGAGCGGGAAGCGCGAGCCGTACGGCCGCCCCGTCACGGGGTCCGGCGAGGCCGGCCCGGTCGTCCCCCGGCAGCTCCCCAGCACGTTCGAGCAGATCACGAAATACTTGCTCGTGTCGAACGCCTTGCCCGGCCCGATCATGCCGTCCCACCAGCCCAGGCCGCCGCGCGGGCGCACGCCGCGCTCCTCGGCCCCCACCCCGTCCACCGCGCTCGGCGCGTTCGGGTCCGCGCTCCAGCCGGCCGCGTGGGCGTCCCCCGAGAGCGCGTGGCAGGCCAGGATCGCGTTGCCGCCGTCCGGCGCCAGCTCGCCATACGTCTCGTAGGCGATCTCGATCGGCCCGAGCGCCGCGCCGCTCTCCAGGCGCACCGGCCGCTCAACCGACCCGAACGTGAAGCTCCGCGTCTGGGCCACGCCGGCCGAGCCGGCGGTCATCGGAAGCGGCCGGCGCGGACTCCGGCGGATCACGGTCTCGCCTGTGCCCAGGCCCGTGTCCGCCATCAGGCCCGCACCGGGCGGGGGCTACGCATTGAGCCACCGCTCTTGCCTGTATGCCGCCTCCCAGAACTGGAGCTCGTAGCGGCTGCTCGCCACGAATGCCCGCTCCATCCGCAGCCGCGCGACGGGGCCGGCGTCCTCCGCGAGGCGGTCCACCAGCGCGCGGCACCAGTCGGCCAGCTCGGCGAACTCCGGATCGGCGTACATCTCGACCCACGCCGCGTAGCGGCCGTCGGCCGGGCGCTCGCGCTCAGCCAATCGCTGGCCGATCTCCGAGAAGCCCGACATGCACGGCAGCAGCGCGGCGGCCAGCTCCGCGAAGTCGCCGGTCGCCGCGACGCGTAGCAGGAAGTCGGTGTAGCCGCGCGTGGTCGGCGCCATGGGCTCGCGCTCCAGTTCGTCCAGCCCGATCCCGAAGCGCGCCGCGTACCCTCGGTGCAGCTCCATCTCGGTGACGACAGTCGCCCGCAACAGCTCGGCGAAGCGGGCCATCGTGTCCAGGTCTGGCGCGCGGGCGGCGCCCAGGCCGAACAGACGGGCGTACTCGATCAGGAACAGGTAATCCTGGCGCACCCAATAGGCGAAGCGGTCGAGCGAGAGCGTGCCGTCGCCGATGCCGCGCACGAATGGGTGGGCGTGCTGGGCGGCCCAGATCGGCTCGACGACGCGGCGGAGGTGGTCGGTGAAGCGCTCGCCACTGCCGGCTGACTGCTCGGACATGCCGGCATTATGGCCCGCCGGCCTCGTCCGCGTCGGTATCGGCGTCAACGACCTCGAAGGCGTCGGCAACATCGACCTGGCTCACATCGACCTGGCTCACATCGACCTGGCTCACGTCGGCCTCGCTCACGTCGGCGCTGCGCCGGCGCGGGATCGCCAGCCGCCGTGCGAATGTCAGGAACCCCGTGTGACTGATCATCTGCTGCACCGGCCGCACCGCCTGCCCAAGCACGTGCCACGGGCGGTACAGCACTTCGAGGCTCTCGATCTGCCCGAATCCCCGCGATGCTTCGAGCGCCTCGACCGTCCGCTGCACCTGCACGATCGACGGGCTGTAGAAGGCCGCGATCCCTCCCAGCCGCAGCGCGTCGGCCGCGTGCGGGATTACCTGCCACGGCTCCGGCACGTCCAGCACCAGCCGGTCGACGTCGCGCTCGTCGATGCCGGCGTAGACGTCCCGCTCGTGTACGACGAGCTCGCCGCGCGGCTCCTCGAAGGCCCGGACGTTCGCCAGGGCATCCGGGATCGTATCGCCGCGCTGCTCGTAGACGACCACTCGCCCGCTCGGCCCGACCGCCCGCAGGAGCGCCAGCGTGAGCGCCCCGGACCCGAAGCCCGCCTCGAAGACGGTCGCGCCGGGGTAAACGTCGGCCCAGACGAGGATGATGCCGACGTCTTTCGGGTAGACGATCGCCGTGCGGCGCGTCATCTCGAGAGAGTAGTCGGCGAGGCGCGGCCGGACCGCCACGAACACCGTGCCCGTCGATGTGCGGATGCTCGACCCCTCCGGCTCGCCGATGATGGCGTCGTGCTCCAGGGCTCCCTTGTGCCCGTGGGCCTGCTTGCCGGTGCGGAGCCGCACCAGGCGGCGGTTGCCGGCCCGATCCAGCAGCAGCACCCGGTCCCCCGCGGCGAACGGCCCGGCCGCCCGAGGTTGCTCGAACGGCGTGGCGGGCAGGCGATGCTCTGTCGGCCGGCCGCCCTCGGGCGCTGTGCCGTCAATCATCATGTCGTCAGGCTGGTCCGCGACCTCGACGGGCTGCTCACTCGCGGGGCGCTCGGCGTGCTGTCGAGATCGCTGGTCGGTGTGCTCATCGCTTGTCATCTCGCGCCGAAGCGTAGCACTGTCGGGAGGGTATCGGTCTGCTTGCCTCGCCATCTCGCGTCGCATGCGCTACTCTGCAACTGCTGAGACCATACCTGCGGGAGGGCACCATGGACGCACAGCGAGTAGGCGGGACGGCGACGGACGAGATGCGTGCTGAGCTGCGGGCGCTACGAGCGCTGTTGGAGGAGCAGGGCGCGACGATCGCGGCGCAGGGCGCAACGCTCGCGTGCCAGCACGCGGAGATCGCGCGGCTCAAGGCCGCCGCGCCGGTGGCGCCCTCGGCCTCGGTCGGGGGCGCCACCGGCGAGCCGAAGGTCGGGCGGCGCGGCATGCTGACCAGGGTGCTCGGCGCGGCGGCCGCGGCGGCCGTGCTCACCGTGGCGAAGGATGCCGCGCCGGCCGAGGCCGGAACGAACACGACCGTCTTCGGCCCCTCGACCGGTCCCTATGGCCTGCTCGCGTCCTCCAACTCCCCCTCGCCGATCCCGCCCATCTTCGGCAGCACCGATCACGCCGTGGTCGGCAACAGCGCCTCCATCGCCGTGCTGCCGATCACAAGCGGCGTGGCCGGGGCACGCTACGGCTTGGGCACCACCGGCGTGCTCGGCGTGAACGTGTCTAACGGCGTCGGCGTCTACGGCGTGACCGACAGTTCTTCGATCCCGCTCACAAATGGCGGCATCGGGGTGTTCGGCACCTCGCGGGGTGGCGTTGGGGTGTACGGCCTCGCCGACGTTGCGGCCGGCGTGTACGGCCGGTCCGCGCAGTCGGTCGGGCTGTACGGCGAGGCCTCCCAGAACGCCGGCGTGTACGGCACGTCGCCGGCCTACGGCGTGTGGGGCAGGACCACCACCGGCTACGGCGTGTTCGGGCAGGCGACCGGCCGAGGCTTCGGCGTCTACGGCGCCGCCGCGAGCCCGGGCTGGGCCGGCTTCTTCGAGGGCAACGTCTACGTGACCGGCCAGATCTACGTCAACGGCGTCCCGGTGACGCCCGATGCCCGCTCGGACGCGCGGCAGGCGGTGCCCAGGCCCGCGCTCGTGAAGGAGGTCGCCCCGCCGGTCGCGCCGGCGCCGCCGTCCACCGAGCCGCCGAAGCGTGGCGACGGCGACCGCGCCCGCTAGCCACGCCCTCGCGAGACCGCATCAAGAGCCGCGCTGCAGCCGAGCGTGCGAGTGCCGGGGACCCGTCGTGCCCTGCTGCGCGCTTGCATCGCGGGAGTGGGGCGCGTATGCTGCGAACGATTCGGGGGGATCATCTCGGGGGACGTGTTGCAGGAGGGACGTTTCGAAGGGCGGGCCCACGAGTGGGTTCGCCGAGGAAGGTGGACCATGTCGCACGCCATTCGCCGACTGCTCGCCGTTGCGCTGACCCTCGTGCTGGCCGTCGGGGTCGCGCCGGCGCCGACCGCCGCCCAGTCGGTCGGTGACGTAGACTACCTCGTGACCGCGTCGTGGCTGGCGCAGCTCGGGGCCGATCCGCTCATCGTCGTGGTCGACATGCGGGCCGCCGACGCGTATGCCCAGGGGCACATCCCCGGCGCGATCAGCCTCCCCGTCCAGACGTTCAGCCTGGCCAATACCGACGAGACCGAAGTCAGCGCCTGGCAGGCGAAGGCGATGGACACCCTCGGCGGCGCCGGCATCGGCCGCGACCACGTCGTCGTGAGCTACGACGAGAACGGCAACCTGCTCGCCGCGCGGATGCGCTGGGTCATGAAGCACCTCGGCCACGAGCGGGCGGTTGTGCTCGACGGCGGCATGTCGGCCTGGACCGGGCCGGGGCGGGAGCTCTCGACCGAGCCGGCGACGCGGCCGGCGACCACCTACATGGGCGCCGCCGATCCGGCGCGGCTCGCCACCTGGAAGCACGTCTACGATCGGCTCGGCAACCCCAACGTCCAGATCATCGACGTGCGCCCCCAGCCGGGCTACACCGGCGAGCAGCCGGGCACGGCCAAGCGCGGCGGGCACATCCCGACCGCGATGAACCTGGACTGGAACAACAACGTCCAGGGGACGGCGCCGCGAACGTTCAAGAGCGTCGCCGAGCTGCAGGCGCTCTACGACGGCCTGGGCCTCGATCGGTCGAAGGAGATCATCGTCTACTGCACGACCGGCATCCAGTCATCGAACACGCTGTTCGTGCTCGAGATGCTCGGCTACCCGAACGTGCGGCTGTACTCCGGATCGTGGAGCGAGTGGGGCAACCGCGACGACCTGCCGGTCGCGACGGGTCTGGAGCCGGGCGCCTGGCCGAGCTGAGCTGCAAGGAGCAAGGAGCAAGGAGCAAGGAGCAAGGAGAGCCTACGGCAGCGTCGTCCACGCGGGTGTCATCCTGAGGCAGGCGGAGCCTGTCGAAGGATCTACGGACTGGCCCACGCTGGTCTGTCCGTAGATCCTTCGCTGCGCTCAGGATGACAATTCAGTTGTGCTCGTGGCTCCAACCGCGTCACCCGGGTGTCAGGACTGCACACTCCTCCTGGCTCCTGGCTCCTGGCTCCTGGCTCCTGGCTCCTGGCTCCTTCGCTACCGCTTCAGGCGCGGGTCCAGCACGTCGCGCAGCGCGTCGCCGAACAGGTTGGCCGTCATGATCGTCAGCGTGATCGCCAGGCCGGGGAACACGATCAGCCACCAGGGGGGCCGGAACGCCTCGCTCAGGACGCCGCCGAGCATCCGACCCCAGGTCGGCGTCGGTTCCGGGATGCCGATCCCGAGGAACGCCAGCGCCGACTCGGCGAAGATCGCCGTGCCCAGGTTCGCGCTCAGGATCACCAGCATCGGCGCCACGCACTGCGGCGCGACGTGGCGCACCATCACGCCCAGGGACGTGGCCCCCGTGCAGCGCGCGGCCTCCACGTAGGCGAGCTCCTTGACCGACAGCACGATCGAGCGGATCACGCGCGTCGAGAGCGGCACCCGCGAGACGGCGATGGCCACGATCACCGTCTCCATGCGCGGCCCGAGCGCGGCCATCAGCAAGATCGCCAGGATCAGGCCAGGAAACGAGAGCATTACGTCGAGGAGGCGCTGGCTGAGCATGTCGAAGCGCCCGCCGAGGTAGCCGGACATGATCCCCCAGATGAAGCCGAGGCTGTCCCCGAGCAGCACCGACGTGGTCGCCACCAGCAGCGTCACCCGCGCGCCGTGGATGATCCGCGAGAGGACGTCACGGCCGAGGTAGTCGGTCCCGAGCAGGAAGAGCGCGGACGGCTCGCGGCGCGTCGCGGCGAAGTTGGCCGCCAGCGGGTCGTACGGCGCCACCACGTTGGCGAGGGCGCCGACCAGGAAGATCAAGACCAGGGCTACGGCGGCGACCGCGCCGATCGGCGACGTTCGGACGAAGCGCCGCAGGAGGCCGAGCGTCCGCGTACGACGGCTCGGGCCAGCCAGGGGCGCCCAGGTGCCGGCCTGGATGAGGGTCGGCGACGTCTGGAGCTCGGTCGTCATGTGGCGCCCCTACCGGCGGCCGTGCCCTCGCTCGCGTCCGCGCCCCTGCCCATGTTGGCGCTCCTACCCATACCGAATCCGCGGGTCGATCAGCGCGTAGCTCACGTCCACCGCCAGGTTCACCAGCACGAAGACCACGCCGTAGAACAGCACCAGATTCTGGATCAGCATCCAGTCGCGCTCGGTCACGGCCATCACCAGCGCCAGCCCGAGGCCCGGCACCCCGAACGCCCGCTCGACCGCCACCGAGCCGCCGAGCAGCCCGCCGAGCGCCAGCCCGGATACCGTCACCACCGGCAGGAGCGCGTTCTTGAGCACGTGTCGGTAGAGGATGCCCTTGTCGTCGAGTCCCTTCGAGCGCGCCGTCCGCACGTAGTCCTCGTTCAGCACCTCCAGCGTGGACGAGCGGGCGATCCGGGCGATGAACGCGCCGAGACCCAGCCCGAGCGCGAGCGACGGCCCGATCGTCATCTGGAGATTGCGGACCGGATCATTCCAGAGGTAGACGATGGTGAGCGACGGCCGCCACGAGAAGTAGAGGATGCCGACCAGCACCGCGAGCATCCCGAGGAAGAAGCTCGGCAGCGCCTGGAACAGCGTCACGAAGATGCGCGCGAAGTAGTCGAGCCGCGAGTTGCGGCGGGCGGCCGACAGCATCCCGATCGGCAGCCCGACGATCCACGAGAACACGATCGCCATGAGCGCGATCTGGATCGTGATCGGGGCACGCCGGAGGATCAGGTCGATCAGCGGCTCGCCGCGCCAGAACGACGTGCCGAAGTTGCCGCGCAGCACGTCGTACATCCAGGTCAGATATTGGACGTAGTACGGGCGGTCGAGGCCGAGGCTGGCGCGGGCAGAGGCGATCTGCTCGGCCGTGAGCTGGACGGACCCGATCGACTCGCCCTCGATCGACGAGAGCGGGTCGCCCGGCAACACGCGCATGGCGACGAAGATCAGCAGCGTGACGCCGATCATGGTCGGGACCGCAATGACGAGGCGGCGCAGCACGTACAGATGCATGACATTCCCAGAGGGGCCAGGAGCCAGGAGAGATGATGGAATCTCCATCAACAGACCTGTCATCCTGAGCCTGCGAAGGATCTACGGACAGACTAGCGCAGGACAGTCCGTAGATCCTTCGCAGGCTCAGGATGACAATGTAGTCTGATTCCCGGCTTCCGGCTTCCGGCTCCTTGCTCCTGGCCTACTTGTCGATCCACATGGTGTCGGTCTTGCCCCAGGAGAGGCGGACGCGCTCGAACGGCATGCCCTTGAGGTGCTTCTTCCACATGTGCAGATGGCTGGTGAAGCCGATCGTCATCCAGGGCGACTCCTGGTCGAGGAAGTCCTCCATCTCGCGGAACATGCCCTTGCGCTTGGCGACGTCCTGCTCCGAGTCGAGCTTCTTGAGCATGTCGTCGAACTTGGGGTTGGCGTACTTGCCGACGTTGTTGCCGGCGCCGGCGCTGAAGTAGTCGAACCAGCCGAGCGTCGGGTCGTACAGCGGCATGCCGATCGTGTTGAGCGCCAGGTGCCAGTTGCCGGCCCGCTGCTCGTCGTTGAGGACCGCGCGCTCGACCGCCTTGATGGTGCTCTCGACGCCGAGGTTCGCCTTGAGGATGGCCTGGGTGGCCGGGGTCAGTGTCTGTGCGTGCGGGCCGACCGACGCGGTCAGGATCTCGATGCCGCGCAGGCCGTCGCCGAAACCGGCCTCCGTGAGCAGCTTCTTCGCCTCGACGATGTCCTCGGACTTGTCGGCGCGGTAGCCTGGCAGCTTGAGCACCTCGTCGGGGCTCATGGCGAACTCGAAGCCGTGGCTCATGTAGCGGGTGTAGTTCAGCGGCTCCTGGGTCGTGAACGACTCGAACAGATCCTGGCGGCTGAGCGCGAGGTGCAGGGCGCGGCGGACGCGGGCGTCGTCGAAGGGCTTCTTGGCGCAGTTGAAGTAGACCATGTACGCGCCGGCGCCGGGGACCATGTACGTCCCGATCTCGTTGCCGCGCGCCTGGCCCTCGGCGTACGTCTCCTTCGAGACGTTCCAGGAGATGTCGGCCTGGTTGGAGAGGATGGCCGTGCCGCGGTCGCTCCACTGCGGGGCGTGGATGAACTCGAGGGTGTCGATGTAGGGGACATCCTTGTTCCAGTAGTTCGGGTTCTTCTCGAGCACCCACTTCTCGCCGACCTTGTGCTCCTTGAAGACGTACGGGCCGGTGCCGGGCGCGATGACCTTGCGCAGGTCGCCGGCATTCTCGTCGAGCGCCTTCTTGGAATAGATCGGGGCCGACTCGGTGGACAGCAGCTCGAGGAAGTAGGCCCGCGGCTCGACGAGGGTCATGCGGACGGTCAGCTTGTCGGGCGCCTCGACGCCTTGGAGGGCGCCGAAGCGCGGCTTGAAGACCGAGATGATGCCGGCGGGCGGGTTGATGATCCGGTTGAAGGTGGCGACGACGTCGTCGGCCCCGAAGTCGGTGCCGTCGTGCCACTTGACGCCCGGGCGGAGCTTGAACGTGTAGACCTTGCCGTCGCCCGAGACGTCCCAGCTCTCGGCGAGGTCCGGGACGATCGTCTTGAGGCCGTCGAGCGGGTTCAGGCGGACGAGGTTGTTGTGCATGTGCCAGAGCACGGGAGCGACGCCGGTGCCCTGGTGCAGGTCGAAGTGGTTGGTGACCACGCCGAAGGCGAAGGTGGCCAAGCCGCCGCGCTTGGCGTTCGGCTCGGGCGCCCTGAGCAGGCCGGTGTCGGCGGCCGGCTTGGACGCGGCGGCCGGGGCCGTGGTGGGCTGCGCGGCGGCCGGAGCCGAGGTCGGGGCACCGGCGGCCGGCGCGGCGGGGGCGGCCGGCTTGGCTGCCTCGGTCGGCTTCGCGGCGGGGGCAGCCGGGGCGGCGGGCGCGGCCGTCGGGACGGGCGCGGTGGTGGCCTGGACGGCAGGCTTGGCCGGTGTGCCGGCCGGCGGTGGGCTGCTGCACGCGGCGAGCAGCGCGGCGCCGAAGCCGAGCGTCTGGCCGAGCAAGACGCGGCGGCTGATGCGCGTACCTGGCCGCTGCCACGCTGGCCGATGGTCGTTCATCGCTGTCCTCCCCAGGGCGTGAAACCTGTGACGTCGACGTCGGGGGGCAACGGCGCCCCCGGCGGGGTGAACGTGAACCGGTATGGGGGTGTGGGCGCCTCGATCGCGGGCATGGTGCCGCATCATGGCGGCGCACGTCCATGCTCTCGGCGCAGTGTAGACGGGCGCCGCGAAATCCGCAACAACCGAGTGCCGAACGCGTGTTGTCCGTCCCTCCGCGTCTTCTTGTGCCGCCGCGCCGATGTATGGTCTAGTCCCAGGTCGCCTCCCGCCCCGGAGGCAGCCGCCGCGCCGGGCACCCGAGAGTGCGCCCTGTCGCGGACCTGGATCTGCCCGCCGCCGCTCGCGCCGGGACGTGCATCACTCGGAGTCGCCTCGCATGGCAGTTTCTGTTCACCATGGCGCGACCGTCGTGCCGAGCCGCGCGACCACGGCGCCGCGTGCCGGCGTGTCCGCCAGGCTCGGGATCGTCGCCGAAGCCCTCGTCGTGCTCGGCCTGGTCGCGGTCGGCGGGCTCGTCCGGTGGCCGAATCTGCTGCTGTCGCCGCAGTTCTCGTCGGTCGGGGAGACGGCCATGCGCGCCCTGGATGTCGTGGACGGGCGCGCGCTGTACCTGACCGATTCCGCGCCATATCTCGGCGCGCCGTTCCTGTACGTGCTGGCGCTCGTCTATCGGCTGTTCGGCCCGAGCGTCGAGGCGACCGTCCTCGTCGCGTGGACGATCGGCACCCTCACCATCGTCCCGACGTACCTGCTCGGCCGCGAGGTCGGCGGGCGGGTGGCCGGGATCGTGGGCGCGGCGTTCCTCGCGACGTCCGGGGCGCACACGGTCATCACGAGCCACGTGCCGCTGTCGCACTCGCTGACGCCGCTGGCGGCCACGGTCACGCTCTGGCTGCTCGCGCGCGCCATCCGACAGTCAGCGCGTCGGTCAACAGTCGATCCGGACCCAGGAAACCTGGGCACGGGTGATTCGGCGGTGGCGTCGGCACCTGGCGCGTGGAGCAAGGAGCGCGGCGCGGCCTTCGGAAGCGGCGGGCGGATGCTCGCGCTGGCCGGACTCGGCGCCGGCCTGAGCCTCCAGACGCACCCGACCGTCCTCCCGCTGCTTGCGGGCTCCGCGCTCGGCGCCGTCGCGATGCGGCCGGGCTGGCTGCGCACCCGCTGGCCGGTCGTGGCCGCCGCCTGCCTGGTGCTCGGCTACGGCACCCTGCTCGCGCACCACCTCGTCAGCCGCTTCGACGTCGTGGCCGACATCGAGGGCAAGCAGGCGCGCTACCTGGACGACGACGACGACAGCGTCGAGTCCTCGGAGCGCGGCGTCTATGCCAAGAACCTCGAGTTGCTCGGGCTCTCGGCCGTGCGCATGTCGAGCGGGGCGATCCTGGACCGTGAGACGACGCGCGACTACCTGGCCGACGGCTGGGTGCTGGCCTACCCGATCCTGGCCGTCGCGGGCCTCGCGGTGGCGGCGCGGCGGGGCGCCGCGTGGCTCGCGGCCGGGGCGGCGTGCATGGTCCTGCTGCCGCCGATCCTGAATGGCAAGTACGGCCCGATCCTGGACGGCCGCTACCTGATGCCGCTCATGCCGGTGATCTTCGTCGGGATCGGGCTGGCGTTCGCCGCGCTGGTGCGCCTCGTCGAGTGGCCGACGACTTCCGCGCATGCACCGAGCGACCCCGGCCGGCCGCGATCGTCACCGGCCGCGAGATTCGGCCGGAGCGCCGCACTGGTAGGTTTGGCGGTGGCGGCGCTGGTGCTCGTCGCGCGCCCGGTGACGCTGCTCGGCGAGTTCTACGAGGAGAGCCAGGAGGATGGCTTCAGCAACGCCCTCTACCTCCGCACGCTCGATCAAGTGAAGGCGGCGCGCACGGGCGACGAGGGCGTCATCCTCGACGAGCGGCTCCAGGAGGTGAAGAGCCACGGCGGCGGCAAGGCCGGCACGAACTTCACCTGGCTGCTGGCCGTCTCGCGCATCCCGACCGAGCCGTTGGCGAGTGTAACCGACCCGGCCGCGCTCGACGGGCGGTTGGCGATCCTCCAGCGCGCGACAGCCGAGCGCCTCGCGGGGCAGCTCACGCTCACGTCGATCGACGGCCGCCGCGCCGGCAACCGCGACCCGCAGAGCTACCGCGCGTACCGCATCGCCCTCAAGCCGTAGCGCCCGCGTGAGTGTCCGACGCGCTCGGGGCGCTCACGCCTCATGCAGCACGGCGAACAACTCGGCGACGACGAACCCGAGCCCCGGCGCAAGGTCGCCCAGGTCGATCCGATCGGCGCCCCGCGCCACGACCGGGGCCGCGTCCGGCCGAAACACCTCGACCGTCTCGGTGCGCGGGAGCAGTAGGAGCGAGACGCGGACACCGTGCTCGACGTACCAGCGACACCGCTCGCGCTGGCTCCGGATCGTCTGACTTGGCGAGTGGATCTCCACTGTGATGTCCGGCGGGATGAACACGTCGTCCGCCAAAGAGCCATCCGGATCCTTTTGCACCCGCTCGCGACGGAATACCGAGAGGTCGGGCACCAATGACGCTTCTGCGTAAGTTTCCCTCGTCTCGGTGAAGATGCGGATCGGCCGCGACGGGCCTGACGAGTCATAGAGCAGTCGGCCGAGCTCGAACTGAAGCCCGCCATGCCTGGCTTTCGGTGACACTTTTTGACTGACCTTCCCGTCCATGAATTCGAGGGCGGGCTTCTCCTCGGGCAGCTTCAAGAAGACCGCCAGGGACGTCACGTCGGCCCAGGCGGCCCGATCGCGCGCTCTGTCGTGGATTTGATGCTCCGATAGTGCCATGCCGATGCTCCTCCGTGATCGCCACCCAAATTGTACGCGGCACCATCTGGGGCGGGGCGGCTCAGTTCGGCTCGCTGGCGCGGCGGCGGAACGCCTCGATCACGGGCGGTAGCCGTCCCGATCAATCAGGGCCAGTAGCTCGCGAGCGTAGAGTAGCGTCTGGTGAACGTCTTGCTCGCGGATCGTCGCCGCCGCTCGGTAGTCGCACGCATGCCGCATCTGTCGGAGCAAATGACCAAGGTTGCCGACTCGACGACAGGCGCGGTGCGACGACGTGGTGTACAGCAGCCACGTCCGAGCGTGATAGGTGCCGGGCGTGATGGCAGCACGCTCAACGGATAGGAGCGCGTCGAACGCGGCGCCGACCGCGGCGTAGTAGGCGCGACCG
>Ga0136611_10002433_pt1 | contig 12938 bp, 9 predicted proteins | sample AntDrymUQ2232306_2_FD_106645 | JGI IMG/M metagenome (GOLD analysis project Ga0136611, IMG submission 106645) | Polar desert sand microbial communities from Dry Valleys, Antarctica - metaG UQ223 (23.06) | ecosystem: Environmental > Terrestrial > Soil > Desert | place: Antarctica: Dry Valley... | reverse complement strand
GATCCATTCCATGCGGCTGTACCGGGGATGGGAACTGCTTGATGTCGTCCGCGGAATGAAGAATGCGCCAAGCAAGTCCGGCTCATTCTTCGATATCCCGCTTCCGTTCGGCAAGCAACCGGAAGACGCATCCGAGGACGATGAACAGACTGACGGCGAACTTCCAGAAGATTGGCAATGATCCTTATCCGTTATCTCACTCTTCATTATGGCGACCAATGAAACAACACCGGCACCCAAGACCTGCTTCCAATGCAATCGCCCAGCCGTTCCAGGCGACGGACGATGCAGGTTCTGCATTCTCGAAGTGGAGGCATCCGAAGCGTTCTGGGCCGTCATTGTCCGGCATTTCCCGCGGGCGAAAGGTGGCGACCTTTCACCGGAGAGAACCATCGGCCAAATCGTGGCGAACGTGGATGCCATCGAGGAATGGATCTCAAACAACGACCCGGTACTGTGCACGACCTGCGGCAGCGAGATTGTGGCGACGATTAACGATAGCGGCTTCGGCAACGGGGAATGCAATGCATGCGAGTATCGCCGATTCCGCACGCAACCCGCACTCATTGAGGCGCTGGACTATCTGCTGAGACAAACCGTGGACATGGACCTTGAATACGGCATCGAACTGACGGAAGGCGAACAAGAAGCCCGAACCAAGGCACTTGCGGCCATCGCAGCAGCCAAGAACATCCACACAGTGGACGACCGCAAACGCGACGCCTCCGAAGCGCGAGCGGATGAACTGAACATCGGAGGCATCAGGAGGATTGCAACGTGACGAAGCTTCTCATTCACAGCACCGGAACGGGGATGTGTTCCCTGACCGGCAAGGAAACCGACGGCCTCACCGTCTCGTTCGAGGACGGGACGGTGAAGGAGGCGTTTTTGTCGTGGCGCGGCTTCAAGCAACTGCTCGGACTCAAATCCGGGCAGCAGTTCGATGCTAAGCCGGCACTGGCCGTTCAGATACCGGCATCAGCCCCAAAAGCGTAAGGAGGCCGCAATGCAGCTTTCCGTGCGTGAAGCCGCGGACAGACTTGGAGTGTCCACCGCTCTGGTGTACGCGCTTTGCGCCCGGAAGCGCATCCGCCATGAGCGGCACGGCCTCGGCCGTGGCACCATCAAAATCACCGAAGAAGCCCTGAAGGAGTACCGACAGACTGTAACCGTGAACGCAGTGACAACCTCGAAAGCTACTTCGTGACAACGGCCATCCATTGAACGGCCGATGACACTGTTCACGAGTTGCTGATTCGGTGCGATCACCGACGATCGCCAGAGCAGCAACCTTGACGAGCACATCTTTCGCGAGAGCGCCCCTTTTTCCGGCGATTCCCGCACTGGTCAACACCACTACCGATTTCAATGGAGATACTCCATGACGAGTGATGTGCTCGTACGCCCATTCACCGGGCGTTCTTCCGAGTCAGCGATCCCAGCCAACTCGGCAACTGGTTCGTCAACCTTCCGCGAAGGAGGTGTCCCATGAGCCGCGATGGCCACGGAAAATTACCCCCGCGCCGGCGGGGGCGATTGCCCACCAATGCCGTCCTACACCTGGCAGACGATTTGCCTGCGAATCGCAATCATCCGTTGGCAACGACCGACCCTGACGTTCGTGCCGCACGCCGGTTGCGGCTGATCGCGACTGTCTTGGCACGTCTCGCCAGAGGGCAACCGCGTTGTCCGGCGGATCGGGTAGAATAAGCAGTGAAAGCAAATCGAAGGATCGAACCGATGGATGGCACGGAAGCCACTTCTTGATGGTGATTTTGCAACCGAGCGAGGTGAAGTATGCGACGAACGCACACGAAGAAGATCGAGAAGCCACTCCGCATTGCCGGTTACGTGCGCGTCTCATCGCAACGCCAGGTCAACGAGGGGGACTCGCTCCTTGCCCAGCAACACGAAATCGAGCAGGAAGTGGAATTCCGCAAGCGGCGGGAGAACTTGCAGGTCACTTCGCTTGAGTTCTACGTTGACGCCGGTAAAAGCGCCAAGGATCAGAACCGGCCCCAACTGCAGCGGCTCAAACGCGACATTGCCGCCGGAAAGATCGACCTCGTCATTTGCTTCAAGCTTGATCGGATCACCCGGAGCCTGAAGGATTTCGTAGACCTCTGGGCACTGTTCGCCGAACATGACGTGGACGTCATCAGCCTTCGCGAGAAGTTCGACACATCGATGCCCACCGGCGAGGCGATGGACCTTCTCCATTGTGCGGGACCGGGCCGACCGCGGGCTTTGGAATGGCGGCCATGTCCTCGGCTATCGCTCGGTCCAAGACGACCCAGGCAAGCTGGAAATCGATGAGGTTGGAGCAGCCATCGTCCGCCGCATCTTCGACAACTTCGAGGAATTCGGTTCGGCCGGTGCCGTTACTCGCTCGTTGAGCGACCTCGGCATTCGATACCCCGCGTTCCGGACGCGCGCCGACAAGCCGCGGGGCGGGAAGCTCTTCACGAAGCAGAAAGTCATCGGCATCCTGAACTTGAGCGTCTGGAAGCCGAGGAACGGCGGCTGAAGGGCACCCTGACGACGATTGCGAAGCGACAAGCCCCGGTTGAACGGATTGGCCGCGACGCCCAAGCATTCTTGGAAACTTGGCAGGATGTCGGCGAACTGCTCGAAGCGGCCACGTCCGAGGAGCGGCAGTAAATCCTGCAGCATTACGTCGAGGTGATTGAACTCGGAAATATCGACCGGGAGACCCGCACGGGCACTTATGCCCTGCGGCTATTCCCCGAGGTGCGGCCGGATCGTGGTTTCGACTTCGGTGAGGGCCGGGGAAGCGGGCCGGACGACGTAAATCCAGGTCCAGAAACGACGAACGGGGCCATCGCCACGAATGGCGACGACCCCGACGTGTTAACCCAGGACGGCTTTGTTCGCACAACCGTCCAAAAACCTCCCCGGGTAGGATTCGAACCTAACGTGAATGGATTGACCCCACGTTGGCGAAACCCTCGGATAGCGTCGATTCCCTAAGTTTTCAGCCACATCCAACCAACACCAAACTTCACCAGCATTGTCCCTACATGTGGCTTGGATGGGCAGTTCTGTCCCCAATTTGTCCCCAGTTTTCTTTCTCGAGGGATTTGCTCGCTTGGAAAAATGTCGCGTCGGTGTGTCGAACCGAAGTATGCAAGTTTTGCGATTCGTTGGGAGGGCGACGGAAAAAACACTGGAGACAACCGGTGAATCGACGCCCGCGTGGCCAATTCAGAAGCGAGTGGCAGGGATTAGAACCCGAGTACGGAGTCTCTCGGCGAGTTCGCTGGGGCGTTTGTCGGGGTCAGTTCGGACAGGGCTAGGTCGTCGGTCACTTCCCGATTTCGTGGATGTTATTGTGGATCGTGCCGGTGACGGCGCGGCCATCGCTGCCCTTCAGACGGTATTTGATCTCCATACCCCATGTCGGCGCGAGTCCCTCGATCTCCAACCGCACTGTCTTCCCGTCGGCCAACCCCTTGGACACCGCCAGTTTCTTCTCGTCGATGTGCTTCGACCCGTAGTTCTGCGTCCGCTTCAGCCCCCAGACCTTCACCTCGTAGTTCGCAGGGTCGGCCGCCGCCTTCGCGTCGATCTCGTCCGTGAACGTCAACTCGACGCCGCCCGCCTTCGCCTTCAACCCGACCGGCAAATCGGCCGGCTTGCCGGTGTACCGCACGCGGTAGAAGCCGCCCGGCGAGGTCGGGTTGCCGGCCCAGACGTACAGGCCGCAGACGTAGAGTTGGCCGTCGGTCGGGTGGAACCGCGGCCGCATGATCCCGGTGGGAAACGTCGGCAGCGGCAGCGCACACATGCCGCCCTGCGCTTGCCCGTCTACCGTCTCGTGCGGGACGACGTAGATCTTGCCTATCCCGTAGGAGGTATTCAGTAGCGATCCCTTGAGCGGCCCCCACTTGTCGCTCGTCACCCACACCAACTCCGCCGGCGAGCGGTCGAAGTCGTTGGTGATCCAGCAGAGCGGTTGCTTCATCGCCGAATCCGAAGTGTCCGTCCGATCGGTGTAGCCGAACATGTTGCCGTAGAAGCCGCCCTTCTCGACCTTGTTGATGCGGTTCTTCGGTGTCCAGAAACCCTCTTGATCGGTGACGAAGAAGGTGCCGTCCGGGTTCAGGCAGACGCCGTTGGCGGCGCGGAAGCCGGTCGCCAGAATCTCCGTCTTCGTGCCGTCCTTGCTCACCTTCAGCAGCGTGCCGTGGTGCGGCACGAGGGCGGGCAGCGCGTGCCGGCCGCTCTTGGCGTAGTAGAAGTTCCCCTCGGCGTCGGTCTGCAACCCCATGGCGAACTCATGGAAGTGCTCCGTCACCTGGTGATCGCTGTTGAAGCACTCGTAGAAGTCGGTTTCGCCGTCGCCGTTGCGGTCGTGCAGCTTCACGATCTGGTCGCGGCAGCAGACGAAGATTGCCCCGTCGCGGAACTTCAACCCCAGCGGTTGGAACAACCCGGACGCGATTCGCTGCCACGTCAGCCCGGCGTCGGGCTTGTCGATTCCGGACACCGCCCACACGTCGCCGTCCCAACTGCACACGGCCATCCGTTTGCCGTCCGGGTCGAAGTCGAACCCGGTCAACCGGAGTTGCGCGTTCCAGGGGTTGCGTTCCGGCAGCGTGAACGTGTCCACCGCGAACGGGCCATCGTTCTTACCAGCAGCCACGGTCGTCTTCAGGAGTTCCGGCCACCGCTTCGGCCCGCCCTCGGTCAGCGGCTTGAGGGCCCGCGGCGCAGGGGAGGTCTTGGCGAACGCGGTCAGCGTATCGTCGCCCCCTTTCGCCGTCAGCAACTTCACCCGCGTCGGCGTGGCCGCGGCGGGAATTCGCAACACCGTGAACCCATCCTGTTCCGCCAGTGACACCGCCTTGTCACCGACGACGGCCGCAGCGGCCGACACCGGTGCGACGCGGCAAAGCAGGTCGCGGGACGATTTGCCAACTTCGAGCGTGCGGGTGAATACAACGGCTCCCGGTTTGGCCGGGTCGGTCTCCGCTCCTTCGAGTTCGAGGATCGCGGCGTCGCCGACTGTGTACGAGAGGACCGTCCGGTCGCCGTAGGCGTAAGTGCCGTTGAACCGCGCCCACTCGCGGGGCAGCGGACCGTACGCCCGCTTGTCCCGGCCGAGCGGTCGCGGGTCGTTGAAACTGCCCGTCTTCGGATCGGCCCAACCGGGACCGACCGGGTTCGCCACGGCGATGTCGCCGGTCAACTTCGGGTGAATCTGGTGCTGGCCGTTGAAGTGGATGCCCTTCCAGTCGATGAACCCGTCGCCCATCCAACCGGCCGCGTACCGCATCGTTTCGTGGTCGAACAGCGCCCACCGCTTGCCGCGCGACACCCCGCCCGCCCCGGCGTCGAGGCGGACGGCGATGCCCTTATACGCGATGTTCGGCGCGGCGGTCTTCGCGGTCCCGCCGACCTCGTAAGTGTTCATCAGGCTGGGGCCGTAATCCATCGTCACCCACGGTTCCACGTTCATCGGGACCGGGCCGGCGGAGGTGCCCTTCGGCAGCTTGGCGAAGTACGCATCATCGGCCTTCGCGTACTGCGTCGGGTTGTGCGGCTTCAGGTACGCCTCGCGGAGGTAGTGGATGAGGTCGTACTTCTGGCGCGGCACCATCCACGTCTGCGGGGCCATGAGGCCGTAGCCCCGCGTGAGGGTCTGGTAAAGGCTGAACGGGTCGCTGCCGTTCTTGAAGACGTGGGCGGCGAACTTCGGCGACGCGGGCAGCGAGCCGGGTTGATCCTTCGTGCCGTGGCAGTTGGCGCACACGCGGGTGTACGTCGCCTCGCCCCGCTTGAACGCCTTGTCGTCCAGCGCGCGGAGCAACCCGGCGTGGTCGATGTCCTTCTCGTACTCCGGGATGACGAGGGCCGTTTGCGCCGGGCGAAGCTCCTTCGCGCGGGTCGGCCCGCCCTCACTCACTTCGATGAGGTATTTGGCGAGGTCGAGGAACTGCTGCCGATCCGAGAGCGCGTTCACCAAGCCGTCGGGCATCAGCGATTGGGCGCCCGCCGTCCGCTTGTCGATGTCCGCCTTCGCGATGACCACCCGCTTGCCGCCGGCCGACGGGTCGAGCAGCGCGAGCGATTCTTTCGTCTCCTCGGCGAGCAACCCCGTGATGGTCTTCCCGTCGGACGTGTTGACCACCAGCGTTTCGTAGCCTTGCTTGATCTGCTTGGACGGCAGCAGCACGGACTCGATGAGGTACTCGGCGGTCGCCTCCTTGCCCGGCTTCGAGAGGTCCGGGCCGAGTTGCGTACCGGTCTCGCCGTCGTGGCACTTGGCGCACGTCAGGAACGGCTGGAAGAAGAGCACCGCGCCGCGACCGGCGTCGCCCCGCGCGCGGGCGGCCTTCGCGAGTTCGACGGGCGACTCCTTCATCAGTCGCTGCCCGAGTGTCGGCGGCACGGGCGCGGGAGCCGGTTCGGCCTCGACCCCCCACAGCTTGCCGAGCAATTCGAACATGTCCGGGTCGTGCTTCTTCAGCTCCTCGCGCGTGAAGGGGAAGAAGTCGTTGCCCGTGAAGTATGCCTCGGTCGTCTCCGCGAAGTACTCCATCGGGTTCGTCATCGCGTAGGCTTTCTCGACCGTGTTCGGCCGGCCGCTGCCGTTGTGACGCTCGACCTTGTCGTACTTCCCCGATTCTTTTGCCCGAACGTAGGCGGCTTGAATCTCCGGGTTGGCGAACCCCTTCGCCACCACAATGTCATGGTAACCGTGGGCCAGTTCGTGCAGCGTCACGTTCGGCATCCGGTTCGCTTCGGCCTCGAAGATGCGCACGTTGTGGAACTCGACCGCTTTCGCCATCGCGGGGTCGCGGCCGTTCTTGCGCAGCCAGTCCGCACCGGGGTGGTACTCGGCCAGCGGGCGAACGCCGGGATACTCGGGATTGAAATACAGCGGCACCTCTTGCAGTTTGGCCAACGCCTCCTTCGGCACGATCCGCGCGATTTCCGCCAGCTGCTTTTCGAGGATCTCCAGTGCTTTCGCCGTGAGTTTCGGCTCCGTCGCGAACAGTTCGTGATTCACATGCACAGTCCAGCCGCGAACGGTTCGCGTTTCGCAAACGGTCTCGGGTGCGGGGGCGTGGGGCGACTTCAGGTTGTCGTGCAGGTAACGCGTCAGCGCGTCCATGAGGTGCTGATCGGTGTTCCGACCCTCCTTGATGGCGTGGGTGCGGTTCGGGTACGGCAGCACGCCGAACCGCTTCCCTTTCGCGATCAGTTCTTCCATCAGCCGTTCGGTGCCCTGGTAGTGGCAGTTGTCATCGCCGGTGCCGTGGACGATCAGCAGGTTGCCCCGCAGTTTGCCGGCGTGTGTGATGGGCGAGCCGTCGCGGTAGCCGGTCGCGTTGTCCGCCGGCAGCCCCATGTACCGTTCCTGATAGATCGTGTCGTACAGCTGCTGATCCGTGACCGGCGCGACGGCGATGGCGGTGCGGTACAGGTCCGGGTGGCGGAAGACGGCGTTCAGGCTCATGCTGCCGCCGCCGCTCCACCCCCACGAGCCGACCCGACTCGGATCGATGAACGGCCACCGTTTCAGGAGCGCGCGCACCGCCTCGGCTTGTTCGGTCGGGGCCAGAATGCCGATCTTGCGGTGAACGGACTTCCGCCACTCGCGACCGCGCGGCACGTTGGTGCCGCGATTGTCCACGCTCGCCACGACGAACCCTTGCTGGGCGAGCATCCAATGCCACAGGCCGCGGGGGCCGGGCCACGCATCCCGCACCGTCTGGCCGTGCGGTTCGCCATAGACGTGCATGAGCAGCGGCAGTTTCGCGCCGGGTTCGACCGTCCCGGGTTTCAGACTCCATCCGTCCAGCGTGACGCCCCCGCCGATCGGCACCCGCAGGAATTCCGCCTCCGGGCGCTTCAGGCCGGCGAGTTTGGCCCGCAGTTTCGCGTTGTCGGTGAACGTGCGCACGGCCGCGTTGTCCGCGAGCCTCACCAGTTCCACCACCGGCGGCGTGGTGAAGTTCGACCGGGTGTGAACCGCCCATTTGGCATCGGGGGAGAAGTCGTACTCGTGCCAACCGCCTTGCTTTTCGGACGAGAGTGGCTCGGTCTTGCCGCCGTCGAGTTTAGCGCGGAACAGGTGCCGCTGGGTCGCGTTCTTCGGCGAGGCCGCGTAGTACAGCCACCCGCCCGCCTCGTCGATGGCTTCGACGCCGATGACGTCGAACTCACCTTTCGTGATCGGCACCGGCGGCGAGCCGTCCAGATGACCGCGGTAGGCGTGACGCCACCCGGACCTCTCGCTGATCCAGAGGAAGCTCTTGCCGCCGTCGAGCCAGCGCCACGGGTTCTCGTTCTCCAGCCACGCGGCATCCTTCTCCGCGAAGACGGCCTTCGCCTTGCCGGTGGTGGGATCGACGCCCCACACCCGGAGTTCCGTTTGCAGCCGATTGAACTGCTGAACCAGGATCTGTGAGCCGTCGGGGGTCCAATCGGCGTGGGGCAGGTAATGTTCGCGCGGGTCGCCGGGCAGGTCGAGCCATTGCACCTTTCCGCCGGCGGCCGGGATCACTCCCAATCGGGTGGCCGAGTTCTTCTCGCCCACTTTCGGGTACGCGAACGAGGTGATCCGCGGCGTCTTGCTGACGACGTTATCGACGAGGTGGAACTCCGCCGCGCCGGTCGTGTCGAACTGCCAGAAGAGGAGGTGCTTGCCGTCCGGACTCCAGCGGAAGCAGTTCCGCAGGTCCAACTCTTCTTCGTTCACCCAGTCGGCCGTGCCGTTGATGAGCGTCTTCGAGCCGTCGGTGGTCAGGGGGGTGATCTTCAGGCTGTCCAACGCTTGAACGTACAGGTTGTTTTCGCGCACGTAGGCGACCCGCGTGCCATCCGGCGAGTACTTCGCGAACATCAGCGTGCATTCGGGAACCTCGCCTCCGAGCTTGCGGAGTTCGAGGGTTGCCACGTCGAGGAGCCAGTAATCGCCGCGCGTGTTCCGCCGCCAGACCTTTTTGCCGTTCGTGAAGATGAGCAGCCGCGTTTCATCGGGGGAGAATTCAAACGCCTCGACGCTCAGCGGCTCTTTTGCGTTCTTGGGGATGAATGCGCCCGCGGCAACGTGGACCTCTTTCTTCCCCGTGGCGGGATCGTGTCGGACCAGTTCGACACCTTTCCCCGCCGGCAACTTGTCGAGCGTGAAGTATGCCGACGATCGCTTGCTCCAGCGCATTTCCGAAACGGCCTCCGCGTCGAATTCGCGCGCCCCGAATAGGCGATCGACCGTGAGTTGCGAGGCGTCGGGGCGGAGGGCTTGAGCGCGGAGTGTGCCGCTCGGAGCGAGTAGCACCAGCGAACAGAATGACCACAGGGTCGGAATGGCGCAGCGCATCGGGGATTCCCTCGCAGATGTTCCAAGGAGGACGATCCGTTCCGATCGTCCCGGCCTCAAGCGGATCCTAAGCCAATAGTTCGAGCAGTCTCATCCGGGCCTTCGCGGCGTTTTTGTACTCCCACATCGCTTCAGGCATGCTTTCGAGGGCGAGCCGGAAACGCCGCCGCAGCTCGGCATCGCGCTGCAAGTGCGAGAGGGGATGGTGGTCGAGTCGAATTCCGAAAAGGATGCCACCCGTTTGCGGTAAACGGACAAGAACCTGATGCTCCACCCGCAACCAAACTTCATTCGACTCCACCGCGGCATCGAGCTTTGGCAGATCGCGGCTCGGGTGCTGGTTCCATTCGGACGAGCGACTCAGCCCCCAGTTACTACGCCATAACGCCCCGCCCGGCTTCAATTTCGCGAGGAACGAGTCGATGGGACGGCCCAGTTGTGCGTTCAGATCGGGAACAACCCCGTGTATGAAGTCCAACGGGCGCCCGATCTTATCGGCCAGGCTCCACGATGATGGGAAGCAGACGCAGCCAGCGACCAAGCGAAACGTGCCCGAGTCATCCGGGCGCAAAATCATGAAATCCGGTTCCAGTCACCGGCCGAGTTCCACAGTTTTCTCATGGGGTGTGGCGAGCGGGCGACTCGGAAAGTCCGAGCTCAAAACTTCCTCGGAGAGCAACAGCGAATGAGCTTCATCCAACACGGCGGCGGCTTCCGGCATGGCTCCGACGTAGGCCGGTGTGTCATCGAGGATCCAGTGACGGCGTTCCGCCAACAATTCCCGGTGATTCGGAGTTCGGCCGAAGAAACCCGCGACCGTTCCCGGACGAAAACGCATCCGGTGGCGAAAGGGCGCATCGGGGAACAAGTCGAGCAGAGACTCGGGAGTCGTCGCGTCCATCACAGTCCTTTGCGGTGAATCGGCCGATTGACGAGTGTTGCCACGAGGAGGTTGCGACGTTGCGATCAAGTCGCACCGACGGGCACTCGGGACGGGTCGGTGCAGGCTCATTTCCCGGCGGGTTCGTAGGTGAAGGCTAGGTCGTCCGCCGGGAGCACCCACACGTTTCGGAACTTCACGGGGTTGCCGTGGTCCTGAAGGAACACGGGGCCGATCATCGTCTTCTTCTGCCGATCCCGGATCTTTTCCAGGTACGGGGTCGTCCCGAATCGGAACGGGTGAAACGCGGACTTCGGTTCGCCGAACGTCGCCCCGTCTTGGACTTTGTTCCCGTTGAACCACACCGTGACGGTCCCGTTCTCGGTGATCTTCCCCGCATCATCCCGCCGCGGCGCCCGGTAGCGGATGTCGAACACCTGCCACTCCCCCGGCTTCCGGCAGGCGTTCACGAGCGGCGGGGAGAAGCCGTACACGGAACCGGCATCTTCCTGAGTGATCTTCTCCTTGCCGAACGAGTTCAGGATCTGAATTTCGTAGTTCCCGTGGATGTAGATGCCACTGTTCCCCGGCCCCTTTTCCGGCAGCATGAACTCGACGTGGATGTCCGCGTCCTTGAAGTGAAGTTGGGAGACGATGTGATTCTGGTTCTTTTTGGGCGTGGAGACGGCCACGCCGTCCTCGATCGGCCAGTCGATCTTCTCGCCCGCCATGCTCAAGAACGAGTGCTTCCCCTTCTCGTCCAGAAGCGCGTGCGCGCCTTTCGGAGGCGCGACGGGCAGTTTGCTCTGGTCCGGTTTGAAGTTGGGATCTGCAGCGAGAAGTGCCAACGCGAGCAAAAGAGAGAATGTCATCCGCTTGCCTCCGTCAGTGAGTGTTTGGTCGGAATCGTGATTTGGGCGGCCGCGGAACGACAACGGTGAGAAGTCTGCACGAGCAGAGCATGCTGCAGGGACATCCTTGGTGAGCAACGGCGTTGCCGAACAGAAGCCTCTGCCGACCCGATGGAGTTGATCCGCGAACGGGCCGTGTGGACTACTTGTCTTTTTCGTCCTTGCCCTTCGTGACCGGTTTCTTGCTGGACGCGATGAGCGTGTCCGTCTGCTGTTGCCAGAGTCCGCTCAATTCCTTGGTCTTCTCGGGCATTTTTGCGCTCAGAGTCTTTTGTTCCGCGCGGTCGGATTTCAGGTCGTAAAGCTCCCACGGTGTGCCTGCGGCCGAGACGAGTTTCCAGTCCCCGACCCGGATCGCGCGGTGATCGTCGTGCAGCCACCACAAGAAGTCGCGTGAGATCGTGACGTCTTTTGCCAGCGCCGGCACGAGGCTCTTGCCGGGAGCCGCCGGGATTGGCACGCCTTTCCAGTCCTTCGGCTTTTCGATGCCGAGGAGGTCGAGTACCGTGGGAACGAAGTCGATGAAGTGGGCGGGCGTATGGCGCAACTCGCCCTTGGCGGCGATACCGGCGGACCAGTGGGCGATGAACGGCGTGCTGATTCCGCCTTCGTGGACCCACGTTTTGTGCCGGCGGAAGGGCGTGTTGCAGACGCTGGCGAATCCCGGCCCGAGGCAGAGGTACGAGGCCGCGCTGCCCGGCGCTGCCGCGGGATCGTGGCCGCCGTCGCGCACCATGATCTCGGAGCTCGCGCCGTTGTCCGAGGCGAACAGGATGAGGGTGTCGTCGAATGCTCCCATCGCCTTCAGTTGTGCGATCACGCGGCCGATCTCGCGGTCCATCCGGTCCACCATCGCGGCGTGGATCGCCATCTTCGTGGCCTGGAAGCGCCGCTGTTCCTTGGTGAGTTCGTCCCACGGCAGCGCGCGGTCCACCTCTCCGGCACCCAGCTTTTTGAGCGCGTCGGGGAAACGGTAGGGCGGCCCCACGTCCGGTTCGAGAGCCGAGAGGGTGGTATTCGTGACGCCCAGTTCCTTCTGGCGTTCGAACCGGGACCGGCGCATTTTCTCCCAACCGTCGAGGTACTTGTCCCGGTATTTCGCGATATCTTCCGGGAGTGCATGCAGCGGGAAATGCGGCGCGTGGAAGGCGAGGTACTGGAAGAACGGCGCTTTCGCGTGGTTCGCCGCGTGGTCCTTCAGGCACTCGACCGCGTGGTCCGCTGTCGCGATGGTGAGGTAATAGCCTTTCTCGTCCGCGGGCGGCTTCACGGGCACGTCGTTGAGGGCACTGCCCCTGGCAGTGAAAAAGTTGCCCGGGTTGGTGACGTTCAGCGAGCGGTCGAATCCGGCGTCGAGAACCTTGCCGTCAATGTGCCATTTCCCGCTGTGGTAACTGCGGTACCCGCCCGACTTCAAGAAGTCCGGCAACAGCCGCGCCCATTGCTGCCGCACACCCCCGACCCCACCACCGGCCACACCGGGTAACTTGTCGCGGTGAATCTGCTGCGGGTAGTACCCGCTCAGCAGAGACGCGCGTGAGGGCCAGCAGCGGGTCGAGTTGTAGAACTGTGTGAACCGAAGCCCGCTCTTCGCGAGAGCATCGAGATTCGGCGTGGCGATCTCGCCGCCATAGCAGCCGAGGTCGGAATAGCCGAGATCGTCGGCCAAGATGAAGACGATGTTGGGCTTCGGCGGTTCGGCGGCCCGCGCCGGGGCAGGTCCGGTTGCGGCCGCAAGAGCCATGGCGAGCAACGCGCGCATCACTTCTTCTCCGGTGCCGGGGCGGGCCAGGTC
>Ga0136611_10002432_pt1 | contig 12938 bp, 6 predicted proteins | sample AntDrymUQ2232306_2_FD_106645 | JGI IMG/M metagenome (GOLD analysis project Ga0136611, IMG submission 106645) | Polar desert sand microbial communities from Dry Valleys, Antarctica - metaG UQ223 (23.06) | ecosystem: Environmental > Terrestrial > Soil > Desert | place: Antarctica: Dry Valley... | reverse complement strand
GTTCGATTCTGTCAGATGATGTCGTGCAAATTCGCAGATTCTTAAATGGAACCCACACGGCTGACCAGACGACGGACGAGTTTCAACGGGCTGACTCCTCGCCGATTGCTATGCTCGGCGACGGCAAGATTCTGTCTGATGACGTGGTGCAAGCGCGTCGGTATCAAAACGGAACGAATCCGAAACAGCCTGCCGGCGGACCGATGACTCAGAGTTTCGCTCGAACGGTTGATATGATTGATAAACTTATCGCCGGATTTTCAAACACAGTTATTGAAAACGCTTTGAACGGTGCGCAGCGCGAAGTCAGAGTCGAAAGCACATCGGCAAGCGTCGGACAGATGGTAACGGTTAATATCCGTGTTGACGCGCAGGGCGATGAAGCCGAATATGGCTTTATTCTTAATTACGACCAGACAAAACTGTCAAAGCCGGTCATCGGAGCAGGCACTGCCGGAGCATCGGCGCGTTCGTGTAATACGGCGACCGCCGGACAAATTAACTGCTCGGTCGGTGGATATCCGACGAACAATCCGACGAGCAGTGATACGGGAATCGGTGAGATAGCATCCGGGACAAATCAAATCTTGATAACAGTGACATTCATAGTGGGGGCGAACGCGCAATCGGGAACGGAAACGCCGTTGACGCTCTCGCAGGTGAATGCGTCCAGTGATGCGCCGCAGTTATTTACACCGATAGCGACAAACAGAACTATCACTATTCCGGCGCGACAGCGACGGAAAGTTTGACGCGGCAGTATTTCGACCGTCAAACGGAGCGTGGTTTGTCCAAAGGGCGAGTTCCGGGACATTGATTCAAACATTCGGTGTTGCAGAGGCGACTTATCTGTTCCGAATGCTTTCGTTTCTTGAATTGTTAAGCAAGGAAATAAAAGCCGTGAGCTTTCAGGCTGATAACTTGTATTTCCCCCCCTTAGCTTATTTATTCGCTCTGATAATCAAAAAATGTTTGACATTTTTTTTGATTTACGTTAAAACTAAATGTAGTAAATCTTATCAAAGGAACGCTCGGAGGTTTTTTAACAAAATCTTTCGGGCTTTTGCGTTTTAAATTTGATTTAAGGAATGAAGGTTTGTATTTCCAGATTTTTTCCATTGGTAGAAACTGAAATTGTTCCGCGCTCGCCCGTTTTTAAGATTTTTGCTCCCGAATTTTCCCATCGTTCGACCACTTCTCGGTGCGGATGCCCGAACTGTGATTGTCTGCCGACCGAAATGACGGCATAATCGGCTTTTACCGCGTTGATGAAATTCGGCGTTGAAGAAGTTCGGCTGCCGTGATGCGCTACTTTAATGACATCTGCTTCCAAAAATAAAGGGTTTTCGATGAGTTTGCTTTCTGTTTCCTTTTCAATATCGCCGGTAAAAAGAAATTTTTTATTGCGGAAAATTAATCGTAAAACCAGCGAGTGATTGTTGTCGGAAACGGCTTGTGTAGATTCGTCCGCAACGGGGAAAAGAATTTCGATTTTCGCTTCGTCGAAACTCAAAACATCTCCGCGTTTTAATTTTACGATTTCAATTTCCCGGCTTTGCAAAACTTCATAAAGCGCGGCGAAATCAGCATCTTTCATCGGCGTTCTGCCGAATAAAGCGGCGCGAACCCGAAAGTTTTTCGCCACGTCAATTAAACCCTGAATATGGTCGGCATCGGCGTGAGTCGCTAAAATATAATCAATCCGCGAATAACCTTTTTCCCATAAATACTCTGAAACTACCGATTCACCGACAGTTTGCACATCAGGCTCAAACAATTCCGCTTCATCATCTTCTTTTTCGACGTAAGACGCGCCGTAATTTATCTTTCCGCCGCCGTCAATCAAAAGCGTTTCGCCGTTCGGAAAAGTCACCAAAGCCGAATCGCCTTGTCCGACATCAAGAAAATCAACGTGCAGTTTGCCGTCGAGCGCAGGAGTGCTAAACGGATGAAAAATAAGTAATAACGAGAAAATTACGATTATAAAAGCAGCACCGCCGAGCCATAATTTTGAATTCTGAATTTTGAATTTTGAATTCATTGAAAATGGTTTCCAAACATTCAGCGCAATCGTCAAAATTAAAACAGGCGTAAAATATATGAAATAGATGGCTTTCATCTGACCGGAATAAACCGGAACGCGAAACGAAGCCCAATTATTTTCGACGAAAATCTTCGGCGCGAAAAGCAGAATCCAATTAAAAATTTCCGTCAGTTTAATAAAAGGAAAAGCTAAAATGCCGCTAATCTGCGCGAGAAAAACGGCAAAAACCGCCGCGAAACTTTCGAGCGCGATAAAAAATCCGACCCACAAATTAAGCAGGATCGAAGCAATCGAAACGCGGTGGAAATAAATTATCAAAAGCGGCAAAAGCCAAATCTGCACAATCAAGGAAACTGTGATTCCTTCAAAAAGATACTGCGTAATTCCCTGCCAATTTTTCGCTTCGAGCCATTTTAAGTACGGAGATTTAAAAAGTTTTGCCGACCAAATTTGCCGCTTTTCCTGAATTTCCCAGGTCGCGTCGCTCCAGTAAAGCGATTCGCAGAATTTCTTAAGCCAAACGGCAACACGCGGCGGAAAAGGCGTTTCGGCGGAAGGCGACCAATTGCCGATTTTTCGCAGATTTTCAATCAGCGGAAACGCCATAGCGATAATCGCCGCGACGCTTGCAAAAGTTAGTTGAAACGATGCACTAAAAAGATCGTTCGGTCGCCAAACCAGTAAAATCAGAGCGCACGCGCCGAGCGAATTCAAAAGCGTCCCGCTGCGGTAAATTACCTGCGAAAACAGCAAAATCGTGAACATAAGGGTTGCCCGCACGACCGGAACTTCCGCGCCGACCGCCAGAGCGTAAGCCCACAAAAAAGCACACGCCAATAAAAATTGCCATACTATTTTATTCGTAAAAAACCGCAGAAAAAGCAGCGTCAAGCCGCCGATAAACGTGATGTGCAGCCCGGAAATAACGAGAACGTGAAAAGTTCCGCCTTCGCGGAAAAGTTCGGCGGTCGGTTTGTCGAGAAAATATTTGTTGCCGAGCAGCGAGGCGATTAAAATTCCGGCGGTCGAAACGCTGAATTTGTCCTTAAATTCGATTATCAGATTTTGTCTCTGCTCGTAAATCCAGGCAAGCGGCGCAAAAACTTGCTCATCCGAAATCTTTTCAAACAGAAGCGGACTTTTGATGATTACGCTCGCGTCAATTCCCTGATCGTCGAGAATTTTCCGGCGGGACGTTACGCCCGGATTCAGATAATTTTCTTCGCGCCGAAGATTACCAGCGACGCGAATCCGCGAGCCGTATTGTAAATTTAACTGCGCGTATTCATCGGCAATTTGCCTATCTTCGATTGGTGCGAAAAGTTTTATCTTGCCCGAAATATTACGCTCCGAGCCTTTATAAATAATCTTTTCCGCTTTTAATTTGAAAAAAAATCCGTTTACCGAAAGTTCCGGTTTGCCTTGTAAAACGCCTTCAATTTCGACCGGCTCGCCGGATTCGATAATTTTTTCGTCATAGATTTGACGCAGACGGTTTGCCGGAATGTTTTGATTTTCGATTTGAAAAACAAATGCGCCGAGAAAAATAAACGCCGAAAAAAGTAAAATCGGAACAAATTTCCACTGTATGAAAATGATTGTTAAAAACCCGAAACTCAAACAAACAATTAGCGAAATCTTCCAATCGAAAGTGAAGAAATACGCCGTCAAAATTCCGATACAAAAACAAACGGAAAGCCAGAGAAGCGGGTAAAGTGATAGATTTCGGGATTTTGCATTTTCGGAGCGTGACATATTTCCCCTTATGTTTTTCGGTGAAAATTTTCGGGCGAAATTAACATTATTAGGACTTTCTCAAAATCAAGGAAATTTTAACGCAAAGGCGCAAAGAGGCAAAGGCGCAAAGGAAAATATGGATTATTTATTTCATTAACAATGGGAAAGTGATGATTTTATTCCAATTTACTTCTAAAAACTTTGCGTCTTTGCGCCTTTGCGTCTTTGCGTTAAATCATTTTGAGAAAGTTCTAAATAACTACTCTACTTTTACCAAATTTTTTATCTGCCGGAATTTTTTATCGCTGATTCCCTGAATGAGCAGAAGATGTTCGACACGGCGAAATTTTCCGTATTTCTCCCGATGTTCGATAATTTTTTGAGCGATTCCTGTGCCGATAAACGGCAATTTTTCGAGTTCGGCGATGGAAGTCGTATTTATATTGACGGCGTTTTCAGCGGCAAGTTTTCCACTGTTTTGCGGTAAAACTCGTTTTGTATCTTTTCCCGCACAACAAACAAGAAAAAAACTGAAATTTAGTAAAAGAAAAAAATTAACCGTAAAAGTGTAAGTGTTGAAATAGTAAGGCTTGACGTTTTTCATCTAATAGTTGAAGCGGAAATGTGCAAAGTGCTAAAAGTGCCTATGTTACAAAGATTTGAAAGATTTTATTTTGTGGAAAAGCACTAAAAAAGCGAAAGTTTTCCACAGATTCTGTGGAAAACTTTTTGACTAATTACTGTTCATTTCTTCCACATCCTGCAAATCGTCGTAAGCCTTTTGTAAGATTGGTCGGGCGCGTGAACTGCCGTCCATTTCGCCGATATAACCTTCGCGCACCATCGCGTCAAGAATCGCGGCGGCGCGCCCGTAGCCGATTCGCAAATGTCGCTGCAAAAGCGAGGTTGAAGCGCGTTTAGCCGAAATAACGCTTTTGACGGCATCCCAGAAAAGCGGGTCTTTTTTGCCCGGAAGTTCGCCGGAATCGTCCAATTCATCTTCGGTTTTCGTAATTGTCGCGTCGTATTCGGGATTTCCCTGCGCTTTTATATGCTCGACGATTTTGTGAATTTCCTTTTCGTCAACAAACGCGCCGTGAATACGGATAAGCTGCGATGTGGCGGGCGGCAAAAACAGCATATCGCCTTTGCCAAGCAGACTTTCCGCGCCGTTTCCGTCAATAATAGTGCGCGAATCCACTTTTGATGAAACGCGAAATGAGATTCTCGCGGGAAAATTCGCTTTTATCAATCCGGTGATAACGTCTACCGAAGGTCTCTGCGTCGCTAAAACGAGATGAATGCCGACGGCTCGCGCCATCTGCGCCAACCGCGTGATTGATTCTTCGACTTCCTTACCCGCAACCATCATCAAATCGGCTAATTCGTCAATAATGATGACGATATACGGCAGATTTTTCCACTTTTCCCCGTTGTCGTCGAGAATGTCTTCGGCGTTGCGGCGTTTGACTTCCGCATTATAGCCGTCGAGATTACGAACGCCCCAGCCAGCCAGATTTTTATAGCGTTTTTCCATTTCGGAAACTGCCCATTTCAGAGAAATCGCGGCTCGTTTCGGGTCGGTGATAATCGGCGTGGCGAGGTGCGGAATATCGGCGTAGATGCCGAGTTCGACCTGTTTCGGGTCAACCATTATGAACTTCACTTCGTCGGGTTTCGCTTTGTAAAGAATCGAAACTACTAAAGTATTTACGCCGACCGACTTTCCCGCGCCGGTCGCGCCCGCAATCAAAAGATGCGGCATTTTGGCGAGGTCGGCGACGTAATTTAGCCCGTCAATTGATTTGCCGAGCGCGATTGACAGAAGCGAGGTTGAATCCTTGAATTTCTTCGATTCGATGACTTCGCTCAACTGAATCGTTTCGCGGTGACGGTTCGGAACTTCGATGCCGACGTAGGCTTTGCCCGGAATGCGGTCAATGCGGATCGATTCTGCTTTTAAGGCGAGACACAAATCATCAACCAAGCCGGTCACGCGCGAATATTTCACGCCCGGATCGGGTTTGAATTCAAAAGTCGTGACAACCGGACCCTGACAGATATGCACGACTCGCCCGGTGACGTTAAATTCTTTGGTTTTTTCGGTCAATTCCTGCGCGATTGATAATAATGCTTCGTCCTTTTGCTCGATGCGAGGTTGCGGCGGCGGAAGAAAACTCGTCGGCGGCAAAATATATTCGTCGTAGTTTTGCGGTTTTCTTGGCGGTTCGGGAATTTTCCCGGTTTTGATTTCTTCCGGGATTTTTCCGTTTAATTCGCCCGTATGCTGAATCGGCGTAATCGGAATTTGCCCGTCAATACCGATTAAATCAAATGGCGAATCTTGAGCAATGTCGTCCGATTTTTCCATTTCAAACTTTTCCGAAGCGGAAATTGTCGGTGCAATTATCTCTTCATTTTCCGACATCGGTTCGCTGAAATCTTCCGTTTCAGTTTCGGGCTGAATAGCCGAACGCTCAACCGCAACAGGAATTTTTGCGCCGTTTTTATCGGCTTTTCCGTTAAATTTGGCGGCGATTGTTTCGCCGAGTGAGATTGTCGGCGAAGATTTGCCGGGATTTTTGTCGCGTTCCGCTTGAAGTTTTTCCCGACGTTCGCGGGCTTCGGCTTGTTTTTCTTCGCGGCGAATTCGATATTTTTTGAACCGTTCACCAAGCCGAAGACGCAAATTTGCAAGAGGCATTTCGAGTTTGTCGAAAAATCCGAAGAATGAAAAATTTGTCAAAAGCAAAATCGAAGCGGTCAAAAATGTGAACAATAAAATTCCCGCTCCGACCGGACTGAGTAAATAAATTAATAACTGCGAAAATATCGCGCCGACCAGACCGCCGCGCCATTCAAGCAAACTTATTAAACCTGAAGCCGAAACGATAAAAAGCAAAAATCCGAAAACGTGGCTGATGCGCGGAAGTAAACTTTCGGTTTGAAAAACGCGCCACGCGATCAGACCGAGCAAAGCCGGAAAAATATAAGCCGAAAGTCCGATAGCCTGAAACATCAAATCGGCGGCGACCGCGCCGACAACGCCGATCCAATTTTGCGTTTTTTGTGAACTGCTCGTGTTAAGCGACCAATCGGTCGAGCTATAAGTTATCAAACACAAAAAAACGAGGACTGCCAACGCCAGCAAAATCACCGCGACAATTTCATTCGCGTGCGAATTATTTTTCGCTGAAATTTGTTTTTTTTCGATTTCCGCTGCCATTTCTTTCGGATTCAGGATTCAGGATTCAAGATTCAGAATTAAAGATTAATACGTTCCGGCTAAATTTGGAATCTGAAATCCTGAATCTTGAATCTTGAATCTTGAATCTTAATTTTACAGTCCGCTTTTTTTGAAAAGCAAAAATTCCCTGATAAATTCATCAATCGCGCCGTCTAAAACGGCTTCGACATCCGAAACTTCAAACTTTGTTCTAGTATCTTTCACTAGCCGATACGGATGCAAAACGTAATTGCGAATTTGCGAACCGAATGAAATATCCTGTTTTGTCGCTTCGAGTTCGGCACTGTCGGAACGTCGTTTTTCAAGTTCGAGTTCATAAAGTTTCGAGCGCAAAACCTTCATCGCAACCGCGCGATTTTGAAGTTGCGAACGCTGATTTTGACAGGTGACGACAGTATTTGTCGGCAAATGCGTAATGCGAACCGCGCTGTCCGTGACGTTGACGTGCTGACCGCCCGCGCCCGACGAACGATATGTGTCAACGCGCAAATCCTTGTCGTTAATTTCGATTTCAATATTTTCGTCAATTTCCGGCGAAACAAACATCGAAGCGAATGAAGTTTCGCGGCTGCCGCCGGAATTAAACGGCGAAATTCTGACCAGCCGGTGAACGCCCGCTTCCGTTGATAAAAGTCCGTAAGCGTATTCGCCTTCGACGCGAAATGTCGCCGATTTCAGACCGGCTTCGCTTCCCGATTGTTCGTCCAGAATCTCGACCTTAAAACCTTTTCTTTCCGCCCAGCGCAGATACATTCTGAGAAGCATCTGCGCCCAATCCTGCGCGTCGGTTCCGCCCGCGCCCGCCTGAATCGAACAAATCGCGTTGTTCGCGTCGGTATCGCCGGAAAGCAAGGCTTCGGTTATCGCCGTATCAACTTCGCTTTCGAGATTGACTATTAAATCATTCAATTCCCGAACGGAATTCTCATCGGTTTCAGCGAATTCAACCAGTATTTCGGCATCGGAAATTGCCGTTTCAAACTTTTCCTGACCTTGCAAAGCGCGTTCGATACGGCTTCGTTCCTGCACAATCTTTTGCGCTTTCTCGGAATCATTCCAAAAGTCCGGCTCGGAAATTTGTTTTTCTAAATTTTCAAGTTCGGCGCGTTTCTTCGGTGCGTCAAAGAAACCTCCCAAGTTGGGTAACTTTCTCTTTTATTTCTTCGTATTTTGTTTGTAAATCTGTTAATTCCATATTTATAAGATATTTTTAACGCAAAGGCGCAAAGACGCAAGGACGCAAAGGAAAATAGAATCTAATTTCAACTGCCGGAAACTAAATAAATCGAACAAACCACTTAAATTCAATTCTTTTTTAAAATTCAGTTTATTTTCTACAAACTTTGCGCCTCTGCGTCTTTGCGTCTTTGCGTTAAAAACAAACTCCAAATTATTAAAATCAAACTGACCAGCGAACAAAGCCACGAGAACCAATCGCCGTATTTTACATAGAAAGTTTGTTTGCCGTCGGATTTGGCAACCGTCCAAATGCGCGTTGCTTCGGTATAAGAATCTGCCGCGTCCGTAACTTCGCCGCGTTCGTTAATATATGCCGTAATTCCGACATTCGTGACGCGCAAAACCGGACGATTTGTTTCGACGGCGCGAAAAACCGCATTCGCCAAATGCTGCCGCAAAACCGGCGTTTTTCCCAAATATCCGTCGTTCGTCATTTCAACCAGCACGTCCGCGCCGCGCCTGACAAATTCGCGCGAAAGATTCGGAAAATGCGATTCAAAACAAATCATCACGCCCGCTTTCGCGTCTCCGAACGATAGTAAATCGTATTCCTTCCCGTAAGAAAAACTGCCGACCAGCGCGGGCATTATGTTTTGCAGAGGCGCGGGAACGCTTTCGCCGAATGGAACGAGATAAATTTTATCATATTGAGCAATCTTCTCTCCCGTCGCGTCAACCATTACGGCAGAATTATAATATTTCTTGTTTTCAGCGTCCGGCTCGGCGGCGTTGAAAAGCGCCTGAACATTATTTTTTGAAGCAAAGGCGCGAACAAATTCCTGAAATTCGGTGTCTTCCGAATACATAAAATTCATCGGCGATTCGGGGAAAATTACGATTGTCGATTGCTCGTTGTTCGTTGTTCGTTGAACTTTTTGTAAAGCGTTTTCGGCGAGTTCGATGTGTTTTTGTCTGAGTTGCTGATATTTTCCATAATCCAAACCGTTCATCGGCACATTCGGTTGAACGGCAACGACAAAAGCCTGCTTTTCTTTTTCAATTTGATAACTTTGATTGGTTGAAGAATATAAAGAAACAGTGATAAACAAAAACGGTAAACCAGCTAATAAGTATCCCGCATTTTTGCTTTTGGTTATTAGATAACAGCCGGACAGAGCATTAAAAAAAACAAGTATAAATCCAACTAAATAAATTCCACCAATACTTGCCCATTGAACAAAAAAGGTTTCAAAAGCCTGTGAATAAGCAATCGCGTTCCAATTATTTCCCGTCGTCCAAAACCGCAAAAACTCAATCGCCGTCCAGAGAAAAGGCGCGAACAAAATCGCGTAATTACCGAATCTTTTCAACAGAATCGAAAACAACGCCGCGAAAATCGCCGGAAAAAATCCGACCGCCGCCGCCGCGCCGAAAAGTAGAAGATAAGCCAGCAAACCTGGAAATCCGGCGTAAGTTATCGGGGCAAAGGTCAGCCACCAACACGAACCGAAAAAGAAATAAGTTCCGAAAATCCAGCCGACGAAAAGCGATTTAACGATTGATTCCTTTTCGCGTTCGACGGCGTAAAATAAAGGCGCGAGCGCAAACCACGCCAGAAACCAAAATTCAAAATCGGGAAACGCCAGAACAAGCAGGATTGCCGACAAAAACGCCAAAACTGCGTTCAAAGGAGCAGGCAAAAATCGCTTGAGGACTAAAATCTTCATTGCGTTATTTTACCAGAAAACTTTTATTGTTGTGAGAACGGTTTCTTTCCGGTCAAAAACAATCCAATTTTCCTGCTCTCAATCATTTTGAATGAACATCTTTCAAATTGAACGGTCAAAATAACGGAGCGCACAAATTTTGTCAGGCGCAAAATGACGAATTTTGTCATCTGACGGCAAAAATATTTTTTTTCCTGTCAATTTGAATTCTTTTAAGTAGTTATAACGGGAAAACAGCGCAAATTGATTGATCTTTATATTATCCAGGAAATACCGGCTTTAAAAGCAGGAGAGCCTGGTCGGTTAGGACCAGGCTCACAATCGGAAGGACAACTGAAGGAACGCTCGGAAGGTGGTCAAGCACAATGGCAAACTGCGCTCGGAGAAGAGTGGCGGCGGGGTCTCAATAAACTTTATTAAGCTAGCCGATTTACTCTAAAGCACATACCGTGCCAGAAGGATTTTGTTAGTGGTAAGTGGTAAGTGGTAAGTGGTAAAATTGCTTTGAATATCAACAAAATCAATGCTTTTGCAGAAACCTCACATTTTAATAGGAACATTATTTACCACTTACCACTTACCACTTACCACTGACGGAGTTACACTATTTGGAACATCGCTCAACTAAGCGTTGCAAAGCCGCGGATTCCTGATTAGCGGAATCAATTTCGGAAGCTGCCGCCGCATAATTTTTCGCCTGTAAGCAATCGTTTTTTTCCAAATAAATTTTACCGAGATTGATGTGCGCGTCAATTAAACGATTGTCCCAAAAAAGCGCGGTCTTAAATGAACTAACACCCTGCTCTAAATCGCCGCGCCGCAGATGAATTTTCCCTAGAATGAGATAGCTCTCGGCGTTCATCGGCTCGCTCGAAAGAACGCGGCGCAGAACAGCCATCGCTTCGTCGTCGTTACCGTTTTTGTAAAGCGAGCGGGCTTGCACGAGCAACGCTTCGGTTTCATTGACCGGCGTTTGAACGGATTTTACCTGATTTCTGGTTAAAACAACGCTGACAAAATCCTTTCGCGCCGGTTGTTCGACGCGCAGATTTATATCGCCGATTGTCTTTGAACGCTGCCATTCGGTTTCGAGTTTGGCGTATTTATTACCTTCGGTTAAAAAACGCTTCGCCTGATTATCGAAATCGGCGGCAGTCGCATCTTTCAATTGCTCCAAACCTTTCGCTAACAGATAATATGATTCGCCGTCGCGCGGATTGGCGGCTAAAACGGGTCGCAGTTGTGCAACCGCTTCGACGTAATTATTATTTAAGAACAACGCTATTCCGTAATTAAAGCGGGCATTCGATTCATTCGGCGCGGATTCCGCCGCCTTTTTCAAAAGTTCCAAACCTTCATTTAACAATTTCGCCGAATTTCCCTGATTTTTCTTTTCAGCGCGGGAAGCCTGCACCGCAATCGCGCCGATGGTGTTGTAGACGCTCGTCAATTTCAAATCTTCCGCGAGCGGTCTGAGAACGGCGAGAGCCTGTTCATAATTATTCTGCTGCCATTGAATCAAGCCGGTGTAAAACGCCGCTTCCGGGTAAAGCGCGGAATTTTGCGGAAGGCGCGAAAAATGTTCAACCGCATCGGAAAACTTTCGCTGATTCAAATAAAAATGTCCGAGTTCGAGCGCGGCATTGGCGTAAACTTCGCCCGACTTTGCTTCTCCAAAGAGCCGCATCGCATTTTTGAAATAGTTTTCGCGGGCTTGCAAGTCATTTGTCAGTAAGCCTTTCGTATAAGCCTCAAACGCCCTTGCCGGAATTTTGTTCGCCGATACAACCAGGTCGTTTTGCGAAAATGACAGGGCTTTGTCGCGCTGATAAAGAATCTGGTAAGCGACTTGTCCCTGAACGGTTTGTAAATTTGCCAGCGCGTCGGTCAAATTTATGTCGCGCGTAATTCGTTTGCCATCAATTTCTTCATTCAAAAATCTACCTTCGTTGACGCGAATAATTTTTGCCGTCACGGTCAGCGTCGCCGCCGTGTCGCCTTGCGCCGGAATAATATTATATTTTCCGGCAATGAGAAGCGATGCGTTACTTTCACGCGCCAATTTCAGAGAAGTTGCAAGACTCGGCAGCTTTGTCAAAGGAATTCGAAGTCGCTGCTGAATAACTTTTCGTTCGTCGTTTGAAACGACATTCAGACCCGGCACTTTTAAAAGTTCGGCGAGCGAATCGGCAAAACTTTCGCCGACCCAGTTAAACTCCGCCTTTTGGGAAGTATTCTCAAACGGCAGAATCATCACCATATCAGAATTATTCTGCACTGCTTGAGCCTGGATTGAAATGAACGCCAACGACAATAAAATTGCGGCAAATAAAAAAATTTTCAGCATTTTTTCCTTTTAAAATAATCTTATAAAACAAAAAATTCGCTTGACGGGCAAGCGAACGGATTTAGAAGATATGATGCAGGAAACTATTAAAAAGATGGTAGTCGGTACGGGATTTGAACCCGTGTCGCCGCCGTGAAAGGGCGGTGTCCTAGACCCCTAGACGAACCGACCGCAAAAGCAGTCTGCGTGAAAACTCTTTAAAAACACTAAGAGTTGCAATATCAGAATTCAAATAACCTACCCGAAACAAAACGAATCGTAAGAATATCGCATACGGATTTTTATTGTCAAACGGCTCAAAAGAAATTCTGTAATGCCTCAGTAATTTGTCAAAAAAATTAGTAAGAAACGATTTGATTGATAATTTCTGTTATTGGTGAGTTATCAAGAGTTGAAAAGTAGAGATTACGGGGGTCAATTTATGCGACGATTGTTTGGAGAAACAGCGAGAGATTGACCGACTTCGAGAGGAAAACCGGCGGCTTCGACAGAAGTTGAATCTCAATGAAAGGAAGTTGAAGGAAGGTTTTTTTGGCAGGAACGGACGCGGTATTTGGAAACATATTGGTCGCGCTTTGAAGACGTTTGGGTTCACGGCGATTGGGCGATGCGCGACGCGGACGGACACTGGTTTATTTTAGGACGCTCGGACGACAC
>Ga0136611_10002431_pt1 | contig 12939 bp, 10 predicted proteins | sample AntDrymUQ2232306_2_FD_106645 | JGI IMG/M metagenome (GOLD analysis project Ga0136611, IMG submission 106645) | Polar desert sand microbial communities from Dry Valleys, Antarctica - metaG UQ223 (23.06) | ecosystem: Environmental > Terrestrial > Soil > Desert | place: Antarctica: Dry Valley... | reverse complement strand
CCGCCGGGAAGGATGAGAGGAATCTTGTGTCCCCAGAGCGTCGCGCCCCAGACCATCCAGTGTTTGAAATAACGCGCTTGCGCCTGGTAGAGCCCTTCGTCGGCTTGCGCGACCGTGCCGATCCAGACGAGCACGATCGCGAACGACAGGCAGATCACCGTGAGGCGAAGTGAGGTGAGGATTTTCCAGAGAGTGCGCATGCGTTGAGCGGGGGCCGTGCTTAGTGCTTAGTGCTTAGTGCTTAGTGGTCAGTGGTCAGTGGTCAGTGGTCAGGCGGGGGCGTCGGAAATTTGCGGGACTGAGAACTGAGAACTGACAACTGAACACTGACCACTTCCGCTCACGGCGTGGATTTGGCGAATGCGATGAAGCTCTCCCGCGCGGCTTCCACGGCGGCCGCGTCGCCCGTCAACTTATAGAACCACCAGCCGTTTTCCCGCGGGACGATCGCGCCGAGCATCCGGCGCTGCTCGTTGGCGAGGTCGACGAGAATGGCATTGGGCGCGGCATCCAACGGCGTCACGAATTCCTTCAGCCCGGCCTCGTCGGTCTCCTCGAGGCCAAGCTGCTTGCGCCAGCGATTGACGTTCGCGAGCGTGCCGCCGCTTTCATTTGGGAAAACGCTGACCGCTGCTTCCGCCTTGGCGCCTTCCTGCTCCGGCACAATGAACTTCGCGACTTGCATCGGCCCGGCGGAGCCTGCTTTCCAGCCCTCTGGAACCGTCCACTTCGGCTCGGGCGGCGCAGCTTGAGCCGGCGGCTGGGCGCGGGGCGCAGCGGCTGCGTTTCCGGCGGACGCATCGTCTTCGAGGAAGCGGATGGTTTTAGCGAACTCGAGAAATTCCGCCTTGTGCGCCGCCACGGCTGTTTCGTCGCCCGCGAGCTTGAAAAACCAGCTCCCCTCGGGGCGGTGTAGCATCGCGGTGACGATGCGGATCGGCTTGCCTTCGCGGGAGCCGGCGATTTCAAAACTCTGCGCCTCCGCGCCGGCCACACTCATTGGCGTAAGCGCCTTGATGGCTTCCTCCTCGCCGAGCGGCTCCTGTCCGACCTGCTTGCGCCACATATTGACGATCAACGTTTCGCGCCCGCGCAGATCGGGCATCTGCGAGAGATCGACGGTCGCCTCGCCCTCCGCTGCGGCGATGATGAAGCTCGCGAAGCTGACTTTCGACCGCGTCGTTTCGCGCCATCCGTCCGGCAGCTTCCACGCGATTTGCGGGCCTTCGGCTGCGCGCGGCGGCGGGGTTTCTTTCGGGGCGACATACACGCGGATCGCCTCGCGACGACAAGCAACGCCACCGAGAAGGAGGGCCGTGCCGAGCAGGAAACGGAGCGCAAAGTGTCGGGTCATGAACAACGGAGCGGGCAATTAGCGGAGAAGTGGCGCAATGCCAGAGCGAGTTTGCCGGTTCCCCTTCAATCCTGGGCGCCGACGATCCTTTAACGTCATCGTTCAAAGCGCGTCGCGCTTCCTTTTTGTGCGTCGCGCACTAGGTTGCCAGCCCGCGTGAGCACTCCGGTCAATCCCCAACCTCGCTCACGCCTGCCATCGCGGCCGAAGCAGCACCGCCGGCGCAAGCCTGTCGGTTTCGCCCTCGTGCTGCTCGCGGTCGGCGCTCTTTTCATCCCGAGCGTCTTTCAGTTCGTCGTCGGCTCGCTCTTGAAAGCGGATGCGTGGCGCCGTGGCGGGAGTCTTGTTTTCCAGCGGCTCGACGGCTCATTCTTCGCCCCGGTGACGCTGCACCGCTCGCTTTGGAGCTTCGAGACGGAGAGCGGACCGACGACGCGCGTGGAGGTCGTTTGGATGGAGGCGCAGCTCGAATGGCGAAACTTGCTCCGCAACAGCAGCGCGCGGTGGATTCAGCGACTCTCGGCGCGCGGTGTGACGGGCAAAATCCATATGCCGCTCGAACAACGCCGGCTGGAGGGTGCACCGGGGGCGACCTTCGGAAATTGGAAATTCGTCAGCGGCGGCGGCACTCCATCACCGGCAGCGGTTGAAGCGCAGGGTGTGGACTTCATCTTCCAGGGTGGAAACGATTTCGTGCGCCTCGAGGGTTGCGGCTTCACCGCCAGTGAGCACGCGTCCGGCGTCTTCCACGCGGACCGCGTCACCCTGAAGCAGCCGTGGCTGGCCCGCACCTTTCGCGCGGTGCAGGGGACGACTTCATTGAAAGACGGGAAGAGCCTCGTCCTTGGGAATGTCGTGCTCGAGCCGGGCGTAGAAATCCGGAGCCTCTCCGCGGGCATCGCGGAGATCGCGAACGGCCGGCTCAAGCTCGAGATCGATGTGGCGGTATTCGATGGCGCGCTCCGCGTCGAGGCCGGGACGGTGCGGAGCGACCGAGGACTGGTGTTTGAGGCAATCGGAGATTTCCGGCAGATCAATATTGCGCGTTCCTCAACTTTTCTGGGCCTCTCCGAAGCTGCCGGCGGGACGATCAGCGATGGCAATTTCACGTTCCGCGGCTCGCCGCGATCCCTTGCCACCGCGACCGCGAAGTTGCGCCTGGCCGCGACCAATTTCCAGTGGGAGACGCGCCAATGGGATTCCCTCTCGCTCGGTGCGGTGCTGATGGATCGGCGCGTTCAGGTGCCACAGCTGGAGCTGAGACAGGGGAAAAACACGCTCTCCGTGTCCGGCGAGCTGACTCTGCCCGACGCGCATCAAAAATGGTGGGAAGGGGACTTCAACGGCGCGATTAAAGCGCGGATCGACAACCTCACGGAACTCTCCGCGCTGCTCTTGCCCGAGTTCAAATACGCCGCGGGCAAGGTCAGTATCGATGGCCATGTGCGCGGGCGGGGAGAGGATTGGGACGGCCAACTGTTGCTCGAAGGCTCGAACCTCACGTGGCGCAATGCGCCGATCGAAACTGCGCACGCTGCGGTGAAGATCGGCGGGAAAGAGCTGAGGGTTGCCCGCATCGAGCTCGTGAACGGCGACGATTACCTGCGAGGCAACGGGGTCGTAAATCTGTTCGGCCCAACGCAGTATTGGGGAGAGCTGCGCGTGGCCGTGGAGGATCTCGCGGTTTACGCCGCGTTTTTGCAAAAGCCGGTGCTGCCCGAGCCGTTGGCTGGCGGGGCAATCGTTGACTGGACCGGCGAAGGCTCGGGCCGCGGACATAGCGGGCGATTCGCCGCGCGGTTGCGCAAAGTGCGCTCGCTCGGCGCACTCGCGCAGCAGCTTCACCCAATCAATGCAGCGCTCGAGGGCACCTACGCGCCGGGCTCGATGGAGTTCTCCAATTTCTCGCTGAGTGATGACGATTCATCGTTTACCGCGCGGGTCACCGTCGGCCATCAGGCGTTGAATCTTGCCGGGATTCGGCTCCGCAAGAAGGATCAGCTCTGGCTCGAAGGCGACGCGTTGCTCCCGTTCGACGTTTGGCAGCAGTGGCCGAACGTTTCGCTCGCGCAGCTGCTCACCGACGATGTCGTCAGCCGCGTGAATCTCAAGGCGAACGCGCTCGACCTTGCGCAAGCGTCGCAGCTCTCCGGTTGGAAGTTCCCGATCGCCGGCGTCGTCCATGGCCAACTCGCCGCTGAGGGACCGATCAGCAAGCTGAAGCTCGATGGCCAGCTCACCCTCACTAAAGGAACTGTGCCGTTGGGCTGGAATGGCAATCTCCTGAGTGAGGTCGACGCACAGTTCTCCTTTGCGCAGAGCAACGTTCAGATCGGGAAATTCACCGCGCACCACGCCTTTGGTGATTTGGCGATCGGAGGTGCGGTGGAGCTGAGCGATCTGCGCGCACCGGTGCTGCAGCTGACCGTGCGCTCGCCCTTCGCTACGCTCCCACTCTTCCGCGGTGCCGATCCCGCAGTGAGCGTGGATACACGGCTGGATCTCGAAGTGAGCGGGCCCCTTTCCGCAGCGGTGGTGAAAGGACGGGCCGATATTGTGAGCCTCGCGCTGACCGCAACACCGGACCTTACGACTCTCTGGGAAGATTACGCCGCGCTCGCGATTCCGCCGGTATTCTCCTTCAGCGCCAAACCGTGGGCCGACTGGCGCTTCGATATCGCCGCAGCGCCGTCTGAGCCTGGTGGGCTGAAAAACGAGACGGGCGGTGTGGAACTGGAGTTGCATCTTGGAGGCAGCGCCGTGCTGCCACGGCTTTCCGGGCGCGTCGAGATGAGCGGGCTGGACGCACGCTCCGGGGATGCCTGGCCGCGCGATTTTCGCACCACCGAACCCCCGCCTCTCGGCGCCGGTCCCGACACCGTCGAGCCGCCGCCCCTGACGAACGTGACGATCACGTTTTCCGAAGCGATGCCCCGGCACCCGTCGCTCGATGTCGAGCTGGCTGGCACCTTGCATGGCGCGCCGTTCCGCGCCCGCGCGCTCGGTCCGCTGAATCACCTCGTCCGAATTTATGACGGGGCTCCGCCCCTGACTGATCGCGCAGTGCAGCAGTTTCTCGCAGGAACGCTCCCGCCGCCCCCGAATGGATTGTCACTCCGCATTTTCCCGCCGATTACCGAAGGGGTCGATGCCGCCGCAACGGCTGAGGTCCCGATCGAAAGGGAAGACTCCGTCAGCGTTCCCGCAACCGAGGAGGCCCCGGAGGGGTCGTCGTAGAAGTCGGGCACGGCTCCGCGAGGATCCGCCGCCGCGAAAAGTGATGCGTTCTCCGGCCGCGACCGGATCATACCATCTGTTCGAAATAACCAGACAACCTCGCCAGCCCGGAGGGCTGCCAGAGATTAGCCCCGGGTTTCAACCCGGGGTGACCCGGCAAAAAAAAAGAGCCCGCACCCTGAAGGGGTGCCAGAACCGGCCTCAACAGCGCTTCCAGCACCGCCTTCGGGGTGCATTGTTTTTCCTTCGCATTACCCCGGGTTGAAACCCGGGGCTAATGTCTTTGGAAGCCTCCGGCTTGGACGGAGTCAGCTGAATTGAGAAAGTTGGTATCAGTTGCCAAATACCAGCGTTCCAAAGCGGTCGGGGGCGTGGAAAGTTCCTGCCATCGTCGGCGACCAGGCGCTCAGCTCACGCTCGCGATTCTTCGGGCGATCAATCCGGCAGAAGTTTGCACGCCAGCGTGCTCCGACGCGCGGAGCTTCTGCAGAGACGCTGAGGAAGGGAATCGCCAGCTCCGCGGCCCATCCACTCTCAGTCCGCCGCGCGAGCGAGCGTAACGCTTCGCAATCCCACGCGAAATCCTTCCGCCACCCGCTGCGGATGCGACGCACCACGAGGTCGACGACCGTGCCGAGCGGGTTGGTTTCGATCTCGAAGTAGCACGCGCCGTCACCGACGGGATCGATGAAGACTTCAACAACTTCCTCCTCCCAAAGCGGTCCATCACGCTGGGTAATCGTCGCCCAAGGCTGCTCGTCCCTCGCTTCGAAGAGCACGCGCAGCTCGGTGTCATGCCAGGCCACGCGCACCGTGGTCGGTTGACTCGGCTCCCGGCCCGTCACGTTCTCGAGGCATCGCGCCGGAGGAATGGTCTGCCAAAAAGCCGATGCCGAATCGGCCGTCAACGCGCCGAGCTCACGTCGCGGGCAGGTCATCGCGGGAGTTTCCACGGATGTGTCGTAGCAGCAGATGCGATGTTTCGCCGCGGAAAGTTCCCCGCCGCTTTGACCGCGGGCAGCCGCTCCGTAGCATGCTCGCGATGCAACCCAGCGATTCCGCAGAGGGCCTCGAGGTGCGGACGTATTTTGTCCGCAGTCGCAACGCGCTCGTCGCACGCGCGGACTTCGGGGAGCTGTATGTCGATTACTACCTGCACCAGGGGCAGCACGGAAATCAGCACGAGCCGGCGCACGACACGCTGCTCAAGGAAGCGCTCGCTGCGCTCACGCTGCACTGCGCGACGCGCCCATGGAACGAATCGTGGGCCTGGACGCTCCACTTCACGGAGCCGTTGCTGAATCTGTTTGTCACCGGAGACAACCGGCGGGGGATCGTTGTTGGCCAGCTCTTCACTGAAGGTGTCAAGCCGGATGACCAGCCGCGCTTTATCGCCGATTTGGTTCGCGAGCGCGGCGAGCCGCGAAGGAGCGTGGTTGAATTTGAGGGGGCGGACGTGCTCGCTGCGGTCGAGCACTTTTATGCACAGAGCGAACAACGCCCGGCGCGCTACTTCCGTTTCGGTCCCGAGGAATTTGTCATCGTCGTCGCGCAGCCGCAATGCGATCTCCAATGGCTGGAAGCGCTGGATGACGCGGCGATCCGCGCGCTCGACGCAACGGAAACACTGACCTTGCTCGAGCAGCGGCATTATCGTTGGGAGTGCGGCTGCACCCAGGACCGGATGCTTGCCGTCCTCGGACCGATCATGCGCCGCGATCCCGCAGCGCTTTTCGGCGACGAGGAGGTGCTGCGGCTGAGCTGCCCGCGCTGCGGCGCGCGTCATGTCGTCACGCGCGAAACCTTGGAAGCGTTCGTCAGCGCCGATTAGATGCCCGACTTCGAGCAGCGGTTCGGCGGGATTGCGCGGCTCTACGGAAAGGCGGGGCTCGCGCGTTTGCGCGCGGCGCATGTCGCCGTTGTGGGGCTCGGCGGCGTTGGCTCGTGGACGGTCGAAGCGCTCGCGCGTTCCGGGGTTGGCGCGCTCACTTTGATCGATCTCGACGACATCTGCGTGACGAACGTGAATCGCCAGCTTCATGCGGTGCACGGGGAAATTGGGCGGCCGAAAACCGATGCACTCGCCGAGCGCGTGCGGCTCATTTATCCCGGTTCGCACGTCGTTCGGGTGGCGCAATTTTTCACCGCCAGCACGGCAACGGAACTCCTCACGCCCCGGTATGATTTCGTCGTCGATGCGATCGATAAGCTGACCAACAAGTGCCTGCTGATTGCGGGGTGCCGCGACCGGAGCCTGCCCGTGGTCACGGTTGGAGGCGCAGGCGGGAAGAGAAACGGCACCGCGGTTCGCGTGAGCGATCTCGCTGAATCGGAACAGGATGAGTTGCTCCGTCAGGTGCGCAGGAAATTGCGCCGCGAGTTCGGTTTCTCGCGCACCGAGCCTTTTGGGATTCCCTGTGTCTACTCGCCGGAGAAGCAGGTCTTTCCATGGTCTGACGGCACCTGTGCGGGCGTCGCCGAACCGGCCAGCAATCTCACCCTCGACTGCGCGACAGGTTTTGGCACCGCCACCTTTGTCACCGGGGCGTTTGGCTTCGCGGCCGCAGGCGAAGTGGTCACGCGGCTCGCACTCGGCGGTGGAGAAGGCTCGCCTTCGCACGCCGCCTTCGCCAACAGTTAGCGCTCACCATCACCTACCAAAAAAATGCCCAACCCTTGGACTGGAAAAGGAAATCCTTACACGCGTCAGGAAGTGCGCGATCGCCTCGACGCGACCCGCCAGAGAGGCGAGCCGATCCTCGCTGCGGGCGCCGGCACCGGAATTTCCGCGAAGTTCATCGAAAAGGGCGGCGGCGACTTGATCATCATCTACAACTCCGGGCGGTTCCGGATGGCCGGCCACGGCTCGACCGCCGGGATGATGGCTTACGGGGACGCCAACGCGGTGGCGATGGACATCGGCGAATACGAGGTGCTCCCGATCGTCGAAGAGGTGCCGGTGATCTGCGGCGTGCATGCCACCGATCCGCGCCGGCGCATGTGGCACTGGCTCGGCCGGGTGAAGGAGATGGGCTTTTCCGGCGTGAACAATTTCCCGACACACACGATCGTTGACGGCCACTTTCGCCGCGTGCTCGAGGAGACCGGCATGAGTGTGCAGAAGGAGTTCGAGATGGTGGCGCTCGCGCGGAAGATGGACCTCTTCACGATCGTCTACGTCGGCTCTCCTGAAGAAGCGAAGGCGATGGCGGATTCCGGCGCGGACGCGATCATCGCCCACGTTGGGACAACGGTTGGCGGCAGCATCGGGGTGACGCAGGCCACCGCTTCGATGGACGACGCGGTGAAGCGAACCGAGGCCATCATTGCCGGTGGGAAATCGACGGGGCGCGACGACATCTACTACCTCTGCCATGGCGGCCCGCTCGCCTGGCCTGAGGACGCGCAACAGCTTCTCAGCCGCGTGCCCGAGTGCATCGGCTTTGTTGGGGCAAGCTCGCTCGAACGTCTCGGCGTGGAGCAACCGCTGATCGAGATCACCCAACGGTTCAAGAGGATGAAAGTTGAAGGCGACTCGCCCTCGCGCTAGCGCGTTCTCGTCGGCGAGCGCTCCGACGAAAACAAAACGCCCGCGGCTTTCGCCGCGGGCGTCATATTAAGGTGCGAACCGTGGAGACGGCGCCCCGACTACTTCCCTGTGGTCGTCGTCGTCGTGGTGCTCTTCTTCTCTTCGATCGCAGCCGGCGACGGGCTCGTCGTGGTGGTCTTCTTCTCGATCACCGCGGCTCCGCCGGTCGTCGTGGTCGAGGATTTGCGGCTGACGACGACACGGTTGGCGATCATCCGATCCCCTTCCTTGACGTAGTAAACCTTCACGGGCAGGCCTGACTTCACGAGATCCATGGACACTGGCGCGCCCTCTTCGTCCACGTAGGTCGTGGTCTTCGTGTAGCTGTAGCGGATCGGCGCTGGCGCCGTTTCGCTGCGGATGACGATGGTGTCGGGACTAAACTCCGAGATCGTGCCCGGGGTAAAGGTCGTGGCAGTCGTTGCCGTTGTTGCAGTGACTTGGGCCGAAGCGAACGGGGCGATGGCGAGCATCGTGGCGGCTGCGGCAAATAGGATTGTGTGATTCTTCATAGTTCTGATGTTTTCGGCGCCCGAAATTGAGCGCCGCGGATGAATCGCACTCCCATCGGAGCATGGCTGTATCCTACCCGTCCCTGAGGTGATCGCCCGTGCGACACTCCCTGCCTCGGAGTCGAGTAGCGCCGTTACTTCAACCAGCGGTCGGCGTAGTCGAGCCAGACGGCCCAGTCCGCGGTCGTCATGGAGTGCTTGCCGGGCCGGATGAAGTATCCGAGCCGGCTCGCGAGGAGCTGACCGGACGGCGGGCGAGCGGTCGCGTCGCACCCTTCCTTGGCCACCAGGCGGTAGACCGGATCTGCCGCGCGTAACATTTCGAACTGCCCCTCAGGGTTGGCCCAGATGTCTTCCTCCGCATTCGAGAGCAGCACGGGCCGCGGGGCGCAGAGCGCAATCAGCGCGTGTTGATCGAAGGGAAGCTTTTCCGGGGTCGCGGCCAACGCCTTGAAGTTCCCGCAGAACCAGTGCGGGAAGCCCTTCGTGATGTCCACCGGTGTTTCCGCGCGTGGACGACCGGTGACCTTGGCGAGTTCCGGCGCGACACGCGCGGGCGAGGTGCCGCCGCACCCGGCCTGGCTCGGAATGGAGAGGGCGATGCGCTCGTCCATCGCCGCTGCGAGCAGCGCGGTCTTGCCATTCCGCGAGTGGCCGACGACCGCGATGCGCTTTGGGTCGATCTCAGGCTGTTGCGCGAGGTAATCCACGGCCCGCATAAAGCCCCACGCCCAACACGCGATCGTCGCCGGCGCATTGGCCGCCTCCGGTGAGATGCCGGGTGGCGCGAACGCTTTGAGCCACTCCGGCGCGGTGGCTTTGTCATCGGGGATCACGTCGCCATTGAAGAAGCTCGCAACGGCGTAGCCGCGGTCGATCGACTGCTCCACCGCCCAAGTTTCGAGTTCCTTGCCGCGGGGCATCTCCTGCGAGCGCGCGGCCGGTGGAATGCGCACGGCTTCATCATTCACCAGCGCGTGATTGCCGTTGAAATTCAACCCTACAAAGCACGCCACGGGCTTCGCCCGCTTCGTCGGAACGATCACGAGCAGCGCCATCTCACCGCGATCATCCCACCGCACCGCGATCTCCCGCAGCGTCGCCTTTCCCCCGAAGATTTCGCGACTCTCCGCAAGCGGACGGAATTCGAGTTTGCCTGGAGCCGCGGGGATGCGTCCGTATTCATAATGCTGCACCAAGGCGCGCAGCTCCGGTTTGCGCTTCGCTTCCCAATCGTCGCGAGTCGTGATGCGGGAGCCATCGAACATCACCAGCGGGTCGGGCAGCTCGGGCTTCGCCGGGAGCGCGGCGGGCTCGGGGAAAATATCGATGGCAAAGGCGGCGGTCGGCATGAGGAGAAGGAGGAGGTTACGCATGAGCGCAGCGTGGATTCACCGGCGGCGCAGCGCGAGCGCGCACTTTGGTCAGCACGTGTCAGCTCGGGAAGCACGCGGGCCCGGCGGGATCGAAGCTCTTGTAGACGAGCGAGAATTCCTGGTGGCCGAGGGCTTCGCTGGCGGTCGGCGCGCCAGCAGCGGTGCGCAGGATGCATCGGTAAATCTCGTCGCCGATTTCCTCGAGCGTGGCGCTGCCTTCCAGAATGCGGCCGGCGTTGATGTCCATGTCTTCGCTCAAGCGGCGAAACGTTTCCGGGTTCGCGCAGATCTTGATGACTGGCGAAATCGCGGAGCCAACCACGGAGCCGCGTCCGGTGGTGAAGAGCGTGAGGTGCGCGCCGCAGGCGATGAGCTCACCGATTTCCTGAATGTCGCTGATGTTCGGAAACCCCCAGCGCACCTCGCCATCAGGGACGACATCGAGGAGGAATAAGCCCGGGCGTGAGGGCACGTCGCCGGGCTTCAGGATGCCGCTGATTGGCGATTGGCCGCTCTTCGAGTAGGCGCCCATCGATTTCTCCTCCTGCGTAGTGAGCCCGCCTTCCGCGTTTCCTGGCGCGAAGGAGCTGTGGCCCATCGCGGTGTAATAACGCGCCGCTTTGTCGACGCACGCGACAAGCTCCGGGGCGAGTTCCGGACGCGCGGCGCGCGCGGCCATGATCCTCTCGCACCCGATCAACTCGCCGGTTTCCTCAAAGATCACGCGTGCCCCCTCCCCCACGAGCCGATCGAACGCGCGTCCCACCGCCGGGTTTGCGGTGATGCCGCTGGTTGCGTCCGAGCCGCCGCAGATCGTGCCGACAATCAAGTCATCGACGTTCATCAAAGCTCGCGGTGTGGCTTGCAGCTCTTCACGGGCGCGCTCAATCCACTCGCGACCTTCCGCGATCGTCTGCCGCGTGCCGCCTTCCTGCTGGATGACGAGCACGTCGGCCGGGCGTCCGCTCTCCCGAATTTCGCGGAGCAACCTTGCGCGATCGAATCCTTCACAGCCGAGGGAGACGAGCAGCACCGCGCCGACGTTCGGATGCGTGCACAGCTGACGAAGCATCCGCTGCGCGTAGGGGTTCTGGTAGCAGCCCGGGAAGCCGAGCAGATGCACGCCGTGCTCCCGCGATGGATAGACGATCTCGCGCGCGACGTGATGCGCGCACTCCACGAGATAGACAACGAGCGCGACGTTGCGAATGCCTTTGCGGCCGTCGGAGCGGAGGAAGCCCTGCATACTGAATTACTACCCCGCGCTCAGCTCGCCGCCCGGTAAATAGTCGCTTTGCAAGTTGTGCGTGTGGACATGCTCCCCACGGGCAATCGCGCGCGTCGCGGAACCGATCGGCGCGCCATATTTGACGATCTTCTCGCCAGCCAGGATTTCACGCGCGGCGAGCTTGTGCGCGAAAGGGATCGCCGCAGGCAGCGTGCAGGGCGAGTCGTCAATCGAGATCGTTTCGCCCGGCGCAAGATGCCGGACCGCGGTGAGCACGTTGTCTGAAGGATGGAGACGCAGAAGCGAGGACATCATCGCGGCAATTTAGTCGCGTCCGCCTTCAGGCAGCCACCAGGCAACTACTGCGGCCGGAAGGAAGAGGAAACTGGCGTAAAGTAGCGCTGTCCGGAAATCGCCGACTTTCGAAAACAAGCCGAAGACAACAGTCCCCGCCGCCGCCGCAATGCGGCCGATATTGTAGCAGAAGCCCGCGCCCGTGGTGCGGAGCAAAGTCGGGAAAAGCGGAGGGAGGAACATCGTGAACAGCCCGAACACGCCCGAGAAGAACCCGACCGCCGGGAACCAGAACCAGAAGAGTTCCTCATGGCCGCGCGGCTGCGAAAAGGTGAGGCACATCGCCGTGAAAAAGCCGACGCACATCACGGTAATCGACCGCCGGTAGCCAAACATCTTCGCCAGAGCACCCGCGGCGAAATTGCCGATGATCGAGACAAAGATGACGAGGAAGAACGCGTTCGCGACGAGCTTCTCGCGCGCCGGCACCGACCAGGAGGAGAGCTCAGGCAGGTTTCGTAAATGTTGCGCGTGCCAGAACATGAACGCCCACCACGCGGTGAGCGCGCAGGAGCAGACCACGATCGTGCGCACCGTGATCGGGAGCACGTCCCCACGAAAGAGGTCCCGCAAGCCTGGTGCAGCCGCTCCTGCTTCAGCTTTCGCCCCGCGCCATTCGTCGGTTTCCGGGACCTGCCGTCGAATCCAAAAGACGAGCAGCGCAGGCAACACGCCGACCAGAAAAACCCAACGCGGATTCTCTGCCGCCATGAGATTTACCGTCAGGCAGGCGCCGAGGACGCCAATGTTCACGCCAGTTTGGAGAACCGCGGCAATCCACGGACGCCACCGCTTTGGCCATGTCTCCGAAAGCAGGCACGAGCCGATCGCCCATTCGCCTCCGATGCCCAGTGCTGCGAGAAAGCGGAAGATGAGCAGGTGCCACCACGTTTGCGCGACGCACGAGAGCCCGGTGAAAACCGCGTAAGTGAGGATGGTGAGGGAGAGCGCGCGGCTGCGGCCCAGTTTGTCGCCGAGCCGCCCGAAGAAGCCGCCGCCGAGCGCCCAGCCGACGAGGAAGGCGGCCTGGATCCACGAGCTTTTCTCTTTGACGAGCGGGTCCGCGGTGCTCGCCGCATGGAGCAGCTGCATCACGAAGGGCGCCGCGACGAGCGTGTAGAGATGCATGTCGAGGCCGTCGAACATCCATCCGAGCCACGCGGCCAGTCCGCTCTTCTTCTGCTGAGGTGTTAGCTCGCTGAAAGTGGTCGCGGCTTCTGGGGAAGACATCTGCTTGAGACTGGCGGCCGCGCCCGCAGTTCGGAAGCCGAAACTCGCTTCCTCCAGCT
>Ga0136611_10002430_pt1 | contig 12940 bp, 13 predicted proteins | sample AntDrymUQ2232306_2_FD_106645 | JGI IMG/M metagenome (GOLD analysis project Ga0136611, IMG submission 106645) | Polar desert sand microbial communities from Dry Valleys, Antarctica - metaG UQ223 (23.06) | ecosystem: Environmental > Terrestrial > Soil > Desert | place: Antarctica: Dry Valley... | reverse complement strand
GGATTAATCGGTTCTCAAGTCCTTGGTGGTTGCGTTCTCTGTGATAGTGCTCCATGTATTCGGTCACAGCACGGCGTAACGACGCCTGCCCGATAAAGATCATCCTCCTCAGGCATTCATCCTTTATTGAGCGAACAAAACGCTCCGCGTAAGCGTTCAAATTCGTCGACATCGGCGGCAGCCGGATAACCTCCGTCCCACTCGCCTCCACAAGTCTCCTGAATTGCCGCGTGTACTTCGTATCACGATCAACAATCAGGTAGCGCTTCGAAGCCAGCGCACCGCTCCCCTCGTCCATAAGGTTTCTGCCCACCTGCAGCATCCACGCTTCATCGGGCCGCGTGGTGATGCCCGCAATATGCACTGCACGCTCGGCTATGTTGATCACAAACAGCACGTAATGCGTCACGAGGCCCCTCGGCGTCCACACCTCCACAGTGAAGAAGTCGCTCGCCGCGAATACCTTCTAGTGTGCCCTCAAGAACGTCGACCATGTCATACGCTTGCTGCGGTCCGGCGCAGGTTCTATGCCATTACGCTTCAACACGTTGGATATCGTCCCACGTCCAACAATGTGGCTCAGATTCGCCAAAGCTCCTTGAATTCGGGTGTAGCCCCATCCTGGATTCTCCTGCGCCATGCGGACAATCAGCTGTGAGATCTCTCGCATGATGCCCGGGCGGCCCGGGCCACGTCGCTTGCTGAAGTCCCACTTCTGCGCGATCAAGCACCGATGCCACCGCATCAGCGTATCTGGGGAAACAACGGTATCGAGCGCCAACAGTGCTTTACGCCCCACCGCTTTAGCCTTCTTCGCCAGCAGCGCGCGTTCGGCATCGGTAAATCGGATGCGCTTCCCGCGCAATCGCCGTTTGAGGAGTTGATTCTCAGTTTGGAGGAACTCGATGACGATCAGCTGGTGACGATTTACCCAGCCGGCCGCGATCAATAGAAGAAATGAGAGCAGCGGCGAGATCGAACCCATGCCAGAAGTCTACCGCAAGCTGTCCGCGCTAATAAATGGACACTACGCGACTGAGGGTTGGCCACACCCATACCGACGGGCCAAAGCCCGTCACGCACTTGGCCAGGCTGCATGCGCGCCTTTGTTCATGTCGAGAACGAGATGGTCTCGATCCGGGCCGCCTTCAGCGTTCTCACCGGAACCGCGTACAGCCTGTCGCCCAGATTCATCAAGCCGCAACGAAGGCGGACGTCGGAAGTCGCATCGAGCGACTTGTTTTTCGACAGAGACATCCTCGGCACCAACGGACTGGGCCGGCTTATCTCATCGCGGCGAGCGTTGCGGCCTCGCGATCACCCTCCATACCGATCCTTCAGCCGGAACCATCCAAAGGCAATGGCCTGTCCGACTCGTCGAAACGACGGGAACGGCACCCGCGGCAACGGGGTTGCGATCTTGCGGTATACCGGTGCTCCGTGCATCAACGACTGAGCGAGCCTGCGTCCGGCGTAGGTGGCCGCGGACACGCCGCTTCCGTTGTAACCGATTGCATAGGATACCGTCGGCTCTTCTTCAATGGTATGGACGTGCGGCAATTGATCCATGGTCAGAGCAACCCATCCGCCCCAGCAATAATCCGCCGTAACCTCGCGCAGTGCAGGGAATTTCCTGTGCAGCGTCTCGAGGAGCTTGTCGCGCCGGACGTTGCCCGCGCTTTCATGAATGGGCCCGCGGCTTCCCAGCAGCATGCGACCGTCTGCAAGGCGCCGGTAATAGTTAAGCACGGTGCGCGTATCGGACATGATGTCGCTGGTGATGATGTTGGATTCGCGCTGCTCCGAATCGGTGAGCGGCCGCGTGACCACGATGTTCGACAGAACCGGTATCAGTCGGGCCTTCAGTGCCGGATGCAGACGCTCGGTGGAATACCCGTTTGTCGCGATCACTACACGACGAGCTCGCACGGCGCCTTGCGGCGTGTGCAGGACGTGCTGGCCTCCCGCTCGCGTCCACTGCGCTACCGGCGACCTCGAGTGAACGACGGCACCGGCTTCTCGCGCCATGCGCAGAAGGCCGTGTGCGAATTTCATGGGGTGCACCGCGAAGCCGTCGGGATAGCGCAAGGCGGCGAACGCTTCCTCCCCACGGAAATAATCACTGCGCAGGACGGCCGCACTCACCAACTCGGTCCGATAACCGCAAACGTCGAGCAACAGGCGCTGTTCGCGTTCCAGAGCGCTGATGTGGGCGCGCGAGTGCGCGATCTTCAGGTAGCCGTCGGGTGCACGGTCGCACTCGATGTTTGCAGCCGCTATGAGCTCGCGTACTGTCTCAAGCGCCTCCTGCGCTTCGCTGAACATTTCGCGGGCAATGGCGCTTCCCCAGTCGCCAACCCACCGGCTGATCGGCAGGCGCCCCAATGCAATCCGCGCAAATCCGCCGTTACGGCCGCTGCAGCCCCAGGCGGGATGATTCGCCTCCAGAACGACCGCCCGAAGCCCGAACTGGTGCGCGAGCGTGTAGGCGCAACTGAGCCCGGTATAGCCGGCGCCGATGATCGCAATATCGGTAGCAATATCGCTGTTGAGCGGTCCATCGTCCGGCGGCGCCGGCCCGGCTGTCGCGTGCCAGTAGCTGTCGACGTGTTCGAGCGGCCGCTGGGGCAGGCTTGCGCTTAGTGGATCATAGACCGTGGCATCAGCCGTCATATCGTACTCGCGCAGGGTGGCTGCAGCGGATCGGCACCAGCGTGGCAGAAGCCGAACGACACCTCCCGCAGAAGAACCTCGAAGCCGTCATCGGCGTATAGCTCCGCGGCGGCGGTAAGTATTCGTTCCTTTATTCTGTCGGCGGAAGTCGCAGGCATGTATCGTCCGTAATCACGCGTAAAAAGGATTGTGCAGTCGCGTCGCTGAAGCGATCGTCGGCGATGCGTGGCATCGCCACGATCGACGAATCGGGCGTCCCGGGATTCGAATCGACGGCCTGGTACGGTTTGCTCGCGCCCGCAGGCGTGCCGCGATCAGTATGCTCTGCGTGGCATCGAGGCCCAGCACATTGGCCGCTGCTGCCGCTGCACCAAGCGTTCCGATCGTGCCAGTGCTGTGCCAACCAGGCTCGTAGTGCGTAAGCTGGGTCGCCGTGCCGACGCGTCCTGCCACTTCATAACCCGCTGCCATGGCGGCGATGAGCTTGCGCCCCGATGCCCCTACCATCTCGGCTGCGGCAAGCGATCCCGGCACTATGACAATACCCGGGTGTATGCCTGCCGCCGAATGCACGTCGTCGAAGTCATACTCATGGCCCATCGTGCCGTTCACCCAGGCCGCCGCCACCGGATCAAGCCGCTCGGCGCGGCCTATCACCGTCGCACCTTCGCTCGCGAGCTTCGTCTGCGCGCCGCGCATTTCCGCAAGATAGGCGAGGAGCACATTGACGACCTTGTGATCGGCTCCGAGCAGGCTCACGCCCAGAAAATCGAGCAGCGCACGCTTTACCTCGTGCACTGCATTCTGCTGGAGGTTTTCGAACTCGAGCTCGCAGACGAACTTCGCGAGAACTGCAGTGAGTGGTGTTCGCTCACTGGAATTGTTCGCTGCACGTTCCATAAATGGTCGTCTTGACCTGTGGTTTTGGAGGCGTTGTAGATTCTTTTCTTCCGCGCCCTCTGTCAAGCGCGGTGAAGGGGCTGGTTCTATCGACTCTGAACCGTGCTACGGTTGAAGCTCTTGGGGAGGCGGATAATCGTGAGAGGAATCATTCAGGCAGCCGTTTCGTCGGTGGCGATCCTCGCCGGGACCGGGATCTTTCCAGAAGCATCGCATTCCGCATATCCTGAACGGACGGTGCGCATCGTCGCACCGTTTCCGCCCGGGGGGCGGGGTCGATGTGATTGCGCGGATACTGGCGGAGACGCTCACGCGCGGCCTGCAGCAGCAAGTCATCGTGGATAATCGTCCCGGCGCCACGGGGCGCATTGGTACGGAGATCGTGGCCAAGGCGGCGCCCGACGGCTACACGTTGCTCTTGGGGAGCGTGGGAGCAAACGCTATCGTCCCTGCTGCTTACCCGAATCTGCCGTACGATGCCGTGAATGATCTTGCTGCAGTCAGTCTGATTGCCCTGACATCGTATTTGCTGGTGGTTCATCCGTCACTGCCCGCGAGATCGGTGAAAGATCTGATCGAGCTTGCCAAGGCGAAGCCTGACCAGCTCACGTATGCCTCCTCGGGAAATCTCAGCGGCGCTAATTTGTCCGGCGAGTTCATGAAACAAATGGCCAGGGTGAGCATGCTGCATGTTCCCTACAAGGGAGCGGCGCTCGCGATGACCGCTGTCCTGGGGGCCAGGTGGCCATGACGTTCGCGGCGATTCCCGGCGCGATGCCGCACGTGAGCGCGGCGCGCCTGCGTGCCATAGGCGTGACCGGGGCAAAGCGGGTTCCCGTACTCGCCGACGTGCCTATAATCGGCGAAAGAATCAAGGGATTCGACGTGACTCAGTGGTACAGCCTGTTCGCTACTGCCGGCACGCCCTCGAATGTCATTCGGCGACTGACTGAACGAAGAGACGATGAAAGCGATCGAGAAACCAGAGGTTCGTAAGCGGTTCGTGGACATCGGGACGGAGCCTGTCAGCAGTACGCCGGAGCAGCTGGCGACCCGATTGAGATCTGAGATTTCGCGGTGGCGCGCCGTTATCGCGCGCGCGGGAATCAGGGCGGAGTAACCGGGGTCGCTTCAACTACTTAATACCGAGATCAGCGATTCGCGATCGGCACGTAATCTCGCGCTTCAGGCCCACTGTAGACGGTTAGCGGCCGGATCAGGATGTTGTTTTCGATCTGCTCGAGCACCTGCACCGTCCACCCTTCTAGAGCCACCGCTTCGTCGGCACCGATCTCGAGAATCCGAGCTTCGCCGCGGTGGCGCGGGCGATGGGCGCCGAAGGGCACACGATCGATAGCCTCTCGGATGTCGGCCCCGCGTTGCGCGCGGCGTGCGTGGCGTGCGTGGCGCAGCAGCACGGCAGGACCACGATACTGGAGCTCATGGTCACGTGCGAGCTGGGAGACCCGTTCCGCCGCGATGCGCTTTCGAAGCCGGTGCGGCTGCTCGAGAAATACCGGGACTACGTCTAGACCAGCCTCAGACCTGCTGGAGCGGGCTTCGCGATCTCGCGTGGCATAGGCTTCGCAGGTCGTGCGGCAGTAGAAGCTGTCGGGACGCCGCTTGGCTATTCAAGCGTGCGAGAAATGAAGGGAACGAGGTGACGATCAGACTATTCATCCGCGCAATGGGCACCCGCGCTGCGGCTGCCGCGTTTTTCGTCGCGGCCGCGAGTGCGGGGGCGCAGAGTTATCCTGCAAAGCCGGTGCGCGTGGTGCTCGGGTTTCCCGCGGGAACTACGGTCGACGTGCTGGCGCGTCCCATCGCCCAGAAACTGGGCGACCGGTTCGGCCATCAGTTCATCGTGGACAACCGTCCGGGTGCGACCGGGATGATCGCAAACGAGCTCGCCGCGAAAGCGGCGCCGGACGGCTATGTGCTGCTAGTCGCGCCCGGCTCGTCGATCACGAGCAATCCTCACCTGCGGCTCAAGATGCCGTACGACACTCTGAAGGACCTCGCGCCGATCACTCAGATCGGTGCTTTTCCCTACGTGCTGATCGCGCACCCGACCGTGCCGGTGAAGACGGTGAAGGACCTGATCTCCCTCGCCAGGGCGAAGCCGGGGTACCTGAGCTTCGGCTCGTCGGGTGTGGGCAGCGGCTTTCATCTCGGCGGAGAGCTGCTGAAGACGCTCGCGCGCGTCGACATTCTTCACGTGCCGTACAAGGGCGGCAACCTCGCGCTCTCCGAGCTCGCGGCGGGTGACATCGACTTCATGTTCTACAGCCTCGCGGTGGCCCAGCCGCTCATCAAGGCCGGCAAAGTGCGACCGATTGGCGTGACGGGAAAGAAACGAGACCCGCTGCTCCCGGACGTGCCCCCGTTGAGCCAGTCCGGACTGCCCGGCTACGACATGACGGGTTGGCACGGCTTTTTCGCGCCCGGCGCCACGTCGCGCGAGATCGTGAACCAGCTCAACGGCGCGATCGTGCAGATCCTCGGGCTGCCCGAGATGCGGCAGTTGTGGGCTGCCAACGGCATGGAGGTCGTCACGAATACGCCCGAGCAGTTCGCCGCGAAAGTGAGAAGCGAATACGAGCGCTACGGCAAGCTCGTGCGCGCCGCCGGTATCGAGCCGCGATAAAGGAGCCGCAGTGTCACACTGGTTCGAGTATTTCCCTGATCACTACATGTGGTCGCAGGGCGTCGGCATGGCGATCGAAATGATTCCCTGGGGCGCCGCGGCCATGGGCGAGATCGACCGCGTCGGTCAGCGCCTGAAAGGCCGCGAGGGCGACAACGAGGCTTGGTTCGCGGAATGGACGCGCATGGGCGAGCAGCTTGAGCGGCGCGCCGAAGACGAGGCGAAAGCCGATCACCAGCTTTCGGCCGGCACCTGTTATCTGCACGCGGCGACCTATTACGGTTACGGCGAGCGCTATCTCCATCCCGGCGAGCAGAAGTTCGCCGCCTACCGGCGGCATCTCAGGTGCTTCGCGGAAGGCGTGAAGCGGCGTTTTCCCGGCATGGAGCGCGTGCAGGTGCCTTATGAAGGTACAACGCTTCCGGCGTGGTTCATGAAAGGCCGCGGCGTGAGCGGTCCAGCGCCTACAGTTGTTCTTTTCAACGGCCTCGACGGGTCGAAGGAAGTGACGGTGCTCTACGGCGGGATCGAGCTGGCCGCGCGCGGCATCAACACGCTCGCGATCGACGGGCCGGGGCAAGGCGAGGCGCTGCGCTTGCAGAACATTCCGAGCCGGCACGATTTCGAGGTGGCGGGGACCGCGGCGTACGAGTGCGTCGCGCAGCGCTCCGACGTCGACGCACGGCGCGTGGCGATCGCCGGCGTATCCATGGGCGGTTATCTCGCGCCGCGCGCCTGCGCGTTCGAGCCGCGCTACGCCGCCTGCGTCGCGTGGGGCGGCCATTTCGATTATCACGAGTCTTGGGTGCGCCGGCGCAGGGAAATGGAAGCGGGCGGCACCAAAGTATCCGCGCCGCATTTCCATCTCATGTGGGTGCTGGGCGTGCCGGACATGGACTCGGCGATGGCGAAGCTCAGGGACTACACGCTCGCCGGCATTGCCGAAAGAATCCGCTGTCCGTTCCTCGTCACACACGGTGAGAACGACTCGATCGTTCCCGTCGATTATGCGAAGCGCCTGTATCAGGCAGTCGGATCGAGCGACAAGACCCTGCGCATCTTCACCGCGGAAGAAGGCGGTAGCGAGCATTGCCAGGGCGACAACCGCGTGCTCGGCTCGAACTACGTCGCCGACTGGATTATGGATCATCTGTAAGGTGCGCCTCGCACCGGCGTTTCCGCGGAGTCGGGCATTGCGCAGCCGGCTCGCGGGTGGGCACCTCAATGGTCTTCGTGCACACGCTCGGCGGGCTTTCCGGCCGCATGCCTGCAGGTTTTGGCGAGCACGCCCCGGAAGGAAATCGTGACTATCAGGCGCCTCGGCGAGGCGATTCGAAACGGCCGCATGTCCTGCACTCGACTCGTGGATCATCATCTGACATGCATAAGGTCGCTCCAGCCCGCGCTCAATGCCTTCATTACCGTAACTGCGGAGGATGCGTTGAGACGGGCAGCCGAGCTCGATGCCGAACTCGAGCGCGGGTCGGACCGGGGGCCGCTGCACGGCATACCGATCGTCCACAAGGACAGCCTGGCAACGCGGGGCGTTCGAACCACCGTCGGATCACGTCTGCTCGAGAGTCGGGTCCCCGATCACGACGCCGCCATCGTGGAGCGCCTGTCGAATGCGGGCGCAATCATGCTGGGCAAAGCGAATATGAGCGAGTTCGGTTCGGGCTCATCGGGCGTGAACGCGCACTTTGGCGCAGCTCATAATCCTTGGGATGTCTCCAGAACACCCGGCGGGTCGTCCAGTGGTTCGGCAGTTGCAGTGGCGAGCGGTATGGCTGTCGCAGCGACCGGAACAGATGCGGGAGGTTCGGTTCGCACACCAGCGAGCCGATGCAGCATCGTCGGGTTGCGTCCCACCTATGGGCTGGTAAGCCTGTACGGCACATGGCCGCGCACGAAGACGTTGGGAGCGGCGGGACCGATGACGCAATCCGTGGAAGATGCGGCCATCATGCTGAACTGTATGGCGGGCTACGACGAGCGCTATCCCGCGTCGATCAAATCACCCGATAAGGATTACACGAAGGCCATCGGTCGCGGCGCGCAAGGAATGCGAATCGGCCTGGTCAGGGATTTCAGTCGGAAAGAGCTGGACTCCGAAGTGGATGACGCGTTGACCCGCGCGCTCGATGTGTTTGCGAAACTGGGCGTAGAGATCGTCGACGTCGTGATCCCCGAACTTACGGGCGCACTGGATTACAGCACGCTCTTCCGGCACATCATGCTGTGGGAATTCAATGAAGTACTGGGAGAACAGTATCGCAACACGCCGAACCGCGACGAAGTGTTCGGACCTTTCGTTCATGCCGACATGCAACGAGTTCAGTCAGTCACCAGGCGTGATTACGAGTCGACCGTCTCCCGGCGTTGGGAGCACGTCAGGAGCGTGCGTGAGATTTTTCGGCGGGTCGACGCGCTGATCACCCCCACGGTCCCCGACGTCCCCCCACTGCAAAGCGAAGGACCGGAGACCTGGCTGCGAGGCCGCACCTTTAACCTGCCTTTCAGCTATCTGGGGTTGCCCGGCATTTCCATACCTTGTCACCTGAGCAAGGAAGGCCTGCCTATCGGTATGCAACTCGTCGCGAACGATCTTGGCGAGATGGAGCTATTGCGGCTGGCGCACGCGTTCGAGGAAGCGGGCGGCTTTCCTGCGAGCCGGCCACCGATCTATTGCACGATGAATGAGCCCGAACTTTAAAGAGCGAGGACGAGCATGGCGCAAATGAAACAGGTTACGCGTGAGACGCTGGCTGCATTTACCGATGCGTGGAATCTCCATGACGTGGACGCCCTGATGTCGTTCATGACGGACGACTGCGTATTCGAGTCCGCGGCGGGGGTTCTCGCATGCGGCGCGCGTCACGAAGGGCGCGAGGCAGTGGCCGCCGCGTTCGCGCAGGCGTGGACGGTATCCCCGGATGCGCATTGGGGCAATGGCCGCCACTGGATCTGCGGCGATCGCGGCGTTTCGGAATGGACGTTCACGGGAACACGCACCGACGGCAGCCGATTGGAAGTCGAAGGCTGCGATCTCTTCACGTTCCGGGAAGGCAGGATTGCGGTGAAGAAGGCTTTCCGCAAGGATCGGCCGCTCATCGTAGCGGCACAACAGTAAAGGCCGGTCATGGACCAAGCGGGCGAGCTGAACTTTGCAGGTAGCGCGAAATACGATCCTACGTATGATCCGCTCGTAGCGGCCGGCCCGGGGCACAACCAGGATCTGGCGCCGACTACTGGGCCTCCACGGCCGGCTCGCCGCCACCGGATGACGGACCGGTCAGCAGAGACATCGATGTCGACGTGGCGGTGATCGGGGGCGGGTACACCGGCCTTGCCACAGCGATTTTCCTCGCAAAAGAGCACGGCATTCGCGCGACGGTGCTCGAGGCCAACCGCCTGGGATGGGGCTGCAGCGGCCGCAATGGCGGCCAGTCGCAGAATTCGGGCGGCCGTCTTTCGCGCTCGCAATGGGTCGAGCGCTGGGGTGTGGACGTGGCGCGGCGCATGCACGACGAATGCACGAGCGCCTATCGCACGCTCGAGACGCTGATCCGCGATCACCGTATCGATTGCGACCCGCAGCCCGGCGGCCACCTGCAAATCGCCCATCGCGAGAAAAATCTGCGCAAGCTCGAGGCGGAGGCACGCGTACGTGCCGAATTGTTCGATTACCGCTGCGAGATGCTCGATGCGGAAACGGTCCGCCGCACCTACGTGGGCGACGCCGAAGCCGTCGGTGCGATGCACGAGCCTGACGGCACGGGCGTTCACCCGCTCAAGCTCGTTTTCGGCTGCGTGAGACTCGCGCGCGAGCTCCATGCCAGCGTCCACCCGGCAAGCCCGGTCATTCAGTGGGAGTCGCGTGGCGGCAGTCACTATCTCAGGACTCCCGGCGGGACGGTGCGTGCGCGCGCGGTCGCCATCGCCACCGGCGCCTACACCGCCAGGACGCTGCATCCCAGCCTTGCGGATCGCTACTTCCCGGTCCTCTCGAATTCCATGGTTACGCGGCCATTGCTCGCGCGCGAGCTGGACGCCTGCAACTGGCTCACAAAACAGGTCATCACCGATACGCGCACGCTGCGCTTCTATTACCGTCGTCTTCCGGACGACCGCGTGCAGATCGGCAGCCGCAGCGCGATCACCGGGCGCGACGCGCCGCGCCGGCAGCACTTCGACGTGCTGGTGAACGGCCTGCACCGGAAGTTTCCCGCGTTGAGAGGTATCGACATCGATTTCTCGTGGTGGGGCTGGGTCGACGTAAGCCACGACATGATGCCTCGCATCTTCCAGCCCGACCCGATGCAGGATGTGTTCTACGCGTTGGGGTACGGCGGCAATGGCGTCAGCTTCTCGTTCCAGGCCGGGCGCAGGATGGCGCAAAAGATCGCTGGCCACACCGCGGGCCACGATCTGCCCATACTGAGCAGTCCTTTGCCGGGCCATGCGCTTGCGCCGTTTCGCCGCATCGGCCAATGGCTGCTGTACCGCTACCACTATCTGCGCGACGAATTTCTGTAAATCCGACAGAGGAGAAATCAAATGAAGCGTGCGTGTGCGATCGCCTCGATTGTGTTCCTGATGCTGACTGCTGCCGTGCATGCGGCGGATTATCCCGTCAGACCTGTTCGTATTGTCGTCGCCTACCCGGCCGGCGGCGGCGACGATCTGCATGCGCGGCTGGTAGCGGAGAAGCTCACTCAGATTTACGGCAGGCAGTTTATCGTCGACAACCGTCCGAGCGCCGGGGGCGTGCTCGGGTTCGAGCTCGTCGCCCGGGCGGCAGCCGACGGTTACACACTGCTCCTCGCAGGCGCCAACATCACGATCGTGCCGCACCTGAGGACCTACGTTAAGTTCAATGTTCTGGACGATTTCACTCCGGTGTCGCAGATCTCGAGCTTCCAGCTCATGATGGTTGCCCACCCTTCCGTGCCGGTGCGCTCGATACGCGATCTCATCGCGCTCGCCAAAGCGCAGCCCGGCAAATTGAGCTTCGGCTCTTCAGGCGTCGGTGCGACGCCGCATCTGTCGGCAGAGCTCTTCAAGCGCATGGCCGGCGTCGACATCGTGCATGTTCCGTACAAGGGAGGCGGCGCGGCTCTCACCGATCTGCTCGCCGGGCGCATCGAGCTCTACTTCGGTACGATGGCCACGGTCACCCCGCTGGTAAAGGACAACAAGGTGAGGGCTTTGGCCGTAAGCGGCGCGCGACGCTCGCCGCTACTGTCGCAAGTGCCCACGATGGCCGAGTCCGGGCTCGCGGGCTATGAGCTGATTTCGTGGTACGGCATATTCGCTCCCGCCGGTCTGCCGCCGGATATTCTGGCATCGCTCAATGCGGCGATCGGAAAAGCGATACAGATGCCCGATGTCGTAGCGCGGCTGGCCGCGGTCAGCGTGGAGGCGACCGGCTCGTCACAGGCTGACTTTGCGCGTCTGGTGCGGGAGACTCATCACAAGTTCGGTCGCATCATCAAAGACGCCGGCATCAAAGCGGATTGAAGAACAGCGCGACCGATTCAGGAGGCGAATACATGCAGCACGCGGAGACGATATTCAGGGGCGGCAGGATCATCACGATGAGCGAAGCGCAGCCTGCCGCAGAGGCGCTTGCCGTCGGGGGAGGGCGCATCATGGCCGTGGGCAGCCCGGGCGAAATCGAGCCGCTTGCAGGCGCCGCGACGCGCGTGGTCGATCTGGACGGCGGCGTACTCCTGCCGGGATTCATCGAGGCGCATGGCCATCCCGCCACCGAGGCGATATTCACTTTTCCACCCGCCACTGACGTGCGGCCATTCTTCTGCGAACGCTACGACGACGTGATTGCCAGGATACGCGAGCGCGTGCGTCGTGCGACGCCTGGAGAGTTCCTGTTCTTTCGCGGGCTCGACGCCGTGCTGCACCGCCTCCCCAGGGATCTGACGCACGAGGACCTGGACGGCTGGGCACCCGATCACCCGATGGTAATCCAGGCGAATTCGGGTCACGCGGCGTGGGCAAACAGTGCCGCGCTGGCCCGGCTCGGCATCACGCGCGAAACACCCGATCCGCCCGGAGGTCACTATCTGCGGGACGCGAGCGGCAGACCGACCGGCAAGGCCACGGAGCTCGGCGTGCATGCGTTTCTCGCGCCGCTGATGTCGCGCGGGATGGCCGAGTTTCGCAAGAGCAGCCTGCTCGCTCTCTTCGGTCACTACGCGCAGTGCGGGCTCACGATGGCGAGCGACCAGGGTTTCGTGCCCGAGAATGCCGATCTTTATCAGGCCGTCGCCGCCAGCGGTGAGTCCCCCGTTCGCATCAGAGCTTACGTGCGCGGTCATCACGGCAGCGTGCCTTACGAGCGCGGCGAGGGCGACGATACCTTCCGCATAATCGGTGTAAAGCTCACGGCCGATGGGTCGCCGTGGGTGGGCAATATCGCGATCAGCGATACTTACCTGAATACCGACACGACGCTGAAAATGATGGGGTTGCCTGCGGACAATCGCGGGGATCTCAACTGGAGCGACGACAAGCTGCAGGAGTTCATCGATACTTACGGCGCGCAGGACTGGCAACTGTCGGTGCACGCGCACGGCGACCTTGCGATCGAGCAGGTGCTGGCTTGCTACGAGAAGACTCTGGCGAGGAGCCGCGGGCATGACCGCCGTTTCCGCATCGAGCACTGCGGCGCGATTACCGATGCGCAGATTACGCGCGCAG
>Ga0136611_10002429_pt1 | contig 12941 bp, 14 predicted proteins | sample AntDrymUQ2232306_2_FD_106645 | JGI IMG/M metagenome (GOLD analysis project Ga0136611, IMG submission 106645) | Polar desert sand microbial communities from Dry Valleys, Antarctica - metaG UQ223 (23.06) | ecosystem: Environmental > Terrestrial > Soil > Desert | place: Antarctica: Dry Valley... | reverse complement strand
GCTGTCCCCGTTGGCGATGGTGAGGCGGGCGCCCGGCTGGTGGCACAGCGACAGCTTGTCGGCGAAGTAGGTCTCGGCCCGGTGGTCGTGCCACGGCAGGTGATCGGGGTGCAGCGAGGTCACCGCCGTCACCGGCGGGGTGGTGGCCACATCAGTGGCCTGGTAGCTGGAGACCTCGATGATCCAGGCGTCGTAGGCGTCGCCCACCTCGGGGTCATAGGGAGGGGTGCCCAGGTTGCCGCCGGCCAGCACCCGGTGGCCGAGCCCGCTCAGGAGGTGGGCGGCGATGGCGGTGGTGGTGCTCTTGCCCTTGGTGCCGGTGATGCACACCACCCGCTCGGCGTCGGCCTCCTCGAGCCACAACCCGAGGCCTCCGACGACCGGGATGCCGGCGCCGACCAGCCGGCGCACGTCGTCGCGGTAGCGGGACAGCCCGGGGGTCTTGATCACCACCTCGCAGCCGAGCAGCGCCTCAAGCCCGCTGGCCCGTGTGGCGAGCACCCCCCCAGTCTGGGCCTCGGTCGAAGGATCGTCGTCGACCAGGATCGGCTCGGTGTCGAGCGACCGCAACTTGCGCAAGCCGGCCCGACCCTCCACGCCGAGCCCCCACAGCCCCACCCGGCGGTGGCGCAGATCCGACCAGCCGATCCTCGGTCGCGCCGGGCGGTCGACCCTGTTCCCGGCCGGTCGCTCTCTGGGAGGTCTCATGCCTGCGCCTCCCGCCGAGTGCCCTTGCGTGCCCGGCCCCTGCCCTCGGTCCAGGCGAAGGCGGACGGTCCGTCGCTCATGCGGCCCGCAGCGCGGCCAAGGCGGCGAAGCGACCGCAGGGGCGGGCGCCCCGATCGCTGAAGAAGGGCGACCCCTCCCCCGTGCCCGCCCCGCTGACCTCGATGCTGGCGACCTGCACCCCGGCGTCGAGCAGGACCCGCCGGTTGGCCGCCTTCAGGTCGAAGCGCCAGCGGCCGGTCCCGTCGGGCTGGACCACCTCGTCGGCCAGCGACCCCAAGCCGTGGCGAGCGGCCGCCACCACTTCGGCTCCGACCTGGTAGTCGGCGATCGCAGGACCGATGCCGGCGAGGATGCGTTCGGGCTGGGCGCCCAGGGCGCCCATCGCCTCGACGGCCGCATCGGCCACCCGGGCCACCGTGCCCCGCCAGCCGGCGTGCACGCAGGCCAGCACCTGGGCCACCGGCTCGTAGAGCACCAAGGGGACGCAGTCAGCGACCATGACCACCAGGCCGACGCCCGGGGTGGCCGTCACCACGGCGTCGGCATCGGACAGCGCATCGGCGAGGGAGGTGGTGCCCCGACCCCGGTGGGTGTAGTCGACCACAGCGACGCCCCGCCCATGGGACTGGGTGCAGAACACCAGATCGGCCAGCTCCAGCCCGAGGGCCTTGGCGGCCCGCCGCCGGTTCTCCACGACGCAGCGCGGGTCGTCGCTGACGTGCAGGCCCAGGTTCAGCGAGCTGTGGGGCCCAGTCGAGGTGCCGCCCTGGCGAGTGGTCACCAGAGCGTCGACGGCGTGGCCGTCGAAGAGCGCCCACCGCTGCACCACCAGAGGCGACGTCGCTCCCATCGGCCGAGCAGCGTAACGAGGCGGCTCTGTTCCCCCAGGCCAGGCCGGGGGCGAAGGGGGCGGGCCGGCCTGCGCCCGCCCCCTGGGGCTCACAGCTTGGGGTAGACGTTCTTCGGCATGCCGGTGGCGCTGGCGCCGGTGGTGGACTCGGCGGCCTGCATCAGCTCCTGCTGGCGACCCATCATCTTGTGCCCGAGGTCTTCCAGGCCCGAGAGCCCGAGGGTCTCGGTGAGCAGCGGGAAGATCGTCGTCTCCTCCCGTTCGGCCTGCACCTCGAAGACCGCCTGGAGGTTCTGCACGGTCTCGCGCAGCTCCATGCCGGCCGGCATCTTCTTGATGTCGGCCACGATGGCGGCCGCCTTGTCGTGGGCGTCCTCGGACTCCTTGATCACCTGGGGGTGGGCGTCGGCGAGGACCGGGTAGACGAGCTCCTCGATCAGTGTGGTGTGGGTCTCGAGCAGCGAGACGAGCTGCAGGGCAGCCTTCTCCTCCTCGTCACCGGCACCGCTCTGGATGGTCGGCAGCTGCCGGCAGATCATCCGCACCGAGTTGTGGTCGTCCTGGAGCAACTTGATCGCATTGGCCATGGCGCCGTCATGCCCACTTCCTCGGACCCTCAATCTTGCCCGAACCGCGCGAATCCGACGGCACCCGGAAGCCCCGATGGCCGGGCCAGGAGCGCCCCTTAGGGTGCATACGGTGAGCGGCCAGCGTCGGGATAGGTCGTCACCGCCCACCGGGCCCAGGTCGCCTGCGCTCCTGTTGACGGCCGCCTTCGCCTTGCTCCTGTCGATCTACCTGGTCTCGCCGGTGGCCATCTACGGCGACGGCCGGGCCGGCGGGCCCACAGCCGCCTCGCTCGTCGTCGAGGGCGACCTCGACCTCGACGAGTTCTCCGATCTCGCCTGGTTCGACGGCTACCAGATCACTTCGGTCGGTGGCCACGCCTACGACTTCTACCCCTGGACCCGGACGATCTTCGCCGTGCCGGTGGCCGCCGGCCTCGAGGTGGCCGCGGCGCTCGGTGTCGGTAACGGCGCCGCCGCCGCCGTCCGCAGCGACACCTGGGAGCCGGTCCTGCTCCTGGTCCCCGGCGCCCTCGCCACCGCGGCCGCCGCCGCCCTGGCCGGGCTGCTCGCCTGGCGTGGCGTCACCCTGCGCCGCCGCTGCACCGCCCTGGTGGTGGCCGCTTTCGCCGGCCTGGGCACGGGGTACTGGTCCACCGCCAGCCGTGGCCTGTGGCAGCACGGCCCCGCATGCCTGTGGCTCACCTTGGCCCTCCTCGGGGCCTGGGGCGTGGAGCACGGCCGTCGTCGGGCCTGGTCGGCCGCCCTGCTCGGCGCCGCCGCCACCGCAGCCGCCTTCACCCGGCCTCCCTTCGTCTTCCTCGGGCTGGGCCTGGCCACGTGGCTGGTGACCGCTCACCGGAGGCGGTTCCTGGCCGCGACGGGCGGGGCGGCGGTCGTGACCGCAGCCGTCCTCGCCGTGAACCTCGCCACCTACGGCACGCTGATGATGCCGTACTACGACCCGGCCCGGGCGAGTGGGCCGCGCGCCGATTCGTTGCTGTACGGCATCGCCGGCACCCTCGTCTCCCCCTCACGAGGGGCGCTGTTCTTCCTTCCGGCTGCCTTCGCTGCTGCCGCATGGGGCCTGGTGCTGGCCTGGCGGGGGCGTCGGGAGGTCGGGCTGCGCGTGGCCGTGGCCCTGTCGTCGGTGGTCTTCCTCCTCTTCGTGGCGGTCAACCCCGAGGGCTGGTGGGGCGGCCACAGCTACGGGCCCCGCTTCCTTGTCGACCTCGTGCCGGTGCTGGCCTTCCTGTCCGTGCCCGCCGTCGAGGCGGTCCTGGCCAGCGGCCTGCGCCGGCCGGCGTCCGCGGCCCTCTGCCTGCTGGCAGCCTGGTCGATCTTCGTGCACGCCCAGGGCGGCCTGATCCGCCAGTCGAGCTGCTGGAACACCGTTCCCGACGACATCGACCAGAACCGGGCCAGGGCCTGGGACCTGCGCCAGCCCCAGTACCTCGCCGGCGCCCGTTGGGTGCTGGCCGGCAACAGCCCCCTGCGCGACGCCTGCGGCGGCGCCCAGATCTGATCGGCTGCGGCACGGGACGACCGACATGCCCGGGGCCGACGTGCCACCCCTCGGCGCTCAGGTGGTGCGGCGAGGCAGGAAGCGGCCGGTCCGCCTGCTGTAGCGCTCGAAGGCCGCTCCGTGGGCCTGGGCCAGGATGGGCTCCTCGACGCCACGAACGATGACCTCGGCGGCGGTGACGTGGAGCGCCAGGCCGAGCAGGGCCACGAGCGACGGCACGGCGACGAGCACCGAGGCCGACGCCAGGAAGCACCCAAGGTAGAAGGGGTTCCTGACCCGGGCGAACGGCCCGCCGACGACGAGCGAGGCGCTGGCCTCCACCCCCGCCCGCCACTCCTCGGCAAGGTGGCGTTGGGCCCACAGCGCCAGGCCGGCGCCGAGCGAGAGGAGCAGCACGGCGACCGCTCCCCGGCCGGCGAGCCAACCGGTCGCGGGCCGGACAACCCCGGCTACGGCAAGCGGCGGCGCCGCCAGGCTCAGCAGGCACCCGAGCAGGCAGATCGTCTCGCCCACCGCGTCGATGCGCGAGACGGGCTCCCGCCATCGAGACTCACCCGTCGCGCGCTTGGTCTGCAGCGTCCGCCACCCAAAGGTGACGACCAAGAACCCGCCGTACCCGACCAGGGCAAGGAGCTGCACCACCACCACCACGGACCCATGATGGCGCAGCGTGCCCGACCCCGGCCACAGATCAGCCCAGGGTCAGGACGAAGCTTCGGGTCTGCCCGCCCAACGAGCCGTAGCCGGTGATCTGTCCGCGCCAGTTGATGCCTTCGGCGCTGCGGAGCACCCAGCCCGAGCCCTCCGGGAGCAGGTCGTTCAGGTTGACCACCCGGTCGCCCTGCCACAGCACGGCCATGCCCTCGATGGAAGGGGCACCTACGAACGATGTGACGTGGCCGACGATCTGACCCCGGTTGTTCACGTCGTTGGCCCAGCTGTGACGCCGCCCGCCGATCCCCGCCAGCTCCTCGACCCTCCCGTCGCGCCAGAGGGTGGCCCGGGTGTTGCCCCCGGTGGCGGCTGACTCCCCTACCGCCCAGCGGCGGTCGTTGACGGCGTAGGCGGAGCTGAACCCGCCGTCGACCAGGGCACCCAGATGGACAGCGGGTCGGGCCACCCCTCCCCCCTCCCGTCACCTCGGGCCCACCAGCTGGCACGGCCCCCACGGCGGCCTCCACCTGGCCGTCAGCGGCCACCTCGACCGCGACCTGGTCTACGCCTGGCTGAACGCCCGGCGCGACGAGCTCGGCGATCAGCTGGTCCGCATGTCCGCCGTTCTGTCCATCGCCGGAGCGGAGGTCCCGACCCGCCTCACCGGCATCGGTCGCGCCTCGCTCATCAGGCGCATCGACGCCTGGACCGGTCCCCGGCACAGCTCGGTCGTCCTGCTGGCCACCGGCTGGCCCGGCGACGTCGACGAGCTGGCCAGCGACCTGGCCGGCTGCGTGGCCCACCAGGGCTCATGACGGTGACCACGCCAGGAGCGGCGTGGACGGCCTGGGTGGGCGCTGGCGTCGTGGCCCTCGGACCCACCCCCGACCTGGCCGGCATTCAGGCTCTGACCTCGACGGGCATGCTTTGGACCCTTGGCTGCCACGCAGGCCATGGGCGCTCACGTCGACCGCGACGCCGGCGCCGCGGCAGGAGCGGGAGTTTCCGTGGGCCGCACCCGGCTGGGCGAGACTTCGGTGATGCGCCGCTCGACGGGACCCGCACGATCGGTTGCCGTTCTGCGGATCGCGGTCGGCGTCATCGCCGCCGTCACCGTCCTCGGGCTGGTCCTGCTGTGGCCCGACTGGAGGCGCCCGACCTGTCGGAGGCGACCTATGGCATCGCCTTCGTCGACGCCACCGTGACGGGCGTCGAGCTCGTTCCCTGCACCGACCCGTCGGAGGGGCTCCCGACCGACTGCCAGTCGGTGGACGTGGAACTCACCTCCGGCCCGGATGGCGGGTCGGCCACCACGTTCTTGAGCTCGCTCGTGGACTTCCGGGCCCCCCGCTTCAGCTCTGGCGACAAGGTGGTGCTGGGGGCGCGATCAGCAGGGTGACCGCCAGGATCGTGCCCACGGCAGTCACGGCGCAGGCCACCGTGACGGCCACGGCGGCCAGCACCACCACGCCGATAGCGCCCACCGGGTAACCCACCCATCGCCCCGGCCGCCAGCGGGTCGAACGCCGTCAGCACCAGCTCCTTGTGGACAAAGAAGAGGACGACCGAGGAGGCCCGAGCCCGCCGCCACCGAGGCGACGAGATCGGTCGGGGTGGTCGTGAGCACCGATCCGACCAGGAACGCTGCGAGGTCATTCGAGCTGCCGGGCTGGGTGGTGAGCATCAGGACGCCGGTGGCGAACGCCCCGGCCAGGGCGATCCCGGTCGCCGTGGCATGACCGAGACGCCGCACCGACCCGACCCCGGCGATGACGCCGACCAGGGTCAGGGAACCGGCCGCTCCTCCCCCGATCAGGCTCACCCCCAGCAGCGACGCGACCACGACGCCCGGGAAGGCGGCGTGGGCGAAGAAGGCGAGCCGGCGCAGAAGGACGTGCACACCGATCGCTCCGCACAGCCCGCCGACCAAGACCGCCTCGGCCAGCGCCCGCCGGAACAACGGGGAATGCAACGACCGCCAGAGATGATCCAAAAAGGAACTATAACTGTTCTCGTTAGGTGAACCCCAGCCTGCGGGGGAGGCTGCGAGCCTGCTGGATGGCGACGGTGACCGCCAGGAGGCCAGAGGCAGCTAGGGCGATGGCCGAGCCTCCGGCCACGTCCCACTGGGCCGACGCGGCGATGCCCGCCACCCCGGCCACTGCGCCGAAGGCCGCGCCGAGGACCATCATCCGACCGATGCTGGTGGTCCACTGGCGGGCGGCGAGGGCAGGGGTGACGAGCAGGGCGACCGACAGGATGGTGCCCACGGCCCGGATGGAGGTGACGACGGTGAGGGCCACGATGGCCAGGACGAGGACGTCGAGGCGGGACGCGCTGTAGCCGGCGGCCCGGGCCCCGATGGCGTCAAAGGCGGAGAGCACCAGCTCCTTGTGGAACGCGGCCAGGGCCACCACCACCACGAGACCGAACAGGGCGGTCATGGCCAGGTCGCCGGCGTTGACGGTGAGGATGTCGCCGACGAGGAAACCGGCCAGGTTCCTGGTGGCGCTGGACTGAGCCGACTGCAGCAGCACGCCGAGGGCAAAGGCGCCGGCGAGCGCCACCCCCGTGGCCGTCGAGGCTTCGAGTCGTCGGGTGGAGCCGATGGTGGCTACGGCGAGGACGAGGCCGAGGGCGGCGACGGCGCCGCCAAGGTAGACGCTGACGCCGAGGATCCCGGCGAGCACGACCCCAGGGAAGGTGGCGTGGGAGAGGGCGAGGGTGAAGAACGGGAGGCGGCGCAGCAGGACGTGGACGCCGACGGCGCCGCACAGCGCCCCGACCAGGACGGCCTCGAGCAGCGCCCTGCGGATCAGCGGCGAGCTCAACTGATCGAGGACCCTCACGCTGAGGCGGCGATCGCCGGCCTCGATGCAGCGGGCCGGCGACGCCAACGGCGCACCAGCGTGGCCAGGGCCGCGGTCAGCACGAAGGCGAGGGTGAGGGCGACCACCACCGTCGACCCCGAGCCGAGGCGTACGCCGTGGTTGAGCGACGCCTCATAGCTGGCGGCCAGGCCGAGGTAGCCGCAGAGGCCGGCGGCGCCGACCGCCACCACGATCATGGGACCGATCCGTTCGCTGACCAGCCGGGCGATGGCCCCGGGCACCACGAGCAGGGCGATGACAAGGACGGTCCCGACGGCACGAACCCCGGCCACCACGACCAGGGCGACGAGGCCGTTGACGACCAGGTCGAGGAGGAGGGTGCGGTAGCCCATGGCCTCGGCTGTCACCGGATCGAAGGCCCGCAACACCAGCTCCTTGTGGGTCAGCCCGAGGACCACCAGGACACCGACGGCGATGCCCGTCGTCTCGACGATCTCCGCAGTGTCGACGGTGAGGATGCGGCCGAAGAGCAGCGCCGTCAGGTCTGCGGTGTAGCTGCTCTGGGTCGACACGATGACCACGCCGAGGGAGAAGAAGGCGCCGACCAGCACGCCGAGGGCGGCGTCGTGATCGATGCCTCGGATCCGGGTGGCGGCGGTGAGCAGCAAAGCTGAGAGGAGCCCGGCGACCAGGGCGCCGACGAACAGCGACTGGCCGGCGACGAAGGCGACGGCGATCCCGGGGAAGATGGTGTGGGTGAGGGCGTCGCCGACGAAGGCCAGGCGGCGAAGTAGCACGTAGACGCTCACCACGCCGGCCAGGGCCGACAGAACCACGATCTCGACCAGGGCGCGCTGCATGTAGGCGTCGCGGAAGGGCTCGACCAGCAGGCGGAACATCCGGAGCCTGAGCCCTCAACCGGTGGTGGTGACAACGGTGGCGCCCGAGGCCAGCTGGACAGCGCGACTGCCGTAGGCCTCGGCCAGGGTGCCGGGGGTGATCGCCTCGCCGATCGGGCCGTAGGCAACCCGACGACGGTTGAGCACGCAGGCGTCGCCGCAGGTGAGGTGGGCCACGGCCAGGTCGTGGGTGGACATGACGACGCCGACGCCGTCGGCGCGCAGCCGGCCGAGGACCTCGATGAGGATCTCGGTGGTCGTGGCATCCAGACCGTTGAACGGCTCGTCGAGCAGGAGCAGCTGGGCGTGCTGGGCGATGGCCCTGGCCAGCAGCACCCGCTGGCGCTGGCCTCCGGACAGGGTGCCGAAGCGGTCCTTGGCCCGGTCGGCCAGGCCCACCTCGGCTAGCGCCTCCATGGCCTGACGACGGTCGTCGGCGCCGGCCCGACGGAACCAGCCGATGGCCCGGTAGCGCCCCATCAGCACGACCCGGAGGACGCTGATGGGGAACTCGGCATCGAGGGTGTCGGCCTGCTGGACGTAGCCCACCCGCTCACGGGCATCCTCGGGCCGCTGGCCCAGCACCTCGACCCGACCCTCGGTGAGGGGGAGCAGACCCAGAATGGCCTTCAGCAACGTCGACTTGCCGGCACCGTTGGGCCCGATGAGCGCCACCGCTTCACCCCGGGCCACGCTCAGCGAGACGTCATCGAGCGCCAGGTCTCGCCCGTACCTGACGCTCATCCCCTCGACGGCGAGAAGCGGCGAGATCGCCGTCGGATCAGCTGAGGTTGCCAACGATGACCTTGGTGTTGTGCTCCAGCATCTTGATGTAGGTGTCCCCGTCAGAGCCATCGGGACCGAGGGTGTCGCCGAAGAGGGCGTCCTCTCCAGCAACCACCTTGACCCCAGCTTCCTTTCCGATGGCCTCGGCGGTCTTGGGAGGCAATGAGCTCTCGGAGAAGACGGCCCTGGTGCCGGTGGACTTGATGGTGGCCACGATCTCGGCGATCTGGGAGGCCGAGAGCTCGGCCGAGGTGTCGAAGCTGGGGATGATCGAGCCCACGAACTCCAGGCCGTAGTGGTCGATGTAGTAGCCGAAGGCGTCGTGGTTGGTGACCAGCTTCTTGTTGGTCAGCCCGGCCACCTGGCTCTTGATGTCGGTGTCCAGCTTGGTGAGCTTGTCCTTGTAGGTGGCCAGGTTCTTCTGGATGTCAGCAGCGGCGTCGGGAGCGGCCTTCTCCATGGCCGCAGCCATGCTCGTGACCATCACCGCCACGTTCTGGGGGTTGTGCCAGATGTGGGGATCGCCCTCCTTAGGCTCCTCCCCCACGTGCTCCTCGCCCTTGCGGATGGTGATGCCCTGGCTGGCGTCGACGATCTGACCGTTCGGCGCCGCGGCCTTGATCGTGTCGCCGAACCACCCCTCGAGGTCGATGCCGTTCTTCACGATCACGTCGGCCTTGGCGAGAGCATCGATGTCGGCCGGCGACGGCTCGTAGTCGTGGGGGTCGACGTTGGCCTTCAGCACGCCGTACACCTTCACCCTGCTGCCGCCGATCTCCTGGGCGAAGTCGGTGAGCTGGGTGGTGGTGGTGACCACTGAGATCACCTTGCCAGCCGCTGCGCTGGTCGGAGCACTGGTGATCGAGGTCTCCTCGGTCGAGCAGGCCGCGCTGGTGATGAGGAGGCCGGCGAGGGCGAGTGATCTTGCGAGGTGCCGCACGAGTGAGATCCTCCTGATGTGCAGAACCGTAATAGTAACGGTTCCAGGTTCTGGTGTCAAACCCGGTCAGCGCGCTGAGTGTCATGATCGACCTCGGCGTGCTTGTCGGTACTGGAGCAGCGGGCCGAGCGCCGACATTCTCAGTTGTTCTCGACATCGGCGCTAGCGTGGCTGCCGTGATGCCGGACCTCCACGAGACCGCCCTTGCCCGCCTGCGGGCCGATGGGCAGCGCTACACCACCAATCGCCGGTCGGTCGTCGAGGAGCTGGAGCGGTCAGATCGACCCCTGAGCATCCCCGAGCTGCTCGTGTCCCTGAAGGACCTAGCCCAAAGCTCGGCCTACCGCACCCTCAGCGTGCTGGAGCGCGCTGGCGTCGTGCGCCGCCTCGTCACCCACGACGAGTTCGCCCGCTACGAGCTGGCCGAGGACCTCACCGAGCACCACCACCACCTCATCTGCAGCCGCTGCGGAGTGATCGACGACTTCACCGTCCCCGACAGCCTGGAGACCGAGCTCGAGCGCATCCTGCGCCGCGTCGCCTCCCGCCGTGGCTTCGCCGGCGCCAGCCACCGCCTCGACCTGATCGGCACCTGCGCCCGCTGCGCCAGCTGACCCCTCCCGCGCCCTTTGCACGCCAGTTCGAGTCGGCGGAGATCGCTCCAGGGAGCCTGCTGGAGCGCGCTGACGTCAGCGTTTCCGGGTCTCTTGTGCACTGAGAGCACGAGGCACTCCGACGTCGCTTGTACCGCTACACTGTGTGCTGTGCTGCAGACATCGGAGGTTCCTGAGGAAGCGGTTGATGCGTTGCTGGTGGCGTCGCGGGTCCTGGTAGGTGTGGCGGCCACGTCTCTGGCCGAGGTGGAGGCGGTCACGCTGCCGCAGTTCCGTGCTCTGGTCGTGCTGGCTGCGCGGCCGGGGTTGACGGTGACTGATCTTGCTGATGCTCTGGTCATCCACTCGTCGACAGCCACCCGCCTGTGTGATCGTCTGGTGGCGAAGAAGCTGGTGCGTCGTGCCGAGCGCAGGGCGGACCGCCGTGTCGTCGAGTTGCGCTTGAGCGCGAGCGGGCGCCGGTTGGTGAACGGTGTCATCCGAAGTCGGCGAGCGGCGATTCGTTCGGTTGCTGGCCGTCTTCCGCCCAGCATGCTTCCCAGCGTCGTGGAGGCGCTGCAGGCGTTCGCTGTCGCTGCCGGGGAGTCCGCCATTGATGATGTGTTCGGCTGGCAGCTCCTTGACGCGGTGGAAGGGTGACGGTCCGGGACCATTGGAGACCGTGGGCGGGGCGGCGCCCGAGGTGCGTTGGACCGGGGTCGGATCGTTGCGCTGTCACGCCGGTCCCAGGAGGTCTTGCTGCTAGCCGGCACGACCGGCGTGGTCGTCGGGCTACTCGTCGCCGGTTTCGACCGGCTGACCGAGGCACTGCTGGAGCAGGTGGTCGGCCTGCCTGTGGCCGTGCGTGCCGGCGTGCCCGCTGTGGGACTCATGGTCGCCGCCGGCTGTCTGCGTCTGGCCGGCCGGGGCACGACTCCGGGCACCTCGGATGATTACATCCGTGCCTTCCACGGATCGCCCGGTCACGGGCTTCGGCTGCGTCCGGTGCCGTTGCGGCTGCTAGCCGCGGTGGCCACGTTGGGCAGCGGGGGCCCGCTGGGCTACGAGGGGCCGTCGCTGTACGCCGGAGCGGCGGTCGGGTCGTCGCTGCAGCGTCGCCTGCGACGCTTCTTCGTCGCTGACGACGCGAGGCTGCTGATGGATGGCCGGTGCCGCCGCCGGCGTCTCGGCCATCTTCAAGGCGCCGGTCACCGGTCTGGTGTTCGCCCTCGAGGTCCCCTTCGAGGACGACCTGGCCCGGCACATGCTCCTCCCGGCCGCCATCAGCTCGGCCGCCAGCTACGTCGTGTTCGCGTCGATCGCCGGCACCGCCCCGCTCCTGCCCATTGGTGGTCAGCCCCCGTTCAACCTGGTCGACCTCGGAGGCGCGGCGGCCGTTGGGCTCGCCGCAGGCGTGCTGGCCCGGCTCTTCATCGTCGTCATGGCAACGGCCAAGCGCCTGTCAACGGGCGGGCACCTGCTACTGCGCATCGCCGGTTCGGGCACGGTCATGGCGCCACCGTGCTGCTTGAGACGCTGTTGAGCACCGACAACCTGGTCCTCGGTCCCGGCTACGACGCCCTCCGCTGGTCGCTCGACCCTGACCGGGCCATCCTGGCCATCGTCACCCTCGGAAGCCTGCGGGTGGCCGGGAACTTCGCGGTCGTAGCCGGAGGCGGAACCGGCGGCCTGTTCGTGCCCCTCGTCATCCAAGGAGCGCTGGTCGGACGGTGCGTCGGGGAGGTGATCGACCCGGGGAACGCGTCACTGTTCCCAGTGGTTGGGATGGCGGCATTCCTCGGAGCCGGCTACCGCGTCCCGCTCGCCGCCGTCGCCTTCATCGCCGAGTTCACCGGCCGTCCCGGCTTCATCGTGCCTGGCCTCATCGCCGCCGTCGTCGCCCAGCTGGTGGGTCGCACCTCACTCTCCCCTTACCAGGCGTCGGGACAGGTCGGACACCTCGAGCGCCGCCTCCTCCTCCCCGTGGCCGACATCACATCAACCCACATGCCGACCGTCGCACCCACCGCCACCCTCGTCGAGCTCCATCAACACCTCGACGGGATCAACTGCCAAGCGGTCGCCGTCGTCGACCACGACACCTATCTCGGCCTGGCCACCCTCGACGAGCTCACCAGGATCGACCGTCATCGGTGGGCACACACCGAGGTGGCGGAAATCATGCGCACCGACGTCCCGGTTGCCACCCCGGACTGGATCCTTCTCGACGCCATGATCGCCATACGACACGCCCACACCGACCGGCTCGCCGTCTGCGACCAGCACCGCTACCGCGGTCTGATCAAGGCCGCCGACCACGGTCTCCCGGCAAGAGTCAGGGGTAGCGGCCCGACGCCGAACTTACCGAGCGCCCGCTACGTGCCAGAGTAGGGCGTTCGTCGTGACTTCAGCGGGTCAGGCTTGCTGGGTGGCTCTCGTGCGCAGCCGACTGGTGGGACCTGCAGTTGATGCCGGGGCGTCGTGGGCCCCGGCAACGCTCGTCTTGTGCCGTCGACGAGTGAGGCTGAACCACGGCTTGGAATCCCCAAGGAGCCGGTGCTGGCGGCT
>Ga0136611_10002428_pt1 | contig 12943 bp, 15 predicted proteins | sample AntDrymUQ2232306_2_FD_106645 | JGI IMG/M metagenome (GOLD analysis project Ga0136611, IMG submission 106645) | Polar desert sand microbial communities from Dry Valleys, Antarctica - metaG UQ223 (23.06) | ecosystem: Environmental > Terrestrial > Soil > Desert | place: Antarctica: Dry Valley... | reverse complement strand
GTTCCTACCACTTGAAAGCCCGAATCAAGTAGACCTTCTAGAGGGTGTTATGCACTTTGCGAACTTTCGATGTATATCTTTGATCGCGGCCAATCGGCGTACGTTCGCGATGTTCTGCGTCATTCGATGTCAGCCGTGGACGGTGCGGCGGCCCTTTGATGCGATCGTTGGCGCTTCGGCGAGCGCCGTCATCGCGTACGTTCGCGGGTGTCTCAGATCGCAAGTGCATAACACCCTCTAGCTATCCCAGGTGTCGAGCATCCAGGTCATCATGCGATAGCAGCCGTACATGGTGAGGGGGAACCAGATTGCGAAGATGAGTGCGCCGGTCATGCTGACTCCGTCTCTGCTCGTTCAGGAACGCCGACAGTTGAATGGGGTGGCATCTACATCGGATCGAAGCGGTCGAGCATCCAGCGCATGACGCGGTAGGCGCCGAAGGAGATGAGTGGGAACCAGAAGATGATGATAATTGTGCCAATCATCAACTCGATATACGGATTCTGCGGAACCATCTCGTCACCCTCTCTGCATCAACGCACCATCTGTCGTAGGACTAAAGTACCACAGCAATACACTGAATGGTACCAGCGATATATCGGTAAATGTTTAGTGTGATGCGAAGTATATCTACTTCAGAGTAAGATCCGGATGTGTCGGGAAAGATAGATTCTGTGATAATTGTGGAGTACGTGACCAGGGACCCGGCGGCTGTTGAGCAAGCCATGTCGCTGGCTGGGCGACTGTCCTGCGGCGCGCCCAGGACGGCAACACTGACGCGATCTCCACGATCGGGCACGCCGGGCCGACCACGACTCACCCAGTGCCACAGGAACTGCTGAAGGCAATCGGCAACAACTGGACCAAGGGTGCGGACCTGCTGAAGCGGTTCCAGGCTGCACCATACGGCTGGAGCAAGGACGCGATCGACGCCTCCCTCGTGGCGCTGCTGGCGGTCAACGCCATCAAGGCCCGGCTCGACGGCCAGCCGAAGTCGGCCACCGATTTCTCCGCCCAGCGCACCAGCCTGACGCGAGCTGAATTTCAGGGCGAAGAAGTCATCATCACTGCCGAACATCGCCTCGGAGTCGCTGGTCTCGCGCGCAAGGTGCTCGGACTGCCAGCGGGAGCAGCGATTCAGCAAAGTGAGCTGCCAGCTATCGTCGTCCAGCTGCTCGACGCACTCGTGCGGCTGGCGGATGCGGCTGGCGGAGACGCGCCACGGCCAATCGCGCCGCCCGCCGCCCACATCACCGCCTTGCGAGAGCTGATCGGCAACGAGCGCATCCTGCGAGTGTATGAACAGCGCGAGAGGCTAGCCGCCGACTTCGCCGCCTGGAGCGAATGGGCCACGGCGATCCAGGCTCGCGAGCCGCGCTGGACGCTGCTGAACGAGCTGCTGGCCCGCTCGGCTGGACTCGACCCCGCCGTGGCCGATGGCTTCCGCGCCGACGCCGAGGCGATCCGCGCCAACCGTGCCCTGCTCGACGACCCCGACCCGGTCCGCTCGCTGCTCGACCGCCTGGCGACCGCCCTGCGCCTGCGCCTACGCGAGCTGCACGATGCCCTCGAAGCCGACCGCGCCGAGAACACGGAAGCCCTGGTCGCCATGCCGGAGTGGCAGCGCGTTTCCGACGACGCGAAGGACACGGTGCTGCGCGACACCGGCCTGCTCCCGCTGCACCTGCCCGAGGTCGGCACCGACGAGCTGCTGCGCGACGCCCTGACCGCCATGCCCCTCTCCGCCTGGGCCGACCGCCGCGACGCCATCCCCGGCCGTATCGCCGCCGCCCGCGAAAAGATCCTCAAGCTCCTCACCCCGGCGGCAGTGCGCGTCACCCTGCCATCAACGACCCTCCGCACGCACGAGGATATTGACCGATGGGTCGCGGCTGTCGGCAAGCTGTTGAAGGAGAAGATGGGTACTGGGACGGACACGCCGGTGATTGTGTAAGTTCGGGGGGCGAACGTCTCCCTCTCCCCGCGTCAGGGAGTATGCACTGGGAGTTGGCGCACTTCGATAGGATTGAGCGAAGGTATGAACGCACGCACTTTCTGCTCGATGCTGTCTGCCCAGAGAGTCGTAGATTGCCTTCATAGCAGAACCGTGTTCACCAACTCCATGCGAACATGTCAGTCTGCTGGATAGATCGCGAACAACGATGCGGTCGTCAGCAGACAGCACAACCAACCACAGGTCACATACGTTGACTCAGTAGAAACTGTCGGGTGAGTTGAGAGTAAAAGGATCGTGATCGGCATGGCGCGTGTACTCGTTGTTGAAGACGACCTGATGATCGCGAATATGCTGGAGATGATCCTGCAGCACGAGCAGCACACCGTGCTGCTTGCGGGAGACGGCATGCGCGGTGTGGAGCTGGCGACCCAGGAACATCCTGATGTGATCCTGATGGATATTATGCTCCCGAAGCTCTCCGGCCTCGATGCAGCCCGCACCATCCGTCAGTCAGACGACCCGCAGCTCGCCGAAACACCCATTGTGGCCATGTCTGCCGGTGCCAACCTCCGCAACGTGGCAGACGCTGGCTGCTTCAACAGTGTCCTCCCCAAACCCTTCGACATCGACACCGTCATCGCCGTCGTGCAGCTTCACGCGCCGGAACCAGCCGTTCAGGGTGGTAAGAGTAATGGATTAGCATGAAGATCAGATCAAGCCGTTGCGAAAATGCTAGTTTAGGAGTCGAATGTTCGTGAAATACGTCATTCGCAATGCCCGGTAGTATCGACGATGAACGGACCTGTCATGATGCTTCACCACGATAGTGTAGACGTAGTAGCACAGCAAACCGCCTATGATTTTCTACCCATCGGCAATGCCATTTCTGTCGGATTGGCTTTGTGTCAGAGCGAACACTATTTTTCAGCACACTCGTGATTTCGCTACCAGTGGTCAAATCACGCTTCAACGTATCCTGATCACGGGATTCGAATTCTATGAGGAGCATGATCGTCAACTCGTCATCACCTTTATTATTGATGAACCGGATGAGGGAGTATGGTTATTCTGGGATAACGTTGCTCGATATACACACGCGGTCAATCAGAAATCACCTCCGCGCCATGCGAAGAAAGCGGATGTCCAACTTCGAGTGGCGGTTGAGTGGGATGTCCAGCGTGTCGTTCGCACCTGAGGAATATGTCAGTATCGCCTTCGAACTCGCTACTGAGAAGGGTACTGAAGCAGCATTCCGTGCAGCAGTCGGGCGAGCATATTATGTATGTTTCTTACTAGTTCATCTGTATACTCAGACACCGCGAGTTCGCGACGTTCACAAGACGGTGATAAAGCAATTGCTCGATGATGACTACGTGACGCTTGCGAATGCATTGAACCACATGCGGGAACTGCGGGAGGTTGCCGATTACCAGCTCACGCCGCAAAACCCCGATCATGCGGATTGGGAGCAAAACTGGATGATTGTGCGCCGAGACGTTGATCGCATCCTGCCTGAGATCCGTGCGTTACTCGGACGATCGACGCCATCGTAGCGCCACGAGTTTATTGAGTACTCGAATGCGCCTGAAACACACGATTGTGCTTGAACCACGTTAGAAAATCGAATCTCCGGCTGGCTCGATGATCTGCACGTTCATGCCCCAGGGGGTCGTGAAGAAGGCGCGGCGGCGACCGTTCCTGAGTGGCTCGGCTTCCTCAAGATCGATAGCAAGTGTCGTCCGCAACCAGGCGACGGCGGCGGGGATGTCGGTGCAGGAGAGCGCGAGATGATAGCCACCGGTGTCGGTCATGCGGGGCATGTCAGTGTTCTGTCCAGGAGTGTGGAACTCCAGCAGCTCGAAGTTGACGCGCTCGTCATAGCGTAGCACCGCAGTTGCGACGCCGACCCCCGGCCGCCCGGCCATTTCATGCGGGTGTTCGCGGGCCAGCAGCTCGCATCCGAAGACATCAATAAAGAACGCGATTGCCTGATCGATATCCGGTACGTTGTAGGCAACATGGTCGATGCCTGTCACTGCCGGTATTCCGCTTCGCCCAATGTCACTGTTCGTCACGTTGGTCTACCCTCCTGCTATCTGCTCGTCGTCAGCACATCTACCCAATCATCAATTGTAGGGGAGGGTTTGCCAAACCCTTTCGCCCACCGCTTGACCTCTAGCCAACGTCACAAGAACTGAAGCGGGGCGGGAGGGTGTGCCAAACCCTCCCCTGCGGCTGATGATCGGATTCTCAGCGAGGCAATCCGGCGCGGAGGCGGTTCAGACGTCCTCGGACGCGCTTGACCAGTCGGTCGAAGGCGATATCCGCCGGGGTCGCTGGCGCATCAGGCTCTGTTGCGGCTGGCGGCATGACGTACCAGTCCATCGCGAAGTTCCAGGCGTAGTCATCGCGTGTTGCCCTCACCTCAGGTTCGGGCGCGCGCCGCCATGCGACGGGCGCGGGCTTGGGAGCTGTCGGAGTCGGGTGAAATCTCGCTGGCATGGCACAGGCGCATGTATCGCACATAGGTCGTCTCCCTGGATAGCGATCAGCAGTTGACGCGAGTCGATTCCAATGCAAGGATCGATGAGCACAGAGACGGAACAGGATGAGCTACCGCACGGAACGATCCGATGCGGCGGCAAGTAGGACACGCTCACGCTCTGCGCTGATAGGTCAGGAGATGGGAGAGCGACACGGCATGCGACCGTGGGGGATCGTGTTGAGGTCGGTGTATGAAGAGTAGACCGGCAGGAACGACCAGGACCAGTGGCTGATCGCCAGGTTCATGTACTGTGTATTCGTGTTAGCGAACGACAGGGCCACGGTTGGTCACTTCCCGGACATCAGCGTCGACAATCAGTGTTGTCCCGCATGGCTGATAACACAGGACGCAGCGAATTATGCCAGCCTATATCAGCCGTGTTGCCAGCTCGACATGCAGCAGATCGCTCACGGCGGTGTGGAAGCGTTGGATCGGCTCGCTGCTGGTGTGGTCCCGTTCGCGATTGCGGGCGATGCGCGTCCAGGAGTGCAGCAGCACCTGCACGTCCGCCGTCGTCAGCCAGGCCAACGCGCCGGAGACACCATCGAGCGCCGCGTCGTCGAGGGTAGCCTGCTTGCCAACCCGGCGACGCTGTTCGGCGATGACGAGTGCGTCGAGGGATTGCAGGAACGCGTCGACTGCCGGGCGTGCGCTCCAGTTAATATAGCCTGCAGTCCACGCGAACGCTGCCGCCAGCTGAGCCAACTCATCTGTGGTCATGAGTCCGATCCAGACGCCAAGTGCGCGTGCGTCAGGCATCCGATGTCACATTGGATGGACGTCGATCGGTCAGCCATGCTTCAATCGGCGTAATGGCACGGAATAGCAGCGGATTGAGGGTGATCGAGATCACTGCCGCCACCAGAATGAGATCGCGTCCCTCGTCTGGCAACAGCTCCAACGTGCGCCCCATCTCGATCAGGATGAACGAGAACTCCCCGATCTGCGAGAGTCCGGCGGCCACGACCAGCCCGGTTCGTAGTGGGCCTCTGAGCACACGCACGATCAGCAGTGCCGCCAGCGACTTGCCGACGATGACGATCGCGACGACGGCCAGCAGGCGCAGCGGTTCGTCGAGCAGGACGCTCGGGTCTATCAACATGCCAACCGAGACGAAGAACAGCACCGCGAACGCATCACGCAGCGGTAACGCTTCTTCGGCGGCCCGATGGCTCAGCTCCGACTCGTTGACGACGACGCCGGCCAGAAACGCACCGAGGGCGAACGAGACGCCGAAGAGATCGGCCGCGCCGTAGGCGATGCCTAGGGCGATCGCCAGCGTCGCGAGGATGAACAGCTCGCGCGAGCCGGTGCGCTCGACGCGCAGGAGCAGCCAGGGAATCAGTCTGACGCCAGCGATGAGCATGAGGGCGACGAACAGGACGAGCTTGCCGAAGGTGATCGCAAGCGTCCAGGCGAGATTCCCCTCCGACGCATCGGAGAGCGCAATCCCGCCCAGGGGCACGGTCAGGGCTGGTAGCAGGACGAGCGTCACGACCATGACGAGATCTTCGACGATCAGCCAGCCAACGGCAACGCGCCCGGAGTCCGACTCCATCAGCCCCTCCTCCGCGAGCGCGCGCAGCAGCACGACTGTGCTGGCGACGGCGAGGGACAGGCCGAGGACGATGCCAGCACCCAGGCTCCAGCCCCACCACCAGGTGACGGCAATACCCAACCCGGTGGCAACGCTGGCCTGCGCGATGGCACCGGGAAGCGCGATGCGGCGCACAGAAAGCAGATCGGCGATGGAGAAGTGGATGCCGACGCCGAACATCAGCAGGATCACGCCGATCTCCGCCAGCTGCGGCGCAAGTTCGCTATCCGCGACGAAGCCAGGAGTGAACGGGCCGACCGCCATGCCAGCCAGCAGATACCCGACAATCAGCGGCAGCCGTAGCCGCTGTGCGATCAACCCGCCAACGAACGCGGCCGACAGCCCGATGGCGATGGTAGCGATCAGGTCGGTATGGTGCGGCATGAGTGTCGTTCCTTATGCGGTCGGAGGTCGGCTACCGTTTGAAATGACGGCCAATCGTCGTCCGGATTGTCGGCACCGCCATCATCTCAACAGGAGGTGTTGTCTCGTCGTAGGGTCCGCGCTTTATGCCGGACCGTGCTGGAGGCAGACCAACCCGGTTTGGAGCCATTCCTCGAACCTCGAACCTCGAACCTCCGACCTCGACCGCCGTCAGTCCTCGTCATCCCGCTCGCCTGTGCGCGGCTGCTTCTCCATGCGGAGGCCGGCGACTCGCAGGCCGTCGAGGTCGGTGATGGTGAAGCGCGCATCGTCGAGCATGACGGTGTCGCCGATCAGCGGGGTGCGGCCCAGTTCATAGAAGACGAGTCCGCCGATGGTGTGGGCGCTCTCCTCGTCGAGGTGCATGTCGAAGGCGTCGTTGACATCCTGGACGAGCGTGAGTCCATCGAGATTCTCGGCTACCAGCTCGTCCTCGTGTTCCCCGTCACCATACGCCTGCAATGGGGTGAACTCATCCGGTAACGCCCCGACCAGCCGGGCCATGACCTGTTCCAGCTCCACGATACCAGCGGTCCCTCCGAACTCATCAATTGCAACCGCGATGTGCGTGCGCGCCTCGCGCATCGACTCCAGCAGGCGATCGAGCGGGATCGTCGTCGGCACTTGCAGGACGGGACGCAGGAGGTCCGCGATATTCAACGTCTCACCGGAGGCCAGCACCGCCAGCGCGTCGCGCGCATGCAGGATGCCAGAGATATGGTCGGAGTTCCCCTCATACACGGGATAGCGTTCCATGCGATGCGTTGTCAGCAGTTGGCGTGCCTGCTCCGGCGTGGCATTGAGCGGGAAGCCGACCATCTCGGTGCGTGGCAGCATCACATCGGCGGCCATGTCGTCGTGGAACATGAACGCGCGGTCGATGATCTCCTGCTCCGTCTCTTCCAGGTGCCCTCCCTGAGCGCTGGCCGTCACGAGCATGCGCAGCTCCGCTTCGGAATGGATCAGCCCGTGGCCGGAGTTATCTTGCAGGCCAGCAGAGCGCACGACCAACCGGCCGAGGCCGTTCATGGCGGCAATGATCGGGCGGAATATCCGCAGAAATACTTCCAGCGGCCCGGCAATCCACATTGAGGTTGCCTCGGAGCGCTGAAGCGCGACCGTCTTTGGGGCCAGCTCACCGAACACGATATGGAGCACAGTGATAATGGAAAACGCAATGACGAAGGCCACGGTGTGAGCACTGATAAACGCAGCATTTTCCGGCAGGATAGATTCGAAGAGCGGGTCAAGCAATGCGGCCAGGGCTGGCTCACCAACCCAGCCGAGCGCCAGGCTCGACATGGTGATCCCAAGCTGAGTTGCGGCAATGTACGAGTCAAGGTCACGCAGGGAGCGGCGCACGACCCGCGCACGGCGGTTGCCCTCGGCGACCAGTTCATCAATGCGCGTCTTACGGACACTGACGAGTGAGAACTCAGCGGCAACGAAGAAGCCATTAGCAGCAACTAGAAGGAAGACTGAGAGGAGACGTAGACCGATACCGAGACTACTGCCATCGTCCAACATCGCTGGAGTTGGGGATCCTTCCGCTAGAGAACAAGCCCATCACCGCGAATACGTCGTTCCGAAAGACCCATTGGGATGAGCGTCAGAGTCTTCGGTTGTTCCCCACAGCATACACGGTTGCGGGGGGCCGGTTTCCCGACTCCCCGCTCGCATGTTCTGGACTGAAAAGAACTGGAGTTAAGAGGTGTGTAGTAGATGCCGCTTTCGGTAGGTTCTTCAGCGCCGACAGTAACGACACCTGTCAGGCTTTACGCAATCGAAAACCTGATGACTGTAGGAAACGATCCTCAGGTCGATCGCGATACGATCGAGGTCGATCGATTGTGGGGGATCCAGAGGCTCCAGCCTTCCGTCCTTACGTTTCCTTGATCCGACTCCCGCATGATCCATGCCGCTATACTCTGTTGACCGCGAACTTTTCGGGTTCGGCGGATGCGTTCGTTCGGACACTGTGAATCCTAGACAAGCCCTCTGACGCTTCCATGACAGAAACATGAAGATCTGATGACGAAATCAGTCCCGTATATGACGAAGTGGTGATAACAATATGGCAGAACGAATTCTCGTCGTCGACGATGACGCCAAAATCCTCAGTATGATGCGCCGTGGCTTGATCTTCGCCGGCTACGAAGTCGACCTGGCCGAGTCAGGAGAACAGGCCCTCGACAAGACCCTCAGCCAACTGCCAGACCTGGTCGTGCTTGATGTCATGCTGCCTGGCATCGACGGCATCGAAGTCTGCCGCCGGATGCGCGCTGCCGAGGCGCGCCTGCCGATTCTGCTGTTGACTGCGCGCGATCGCGTGCCAGACCGTGTGGCCGGGCTCGACGCAGGCGCGGACGACTATCTTGTCAAGCCGTTCGCCTTCGATGAACTACTGGCCCGTATCCGCGCTCTGCTACGCCGCGCTGGAAGCGAGCTGTTGGAGGCACTTGCCTTCGCCGATCTTTCGCTCGACACGGTGACGCACGAGGTGCGGCGCGGCGAGCGCTCGCTGGACCTGACGCTGACCGAATACCAACTACTCGAATACTTCATGCGTCATCCGCGCCAGGTACTCTCGCGCGACCGCATCCACGACGCTGTCTGGGGCGATTCATTCTTTCCGGAATCGAACGTGATCGACGTCCACATCAAGCGCTTGCGCGAAAAGCTCGAAGAAGGCGACAGCATCCGCCTCATTCAGACGATTCGCGGCGTCGGGTATAGCTTGCGGCAGGCCAGCGAGTGAGAGGAAAGCGAGTGAGAGGAAAGGGGAAAGAGGAAAGAGGAAAGCAGACGGAGAGTCGATGTATCCAGCCGCTGACGAGGATCACTGGATCCGCATGCCTTGACGACGCACACCCACATGCTTTCCTCTTTCCTCTTTCCCCTTTCCTCTCGACGCCATGACCATCCGTCTTCGCCTCGCAGCGGGCTATGCCCTTCTGTTCATTCTGGCGCTGGCAGTGCTGGAACTGGCGTTGTACGCGGTGCTGGATGCGGCGTTGAACGACGAAGTAGACAAGGCTCTGGCTGATCGTGCCCGCCAGATCGAGCGTGCGGCCATTGTCCGTGGTGGTGAGGAGAACCTCACGTCCGCGCGCTTCTTCACCGATGTTTTTGCGCTCTCGCCGTCGTCGCCCAGCGAGGAGCTGACCGCGCCTGGCATCCATGTGCGCGTGCTGTCGCTTGAAGGTCGTCCGATTGCTGTCTCCTCGAACATCGCGGCTCAGTTCCCAATGAATGCCGAGCGGATTGAGCAGGCGGCGTCCGGCCAGCGCAACCAGTACACGACCTCGGTTGACGGTCGTCCGGTGCGGATCATGTACGTCCCGCTGCGACTGGGCGGGAACGTCCGCGCGGTCGCCGAGATGGGTGAATCACTCTACCCCACGCGGCGAACCCTCGCACGCGTCGAGACGCTGTTGCTCGCGTTCGGCTCGGTCGCGCTGGTTGGAGGGCTGCTCAGTGGCTGGATTCTGACGCGCCAGGCGCTGCGACCCGTCAATGATCTGACGACCCGCGTGGCGCGCATTGCTGAAACAGGGGAGTTTACGGAACGCGTGCCGGAGCCAGCCGCCCAGGACGAAGTTGGTCAGCTCGCAGCGACCTTCAACGATCTGCTCGACCGACTGCACCTGCTGGTCGACCGCCAACGCACGCTCGTCGCCGACACTTCGCACGAGCTACGGAATCCGCTGATGGTCGTGCGGGGCAACCTGGAGCTACTCGCTCACGAACTGCCGCTGGAAGTCCGCCGGGAAGCGACCCGCGATGCGATAGAGGAGGTCGATCGCATGACGGTGCTGATTCAGGACCTCCTCTTCCTGGCCGACGCCGACGCCAATGCGGCCATCGAGCGCCACGAGGTCGCGCTGGAGAGCGTCGTCGCAGGACTGGTCGAGGATGCTCACAAGGTCGCCACCCGTGAGGACGGCACGCGTCTGATCGTCCTGGAAGCGAACGATCCGATCATCGTCCACGGCGACGGCGAGCGTCTGCGCCAACTCATCTGGAACCTGGTCGAAAACGCCATCCGCTACACCCCGGCGGGCGGGACGGTGACGATCGCCCTGCATCGTCGTGGCCCGGTGGCTGAACTAACCGTCAGCGACACCGGCATCGGTATCGCACCGGAACATCTGCCGCTCCTGTTCGAACGCTTCTACCGCGTCGACACCGGTCGCTCGCGCGCGCTCGGCGGGACCGGCCTCGGCCTCTCGATCGTGCGCCAGATCGCCGAATCCCACGGCGGCCAGGTCCGCGTCCGCTCCACCCCCGGCGAAGGCTCGACGTTTACCGTGGCGTTGCCGGTCGCGGAGTGACGGGGGATGAGTGATGGGTGGTGAGTGACGAGTAGTACAACTCCTTTATTGGACATTGAACAACGGGATACCAGACTGTTGCTGATTCTGAGTTCCATCGAACTAAAACCTTGTAGAGTGGATTCGGTCTGATGACAACGACACTGACTGCTGTTGACCGTGTTGATTCATGTCGTTGCGCATGGTAGATTAGGAAAACCTCAGAAATGAGTCAATGTGAGCGGGTACACCGAAGGTGTATGTGTTCAACCCTTGTCACTCCAGGCTTCATGCGGGTGACACAACTGCGTGCGTCGTGCGATTGGATGAGAGTACTCCCAAATGAATGATCTCCCACTCCCACCACGTCTGATGGCCTCGAGCAACGCCCATCCACGATATCGGCACTTGAAAGGATTGCACCCAATGGCTGTCCGACGGTTGCATCATACGAGTGTATCGCTGCATCTCTTGGTGGCCATGGTCCTCGTGCTCACCACTGCCGTCATCTCCACGGCACCTGTCCGTGCTGGCACCACCATCACCGTCACCGAGATGATCGACGAGTTCAATGAGTTATCGAACAATTCCGGGGACTGTTCAGTGCGCGAAGCGATTGTCGCGGCCAACGAGGATCGGGCAATAGGCGGCTGTCCAGCGGGAAGTGGTGCCGACACCATTATCGTGCCAGTTGGCACCTACACACTGGCGATCGATGGGGTCGAGGGACGCGGCATCGCCGACGATCTCAATATCACCGAAGATGTGACGCTGCGCGGAGCGGGCATTGGGAAAACGATCATTGATGGCGACGGCCGATTCGTCATCAAGAGTCTGCACAGTAACGATGGCAATGACTATCCAGCCGTGATGATTGATGGCATGACGCTGCAGCATGCCTACGGTGGTGGAGATGCCGGCGGAGGCGCGATCAACAACTCGCTTGGATCCCTTCTAATCCGCCGCGTCCTGATCCGTGACTCCGAGGCCGCGCAAGGTGCCGCTATCAACAACTCCGGTACGCTGGTGGTCCAAAGCAGCATCATTACGGGGAATCACGCACGGTATGATGGGGGCGGAATCTACCACAACGAGGGCGATGGTAGCCTGCAGATTCTCGGAACGAGCATACGAGGCAACTCGGCTGTGTTCACCGGTGGTGGGCTGTATGTCCAAAACGGCGATGCAGTGATGCGCAACTCGACCATCAGCGGTAACACCGCGCGCGATGGTGGCGGCATCTATGTGTACGTTGCTGGGTCACTGCGAGCGCGCAACACCACGATCAGTGGCAATCATGCGGATGCGTCGGGAGGCGGAATTCGGAACGGCACGCGAGTGCAATCCGGCGATTATTTCGGGACGGTCGCGTTGGCCAATGTGACCGTCTCCAACAACAGCACCGATGGTGATGACAGCGACGCGCCACTCACGTTTGTGGTTGGGGGCGGCGGTCTGGCTGGCCCGGCGACACTCCGCAACACCATTATCGCGGGTAACACCGACGCCAGCAGCCGCGGAGATGACTGCGTGTTGATGCAGACCTCCGAGGGCCACAATCTGATCGGTGACACGAACGGCTGCGCGATTACCGGCTCAGCGATCGGCAACCAGCTGAACGTCGACCCGCTGCTGGGGCCGCTGGCCGACAACGGCGGGCCAACCCGAACGCACGCGCTGCTCGACGGCAGTCCGGCCATCGATAGGGGGAATCCGAACACACCGGACGGCGGCGGCTGGCGCTGCACGGCGTCCGACCAGCGTGGGACGACCCGTCCCCAGGACGGAGACGGTCTCTTCCACGCCCGTTGCGACATCGGTGCCTACGAGCGTCAGGCGAACCATAGCTAACGGCCTGACGGTATTGATTCACCGCCTGATCCTCCGTACCGCGCCGCCACGAATGTCGCAGGGCATCAGGCTCCGGCTGATCCTGAGTCTCATCGAATCACTACCTTGCAGAGCGGATTCAGCCGATGGCTACTCGAACCACAATAGCCATCAATATCGACCACACGCTTCAACTGGTCGCGGCAGACTTCCAAGCAGTTCGCGAGGTTCTCGACGAATGGAAGACGCTGCCGGAGATTGAGCATCTTGTCTCGGTG
>Ga0136611_10002427_pt1 | contig 12943 bp, 12 predicted proteins | sample AntDrymUQ2232306_2_FD_106645 | JGI IMG/M metagenome (GOLD analysis project Ga0136611, IMG submission 106645) | Polar desert sand microbial communities from Dry Valleys, Antarctica - metaG UQ223 (23.06) | ecosystem: Environmental > Terrestrial > Soil > Desert | place: Antarctica: Dry Valley... | reverse complement strand
CTCCCCCACTCAATCCACGTCGCCGCTACCCCCCCCGCCGCCCACAGTTGTCCGGCTTGTCGCCAACCGTCATCGCCGCTTCCGTGGCCCCAACTACTAGCCTTGCCCCACATGGGAACCGTACAAGTCCTCCCCGACTTCCAAGAGCGGCACCGCCACGGCTGCTGCATCGTCTGTTCCCTCCCCCGACGTGACGGCGACCAGATCGTCGACCTCGGCTGCGACATCGAGTTCGAAGGCAGCCTTGCCATCTGCACCACCTGTGTTGGTGTGGTCGCCGCCGCCGCCGGCCTGATGACCCCCGCCCAGGTCGACGCGATCAACGCCGACCTCAGCACCATGACCGCCGAAGTGCTCAACGCCCGCCGCATCATGGACCGGCTCGCCGAGAAAGAATCGCAGGTCAACGGCTACCGCCGCCAGCTCCGCACGATCCTCGCCGAACACCAGGGCATGAAGGTGGAGTCGCTGCGTGCCGCAGCGTTGGCGGACGCCGGGTGACGTTCGCTCTCGCCGCCTCCCTCCTCTGCGTCGTCCTCCTTGCGGCGGCGTTGGTCTGGCGCGCTGAGGCTGACCGTCGGGAACGCTCCCATCTCGTGCACCTCCTCGTCGGCCGTCACCCGGCCGAGGTGGCCCTGCTTGACCGTGCGGCAGCATCCCCCGTGGTCGGTCTCGGCGGGCCGGTTGAACGTGCCGAGCGGGCCGGCGGCGAGTGGGAACCTGTCGGTGAACGGGCTGTCGGGGCATGAGCGACGACGGCGACAGTCACGGCGGGAACGGCGACTACGACCGGCCGGGCGCTGAGAAGCAGATCACAGCAGAGGAAGTCCACGCCCGGTTCGAGGCTGCGTCGAAGGCGACCCGGCGTCAGCAGATGGGCTACTGGCAAGCCTGCGCCTTCTTGGAGGGCGACCAGTGGATGGAGTCGAACAGTTCCCATGACCGGCTGAGGCGGATGCCTCGCTCCGAGGGGCAGATTCAGGCGGTCAACAACCGGCTGCTCCCTGCCAGCGTGACGGTCATGGCGAAACTGCACCGTCGCCCCCACATCTTCGAGTGCCCGCCCACGTCCGGGGATGACGCTGCGGTCGCAGGCACGAGGTTGGGTGAGGCTGCGTTGGCGGACGCGCAACGCCGGCTCAACTGGGATCAGGTCCGGTCGGACGCGGACTGGATGGCATGGAAGGGGGGGACGTCGCTGATCTGCTTGGAGTGGGATGCGGAGGCGGGCAACCCGATCCCTGGTGGTGGCGGCGAGGACGAGGAGGAGGGGCCGGCTGACGGGGAGACGTTGGCGGTCGACCTCACCCCTGGCACGGACACCACGTCAGCGCCCCTCGTCGAGGGCGACGTGTGCGTCACCGCACTGTCTGTGGCTGAGGCGTTCTGTGAGCCGGGGACGAAGGACATCAACCGGGGCTACTGGTGGATCAAAGCGGTTGTGATGCCCCCGAAGGCTGCCCGTCGCCTGTTCGACTTGGACCGTGACCCGGAGCCGGACGGCAAGTCGCATGTGAAGTACGACCCGGCCGCGTGGAAGGACGAGTCGACTCAGGCGGCCGACATGACACTGGTCCTCACCCTGTTCGAGCGGCCCAACAAGGGGTGCGCTGCCGGGCGGGTGTGCACTGTCATCGGTGACCGGGTGGTGGAACACAAGCCGTGGCCGTTCCCGTGGCGGGACCGGCTGAACGTCCGTCCGATCACATGCGTGCCTGTGGACGGCAGGTGGAACGGGCAGACTGTTCTGTGGCAGGCGATGAGCCTCCAGTACCTCCTGAACCGTTGTGAGACGGCGATGGCTGAGAACCAGGCTGCCGTCGGGAACGCGAAGCCGATGATCCCTGAGGGGGCGTTGCAGCCCGACTTTGAGTGGAACACCGACCCGCGTGACGTGATCCCGTTCAACCCGGCCGCAGGGAAGCCGGAGTACCTGTCACCCCCGTCGATGCCGGAGTGGGTGCTGCGCGCACCGGAGCACTACTACCTGGCGATCGACGACATCCTCGGCGTCCACGCCATCTCGCGTGGGCAGGCGCCGGCCGGTGTTGATTCTGGGGTGGGCTTGTCGTTCCTCGGTGAGCAGGACGACACGCCTGTTGGCGAGCTGGCACGGGTGGCAGCGTTGGCCTGGTCCGGGGTCGGGTCGGACGTGTTGGAGGTGTACGCGAAGAACGTGGTCGAGACGAGGGAGGCGCAGGTTCGTCAGCCGAAGGGTCCGCCGCAGGTGATGGTGTGGTCGGGGGAGATGCTGGCCGGGCAGACGGTCGCTGAGGTTCCCGCCGAGTCGGCGGCTCCCCGTGGCCGGTTCGCGCAGTTGCAGTTGGGGATGAACCTGTTGGACCGTGGCATCTTCGGCCCGCCCGGTGAGGAGCTGACAAGCCGCCGCTTCCTCGGGTTTGCGGAGATGCCGGGTGGTGGCGACATGCTCGACTCGATTGACCATGCGGAGGCGAAGGCGCACCGGGTGGTGGCGAAGATGTTCGCCGGTCAGGTGTCGTTGCCGGCCGACTTCGACAAGTTCGACACGATGATCCGGGTGGTGAACGAGGCCCGGCTGTCAGCCCGGTACGACGAGTCGGACCCTGAGGTCCAGTCGATGTTCGACGACTACGCGAAGGCGTGTCAGGCGTTGGCTGAGGAGGAGATGTTGAAGCAGCAGGCTCGGGCGTTGGCGAACCCGGCGATGGCTGTGGCGGCGCAGGCGAACGAGCCGCCGTTGGCTGGCAACCCTGACGCTTTGTTGAACATGCAGGCTGAGCAGGACAAGGTGCAGCATCGTGGTGCGAACGTGGGCGGGGCGGACGCGCCGATGGCTCCGGCCGGTCCGGGGGACCCTTCGTTCCCTGGTGTGCAGATGGGCGCTGACATGGCCGGAACCTCCGGTCAAGGAGAGGGGATATGACATGAGCAGGTTCACCCGATGAGTGACGGCATGGGCGACGGTGGCGGCGATGTGGGCGGTGACACCGGGGGCGAGGCCCCCGAGGGTGGCGCCGAGGTCGAAGCGGTAGACGCCGGCACCGACGAAGGCGGCGAGGACGCCCCGCAGGACGACGCTGAGGCTGAGGCCCCCGAAGGGGAGGAGCCTGAGGGCGAGGGCGAGGACGAGTCCGCACCGCTGTCCCCAGGGATGGCGAAGAAGTTGCGCGCCGAAGCCGCCACACTCCGCGCCCGCGCCAAAGACTACGAAGCCGCCTTCGAGGGTGTCCCCGACGACGCCCGTGGCGCGCTCCTCGACTCTGCCCGCCTGTTCTCCGAGGACCCGCAGGCGTGGGCTGAGGAGATGGCCGGCATCGTCGACCAGATCCGGGGCGGCCAGGAGCAGGCTGAGCCGGAAGCACCGGGCATCGACCCTGACGACGACGAGACGCCGCTGACAGCGAAGCAGATGGAGGCGTACCTGTCGAAGCGGGAAGCGACCAAGGAGGCCGAGCGCACCCAGGCTGAGGGGTTGCGGGTCGCGCAGGAGCAGATCGCTTCGGAGATGAAGGAGTTGGGTTACGACTCCGCGTCGAAGGACCCGGCTGCTGCCCGACGGGCGAAGATGGTGACGTACCTGGCGCTCCATGAGACGGGCGGTGACCTGCGGAAGGCGCATGAGCTGTTGGAGTCGGATCGCAGGTCGGCTGTGAAGACGGTGCGTGATGCGAAGGCGGCTCAGGCTGCCGGCGCGTCGAAGGTTGTGCAGGGCCAGCCGGGCACGGAAGCGGCGAAGAAACTTCAGTTCGGCTCCCCCGAGTGGAAGAAGCAGTTCGCCTCCGGGTGAGTCATCCTTGCCCGATCCACATGTGATGCGTTATGGTTCACGCAGAACACCGTTCGTCGGCTCCTGGTGAGCGGAACGAGATGACCTGACGGCTCCTGGTGGGCGAGGTCGAGAGCAACACGGCACAGACCGCCCGGTCCGTGCCCCTCGACACTCACCCGCCCTGGAGGCACCACAATGCCGCTTACCCTCACCGAGGCCGACGGCCTCCTGAAGGAGTTCTACGTCGACGTGGCCGGCGGCCCCGCCGAGCAACTCCACAACAGTTCGCCGTTCCTCGCCCAGCTCGAAGCGACCGCGGACAACACCAACGCCGAGTCCGACGAGGCCGTGTGGGCGATCCACACGGGCCGCAACTGGGGTGTCGCCTCGATCGCTGACGGTGGCATCCTCCCGACCGCCGGCCGGCAGCAGGACCTGAAGGCCCGTCAGGGTCTGAAGACTCACGTCATCCGCATCGCTCTCACGAAGCAGGTGATGCGTGCGGCCCGTTCGACCCGTGGCGCCTTCGAGAAGGCCATCAGCCGTGAGATGAAGCTGGGTGTGAAGGACTTGCGCCGGCAGATCGCACGGCAGGTGCAGGGCACCGCTGACGGTGTGATCGCCACCTGTGGCACCACGACCGCTTCGACGACCATCGTCCTCGCCGCTGCGACCACGCTGGTGCAGATGCGCCAGTTCGAGGTTGGCATGCGTGTCGATGTGGGCACGCTCGCCTCCCCGGCGTCGATCGCTTCGTCCCGTGAGATCATCAGCATCGACCGGGCAGCCCGCACGATCACGGTGACCGGAGCGACGTTCACCACGTCGTCCGCCAACTTCGTGTTCCTCGCCGGTTCCGGTGGCGGTCCTGGCGCCGGCCAGTTGGAGATGACCGGCCTTCAGCACACGGTCAGCGCGACGACCACCCTGTACGGGATCAACCCGGCGACGGTGCCTGTCCACGCTGCTGTGGTCGACGCCCCCGCCACCGCCCGTCCTGCGACCCTTCAGTCGTTCGAGAAGGGCCTGGGTGACGTGTACCTGGAGTCCGGCTACGAAGGGAAGCGGCTGGCGCTGACCACCCCCGGTCTGATGATCGCCTTCTCCGCGAACCTTCAGTCGCAGCGCCGCTACCCCGGTGAGAAGTCGGACCTGAAGGGCGGCTACTCGGGCCTGGAGGTCTACACGACTCACGGTTCGGCCATCTTCACCGACGACAAGGACGTGCCGTCCGGCAACGCCTACCTGCTCGCTCTCGACGAGTGGCTCATCAACGAGTGGCAGCCGGCCGGCTGGGAGGACGAGGACGGTTCGATCCTCCACCTCGTGTCCGGCACCCTCTCCTACGAGGCGGTCTACAGCTGGATGATCGACATCGCGACCACGCAGCGCAACGCCAACTGGCGGGGCACCAACTTCATCGAGCCGTAAGGCCCGTAGTCCCCAGCCCGCCGGCGGGACCCCTCTCCCCGGCGGGCTGGCCCTCCCCTCCCCTTCGATCTAAGGAGTGCCCGTGGCGTTGTCCGTCGCAAAGGTCCAGGCTGCCGAGAACGCTGTGCCGCAGAACGGTGGCGCGGTCAACATCGTCCAGGTTCGCATCACGTTCGACAACTCGTACCCGACGGGTGGGGAGTTGCTGACCGGGGCGAGTCTCGGCCTGTTCCGGGTCCTCGCGATCGTGCCGTCCGGCACTGACATCGCCGGGTCCCGTCTGGTGACGTGGGACGACGCCACCGGCAAACTGAAGTTGTTCACCGCGTTGGGGACGGAGGCGCTGAACGCGTCGGACCAGTCGACGATCGTCGTCACCGCTCTCGTCGTCGGGGTCTGACCGTGCGCGGCACGCTGCTGCCCCGCAGCGACATCAGCACCCCCGACTTCCCTGAGTACCTGACGGCCGGCGGCATGAAGATGCGGCGGGTTGACGGGGACATGGTGAACCGCCTGTCGAAGGGTGACCCGATCCTCGGGTGGGGTGGCGACAACCGGCTCGGCCTGTACGTTGCCCCTCGTGGCCGCAAGTGGTGTCTGGTCCGCTGGTGTGAGGACCGTTCATTCCAGGTCCTCACGACGGCCCCTGCGACCCCTGGCAACGCGTTGGACGTGCTTGGTGCGTTCATCGGGTTCCTGATCGGCTCCGACGGGCGGCGTGGCATCGACGTGGCGAAGCAGGTGTCGGCGGCGAACGAGAAGCAGGTCGCTGAGGTTGAGGCCAACTTGGAACGGTGGGTGGAGGAGGAGGGCGCACCTCGCGCCGCCGCCGGCTTCCTCGCCGGGTAGGCCGCTGTGCCCCGTCTCGCACGGTCGTACAGTCTCCCGGCGGTCAACGTCGACATCAGCCCGGTTGACCTTGCCACGCAGGCAGAGCTTGACGCTGTAGTAGCCGCACAGGCCGCCGGCTATGTGCGGAAGACCGGCGATGGGTTCTGCTACATAGATGCTCAACCGGCCTGGTCTGCTACGGCGGGGGCGGACAACAGCGCGGCCGTTGACCAGGCCATCAACGCCGCGTTCGCCCAGGGCGGCGGGATCGTCGTTCCGCCTGCGGCCAAGGACGTGCGGATCAGCGCCCGTCACGTCATCCCCAACACCGTGGACCTCCTCGGCTTCGGTTCCTCACAAACCAACCCGACGTCGCGGTTCGTCTGCACCACAGCGGTCGCCGGTATCTCATTCGGACTGTTCGACTCTGGCAGCTCGGGCGGTGTGAATGGCGGGTTCGCCATCCACGGCAACAACATCGCCACCAACCCGATGAAGTGTGGGGTGTGCGTCGGCCGCAGCTTCAAGAACATCGACATCACCAACGGCGCTGACGGCAAGCATCCGTTCGTTGTCACAACCAAGGTGCTGACAGCAAACGTAGCCACTCTGACAACGGCCCTCGCCCACGGGTACGTCACCGGCGACTACATCACCGTGAAGGGTGTCGACGGGGCGTTCACTGGTACTGACGTATTCGATGGTCGGCACACTGTAACGGGAGCGACTAGCACAACCCTCACCTACGCCAAGACGAACGCTAACGTCGCCTCGACTGCTTGCGCTGGCTGGGTGATGACAGCCTTCGACACTGCTGCCGCTTTGGTTTTGGATGGTACGCAGAACTGTACATTTGAGGAAGTAAACTCCCAGACCAACTGGATCAGTGTCATCTTCGACAAGGGCGCTGGGACCAACACCTTCATCAAGTGCGAGATGGGTGCCCCCAAGTACAAGCATGTGCGCTGGCAAGCGTCGGTCACCTCGTCCCCTTTCAGCGCCATCTACTACCCCCACTTCAACAGGTTCATTGCGGGGTGCCTGTTCGAGTATGCGATTGGCGACAAATACATTCACCTGTTTCACCACACGGCCGGCGAGGTCAATGGGGTGTTCACGTCCCATGCGGCTAACTCTGCGGCACGATCAGACGCTTACTGCCTGTTTGAGACAGTTGACCCGTTGCCAGGTGGCGGAACGAATCCGTCGGGAACGTTTACATTCGAAAACTTCCATAACGACGGCGGACTCTTGAAAGCTGGTACTGCGCACATCGACGTGCGGGGTGCTTCTTCAGTGAGGCTATCCGGCCATAACTTCTTCGGTGGCGGCTCCCATGTGTTCAGGGTCGGCTCAGGCGGTGGCAGTATTATCAATACTGGCAGCCTCGACAATAGTGGAGGCAACATCGCCCTCGTAGACCACATTGGCGGCATCTTCGCCACACAGGGTGTGCTAACCAACCCTCTCCGAAGGTTCTTGCAGGAATGCGAGGTCCAAGACCCGTCTCTCGGCGTGCAGTGGATCAAGGTGGCTGGTGATGTTGGGGTTCGCCGAATGGACTACGGCAGCGGGATGCTCGCCTTTGGCGACGGGACCAACTTCTCGCCGGACACCCTCCTTTACCGTAGAGGGTTCAACACGCTTGGGGTGGGGGACGACGACTGCTTCCGAACCGGCGCTGGCGCAACGGCTTCCCGACCGGCGGCTACATCAGTGCCGTTTGGCTCACAGTTCTACGACTCACAGTTGCAGAAGCCGATCTGGAGCAACGGAGCCGCTTGGAAAGACGCCGCCGGCACCACCGTCTAGGGCCACTCGTAACGTCTGGATCTGTGCGGTTCCCGTCCCACCATCCCACCTCTGGCACACTGGACTCCATGACTGGCCGCCGACTGTGAACCTTGCCGAGCTGGCCGCTGAGGTCACGACCCGTGTCGGCGCCGCGACCGACGACCAGATGCTCACCACGTCGGTGATCCGAGGGTTCGTCCGGTCCGGGTTGCGGCACGTCGAGGCCGACTTGGACAGCCCCGACTGGTTGCGGACGAGGGAGACGATCAGCACGGTCGCCGGGTTGGACTCCTACGAGGTGCCGGCTGATTGGGCGAAGACGTTGAGTTTGCGGGTCGCCGAGTACGACTGGCACTTGGAGTACGTCGGGTTCGAGGCGTTGGACGCCGACTACGGCACTCAGCAGGTTGATGGGACGGGGCGGCCCGCGGCGTGGACTCAGGAGGGCGGGTTCCTGATCGTCCGGCCTGTGCCTGCCGGGGTGTTCAACTTGGAGCACCGTTACCTGCGGACCGAGACGGACCTGCTGGCTGACGCTGACGTGCCGTTGCTGCCTGCCCGGTTCCATGATGCGATCGTGGAGAAGGCGGCGGGGATGGCGTTGCGCCGGATCGGCGAGTACGACCGGGCTGGGGCGCACGAGGCTGACTATCAGGGGTGGTTGGGGAAGATTGTGGACGAGTTGAACCGGGTGACGAAAGCGCCTCGGATCAGGACCCGATGACCCGGAAGACGGTCACCTGGGATGACTTCGGGGGTGGCGACTACGGCGACATGGGAGGCTGGGACGCCCCCCGTGGCACGTTCACCGGCCTGAACATGCGAGTCAACCGGGACGGTTCTCTGTCCCCGCGGAAGGGGGCGGTGAACCTGGCCCCCTCCGGCCTGGGGGTCGGCGCGAACGAACCGTTCCGCCTGTCCGCTGTGGCGCTCCCCGAGTTCGATGACCGCCGGATCTGGTGCCTGTTCGGCGCGTCCGCCACAGCTCTCCGGTCAGCGTCGGTCGACGCGGAGGAGCAGAACATCGGCGTCGCCTGGCAGTTCTACACGGCCGGCGGATCATGGCCGCTCTACTCGGAAGTGCCTGAGGTCATCGACGACGAGTCGGAGGCGTACTTCGGGTCGACGAAGGGGCCGCCGGAACAGCTCATCAAGGTTGACCACCAGGCGAAGACGATGACTCAGATTGGTACGGCGGGCGCACAGTTCCGGCCGTGGCTCCACAACCTTGCCACCTACGGCGACCGGATGTTCTCCGCTGACAACAACCCGCTGACCCGGAACCGGGTGCGGTTCTCGAACCCGCCGGACACGGCGACGGGCGCCTACGACTACGGGTCGCTGCCGGCCGCGAACTTCTTCACTGTCGGCTCCCCGACCGGCATCCGCCACTTGCAGCAGTGGAGGAACGGGCTGCTCATCTTCAAGCCGTTCGAGGTGTGGCGGTTCGAGGGGAACCCTGCCGGCTCAGCAGTCCTCCGCCGGGTTGGTGCCATGTCGGTCCGCACGAAAGTGGGCCGTGGCCGCCTGTACGCCGTCTCGTCCGACGGGGACAGGCTGTGGATCGGGGCGGACGGGCAGCGGCCCGCCTACTTCGACGGGACCCGATGCAACATCGTTGAGAACATCGACCTTGGCCGGCGGCGCACCCACCTTGTCTGCTCCCTGAGCGACGGCACGTCCGGCGTCATGTACGTCGACGGGTTGAACCGTCGGATCAGCCAGTCACCTCCCGGTTGGGACTGGCTGTTCACCGGGCAGCGGTGGCTGCGGTGGCAGCTGACCCGGCCGAACCCGTTGCACCTTCAGACGGACAACGACACGACCCCACCGTTGACGGGCGCGATCGACTACCCGAGGTCTGCTGTTGTCGCGTCAGCGTTCGGCCGGAAGCATCTGTTCTGGTCGGAGAAGCAGGTCGATGGGGCGACGACGACCGTGCCCCTGTTCCGCCTCGACTTGGACTCTGACGGGCCGGGGACAGAGTTCAGTCCGAACGAACGGTGCGGCGACGGGTCCGCGACCGCGCTGAACGCTTTCTTCTCGTTGCCGTACTTCGTGGCGGCCGACGGGAAGCAGGCCACGGTCCGCAAGGTTCGGGTGCGGGGCCGCCGGTACCGGACGTTCGGTGCGCTCACCAACCACTTCGATCTGACTGTCGTCGCCCGGCAGCGGCACCGTGGAGGCGCCGATGCTTCGTCGGCGGTACAAGCATGGGATCAGGCTGACAGCGCCGCAGGGCCGACCGTGGGGGACTCCTCTGCGTTCGAGGCTGAGTTCACCCCGTCCGCGCCCGCCGGGCACACGATCGAGCTGGCGTTCAGCAACGTGCGGGGTGTGGCAATCTCGTCGGTAGTAGCCGAGATTGACATAGCCGGCGAGCCGACCTGATGCCGTTCGACCCGGACGGGCTGTTCCGCTACGAGCGGCGCGCTCAGGTGCTTGTGTCGCTGCTGAAGATGTTGCCGACCGACGAGGCACGCAGGCTTGCTGACGCCTGGGATCTTCACGACCAGGAGTTGGAGGACTGGCTGGACCGGCGGCCGATCCCTCCGATCCCTCCGAGCATCGGCACGGACACCCCGGTTGCGATTGTCCCAGACCAGACGGGGGCAGCCGGGGCTGCTACAACCGTCTCCGCTTCAGATCATCGGCACGGCGTCCTCGCTGACCCGCCTGTGGCTCTGGCGTTCAACGCGGGTTCCACTGAAGGCAACGCAGCAACCTTCGCCCGTTCCAACCACGTTCACGGGTTGACCTCCGACACCCCGATCGCCGTCCCCCAGGTGGCCGCCCCTGGGGTCGCCGACACGTTGGCCCGGTCCGACCACGGCCACCCGTTCACCGAAGCGCCTCAGCCTGCCGGGATAGCCCGGTCCTCCGTCGACCAGACGTTCACGTCAGGGATCGAGGCGACCGTCGTGTACGGGTCGGTGTCGCAGGCTGGGGTGGCGTGGGACGCTGCGGCGAACTGCTGGGTCGCGCTCGTCGCAGGCGCCTACGACGTGTTCGCCAGGTCGAAGTGGAACGAGGTGGCCGGCGACAACGGCACCCTGTCGTTGCACCTGCGTAAGGGGTTCGCTGGAACAGGTGCAGCGTTCGACGTGCTGCTCGACGACGACCACACCCTCGCCGGAGGGAACACCGCTGCGAGCCACCTCCCGACGAACCATGTCGGCTGGCAGGTCAACCTGGACATAGGCGACCGGCTCTACTGCACAGCGATCACCTACCTGACCTCCGGCGCCGCTGGCACGCGGGTGATGGCTGCCCAGACGTTCAACTCGGCGACGTTCATGTTGCACCGGGTCGGTCCTCGCAGCGGAACGGGGGCGCTTCCGGCGCCGACGATCGGGACGGCGACGGCGGGGGCCGGGCAGGCTACAGCGAACTGGGCGGCGGTGGCCGGAGCGTCCGGGTATGTCGTCACGACGTACAAGGCGTCGGACAGCAGCATCCTCGGCGTGAACGGTGCCGCGGCCGCGCTCACCTACGTCAAGACTGGGTTGACGGCTGGTGTGGGCGTGTTCTTCAGGGTGACTGCGCTCTACCCGGCAGGCAACGGCGCTTCGCCTCTCTCGGCGGCGTCGAACACAGTCACGCCGACATGATGCTCACATCTGGCACACTGGTGATCGTGGGTGCATCCGATGGCAGGTGAGGCGTACAGGTCTGACGCCGACTACCTGGCCGCTCTCCGTTCAGCGAACCTCGACTCGGCGAACACTGAGGCTGACGTTCGGACCCGCCAGGACCGTTCCCGCCGCACCCTCACCGACCTGCTCCCCGAGCTGGCCCGGCAAGGCGGCTTCCAACGGGAGGGGATCAACACCGGCTTCGAGTCGAGGGGCCTGTACCGCTCAGGGATGCGGCAGGACGGCATCGCACGGCAGCAGTACGACGAGGCGAAGACGGGTGCCGACTACCGGCAGCGGTCCGCTGAGGAAGTCGGCGACTTGGAGGGGCAGTTGGCCCGGTCGCGTGCCGATTCGACCCGTCGGATCACCGATGCTGGCTACTCGGCTCAGCAGCGGGGGTATGCCCGCACTCAGGAGGAGTCGTTGCGTCGTGAGCAGCAGTCCCGTGAGGATGCCCTGGCCGCACAGTTGCGTCAGATGCAGCAGGCCACCTACGCGAGTATCTACCGCTGATGGCTGAGGACCTTGCGAACTCTCAGAAGCGGGTGCTGTTGGCGCAGATGGCCCAGTCGGGGTCGGCTGCGACCGCGGCGTACCAGCAGGGGCAGGCTGACATTGGGGAGCAGCGGAAGGCTGCGTTGGCCGCGTCGATCGGTGAGTCGGCGAAGGCTGGCGGTGTGAATGATGTGGGCGGCCTGTTGGACCGGCGGGTCGCGTCGATGGAGCAGGGCAAGCAGTCCCGGTTGGGGGACATCAACCAGCGGGCTGCCGCCTACTCGGGTGACCTTGATTTGGCGTCGGCGGGGAACAGGTCGCGGGTGACTGAGATCGACGGGAATGTGGCGACTCGCCGGCAGGAGTTGGAGCGGGCGATCGCGTCGAAGCGTGCCGATCAGGAGTCGTCGTTGGCGATCATGCGGATGGAGTCGGATTACAAGAAGCGGGCGATCGCCGAGGAACGGGCGGCGCGGAAGGCTGAGCGGGATGAGCAGAACCGGCTGGGCCGTGAGGAGGCGACGGCGAAGGCGAACAGCCCGGAGTCGATGGCGTCCCGGCTGCGGGCGCTCCGCTACCTGGAGAACCCTGGTGGCGACGGCGAACCGGAGACGGCTCAGAGCCGGGCGAGTGAGATGAAGGCGCAGCGGTACCTCGCCGACCCGGACGGGCTGAAGGAGGATCGGGCGAAGGCTCTGCGTGAAGCCGGCTCGTTCGCCGGCTCGTTCATGGCTGCCGCCGACGACGACCCCCGTCTCGCCAAACTTGACATGACGCCCGGCCGGCTGGCCGTGGCCCGCCAGCAGATCATGGCGAAGGGGTACGCCGCCGACGTGGTTGACGAGGTGCTGCGCCCGTTCGCGGCGATGGAGGGGCGGCCGACGACGGAGCGGGCGGCGATCGGCGGGCTCGCCGCCGGGATTCGACGCCGGTAGGTGCCGGGCGTCGAGGACTTCTGGGGCGGGTCGGGGGGGAAGGCGACGGGTGGCGTCGAGGACTTCTG
>Ga0136611_10002426_pt1 | contig 12944 bp, 16 predicted proteins | sample AntDrymUQ2232306_2_FD_106645 | JGI IMG/M metagenome (GOLD analysis project Ga0136611, IMG submission 106645) | Polar desert sand microbial communities from Dry Valleys, Antarctica - metaG UQ223 (23.06) | ecosystem: Environmental > Terrestrial > Soil > Desert | place: Antarctica: Dry Valley... | reverse complement strand
CGGGTCTACCGCAAGGGCAGCGCCGTCCCGCGCGTGCTCGGCGGTCTCGGTGTCGCCGTCCTGTCCACCAGCCAGGGGCTCATGACCGACCGCGATGCGCGCAAGCGCAACGTCGGCGGCGAAGTCCTCTGCTACGTGTGGTGATCGGAGACTCCTGACATGTCCCGCATTGGCAAGGCACCGATCACCGTCCCGGGTGGGGTCGACGTGACCATCGCCGGCTCGTCCGTCACGGTCAAGGGTCCGAAAGGCACCCTGAGCCGGGACGTCCCCGGTGACATCACGATCCGCAAGGACGACACGACGCTGGTCGTCGAGCGTCCGAACGACGAGCGCGAGAACCGTGCGCTGCACGGCCTCGCCCGCTCGCTCGTGAGCAACATGGTCGTCGGCGTCACCGACGGCTTCAGCAAGGAGCTCGAGATCATCGGCGTCGGCTACCGCGCCGAGGCGCAGAGCCCGACCACGCTGCGGCTCGCGCTCGGCTACAGCCACCCCGTCATCATGCAGGCGCCCGAGGGAGTGACCTTCGAGGTGCCGGTGCCGACACGCGTCATCGTGCGCGGCATCGACAAGGAAGTCGTGGGTCAGATGGCCGCCAACATCCGCGCCGTCCGCAAGCCCGAGCCGTACAAGGGCAAGGGCGTCCGCTACCTCGGTGAGAAGGTCTTGCGCAAGGCCGGCAAGACCGGGAAGAAGTAGGAGTTCCCATGAGCAAGGTCGCCCAGAAGCGCCGCCAGAGCCGGACCGCTCGGCACACCCGCGTGCGCAAGAAGATCCACGGCACGGCTGCACGTCCGCGCCTGGCCGTGTTCCGGTCCAACAAGCACCTCGTGCTGCAGGTCATCGACGACGATGCCGGCCGCACCATCGCCGCTGCGTCGAGCACCGAGGCCGACCAGCGCGGCATCGGCACCGGGTCCACCGTCGAGGCGGCGACCCGGCTCGGCCAGCTCGTCGCCGAGCGGGCCAAGGCCGCCGGTGTGGAGCAAGTCGTGTTCGATCGCGGTGGGTTCCTCTACCACGGTCGTGTCGCTGCGGCAGCCGCCGCGGCCCGTGAAGCAGGTTTGGAGTTCTGATGGCTGGTCCCAGCAACTACGGCAACAACCGTGACTACAGTCCGCCGCCGGACCCGTCCGGTCTGCGCGAGTCTCGCGTGATCAACATCAACCGCGTCGCCAAGGTCGTCAAGGGCGGCCGCCGGTTCTCGTTCACCGCGCTCGTGGTGGTCGGTGACGGCAACGGCCGCGTCGGCCTCGGCTACGGCAAGGCGAAGGAAGTCCCGCTGGCGATCCAGAAGGGCACCGAAGAGGCGAAGAAGAACCTGTTCGACGTCCCGCTCGCCGGCAGCACGATCACGCACCCGATCATCGGCATCAACTCCGCCGGCCGTGTGCTGATGAAGCCTGCCGCTGCCGGTACCGGCGTCATCGCCGGCGGTGCGGCCCGGATCATCCTCGAGGAGGCGGGCGTGCACGACGTGCTCTGCAAGTCGCTCGGCTCGTCGAACTCGATCAACGTCGCCCGCGCGACGATCAACGGCCTCAAGTCCCTGCAGCGCCCCGACGTCGTCGCCGCTCGTCGCGGCCTCGCCGCCGAGGAGTTCGTCCCGAAGGGCGTGCTGACGTCGTACAACGAACGCCAGAAGCAGAAGGCCGCCGGAGGTTCGCACTGATGCCCGGTCACGCGAACAACGACCTCTTCTCGAGGCGCACCGATTACGGCGACGAGAAGACCATCACGGTGACGCAGGTCCGCTCGGGCATCGGCAACAAGCCGAAGGCGATCGGCACGCTCCGTGCGCTCGGCCTCGGCCGCATCGGCAAGAAGAACGTCCTCCCGGACCGCCCGGAGATCCGAGGGATGCTCGCTCGCGTCCCGCACCTGATCTCCGTCGAAGAAGCACAAGAAGCAGAGGAGAGCTGACGTGCGCGTCGACGAACTGGCACCGGCACCCGGTGCGACGAAGGCCAAGAAGCGCGTCGGTCGCGGCATCGGCGGCAAGGGCGGCAAGACAGCCGGTCGCGGTGGCAAGGGCCAGCACGCCCGCAACACGGTCGCTCGCGGCTTCGAAGGCGGTCAGACGCCGCTCAAGCAGCGCGTCCCGAAGCTGAAGGGGTTCAACAACCCGTTCCGCGTCGAGTACTCGCCGGTCAACCTCGATCAGCTCCAGACGCTCGATACGAAGTCGATCGACCCGGAGTCGCTCGTCGCCGGCGGACTCGTCCGCAAGGGGACCTACGTGAAGATCCTCGGCCGCGGTGAGCTGAAGGCGAAGCTGAACGTGTCCGCTCACGCAGTGTCGAAGGCGGCCGAGTCGGCCATCACCGACGCAGGCGGCACCGTCACGATCATCCCGCTGCCGTTCAAGGCCGAAGGCCGCGCCGGCCGGCCTCCGGTCAAGGGCAACCAGTTCACCAACCGCTGAGTACCCCTAGCATCTCCATGCCAGCTGCCGAGACGACGAGGAGCCTGTTGTGATCGCGAACCTGAAGAACGTCTTCAAGGTCGCCGACCTCCGCAACAAGATCCTGTTCACGCTCGGCATGCTCGCGCTGTACCGGTTCGGTGTGGCGGTGCGCGTGCCGGGCATCGACGCCGATGCCGTGAACCAGTTCGAGGAGGGCGTGAAAAGCCAGGGCGCGCTCGGGTTCCTTAACCTGTTCTCGGGCGGCGCCTTCGGCAGCTTCTCGATCTTTGCGCTCGGGATCATGCCGTACATCACGGCGAGCATCATCATGCAGGTCCTCGGCGTGGTCATCCCGAAGCTGGAGAAGCTCCAGCAGGAGGGCGCGTCCGGGCAGCGCAAGATCACGCAGTACACGCGGTACCTCGCGATCGGCATCGCGACGCTGCAGGCCACGGGCCTCACCTTCATCTTCGGCCAGGGTCGCGGCAGCGCGTTCTTCGGGGCGGCGCAGTCGGTGCCGAACGTTCGCCTCCTGCAGGACGGGATGTGGCCGCGCGGCTACCTCGTCATCCTCTCCCTCGTCGCCGGCACCGCGGTGATCATGTGGCTCGGCGAGATGATCAGCCAGCGCTGCATCGGAAACGGCATGAGCATGATCATCATGGCGTCGGTCGTGAGCGACCTCCCGTTCAGCTACTACTCGATCCTCGAAGAGAAGAAGTGGTTCATCTTCGTGGTGCTGCTGCTGCTCAGCATCGGCATCGTCGTGGCGGTCGTGCGGGTGGAGCTCGCGCAACGCCGGATCCCCGTGCAGTTCGCGAAGCGTGTCGTCGGCCGGCGGATGTACGGCGGGCAGAACACCTACATCCCGCTGAAGGTCAACCAGAGCGGCGTCGTCCCGATCATCTTCGCCAGCTCTGTGCTGCTGCTGCCGGTGCTGCTGTCGAACATGCTCGGCGCGAACGACGGGACCGGCTGGCGCGCCTGGGTGCAGCGCAACGTCGACGAGTACATCGTCAACAGCCAGAACATCGTCTACATCGTGCTGTTCGCGCTGATGATCGTGGCGTTCGCCTACTTCTACAACTCGATTGCGTTCGACCCGATCCGCCAGGCCGACCAGCTGCGTCGCCAGGGCGGGTTCATCCCGGGCATCCGCCCGGGACCGCAGACCGAGCGCTACCTCGGCAAGGCCGTCAACCGGATCACGCTCCCGGGCGCCGTGTTCGTGGCGGTCATCGCGATCCTTCCCTACATCCTCCTCTGGGCGGGTGACGTCCAGAGCTTCCCCTTCGCCGGCACGACCGTGCTGATCGCGGTCGGCGTGGCCCTCGAACTGATGCGTCAGATCGACAGCCAGCTGATGCTGCGCAACTACGAGGGCTTCCTGAAGTGACGCCGGCCCGTTCGAATTGCGGGCGGATCTGAGTCGAACATGATCCCGGGCGCCCGGCTCATCCTGCTCGGCCGCCAAGGGGCCGGAAAAGGGACGCAGTGCGTCCGTTTGTCGCGTCACTACGTCGTCCCGCACATCTCCACCGGCGACATGCTCCGTGCGGCGGTGCGTGAAGGGACCGAGCTCGGCAGGATGGCGAAGCAGGTGATGGACGCCGGCGGCCTCGTCGGCGACGACATCATGGTCGGCATCGTCGACGGGCGTCTGCACCGCGACGACGCTCGCACTCGCGGCTACATCCTCGACGGGTTCCCGCGCACCGTCGGGCAGGCGGCGGCGCTCGACAGGATCACCGAGGAGCGACCGCTCGACGTCGTGCTCGACCTCGACGTGCCGCGCGAGCTCGTGCTCGAGCGGATCAGCGCCCGGCGCGTCTGCCGTGACTGCGGGACCAACTACGTCGCGACGAAGACGGAGAAGTCGCCGTGGATCTGCGAGGTGTGCGGCGGCGACGTCATGCAGCGCGACGACGACACCCCTGAGGCGATCAACCGCCGGCTCGACCTCTACGAGGAGCAGACTGCGCCGCTGATCGAGTTCTTCGGCAATGCCGGCCGGCTCGCGGTGGTCAACGGTGTCGGCACACCGGACGAGATCTTCGGGCGGCTCGTCACTGCCGTCGAAGACGCACGTCGGCCGAGCTGACCGTGGGCCGGCACAAGATCGTCCGCCGCTCACCTGACGAGCTCCGCACCATGCGTCGCGCCGGCCGGGTGGTCGCAGAGATGCACGAGACGATCCGCACGGCAGTGCGCCCGGGCGTCACCACGGCGGACCTCGACCGCGTGGCGCGAGGGGTGCTGTCGGCACGGGGCGCGACGAGCAACTTCCTCGGCTATCACGGCTACCCCGCTGTGATCTGCGCGTCCGTGAACGAGGAGGTGATCCACGGCATCCCGGGTGACCGGATGCTCGTCGACGGCGACGTGGTCTCGATCGACTGCGGCGCGATCGTCGACGGGTGGCACGGCGACGCTGCGTTCACGATGGGAGTCGGCGAGATCAGCGTCGAGGCGCAGCGGCTGATCGCCGCGGCCGAGCGTGCGCTCGCCGCCGGCATCGCTGCGATGCGCATCGGTGGAACCGTCGGCGACGTCGGCTTCGCGGTCGCGGACGTCGTGAGCGCCGCCGGCTTCGGCTCGCCGCACGACTACTGCGGTCACGGCATCGGCCGCGCGATGCACGAGGACCCGGACGTCCCCAACCGCGGCCGGCGCGGCAAGGGCGAACGTCTCGAGGTCGGCGTCGTGCTCGCGATCGAGCCGATGCTGATCGCCAGCGGACGTGACGATGTGGTCGTGCTCGACGACGAATGGACCGTCGTCACCGCCGACGGTTCGCTCGCCGCGCACACCGAGCACACCGTCGCCGTCACCGACGACGGCCCGGAGATCCTGACCGTCTAATGGTCGGGACTGGGCTCCGCTTCGCTTCGCCCGCTCCCTCCGTGCGGCTCGTCCGCTGGCGCTCCCGTCGCCGCGGCGCGCCAGACCCCGATGCCTCGTCCCAGAACTGAGGTTCCGGAGAACGCGCGTCAGCGTTGAGCGACTCCGTCGATGACGACCGCCGCGCCGTCGAAGATCGTGTGACGCACCTTGCCGCGGAGGGGGCGGCCGGCGTACGGCGTGTTGCGGCTGAGGCTGGCGAGCTTCGCCGGCACCACGGTCCACTCCTCGTTCGCGTCGAACACCGTGAGGTTGGCGGAGGCGCCTGCTTCGATCAGGCGGCCGTGACGCGAGTCGAGGCCGGCGATCGCCGCAGGCTTCCAACTCAGCGCCGCAACGACGTCCGCCAGCGGCATGTCGAGCTCCGTGAGCGAGAGTGCGAGCGCCGTCTCGAGGCCGAGCATGCCGGGCGGCGCCTGGTCGAGCGGCGCCTCCTTCGCCTCGGGCGGGTGCGGCGCATGGTCGGTCGCGATCGCGTCGATCGTGCCGTCGGCGAGGCCCGCCTTGATCGCGGCGATGTCGGCGGCGGTCCGCAGCGGCGGATTCACCTTGTACACGGCGTCGAACGACCGAAGCGTCTCGTCCGTGAGCGTGAAGTGGTGCGGCGCGGCCTCAGCCGTCACGCGTACGCCGTCCGCCTTCGCCGAACGGACGAGCTCGACGCTGCGCGCCGTCGAGAGGTGGAGGAGGTGAATCGGTGCGCCGGTCAATCGCGACAGCTCGATGTCACGATGGACCATCATCTCCTCGGCCAGCGCGGGCCAGCCCGGCAGCCCGAGGTGGCTGCAGCACGAGCCCTCGTGCATCACGGCGCCCTTCGTCAGGCTCGCGATCTCGCAGTGCTGTGCGAGCGTGATCCCGAGCGGTCGCGCGTACTCGAGCGCCCGTCGCATGACGCCCGGATCCTGCACGCCGTTGCCGTCGTCGGTGAAGAGCCGCACGCCGGCGGCGGCGAGCTCGCCGAACGGCGCCAGCGTCACACCTGCGCGACCGATCGTGATGCATCCGGCGGGCGCGACCTCGCACAATCCCGCAGCCCGCGCCTGCCGTCGCACGAACTCGATCGTCGACAGCGAGTCGTGTGCCGGCTCCGTGTTCGGCATCGCCACCACTGCGGTGAAGCCGCCCAGCGCGGCGGCGCGGCTGCCGGTCTCGATCGTCTCCGCCTCCTCACGCCCCGGCTCGCGCAGATGGACGTGGAGGTCGACGAAGCCGGGCGTGACGTGACACCCCGACGCGTCGAGTACGACGTCGTCGCCCGACGCCTCGATCGTCTCCGCGACTTCCTCGATCATCTCGTCGGCAATCGCGACGTCCGCCCGTCGCTCACCGCATCGGTCGAGCACCGTCCCGCCGCGGATCACGGTCCGCGCCATCACGTCTCCTCCGCCTTGAGACCGCTCCCGCTGCCGAGCAGCTCGAACAGCACCGCCATCCGCACCGCCACGCCGTTCGTCACCTGGTGGATGATCACCGAACCGGGCAGCTCGGACGGGTCGACCGCCATTTCGACTCCGCGGTTCATCGGACCCGGGTGCATCACGAGCGCATGCGGCGACAGCGTGCGGGCTCGTGCCGGCGTCAGGCCGTAGAGCGAGGTGTACTCGCGCAGCGACGGCACCAGCGCGTCCGTCATCCGCTCGCGTTGCATGCGCAGCAGGTACAGCACGTCGACCTCCGGGACGATTGCGTCGAGATCGTGGCTCACCTCCACCGGCCAGCCGTCCATCGACGGCGGCAGCAGCGTCGGCGGCGCAACGACCGTCACCAGCGCGCCGAGCCGCGTGAACGCCTGGATGTCGCTGCGCGCCACCCGGCTGTGCTTGATGTCGCCCACGATCGCGATGCGCAACCCGTCGAATCCCTCGCGTCGGTTGAGGTGCGTGCGGATCGTGTAGCAGTCGAGCAGCGCCTGCGTCGGATGCTGGTGCCAGCCGTCGCCGGCGTTGACGACGCTCGCATTGGTCCACTGCGTGATCTGCTGCGCTGCGCCGCTCGAGCCGTGACGGATCACGAACGCGTCGACGCCCATCGCCGACACCGTCTCGATCGTGTCGCGCAGGCTCTCACCCTTGTTGACGCTGCTCGACGAGACGGCGAAGTTCATGACATCCGCGCTCAGCCGCCGCGCTGCGGTGTCGAAGCTCGTCCGGGTGCGGGTCGAGTCCTCGAAGAAGATGCTCACGACCGTCTTGCCGCGCAGCGCCGGCACCTTCGGGATCGGGCGCTGGTTGACCTCGACCATGTGATCGGTGAGCGCCATCAGGTGGTGGATGTCGTCGGCCTTCAGCGAGTCGATGTCGAGCAGGTGCTTCACGTGATCACCACGCCGTCCGCGTCGACCGCGACGTTCTCGTCGCGACTCGTCGGCAGGTTCTTGCCGACGAAGTCCGGCCGGATCGGGAGCTCGCGATGGCCGCGATCGACCATCACCGCCAACTGCACGGCCCGAGGCCGGCCATGGTCGTTCAGCGCGTCGAGCGCGGCGCGCACCGTTCGCCCGGTGAACAGGACGTCGTCGACGAGCACGACTGTGGACCCGTCGAGCGCGAACGGCATGTCCGTGACGCGCCCCGGCACGATCGGGCGCAGCCCGACGTCGTCGCGATAGAGGCTGACGTCGACCGCGCCGCACGGAACCGGCTTCTCGATCGCCGCGAGCGCATCCGACAGCTGCTCGGCGATCCAGACGCCGCCGCGCTGCAGGCCGACGAGAACGACGTCGTCGACGCCGTGGTTGCGCTCGACGATCTCGTGCGCGATCCGGGTGATCGCCCGGCGGACGTCATCGGCCGACATCACCAACCTGCCGTCGCTGCGCTGGGACTCCACCGGCATGCTCCTCCACGTCCGGCCTCACAGGGCGCGCTTCACGTGTCCGGCCAGCGTACGTCACGGTCAGCAGCCTCTGACTCTCGTGCAGTTCTCAGCTTTGTGTCAGCGCACAGAACAACAGTCGGTCTGTGCGCTGACACTAACGCCTTGACCGCTGGTGCAGCTCAGTCGTGGACCCAGGCGCGCAGGCCGATCGGCATGAAGTTCCCGCCCCAGATCATGTCCATCGCCGAGTTGGTGACGCGGATGCAGCCGTGCGACGCCGGATACGCCGGGACGCTCGAGTAACCGTGGACGGCGACGCCGCCGACGACGAACCGCGGGCGATAGAGGATGCCGAGTGTGCTCTCGTAGCGGGCCTCGTCGCTCACCCGGTACACGCGGTGGTTGCCGTTGTGGGTGACCGCGATGTCGGTGCCGGTTTCACCCGTCATCTTGTTCGTGTACGTGTACTCCTCGCCGGTGCCGGTCGAGGTGTTGACGACCCACACGATCCGGCCGCTGCGGATGAGGAAGAGCAGCTGCTTGCCCTTGTCCACCTCGATCATGTCGCCCGAGGCGCTGGCTCCCGGCGTGGGGCGGCAGAGCATGTTGTTCAACCGCGCAGCAGTCGTCTCGTCGACGACGGTCGTGCGCGGCAGGCCGTGCCACTTCTGGAAGGCCAGCACGGCCTGCGACGTGGTCAGCCCGTACTGGCCGTCGACGCCGGCGAGCCAGAACCCGAGGTCGAGCAGACGCTGCTGCACCCGCATGACCGACGCCCGGCTCGATCCAGTGACGATCGCGCCGACCGGTGCGCCGGCGAAGCCGACGCATCCTGAGGGCGTCGGGTTGGCGTGCGACGGCGCACCGAACGGGGCCGGCGCCGGTGTGCCGAGGAAGTAGCCCGTGACGTCGGCGATCACGTGTGCGCCGTTGAGCGTGAACACGTCGAAGCCGCGCGGCGAGACGCCGACGATCGCATGGCTCGGAAGCGTCTGCGCGGCACGGACGACGCTGGCCGTCGCGGTCGTGCGCGTCTTCGCTGCAGGATCGTTGGCGCCGGCAGGCGTCAACGTGACGTAGCCGGGGGACAGCGGGTCGGTCACCGTGACGTTCAGCGCGAGGGCGGCGACGTCCGGTCGGCCGATCACCGGGTTCGCCGTGACGGGCACCTCGAAGTTCCAGCCGGGCAGCGACATCTGCGTGCCGCCGATCGGGTTGGTCGCGGCGTTGCGCGTGTCGAGGAAGCGGGTGGGCTCGTCGAGCGGCACGAACAGGCCGTCCGTCCCGACGGCAGCGGTCGGACCGGTGATGAGACCGACGAGGTCGACGATCAGGTGACCTCCGCTCTGCGAGAACACGTTGAAGTTGCCGCTGCCGTCGAGCGGCACGATCACCTGGTTCGCCGCGATGTGCAGCGGGAACATCGAGTTCAGGTTCGCTGCCGTCGGCGGCTGCAGCGCCGTCGTCGGGTAGAGCGTCCAGTACCCGGGGTTCTGCGCGATCGTCGTGACGGTGAGCACCGCCGCCGATGCTCCGCCTGCGTTCGGGACCGGCACGGTGAGCGACGTCGCTGCGGTCACTGCGAGCAGCGTGCGCGTGTCGAGGATGCGCTGCGGCGCCGGCAGCGTCTGCAGCCGGCCGGCCGCCACGGGGCCGCTCGTCACGTAGGCGCCGAGCATGTCGACGACGACGTGGCCGCCGGACTGGCTGAAGATGTCGATCGTGCCGTCGGCGCCGACGGGCACTGTCACGAGGTTCGGCATCGCGAGGCCGGCGCCGAGCATCGACGCGCGCTCGTCGACGTACAGGCTCGCTGCGAGCGGACGGATCGCGCCGTGCGCATAGGCGGTCCAGAAGCCGACGCCCGACGGGCCGACCACGGTCAGGTTCAGCACCACCGCCGTCGTGCCGGTGGCCGGCGCGACGGTCCCGTCGACGACCTTGATGTTGATCGTGCCGCTCTGGCCGACCGCACCCGATTCGCGTGTATCCGCGAGTCGCGTCGGCGAGGTGAGTGGGACATAGGCCGACATCGGCCGAGCCGCTGACGCGGTTCCGGATTCGATCGCGACAGCAAGAGGGATGGCCGGGACGAGACTCAGCAACGTCGCGGCGACCACCCGGAGAGATCGGGTACGCACGCAACGAGGATAGCGGTCCCATGTGCGGTCGTTCCGTCGGCCCCGTCCGCGGATGGACGGGTCAGCGCTGGGGCACCGGATTGCGCATCGTCCCGACGCGCTCGATCGTCGTCTCGACGATGTCGCCGTCACGGAGGAAGCGCTGCGCCTCGCGGCGGGCACGTTGCTACCGTCTGGTCACCACTCGGGCCGTCCACGTGACCGATTGGCGTTGTCTGACGCGGCCGGTAGCATGGCTCGGCCCTGGATCTCCTGCGCGTGCGGAAGTCCCCGGCGATTTCGCCATTCGTCCCTCCATGTCCGTGAACGGAGACCGCTCTGCCCAAGCCGAAAGACGACGCCATCGTGCTCGAAGGCACGATTCTCGAGTCACTGCCCAACGCGATGTTCCGGGTCGAGCTCGAGAACAGCCACAAGGTGTTGGCGCACATCTCGGGGAAGATGCGGATGCACTACATCCGGATCCTGCCCGGCGACAAGGTGCAAGTGGAGCTCACCCCCTACGACCTCACCAGAGGTCGCATCACGTACCGATACAAGTAGTCCGACCACACCCGATCGAGAGAAGCAGCGCGTCACCCATGAAGGTTCGTCCGAGCGTGAAGAAGATCTGCGAGAAGTGCAAGGTGATCCGCCGGCACGGTCGCGTCATGGTGATCTGCGAGAACCCCCGTCACAAGCAGCGGCAAGGCTGAGAGAGAGCTCATGGCACGTATTTCCGGCGTCGACATCCCCCGCGAGAAGCGGCTCGAGATCTCGCTCACCTATGTCTTCGGCATCGGCAAGCCCACGGCACAGAAGATCTGCGCCGACACCGGCCTCGACCCGAACCAGCGCGTCCGCAACCTCACCGACGAAGAGGTCGCCAAGATCCGCACCTGGGTCGAGGAGAAGCTGACCGTCGAAGGTGACCTGCGTCGCGAGGTTGCGCAGGACATCAAGCGCAAGATCGAGATCGGGTCGTACCAGGGGATCCGTCACCGCAAGGGCCTGCCCGTGCGCGGCCAGCGCACCCATACCAACGCCCGGACCCGCAAGGGCCCGAAGAAGACCGTGGCCAACAAGAAGAAGGCCGTGAGGAAGTAGACGATGGCAAAGCCGAAGCCGGGCGGACGCCGCCCCCGCAAGCGCGAGCGCAAGAACGTCACCGTGGGCATCGTCCACATCAAGAGCTCGTTCAACAACACGATCGTGTCGATCACCGACACCGAGGGGAACGTCATCTCCTGGGCGTCGTCCGGCGTGATCGGGATGAAGGGCTCGCGCAAGAGCACGCCATTCGCCGCGCAGATGGCAGCCGAGAAGGCAGCCCGCGCAGCGATGGAGCACGGTCTCAAGCGCGTCGAGGTGCAGGTGAAGGGTCCGGGCTCCGGCCGCGACACCGCCGTGCGCAGCATCCAGAGCACCGGCATCGAGGTGACGTCGATCAAGGACGTCACGCCCGTGCCGCACAACGGGTGCCGTCAGCCCAAGCGCCGGAGGACCTGAGATGGCCCGCTACACCGGACCGAAAGTGCGCGTCTCGCGCCGCCTCGGCACCAACATCTTCGAGAACGAGAAGGGCCGCAAGGCGCTCGAGCGCCGGCCGTTCCCTCCTGGCCAGCACGGCCGCACGCGTCGCCGCAATGCCGGCAGCGAGTATCTCGCGCAGCTGCAGGAGAAGCAGAAGGCGAAGTACATCTACGGAGTCCTCGAGCGTCAGTTCCGCCGCACGTACGACGAGGCGAACCGCCTCGCCGGCCCGACCGGCGAGAACCTGCTCCGCCTGCTCGAGCAGCGCCTCGACAACGTCGTGTTCCGCGCCGGCTGGGCGAACACCCGCCCGCAGGCTCGGCAGTTCGTGAACCACGGGCTGATCCACGTCAACGGCAAGCGGGTCGACATCGCCAGCTACCGCGTCCGCAAGGGCGAGGTCGTCTCGCTGTCACCGAAGGCTCGCGACATGATCGTCATCCAGCACAACATCGACACCCTCGACCGCCGCCTCGTCGGCTGGCTCGAGACCGGCGACGCCGGCAAGTCCGTCACCGTGCGCGACCTCCCCCAGCGCGAGCACATCGACGTGCCCGTCCGCGAGTCGCTCATCGTCGAGCTGTACTCCAAGTAATCCCCGACAAGTAGTCCCCCGAGAAGATTCGAAGGCACATCCCCATGCTCGTCATCCAGCGCCCCACCGTCGAACCATTCGGCGAAGAGGAGAACAACCGTCAGCGGTTCGCAGTCGGACCGCTCGAGCCGGGCTTCGGCCACACGATCGGCAACTCCCTGCGCCGCGTCCTGCTCTCCAGCATCCCGGGCGCGGCCATCACGGCCGTTCGCTTCGACGAGGCGCTGCACGAGTTCGACACGATCGCCGGAGTGACGGAGGACGTCACCGACATCATCCTCAACATCAAGGACATCGTGCTGACGTCGACGTCGGAGGAGGAGATCATCATCCGCCTCGACGTGCGCGGCCCGGCCACGATCACCGCCGGCGACATCAAGGCGCCGAGCGACGTCGAGATCCTCAACCCCGGTCAGCACATCGCCACGCTCAATACGAAGGGCCGCCTCGCGGTCGATCTCACCGTCGGCCGTGGCCGTGGCTACCTCTCGAGCGACCGCGACAACCAGAACCGCACGATCGGCGTGATCCCGGTCGACGCGATCTTCTCGCCGGTCCGCCGCGT